>OIZA01000444.1_pt1 | contig 21719 bp, 20 predicted proteins | sample 1588381 | NCBI WGS metagenome assembly OIZA01 (sample SAMN03283277) | human gut metagenome | biome: human-associated habitat; material: feces | host: Homo sapiens | place: Peru | collected 2012 | reverse complement strand
AGCTCCCCTCGCGGCGTGGATCTGCAAGAAGATCCCCGTCCGCCCGCTGCTCGCCGTCGTCGGCATCCTCATCATCGTGCTCAATCTTTACAGTCTCCTTCACTATCTGGCTGTATTTTAAAAAGGCGGTATCACCATGACACAGATCTCCGCGCGGCAGCGCTTCGCCTCCGTCCGCGCCCGGCTCATGGAGCTGGGGCTTTGGGACGCTGATTCGCTCGTGATGACAGCGCCCGGCGCCGTATGCAGCGCCGCCGGAGAGCCGGTCGAAGCGGCGCTGTTCTCCGCCGTTTCCGCGCCCATGGCGGTTTTTACCGCCGGGCGGTACGCCCGCGAATTTGCCAAAGATCCTCACGCGCTTTGCGCCGAGACCGACGACGCCGCGCAGATGTTCGGCGTGCGCGTGCCGGTAAGAAGCGCGCCGCGGCGCGGCGATGCCGCGTGCATCGTTCCGAACCGCGGCTTTGTCGTGACGGCGCGGTTTGAAAATGAGCTCATCGCCGCGTGTATCCTGCTCGAAAAGCTGTGCATGACGGCGCGGCTCTCCCCTCGCATCGGGACGCCGAAGCCGCTCGCCGCGCCGCTCTGCCTTATAGAGCACGCGGTCTATACGAAAAAATACTCCCGTCCGTCGCTCGCCGCGGCGCAGGGGGAAGAAGCCGCGCCGGAAACGCAGGACGTTTCCGATCTCGCGCTGCGCGAGTCGGTCATTGTCTACGGGAAAAAGCTCGTGGAAAACCGCCTCATTCAGGCGACGTGGGGGAACGTCTCGGCGCGTATCGATGCCGATCGCTTTCTCATCACGCCGTCCGGCGTGGACTATGACCGCATCCGTCCGGAGGATATTGTGGAGATCCGCATTGCCGACGGCAGCTTTGCCGCCGGGCAGCGCCCTTCCAGCGAGCGGGAGATGCACCGGCGCATCTATGCCGCGCGCGGCGACGTGCGCGCCGTGATCCACACGCACTCCGCGGCGCTGCAAACGTTCGCCGCGTGCCGGGAAGGCCTTCGCACGCCGGAGATCGTCGCCCCCTGCGCCGCCTACGGCGTGAGCGGCTCGAAGAAGCTTGCGGAGAGCGCGTCCGGGGTGCTGCGCTCTCACGATCTCTGCATCATGGCAAATCACGGCTTTACCGCGGTAGCAGCGGATCTTGAAACGGCGCTCTCTCGCGCCGTCGCCGCCGAAGAGGCCGCAAAGCGGATACTGGGATCGGAATAAAAATCGGCAGCGCTGCATTCTGCGGCGCTGCCTAAAATATAGGAGGGCGGACTATGGGAGAACATTTTGCGCGGGGCCGGTCGGCGGAGATATTCCGCACGGAGGACGGGAAGATCTTAAAGCTCTTTTTCCCCGACTATCCGAGGGAGTATGCCGAAAAGGAATACAAAAACACGAAGATCGCCGCATCTCTCGGCTGCACGGGGATGCAGGTCTACGATATGGTCGAGCGCGGCGGACGCTTCGGCTTCGTGATGGACTGCATCGACGGCGTTTCGCAAAACGACATGCCGGGGAAAAAGCCGGCGTATCTTTTTGAGGCCGGCAGAGACCTTGCCCGCTGTCACGTCCGTGTGCAGAAGGCGCACACGCGCGAGCTTGACGACGTGCGCGAGGTATGTCTCGGCATTCTCGGCGAGGACTGTATGGCGTTTCTGACACCGGAGGAAAAATCGCGCGCCGCCGGATATCTCCGCTCTCTCCCGGATGACGACACGGTGCTCCATCTCGACTTTCACACCGGCAATGTCCTCGTGGACAAGTCCGGCGAGTGCAAGATCATCGACTGGATGACCGCCGCGCGCGGCAATCGCGCCGTGGAGGAAGCGCTCATGGAGTTCTTCTTCTCGGAGGCCGAGCTGTTCCCGGAGGCGAGCAAAGCAAAAATTGCCCTCTTTTCCGCCATCCGCGGCTCCATCGGGAAGAGCTTTTTCAAGGAGTACCAGAAGCTCTCGCCGCTTTCCGCGGAGGAGATCGACCGCTACCGTCTCGCGGCGCTCATCCTGCGCCGTCACTGGAACATCGCGTTTGAAGAGGCGTATCTCACAAAAACCATCCGCGCGCTGATCGAAAAATACGGCGCGGAAGAAAAGGAGACGATCGAATGAAAGTCGTATGCATCTGTGACGCCGGTGTGCCGGAAATGCTCATGCAGTACATGAAAAAGCTCCCCGGGTGCGACGTGACGCTCTATACCGAAAAGACGCTCACGGACATCAAGTCTCTCACGACGTGCGAGCGTACCGCCGAGCTTCGCGGCGCGGAGGCGTGCCCTGTGAGCGCGGAAATGCTGGAAGCCGTCCGCGGGGCGGAGATCCTTGTAACGCACGTTGCGCCCGTGAACCGTGCGGTGCTCGACGCCGCGCCGAACGTGAAGATCGTCGGCGTGCTGCGCACCGGCACGGAAAATGTCAATCTCGACCTCTGCCGCGAGCGCGGCATCGCCGTATACAACGCCGAGGGGCGCAACTCCACCGCCGTCGCCGATCTTGTCGTGGCGCTCATGCTCTGCGAAATGCGCAACATTGCCCGCGCCCACGGCGCGCTCGTGCAGGGCAAATGGGTCAAAATGTTCCCGAATATCATGATGAACCGCGATATGTGCCGCTGCACCGTCGGCATCATCGGCGTCGGCAAGATCGGCACGATGGTCGCCGCGCGGCTCAAGGGCTTCGGCTGCCGCATTCTCGGCTGCGATATTTTCCTCTCTCCCGAGGAGATCGAAAAGCGCGGCTGCGAGCCGGTATCAAAGGGAGAGCTGCTGCGGCAGTCCGACTTCATCACCATCCACATGCGCCACGAGGCCGGGCAGAGCGCCCTCATCGGCGCGGACGAGCTTGCCATGATGAAGAAGAACGCCATTCTCGTCAACTGCGCCCGCGCGGGGCTCGTGGACACGGCGGCGCTCGTCGAGGCGCTGCGCGCCCACCGCATCGGCGGCGCGGCGATCGACGTGTTCGACGAAGAGCCGCTCTCGCCGGACTCCCCCCTGCTCACGCTCGACAACGTCACGCTCACGCCGCACATTGCCGGCACGACCGTAGACGCCTTTGCCAATTCCGTGGAGATCATGCTCCGCCAGCTCTCACTCATTCTCGCCGGCAAGGACGCGCCCAACCGCGTCGTCTGACTGCCGCCCATACGCAAAACCGCCGAAGGAAAAAATCCTTCGGCGGTTTTGCATATGCGGTTTTCAGCTGTTTATGATCCGCTCCGTGGCGGCGCGGGCATGGGCGATGATGTCCTCCGGCGATTCGCCGACGTGGTAAACGCCGTTCTCATAGAGGATCTTGCCGTTTACCATCGTGAGGAGCACGTTCGAGTTCGAGCCGCTGTAAACAAGGTTTTTCACGGTGTTGTGCTCGGGCTGCATGTTTGCCTGGTGCAGGTCGATCACGACAAGATCGGCGAGCTTTCCGGGGGCGATGCAGTCGGCGTCGATGCGCATGGCGCGCGCGCCCGTGGAGCACGCGGCGCGGAGAATTTCGCGCGCGTCGCACGAGGCGGCGTCCTCCTCCCGGAGCTTCTGCAGCACCGCGGCGAGATACATTTCGCGGAACATGTTGAGCGCGTTGTTGCTCGCCGGGCCGTCCGTGCCGATGGCAAGAGGGATCTTCCGGCGGAGAAATTCGCTCACCGGCGCGATCCCGCTCGCGAGCTTCGCGTTCGAGGCCGGGCACGTCACGGCGTACAGCCCGCGGCGGGCAAAAATGTCCATGTCGGTCTCATCGAGCCACACGCAGTGGAACCCGCCGCCGCCATGCTCAAAGAGGCCGTTTTCCTCGAAAAGCTGCGTCGGCGTGAGGCCGTGGCGCTCGATGCATTCCTCCACCTCGCGCTTCGTCTCCGAATTGTGGGTGAAAAACGGCATCTTGTACTCGTCCAGCAGCATTTTCATAAACATGAGCAGATCGAGATTGGCCGTATACTCGGCGTGGATGCCGGGGATGTAAGAGATGAGCGGGTGGAGATTGTTGAACTTGATCGTGTCCATCTCGCCGACCGTCCAGTCGTCCCCCGCGGCGAGCGCGCCGCAGAGCACCATGCGGAAGCCGCAGTCAATGGACGCCTGCGCGAAAGCGTCGCGCTTATAGTACATGTCGAACGCGCTCGTGATGCCGCCCTTGAGATATTCGAGAATCGCGAGCTTCGTGAGAGCGTAAATATCGTCCGGCGTGAGCTTGGCCTCCAGCGGGAACACCTTGTCGAAAAGCCAGCTCTGCAGCGGCAGATCGTCGGCATAGGAGCGCAGGAACGTCATCGCGCTGTGCGCGTGGGCGTTCTTGAAGCCGGGCATCAGGAGGTTGCCCTTGAGGTCGATCTCGCGCTCAAACGGCGGGTGCGCGCCGATGGCAGGCCCGACATAGAGGATCATCGATTCCTCGACCCAGACCTCCCAGTCGGAGATCTCAAATCCGCCGCTGAGCGAAAGGAGCTTGCCGTTATAAAAGCGGATCATGCCTTCTCCTCCGCATGCATGGCGGCGATGGAATCCCACATGAGCTTTTTGAACTTCGGCGCGGCGGCGTTGGCCGCTTCGATGACCTCGTCGCCGTCAAGCGGGCGGTCGGAGAGACCGGCGGCGAGATTTGCCACGCACGAAACGCCGCACACGCGCATACCGGCGTGGTTGGCCGCGATGACCTCCACGACCGTGGACATGCCCACGGCGTCCGCGCCCATCGCGCGGGAGGCGCGGATATCGGCGGGCGACTCGTAGCTTGGGCCGGTGAACTGGATATACACGCCCTCCTTGAGATCGATGCCGTCCTTCTTCGCCGTTTCGCGCAGAATGGCGCGCAGGCCCTTATCGTAGGCGTTCGACATATCCGGGAAGCGGACGCCGAGCTCGTCGATGTTCGCGCCGATGAGCGGGTTGGGGATGAGCGCGCTGATGTGATCGCTGATGCTCATAAGCGTTCCGGCGGTGAGATCGCCGCGGATGCCGCCCGAGGCGTTCGTGACGAAGAGGATCTTCGCGCCCATGGCCTTCATAAGGCGCACGGGCAGCACAACGTCGTGCGGCGTGTAGCCTTCGTAGAGGTGCACGCGTCCCTGCATGACGACGACGGGCGTTTCCTCCACATAGCCGAACACGAACCGTCCGGCGTGGCCGGGCGCGGTGGACACCGGGAAGCCGGGGATCTCGCTGTACGGCACAACGGCGGTCTGCTTCACCATGTCGGCAAAGCCGCCGAGACCGGAGCCGAGCACAACGGCGACCTCCGGGACAAAGTCGGTGTGGCGCCGCACCGCGGCGAGACAGTTCTGGATGCGTTCCATTTCGGGATGCATAAAAGAGCCTCCTTATGTTGTTATTCTCTGTTGTTTATTCTTCGGTGAGATCGGCGAACTGCGCGCCGATATAGCCTGCCAGAGCTTCGGGATCGATCCCGATCTGCGCGCCGAGCCGTCCGGCGCTGCAGAAAAAGGCGTCCGTCAAAAGCGCCGTTTCGTCGATCCATGCGGGAAACGGTTTTTTCATCCCCACCGGGGAGCAGCCGCCGTGGACATAGCCGGTGAGCGGCAGCAGCTTTTTCTGCGGCAGCATGGCGATGCTCTTCACGCCCGCCGCCTTCGCCGCCTTTTTGAGCGAGAGCGTTTCCGGCGCGGGGATGACGAAGACGAAGTGTTCGCCGGTATTTGCCTCCGCCACAAGCGTTTTGAAAACGCACTCCGCGCTCTGGCCGAGCGCGGCGGCCACCTCCGTGCCGGAGGCGAGCGAGGCGTCGTAATAACGCGGCGTATACGCAATGCCCGCCTGATCGAGCAGACGCATCACGTTCGTTTTTTCGTTTGCCTTATCCGATTTTGCCATGAAAGTATTCCTCGATTTGTTCACGGGAAGCAAAAAGGCTCCCCTGGATCATGCCCGACGCACCGCCGCCCCGTCCGGAGAGCGCGGCGTTGATGCTTCGTGCCGCGGCGCGAAGGTCGACCGTTTCCGACGCCATCACATACCGGCATCCCCCGTCCTCCGTGCAGAGCGCGGCGCAGACGCCCGTGCAGCGCGTCTTTCCTCCCTCGGCAAGGGCGCGCAGCGCGGCGGGCGAAAGGCTCTCTTCAAAAAAGAGCAGATTCCCCTCGCACGGCTCCATTGCGGCGAGCCGTGCCTCGACATACCGCCGCTCCGCGGCGGCACGGGCATACTTCTCCGCCTCCAGCTCGCCGAGCACGCGCTCGGCGGCGGCGCAAAGGGCGTTCTGCGGCGCGGAAAAGAGACGGGAGAGCGCTTCGGTCTCGGCGGCGCAGAGCGCGGCGTCCTCATAGGCCGCGCGCCCGGCGAGCATCGTAAAGCGCACGCCGCCGCGGTGACGCATCCGGTCTTTCAAGCGGATGAGGCCGATCTCGCCGGTGAAGCTCACATGCGGCGCGCAGCACGCGCAAAGATCCACGCCCGGCACCTCCACGATGCGCACCGGCATCGCGAGCGCCTTTTTCTGCCGGAACGGCATCGCCGCAAGCTCTTCCTCCGCCGGCCAGAGGATGTTTATCGGAAGGTTTTTCCACACGTCCTCGTTTGCAAGACGCTCAAGCCGCAAAAGCTGCTCCGCGTCAATCTCGCGGTCAAAGTCGATCGTCGCGCCGTGCTCGTCCATGTGGAAGCCGATGTTCTCGCAGCCCCAAAGCGTGTGCGCATGGCCGGACACCAGATGCTCGGCCGAGTGGATCTGCATGCGCGCAAAGCGCGTTTCCCCGTCAAGCTCGCCCGTCACTTCCGCGCCGGGGACGAGAGGAGCGTCGCAGAAATGGACGATCTCGCCCTTTTCCTCGCGCGTATCCGTCACGCGCACGCCGCCGAGCGCGCCGGTATCGCCGCCCTGTCCGCCGCCCTCGGGAAAGAAGGCGGTGCGGTCGAGCGTCACGGCGTAAAGAGCGCCGCGCCCTTCGCACAAGAGGACGCACGCGGTGAATTTTCGCATATGCGCGTCGGCGTAAAACAGCTTTTCGGTCATGGGATCAGAACTTAAAGAGATTCAGCCCGGTCACATCGTCCTTGAAGCGATCGACCGCACCGTCGATCACGCGGATGACCATCTCGCACGTCGCGCTCACGCGCGCGGCGTTGAGATGCCCGCCGACGACCGCGCCGGACTCGTTCGCGGCGCTCATGTGCAGATGGCTGTAGTATTCGCCGTTCATCGTGTTCACCGTGCCGGTCAGCGACACGATCTCGTGCGCGCCGGTGAACGTGAGCGCGTGGTACTGATGCTCGTCCACGTTGTACACGCCGACGGTGAACTCGTCCGTCGCGCCGAGCGCCTCAACGCTCGCCAGACGGATATTTTCCTTTTCGCACAGCGCGCGGAGCTGCGCCGTGATCTCCTCGCCGCGGTCGAAGCGCGCAACGATCGTATTTCCAAAACGCCGGTAGTCCATAGTTTGTATCTCCTTTGCATGGGATGTATCTGTATTATAGCCGCTCGGCGAGCGTAAATCAAGGTTGTCAAGGCCCGGTCCTTCGCGTATAATATCCGGAGAAACGAAAGGATCGGCCTATGGAAAACTTTTCCCGTCCGCTGGTGGACTGGTACAAAAAAGAGGCGCGTCCTCTCCCCTGGCGGGAGGAGCCGACGCCGTACCGCGTGTGGGTCTCGGAGATCATGCTGCAGCAGACGCGCATCGAGGCCGCGCGCGAATACTTCAACCGCTTCACGCGCGCGTTCCCGACCGTGGAAGCGCTTGCCGCGGCGGAGCTTGACGATGTGCTCAAGCTCTGGGAAGGGCTGGGGTACTATTCCCGCGCGCGAAATCTCCACAAATGCGCCAAAACCGTGTGCGAGACTTACGGCGGCGTATTTCCGCCGGACGCCGCGGCGCTGCGCGCGCTGCCCGGCATCGGGGACTATACCGCCGGGGCGATCGCCTCGATCGCCTACGGACTGCCGGAACCGGCGGTGGACGGAAACGTGCTGCGCGTGCTCGCGCGCATGGAGTGCTTCAGCGAGAGCATCGGCAGCGACAAGGTGAAAAAGCGCTTCCGCGAAGCGCTCCGGGATATCTATCCAACGGGCGAATGCGGCGCTTTTACGAGCGCGCTCATGGAGCTGGGCGAGACGGTGTGCACCGTCGGCACGCCAAGCTGCGCGCGCTGCCCGGTCGCGGCGTACTGCGCGGCGCACCGCTGCGGCGAGGAAGCGCGCTACCCCGTGCTGCCGGAGAAAAAACCGCGCCGGATCGAAAACCGGCGGGTACTGCTTTTGCTCTGCGGCGATGCGTGCGCCGTGCAGCGGCGTGCGGATACGGGGCTTCTCGCCTCGATGTGGGAGCTGCCGAACGACCTTTTGCCGGACGCTCCGGAAACCGGCGAGCCCTGCGGCGAGGCGGTGCACATTTTCAGCCATGTAGAATGGCATATGCGCGGGTACATCGTCCGCTGCAAGGAGAAGCTTCCGGGCTATGTCTGGGTGACGCGAGCCGAGCGCGAAGCGCTCGCCATGCCCACGGCGTTCCGGTATTACCGAAAAAAACTGGAGGAGATGGGATATTGAATATCTGTGTATTCGGCGCGGCGCGCGATGAGATCGGTGAGAACTTTATGGCTCTCGGCACGGCGCTCGGCCGCGAGCTCGCGGCGCGCGGGCATACGCTCGTGTTCGGCGCAGGCGGCCACGGCATGATGGGCGCCGCGGCGCGCGGGGCCTACGAAATGGGCGGGAAGATCATCGGCGTCGTGCCGTATTTTTTCAACACTCCCGGCATTCTCTTTGAGCACTGCACGGAGCTTATCCGCATGGAAACGATGGCGGAGCGCAAAACGATCATGGAAGAGCGCTCGGATGCTTTCATCGCCCTGCCCGGCGGCATCGGCACGATGGAGGAAATTTTTGAGGTCATCACGCTCTCATCCCTTGGGCGGATGCAGAAAAAGAGCGCGTTTCTCGATGCGGAAAGCTATTGGGAACCCGCGGTCGAGCTGCTGCGCGGCGCGGTGGAAAAGGGCTTTGCCGGCAGGGAGCTGAATGAGCACTATGCGCGCTTCACGGATGTGGAAGCGTGCCTCGATTATCTGGAAAAATAATACAGCGGGCGGAGCAGAGCCCCGCCCGCGCAGAAATTTTCAAAGAACGCCCGTAGGGTTGGGGCTCTGCCCCAACCGCATACAGTTCTCCCTCTTTTTCGGCGCTGCCGCGGATGGAGGGAGATTTTTTATGCCAGCCTCTGCTGCATATACGCAAGCAGTGTCTGCGCCACGACGGAATTTGTCGTGCGCGCGAACGCCAGCCCGATCGTCCGGCAGCTCGTCGGCGAGAGCAGCGGCGCGGCGTTCCGCCGCAAGCGGCTGTACGCGGTCATGGTGCGCTTCGTCGTGCCGGTAATGATGCTCATTCTCTTCCTACAGTCCACCGGCATCATGGCATAAGAAGCTCTGATATATACAAGTATCCCCCATTTGCCAAGCAAACGGGGGATACTAATCTTTATCTGTGAACTGCCGTGCGGCGGGATTTGGCGAAAAGCGTCGTCAGCACTGCGAGCCAGAGGAATGCCAGCGCCGCTGCTGCGGCGGTAATATAGGAAACGGTTCTCACCGTTTTCCCCTCCTGCGCGCTGAACACCGCGCCCGCCTCCACGCTCTCGCCGTTCGTGAGCGTCACGGTGAGCATGCCGTTTTCCCCCACCTGCACGGAAGAAATGCCGACGCCGGGCGCGCCGTCCTCTCCCGTAATTTTGCCAAGATTCGTTTCCGTTCCGTCCGTGAGGGCGACGATCAGCTCCCCGGAGTCGTTCAGCGATACCTCCCGGATGCCGACGCCGTCTTTTCCGTCTTTTCCGTCTTTGCCGTCCGTGCCGTTTCGTCCGGCGGCGCCGGTCGCGCCTGTGGCTCCGGTCGCACCCGCAGCGCCCGTGGCTCCGGTCGTTCCGGCGGCCCGCACACCGGTGTCCGTATTGCCCAGCCACCAGTTGCCGTTGCCGCCGATGGAGGGCGTCAGGCCGGGCGCGCCCTGCGCGCCGTCCGTGCCGTCTTTTCCGTCAACGCCATCCTTGCCGTCGACGCCGTCTTTTCCGTTTGCTCCGTCCTTCCCATCGACACCGTCTTTACCGTCAGCGCCGTCTCTGCCGTCCGCAGCGGCAGCTTTTACGCCGGTGTCCGTGTCACCGATCCACCAGTTCCCGTTTTCGCCGATGGTCGGCGTCAAGCCGTCCGTGCCATCCTTGCCGTCCGCACCTCCGGCCTTTACGCCGGTGTCGGTATCGCCGATCCACCAATTTCCATTCTCGCCGATGGCAGGCGTCAGACCGTCCGCGCCATTCTTACCGTCGACGCCGTCCCGTCCGTCTGTACCGACCGCTTTCACGCCGGTGTCCATACTGCCGATCCACCAGTTGCCGTTCAGACCGACGGAAGGCGTCCGGCCGTCCCGCCCGTCCTTTCCGTCCTCTCCGGTGGCTTTCACACCGAGAGATTTCCACGTAGTCCCGCTGTCGTAGGACACCTCCCACTCGTTCGTATCGGGGTTGACGCGCAGCTTTGAGCGGAACGGGTCATCCATCTGAACAAGACTCAGAGATATTCCGTTGGGGTCTGGGCATGTCTCAAAGATGGACGGCATATAATCCTTGCTGAGATTCGTTTTCCAGCGATAGAATTCTGCGAAGATGTATAATCCGTAATACGGGCCGTAGCTGCCGTCGCCATCGCCGCCGAATGCCGTGACAGTGAAATTTCCGCCTTTATAATATAGTCCCTTGCCCGGCGCAGCAAAAGTGCTCGGCTGAATCCTATCGGCAACAACCGTTCCGCTTTCCATCGTCAGTCTGGTAATAGCCGTTATCCCTCCCTCCAGAGCGAGAGACCCGTCGCCCCGGATGGTAATGTCGCCGCCGGTGATTGGAGTATCGTTGGCATTCACGCTGAAGCGGTTTTCTCCCGTCAGATCTATAACAAGCGGGATAAAGACCGAGAGTAAAGCGGAGCCCATCGGCTGATTTCCCGTTCCCTTAAGATCGGCGTTTCGCAAAAACAGCGTCGTGCCGTCAAAATAGAAATTGTAATCATCCGCCGTTGCTTCGGAAAAGCCGCGGTTATCCGACGGATCGTTTTTATAGTAGGTACCAACTTCGAGAAACGTGCCGTTGATCTTCGGATCGTTCCAGTTCGCCCGAACACTCGGAACGTTCGCCGCTTCCAGCGGCTGAACCTTCGTCTCCGCGGTCGTCTCTTCGACCGACGCTCCAACAGGCTCCCTGACCGGCGCGGGCGTTGTTTCCGCCGGTGCGGGCGTTGCTTCCACGGGCACGGGTGTTTCCGCTTCCGTATCGTCGGCCAACGCCGGAACACAGAGGCTCGTCAGCGCAACGCAGACGCAGATCATGGCGGCAAGAATACGATGCTTCATGGTTTTGTTCCTCCCTGTTCTGTCTCTCGGGCGGGTCTCCCTGTATTTACTTTGTATTATGCAGGAACAGCGCACGCTTTGCAAGACATTTTGGTCTGCGTGCCAGAACAGGTAAAAAATCGGCTGTTTTTCTTCGAAACAGCCGATTTTCGCGCTTATTCGATTTCCGCCGGAGGCAGCAGGCGCGTCATGCTCCGGAGACTCACGGTGAGCGTATACGCATTGTGCAGCAGCGCCGAGGTCGCCGGGGGCAGGATGCCCGCCACGCCGAGACAGATCAGCATAAAGTTGAAGCCGATGATGTTTCGGTAATTCGTGTGGATCCGGTCCATGAGCGCGCAGCTGAGCCGCCGCAGTGTCAAAAGCGAATAGAGGTCGTTCGCGCCGATGGTGATGTCCGCCACCTCGCGGGCGATGGCCGCGCCGTCGCGGATGGCGATGCCGGCGTCCGCCTCGGAGAGCGCCGGGGAGTCGTTCACGCCGTCGCCGAGCATGATTACGCGCCGTCCGGCCTCGTGCTCGCGGCGGATGAAGTTGGCCTTATCCTCTGGAAGGACCTCGGAGTAGTACTCGTCCACGCCGACCGCCGCCGCTACGGACTTCGCCGTGCGGTCGCTGTCGCCGGTCATCATAACAAGCTTCGTAAAGCCGAGAGAGCGCAGCCCCCGGACGACGTCGGCAGCCTCCGCGCGCAGCGGGTCCTCAATGCAGATGACCGCCGCGAGCACACCGCCCGCGGCGAGATAGAGATGCGAATACTCCGCCGGGAGCGATTCAAATTTTTTCTCTTCCCCCGCGGGGATGACGCACTTCTCGTCCTCAAACACGAAGTGGTGGCTGCCGATGATGACCTTTTCGCCGTCCACGCTGCTTGCGATGCCGTGCGCGACGATATAGCTCACGCTCGAATGGCGTTCCTCATGGGAGATATGGCGGTTTTCCGCCTCGGCCACGACGGCCTTGGCCATGGAGTGCGGGTAGTGCTCTTCAAGACACGCAGCGAGCGCGAGCATGTCGTTTTCTTCCTTGCCGCCGAACGGCACGACTGCCGCCACGCGCGGAGCGGCATGGGTCAGCGTGCCGGTCTTATCAAAGACGATGGTATCCGCCTGCGCCACCGCCTCCATGAAGCGGCCTCCTTTGACGGAGATGTGATGGATACCGGCTTCCTTCATGCCGGAGAGCACCGCGATCGGCATGGAGAGCTTGAGCGCGCACGAGAAATCGACCATCAGCACGGCGAGCGCGCGGTTGACGTTGCGCGTCAGCAGCCAGATAAGCCCCGTCGCGCCGAGACTGTACGGCACGAGCCTGTCCGCCAGATGCGAGGCCTGCGCCTCGGTGTCGGACTTGAGCTTTTCGGATTCCTCGATCATATGGACGATGCGGTCGTAGCGTCCCGAGCCCATGCTCTTATCGACGCGGATCGTGCATTCGCCCTCTTCCACGACCGTCCCGGCATAGACGTAGCTGCCCGCCGTGCGGCGCACGGCCAGCCCCTCGCCGGTGATGGACGCCTGGTTGACCATCGCTTCCCCCGCGACGACATGGCCGTCGAGCGGGATCATGCCGCCGGTGCGGACGATGATCCGGTCGCCGGGGCGCACGTCGCCGACCGGCACAGCCACGCTGCCGTCCGTCGTTTCGAGCCAGACCTTGTCCACCTGCAGCGCCATCGTCCCGGCAAGGTCGGCGACGGACTTTTTGTGCGTCCATTCGTCGAGCAGCTCGCCGATGCCGAGCAGGAAGATGACCGAACCCGCCGTTTCAAAGTCTCCGCGCAGGATCGATACGGCAATGGCTGTCGCGTCGAGCACCGGCACTTCGATCTTCCCGTGCAGCAGACAGCGGATGCCGTCGCGCAGGAAACGGAGCGAGCGGATCACGGTACGGATCGCGCGCAATGGCGCGGGCAGGATGAGCTTCAATGTATACCGGCGGACGATGCGGAAAATGAGCTTTCCCTCGTACTCGCGGTTGAGCACGCGGACGCTGTGCTCCGGCGCGAGCGCCGCCGACTTCTCATAGGAAAACGCGGCGAGCGCCGCGACGATGGGCGCGCGCTGACCGGTATAAAGAATCGTAGCGTTGCCGGTGCGGTCGTGGACCGTCACATCGGCAACGCCGGGAGTATTTCGCAGATACGCCTCCAGAATGTCCGCTTGGAGCAGCGACATGCGCGGCTGCTCCAGATGGACACGGATGCGTCCCGCCGTATCGTGCAGGATCGTGCATTTCATGGCGAATTACTCCGCGGCGTCCTCAATCGTCTCGGGCGCGTCCTCCGCGGCATACTTCTCGTTGAGCGCCTTCGCGTCGGCGAGAATGTCGTCCGCGCCCTCGCGGATATTCGTCGCGGTTGTCATGACGGCTTCCTTGGCGCGCAGCGCCGCCGCGGTCGTGAAAGCGTAGACCTTCTTCGCGTCGCGGCTGGTGAGGATCTTGATGCCTGCCGTGCCGAACAGCACGCCGCCCGCGAAAAGACCAACTTTACCCCAATTCATGAAAGTATCCTCCTTATCTTTTTGGGATTTCGCCCGCATTTTATCTTTATGTTCCGGCATTGTCAATAGATTTTCTGTTAATATTTGCATTTTTCAGCAAAATATTAGCACAGGCTTCCTTTAGTTAGCCATAATTAACTCATTGACTTTGGAATGGCGGACTGCTATCATGCATCGCGGAGGCGATACTATGAAAACGTTACTCAAGGAATTCAAGGAATTTGCCGTAAAGGGGAACGTGGTCGATATGGCGGTCGGCGTCATTGTCGGCGGCGCGTTCGGGAAGATCGTCACATCGCTCGTCAACGACGTCATCATGCCGCTCGTCGGCGTGCTGACCGGCGGGATCGACTTCAGCAATCTTTTTCTCCCGCTCGACGGGAATACCTACGCCACGCTCGCCGAAGCGGAGGCCGCGGGCGCGGCGGTGCTCAAGTACGGCTCGTTCCTCTCGCAGGTGCTCGATTTTCTGATCGTGTCGTTTGTGATCTTCCTCTTTGTAAAGAAGATCATGACGCTTGGCCGGAAAAAGGAAGCGCCCGCTCCGGAAGCGCCGAAAACGAAGGTCTGCCCCTACTGCAAGAGTGAGATCGCCATCGATGCCACGCGCTGCCCGCACTGCACCTCGGAGCTCTGATAAGCGGCGTACCACGAGCCAACCGTAACTTTGGAGGTGACCCATGCAAGCCTTTGAGACCGAACACTATATTTTTCACTATGGCGCCGGTACGGCGGCGGAGCGCGATATTGAGAAGATCGCCGCGCTGCAGGAGGGCTGCTTCTCCCACATCTGCGCGGTGCTGGGTCTTACGCCGGACTTCAAGATCGAGTACTTCCTCTGCGATTCGCCGGAGGAGGTAGGACGCATCTGCGGCGACGACGAGCCCTGCAACGGCTTTGCCGACCTGCCGAGCCGCATCTACGCCGTGTATAACGAGACCGTCCAATGCGTCGGCTTCCACGAGGATGCGCACCTCATCAGCTTTGTCCGGAACCGTCCGATCTGTCCCGCCGTGACGGAGGGGCTTGCCATGTACTTTGACCGCAAATGGTGGGGCATCCAGAATCTGGACTGGACGGGCTATTATCTCAAGACCGGGCGGTATCTGCCGATGGACAGGCTGCTGGAGCGGGAGTTTTTCTTTGAGCACGACTGTGCCTTCACCTATCCCATTGTGGGCACGTTCACCGACTGGCTGCTCACGGTCTACACCAGAGAGCGGTACAGGGAAATGTACTCCCAGCCAAACCCCGCCGCCGTCATGGAGCAGGTATACGGGAAATCCCCGGCGGAGCTGAACGCCGAGTTTGAAGCATACGTCCGCCTCTTCCGCACCGACGAAGCGCTGGAAGCGCGGATGGAAGAGCTGCTGCGGCAGGAGGGCGTTGAAGCCTGACCAAGCAAAATTCTTTGGCTTACAAAAATGGCCGGATGCGTCTGCATCCGGCCATTTTATTGCTCTTTATTTCTTTTTCGCCGCCCTGCCGAAGCGGCGTTTGACAGCGCCGGAAAGCGTGTAGACGCCCGCCGCAGCGGCCGCACCGCCGACGGAATAAAGCAAGCCACTGCCCGCCGCTAAACCGGATACAGAAAATCGCAGCCCGACGGCGCACTTTTTTCATTTAAATTGACAATTGACTGGTTCGTGAAGTGCGGCTATAATGACGCCAACAAGAAAATACCAGCGAAACCTTTGAGAAAGAAGAGTACCCTTGCAAAACCGGGCCTTCAGAGAGCTGCCGATGGTGTGAGTGCAGCGGAACGGCGTAAGGGGAATGGCCTTTTGAGGGCGGTCTGAACGCATTCGTATGGATGCAAATAGGAACCGACGGGTGCCCACCCGTTATCCACCGGGATGCGTATGATGGTGCGCATGAGCGAGCGGACGCGAAAGCGTCAATTTGGGTGGTATCGCAGGAGTACAGCTCTTGTCCCATAGTGGGATAAGGGGCTGTTTTTTTATACTCCAAATTCAGCCGTTGGCAGCGGCTCCTCCATCCGCCACCCGAAAATACCATGGCAAAATGCCAAAAATGGAGGAAATCACCATGAAAAACCTGAACCTGAAAAACCTTGCCGTCCTCGTCCTGGTCTTCGCCCTGCTGCTGATGACAACGGCTTGCGGCGCCGGGCAAACCGTATCGGACGCCTCGTCCGATACACAGCCCTCGCAGACGGCAAACGGAACCTCCGGACCGGCGGCGGAGCCGCAGTCCTTCCGCATCGGCATCTGCAACTATGTAGACGATGCCTCCCTGAACCAGATCGTGGAAAACATTCAGGCGCGGCTGGAGGAGATCAGTGCGGAGAAGGGCGTGCAGTTTGTGATCGACTATGATAACTGCAACGCGGACGCTACCGTGATGGAGCAGATCATCGCAAACTTCCAGAGCAGCGGCGCCGATCTTCTCGTCGGCGTTGCCACGCCTGTCGCCATGCGCATGCAGACGGCCACGGAGGACAGCCAGACGCCCGTCGTTTTTGCCGCCGTTTCCGACCCGATCGGCGCAGGTCTCGTGGAGTCGCTGGAAGCGCCGGGCAGCAACGTGACCGGGACATCGGACTATCTGGACACTGCCGCCGTCATGAAACTGATCTTCGCGGCTGACCCGGATGCATCGAAAATCGGCCTTTTGTATGACGCGGGACAGGATTCCTCGACGGCTGCCATTGCCAGCGCCAAGGCCTATCTGGACGAGAACGGGATCGAATACGTTGAACACACCGGCAGCACGGCGGACGAAGTCATGCTGGCTGCGCAGGCCATGGTTGCCGACGGCGTTGACGCCGTATTTACCCCGACCGACAACTCCATCATGAAAGCCGAGCTTGCCATTTACGAGACGTTCATCGATGCGGGCATCCCGCAGTACACCGGCGCCGACTCCTTTGCGCTCAACGGCGCATTCCTCGGTTATGGTGTGGACTACGCAAACCTCGGCCGCGAGACGGCGGACATGATCGCGGACATTCTTTTGAACGGCGCCGATCCGGCCTCCACGCCGGTACGGACCTTTGATAACGGCACCGCCACCATCAACACGGAAACCTGCGCCGGGCTGGGTCTTGACTTTGACGCGCTCTCCCAGGCGTTTGCGCCGTACTGCACCAAGATCGCCACGCTGACGACGGCGGAGAGCTTCTCGTGATCCTGATCTGAAGCCGGATCCGGCAAAACGAACCGATCGCCCGGAGCCGGATATACGACCGGCTCCGGGCAAATTTCAAAAAAGCAGAAAGAGGAAAACCACCATGGATCTATCGAGTGTTTTCGGTCTGATACAGACGGCGCTGGAGCTGGGGCTGATCTGCTCCGTGACCGTATTGGCGCTGTATCTGAGCTATTCGATGCTGAACGTCTGTGATCTTTCCACGGACGGCTGCTTCACGCTGGGAGCGGTGACCGGCGCAGTCACCGCGATGGCCGGGCATCCGATACTGGCGATTTTCGCGGCAATGGCCGCGGGGCTGCTGTCCGGGCTGATCGTTTCCGTTTTGCAGACGCGCATGGGCATCAACAGTCTGTTGGCCGGCATCATCGTAAATACGGCGCTGTATTCCATCAACATTGCCATTATGGGCGGCGCGTCGCTGCTGAGTCTCAACAAAACGCAGACGGTGTTCTCTCTGATGAAAACCGCGCTGGCCGGCACTCCGCTGTCCGGGCAGTATAAGCTCCTGACCGCTCTCGCTGCGGCAGCGCTGATCGTCCTGTTTCTGACGCTGTTTCTCCGCACCCGAATGGGGCTTGCGATTCGCGCGACCGGCAACAACCCGGACATGGTGCGCTCATCGTCCATCAACCCGGCGATAACCACAACGGTCGGTCTGTGCATCGCGGGCAGCTTCACGGCTTTGTCCGGCTGTCTGCTCGCGCAGTATCAAAAGGCGGCGGATATCAACATCGGGCAGGGCATGGTAACCATTGCGCTGGCCTCGCTCCTGATCGGCAGCACCGTCCTCGGCCGCGGCGGGATCTTCCTGCGCGCGGTGGGCGCGGTTTTGGGCGCGATAATTTTCCGGCTGGTCTATACCATTGCGCTGCGGCTGGATATGCCGGCATTCATGCTGAAGCTCGTTTCGGCTGTCATCGTCGTGCTCGCCATTTCCGTTCCCTACCTTAAAACGCAGCTGCCGGTCATCCGGCGCCGGATGCAGAGAAAGGCGGACTGAGACGCATGCTGGAGCTGAAGAGTATTTCCAAAACTTTCAATCCCGGAACGGTCAATGAGAAATGCGCTCTGCACGATCTGTCGCTCAGCGTGCCGGACGGAGATTTTATCACCATCATCGGCGCGAACGGCGCCGGAAAGTCCACGCTGTTCGGAGCGATCGGCGGGAACTTTCTGACGGACAGCGGAGAGATCCTGCTCGACGGCCAAAACGTGACGTTCTGGCCGGAGCACCGGCGCTCCAAAGTCATCGGCCGTCTGTTTCAGGATCCGATGCGCGGCAGCGCGCCGGGCATGACGATCGAAGAAAATCTGGCGCTTGCCGCCGGACGCGGCGGCTGGCTGGGGCAGATCCGCCGCCGTGACCGCGAATATTTCCGCGAACAGCTGCGCGAGCTGGATATGGGGCTGGAAAACCGCCTGCGGCAGCCGGTGGGGTTTCTGTCCGGCGGTCAGCGCCAGGCGCTGACGCTCCTGATGGCAACGATAGCAAAGCCCAAGCTTCTTCTGCTCGACGAGCACACGGCAGCGCTCGATCCGGGTGCGGCAGAGAAAATTCTGGCCATGACTACGCGCATCGCGGCCGAGCAGAAGCTGACATGCCTGATGGTAACGCATAATATGCGCGCCGCACTCGCTCTCGGCAATCGGACGCTGATGATGAATAACGGCCAAATCGTTCTGGATGTCAGCGGGGCGGAGCGCGCTCATATGGAGGTAAACGATCTGCTCGAGCGCTTCAAATCCGGCACGGGCGCCGCGCTCGATAACGACCGCATTCTTCTTTCCTGATGACGACATTCTCTTTGCCGCAAAAAAACCATAGAAAGAAATAAACCCGCATCTTACGATGCGGGTTTATTTCTTGGTGGGGCGGGTGGATTCGCCCGCACGGCGGCGCGGGCCGCCTCGCGGCTCTGGAGCGCCCCCGGCGCTCCATTCACTCCCGCTCGGATCGAATCCCCCGCCGGGACAATACTAGAAAAAGCCCGCATCTTGCGATGCGGGCTTTTGGTGGGGGCGGGTGGATTCGAACCACCGTAGGCATTGCCAGCAGATTTACAGTCTGTCCCCTTTGGCCACTCGGGAACACCCCCATATGCACTTGACCCACCGAGAAAAAGTGGAGCTGGTAGACGGATTCGAACCCCCGACCTGCTGATTACAAATCAGCTGCTCTACCGGCTGAGCTATACCAGCAGGAAATCCAGCGAGGGATATAATAGCAAATCCGAGCGCATTTGTCAACACGAAAATAAAAGTTTTCCGGCGGCAGAGAAATTCTCTGCCGCCGGAAGCGTTTTTACTCTTCGGTGTGCTCTTCCGGCTGCTCTTCCACAGTCTCCGCAGCGGGCGCTTCGGGTTCTTCCTCGACGGTGATCTCCACGGAAATGTCCTCGTCGCCGTCGTCCTCGTCCTGTGCGACGACGTTCTCAAAGCTCGCGTCCTCGCTCACGTGGAACGAACCCTTGAGCGCGTCGATCTCCGCCTGCATCTCTTCGATGCGCGCGTTGACCGCATCCACTTCCTCAACGAGCTGCGCATACAGGCCCTCGGCATCGTTGTGATGCTCTTCGTAGTACGCTTTGCCGAGCTCAATGTACGCCTTCTTCAGCGCGTCCTTCTCCCCCGTCAGCGAAACGGTGAGCTTGGCGAGACGGGCGGCGTCTTTCGTTTTGTCCATGGCAGCGTTGGCGTATTCCGCGCCGCGCTCGCGCAGGTTGGAAATGGTGTCCATAAGAGAATCGAAATTGAAGTTCATATTCTGTTTCCTCCTTTAAGATTTTATTTCCCGGTTATCAGACGGTTTTATCCTCCGATCCGTTCGGTGTTTTTTCCTTTTCTTTCGCCGCGGCGCTCTGCGCGCGGACGCGGTTCACATAGAGATCCTCCGGTCTGTGCGCTCTCCGGCTCTGCACGACGAGGATCACGAGCGCGACGAGGCACATGCCGCCGCCGATCACCTGCGAGGCGCGCAGCGCCGTGCCGGGAATGAGCAGGGGCGAGGTGCGCAGCGGCTCGAGCAGGAAGCGGATGAGGCCGTACCAGACAAAGTACAGAAGCGTCGCCTGACCGTCGTACTGCCGTTTTCCCTTCCGCGTCCATATGGCAAGGAAAATAAAGCCCACGAGATTCCAGAGCGATTCATACAGGAACAGCGGGTGGACATAGTACGTCGTGCCGCCGGTCGTGAGTCCCATGCGGCAGAAGACGTCCGTCACCTCGCCGATGTACTCGCGGTTCATAAAGTTGGACCAGCGCCCGATGATCTGCCCGATGAGCAGTCCGAGCACGACGCAGTCCATGATCGCGCCGAAGGGGATCTTCTTTTTTCGCGCGTACAGCCACACGCAGAACGTTGCGAGCAGCAGTCCGCCGGGGATGGCCGTGCCGCCCTCCCAGATCTTGCACCAGTTCCAGAGCGTCTGCCATACGGTGTCGCCGACATAGTTCGACCAGTGGCAGAAAACGTAATACAGCCGCGCGCCGATGATCGCCGTGGGAAGGCCGATGAGCACAACGTCGGTCAGCGTGTCCTTGGAAATGCCGAAATCCTTCGGCGCGCGCTGCATGCAGTAGAGCGCGGCGAGGATAAAGCCGAGACCGATGATCGCGCCGTACCAGTAAAACGTATGGCCGAAGAGCGTGTATGTACCGCTCGGGTTGAGAGAAAAGCTCTCACCGAGCATGGGAAACGTGATGATCGCGCCGGGAAATGCTTCGGGCATGGGAAAAACTCCTTTCGCTGCGGGAAAATCAGGCGTTGGGACGGATCACGGAGAGCGCCAGACGCTCACGCGTGAGATTTTCGCAGAGGAACGCCTCGCACTCCGCGAGAGTGATGGATTCAAGCACGGCGAACGCGTCGGGCGCATCCCAGCCGTCGAGCTTGCTCTCGGCGAGCGAGACGGCATAGTCAGCGAAGGAATCGAGCGAGCCGAGAAGCTGGCCGTACTTCGCGCGGCGGCAGCGTTCGAGCGCTTCCTTATCCAGTCCGCGCATCGCAACGCCGGACACGGCCGCGTGCACCGCCTCCGCCACGGCGTCCGGATCGCGGCCCTGCGCGCCGAGGACCAGCATGGCTGTCCCGGCGGAGGAATCGTATTCAACAGTGCAGTCGCCGTTCAGAAGTCCGCCGGCATACAGATCGTTGAAAAAGGCCGAGGCCTTGCCGAACAGGCACTCGCCGGCAAGCTCCGCAAGAAGCTTCTGCCGCGCTCTCGCCGCGCCGGTCGCGGGATACGGCAGCTTCACGCCGAGCAGAAACTGCGGCGCGGAAACACTCATCGTTTTCTCGGCGCGCATCCGGGCGGGCAGAAGCGTTTCGGGCGCGCCGTAGTCGCGCTCCGGCTTCTCGCCGGGCGTGTCCGGCAGTATCTCGCGCGCCGCCGCCGCGATCGCCTCGGGGTCTACGTCGCCGACGCAGCAGAGCACCATGTTTGAGGGATGGTAAAAGACGCTGTGGCAGTGGTAGAGCGTTTCGGGCGTGATCTGCGCGATGCTCTCCACGGAACCGGCGATGTTCTCGCGGATGGGGTGGTGGTCGTAGAGCGCGCTCAAAAGCTGGAAATATCCGGCATAGCCGGGGCTGTCCTCGCCCATGCAGATCTCCTGGCCGATGATGCCCTGCTCCTTGGCGACGCTCTCCTCGGTATAGTACGGCGTGGAGACGTAGGTGAGCAGCAGCCGGAGATTTTCCAT
>OIZA01000442.1_pt1 | contig 21821 bp, 25 predicted proteins | sample 1588381 | NCBI WGS metagenome assembly OIZA01 (sample SAMN03283277) | human gut metagenome | biome: human-associated habitat; material: feces | host: Homo sapiens | place: Peru | collected 2012 | reverse complement strand
GGCGGTAAAAAAGGCGGAGAAGGATCTGGCAGAGGTGACCATTGCGGATGAGGAGTCCGACGAGATCTGCGACCAGTGCGGCAGACGCATGGTGATCAAATACGGCCCCCACGGCAGATTCCTGGCATGTCCCGGATTCCCGGAGTGCCGCAATACCAAGCCTTATTTTGAGAAGATCGGTGTGGCCTGCCCGAAGTGCGGCAAGGATATTGTTCTGAAAAAGACCAAAAAAGGCAGAAAATATTATGGCTGTATCGACAATCCGGAATGCGATTTCATGGTATGGCAGAAGCCCTCGGGAGAGAAATGTCCCCGCTGCGGCAAATTGTTGCTGGAAAAAGGCAATAAACTGGTCTGCATGGATGAACAGTGCGGTTATGTGAAGAATAAACCGACGGAAGAGAAGTAGTTTTATATACTGTCAGAATTTTCTCATAAATTAACGCTATTTCCATTGTAATCTGAAATTACATGTGCTACAATGTGCATAACATCTGGTGGTTTCGCAGTATGTGTAAACGGAGGAAGATAGATGAGTAGCGTACAACTGTTGGACAAAACACGTAAAATCGGGAAATTGTTACACAACAATAACTCCAGCAAAGTGGTATTCAGCGACATCTGTAAAGTAATGCGCGAGATCCTGAATTCCAATGTGCTGGTGATCAGCCGGAAGGGAAAAGTCCTCGGTGTGGGGAAATCCGACGGCATCGAGTCGATCACGGAGCTTTTGGATGATAATATCGGTGGATTTATCGATCCGATGCTGAATGAGAGACTGTTGGGCGTATTATCCACGAAGGAGAATGTCAATCTGGAGACGCTGGGCTTCGAGAATATCGACACCAGAAAATTCCAGGCCATCATTACTCCCATCGAGATCGCAGGAGAGCGGCTGGGAACGCTGTTTATTTACAAATGCAACGAACAGTACGATATTGACGATATCATTCTCTGTGAGTACGGTACCACGGTGGTGGGACTGGAAATGCTGCGGGCGGTGAATGAAGAGAGTGCGGAAGAGAGCCGTAAGGTAGCCGTGGTGAAATCTGCGGTCAGCACCCTTTCCTTCTCGGAAATGGAAGCCATTACTCATATTTTTGACGAACTGAACGGCATGGAAGGAATTCTGGTGGCCAGCAAGATCGCTGACAGGGTCGGCATCACGAGATCCGTCATTGTCAATGCACTGCGGAAGTTCGAAAGCGCCGGCGTCATCGAATCCAGATCCTCCGGCATGAAGGGAACTTATATTAAAGTTCTGAACGATGCCGTGTTCGACGAGATCGAGGAATTGAAGCGTCAGAATGGCAGAAATTAAGCGAAAAATGCAAAAATAGAAAATATTTAGGAAGAAGAGACTATTGCGAAAAATAGTCTCTTTTCTTTATATTTATTTTGAGTGGGTTTATTTTACTATTGTGTTTTTGTCGAAATACTTTATAATAAAGTAGAATAGGTATATGGTAGAAGCGGTTTCTATGCGATCTGACAGGGGACTGCGGAATGTGAGGTAGTATGATACAGACAAATGCATTTGATTATATCAATGTCCTGGACCGGGCGGCAGATGCAGCATGGCAGAGGAATGAAGCCATTTCCAACAACATTGCCAATGTGGACACCCCGGGCTATAAGAGACAGGATGTGGCTTTTGAATCGGTATTGCAGCAGGCACTTGGCAATAACAGATACGAGTCCATGGACGAGAAAGTGTCCAATGTCAATCTGAGCAGACTGCGTGGACGGGCTTATGTGGATTATGCCAATTATTCCTATCGTCTGGACGGCAATAACGTGGATATCGAGAACGAGAATGTAATGCTTGCGGAGAATCAGCTGAAATATCAGGGACTGATCAGCAGCATCAATCAGGAATTTACCAATTTACAGACTGTGATGAAGTGAGGAATTAGTGTATGAGTATGTTTTCAGCATTTGATGTTACGGCATCGGGTCTTACCGCCCAGAGACTGCGTATGGACGTGATCTCCGAAAACGTTGCCAATGCCAGCACCACAAGAACCGAGGACGGCACTCCTTACCGCCGTAAGATCGTTACTTTTCAGGAGAAGAACCCGCAGCAGACTTTCAGCCAGGTGTTCCATGATGTGAAGGGCAGCTATACCGGCAGCGGCGTAAAGGTCAGCCAGATCTCTGAGGATACCACGACGGAGATGAATATGGTATACGATCCTTCCCATCCGGATGCGGATGAGAACGGATATGTAACGTATCCCAACGTGAATATTGTACAGGAAATGACGGATCTGATCGATGCCAGCAGATCCTACGAGGCGAATTCTACGGCATTCGGTGCCAGCAAGTCCATGGCACTCAAAGGACTGGAGATCGGTCAGTAATAATCTGACGGATCCCGAGAAACGGCCTGGGGGATCACCGGCCGGAATACCTGTAAGGAAGGACATGGTTTATTAAAATGGATATTTCAGCAATTACAGCTTTGAACAGTGTAAACGGTACTGCCACGGTGTCTCCCAACACTCTGACAGGAGTACTGGGGGAGAAGGACAAAAAGGCAGAAGGCACTATGTTCGAAGCTTTTCTGAATACAGCGATCGACAATATTAAGACCACGAACAGCTATCTTTCGGATGCCGAGAATGAGAAGATCCGGTTTGCGCTGGGGGAGACCGATAATACCCATGATCTCACCATTGCCATGGAAAAGGCTTCGACTGCGCTGCAGTATACCGTAGCCATTCGCGATAAGGTGATGGAAGCATACAAGGAACTGATGCAGATCCAAATCTAAATCGTACCTTTTTATTCTTGACATAAGAGGAGAGAGCTGCAATGGCAGACAAATTAAAAGAAATACCTGCAAAAATACTGGAGTGGTGGAACAAATTCACGACCAGACAGAAGAGCATCATCATTGGAGCCGTTGCGGTCGTGATCTTTGCGTTTGCAATCATCATGTACGTCATGAACAAGCCGCAGTACGTGCGTCTGATCACCTGTGACACAACGGCACAGGCCTCGGAGATTATAGATACTCTGGACAGTGCGGGAATTGCCCACAAAGAATCCAATGACGGACTGAAGATTGAGGTAGAGAGCAGCAAACAGAGCGCAGCCAATCTGGCTCTGGGCTCTGCGGGATACATGCCGGATGAACTGAAACTGAGCGATTATCTGGGCAACAGCATGTCTACGACCGCCACCGACAAAGAGAGACTTTACAATTCCTATCTGGAAAAATACATAACACAGACCATTGAAGCACAAAGCGCTGTAAAATCCGCCAAGGTACATCTGAGTTTCCCCAAGGACAACGGAACTCTGGCAGCACAGAAGGAAGAGGCGTCCGCATTTATTCAGCTGGAGCTGGACGGTACCTTCACTTCCACCAATGCAGCGGCACTGGCAAAATGCGTGGCTACCTGGCTTCGCAATGATACCACAGCCAATATCACCATCATGGATACAGATTCCAATCTGTTGTTCGCCGGCGGAGACGATTACTCTTCCGCAGGAATCGCCAATTCCATGCAGGAACTGCAGAATCAGGCGGAATCCATGATTGCCAATCAGGTCAAGAAGGTACTGCTGGGAACCAAACAGTACAATGATGCGGCAGTTACCAGTCATCTGAGTATGGACTTCTCTAATTATGAGAATACCGTCAAGGAATATTATGCGAATTCCGACAGAACCGAAGGCATGCTTTCTCATGAAGAGACCTATGAGAGCGAGAATACCAATGACGGCGGCGGAGTACCGGGCACCACTTCCAACGGTGAGGGTGGTAATACCTATGTCTCTCCGGACAACAGCAGCAGTTCGTCATCTACCTCCGAGACCAGCAGAGACTATCTGCCCAATGAATCTATTTCGAATACGGTGACTCCGGCGGGAGGAATCAACTATACCAATTCCTCTATTTCCATTGCAGCCATCACCTATCGTGAGATCCACTACGAGGATGTGAAGAGACAGGGGCTGTTGGACGGTACGACCTGGGACGAATACAAATCCCAGAACAGTGCGGATACCAAGATCGATGTGGATCAGGATATGTACAGTCTGGTAGCCAATGCCACCGGTATCAGTGAGAACAATATTACGATCATCGCCTACGAAAGTCCTATCTTTTACGATAAGGAGAGCAGCCCGGTCACCACACAGAGCGTATTGAGCGTGATCATGCTTGTGCTGATCCTGGGATTGCTGGTATTCGTAGTATTACACAGCATGCGTACCAGACAGGCAGTACAGCAGGAGGAAGAAGTATCTGTGGAGAATATGCTGCAGTCTACTCCTGAGGCAGAACTGGAAGACATTGATGTGGAATCCAAATCTGAGACACGTAAGATGATCGAGAAATTCGTAGATGAGAATCCGGAATCCGCAGCAGCATTATTGCGTAACTGGCTGAATGAGGACTGGAACTAAGAAACGGAGTAAATATGGCAAGGACAAAAGCAGAAGGCGGAATATCGGGATTGCAGAAAGCTGCAATCCTCCTGATCTCTCTGGGACCGGAGCGTTCCGCCGGGATTTTTAAACATTTAAAAGAAGAAGAGATTGAAGAACTGACCTTAGAGATCGCTAATACCAGAAGCGTGACTCCTCAGGTCAAGGAAGAGGTTATCAACGAATTTTACGAAGTGTGTCTGGCACAGCAGTATATTGCCGAGGGTGGTATCAACTATGCAAAGGAACTGCTGGAAAAGGCACTGGGTTCCGACAAGGCAATGGACGTTATTGGCAAACTGACCGCATCCTTACAGGTAAAACCTTTCGAGTTTGTGCGTAAGACCGATGCCAGCCAGCTGATCAACTTCATTCAGGATGAGCATCCCCAGACCATTGCCCTGATCCTGTCTTATCTGTCACCCAGCCAGGCAGCACTGATCATCTCCGCACTGCCACCCGACAGCCAGGCAGAAGTTGCCAGACGTATTGCGGTCATGGACCGCACCAGCCCCGACGTCATCAAGGAAGTGGAGAAGGTACTGGAATCCAAGCTGGCAAGTCTGGTGAACCAGGATTACACCATCATCGGTGGTGTGGATGCCGTAGTAGAGATTCTGAATACGGTAGACCGTGGTACCGAGAAACATATCATGGAGACTCTGGAGATCGAAGAGCCGGAACTGGCAGACGAGATCCGCAAGAAGATGTTCGTCTTCGAGGATGTACTGCTGTTGGACGACAAGGCCATTCAGCGTGTGCTGCGTGATGTGGACAACAACGATCTGGCAGTGGCACTGAAGGGGGCCAACGAACAGGTACAGAATGCGATCTTCAACAACCTGTCCAAGCGTCTGGTTGTTATGATCAAGGAAGACATGGAATTTATGGGGCCTGTCCGTATGAAGGATGTAGAAGAAGCACAGCAGAAGATCGTTAATATTATCCGTAAGCTGGAGGATTCCGGAGAGATCATCATTTCCAGAGGCGGAGGTGACGAGATCGTTGTCTAGTAATCTTTTAAAACGGGGATTCACGAAGCTGGTGGAAGAGGATGCCCGTGTGATCAACACCAACGATCTGGTGGCAAAAAGGATCCGGGAACTCTCTGTAAAAATGCAGCAGGGAGAAGGAACCGGATTTGTCTCCGGACTGACGGCAGATAAAGTGGATGCCCTGGTGGCGGATACCGAAGGCGAGGGAGATCCCCAGACATCCGGCAATGTGATCAAGGCCGGGGAAGACCTGCAAAAACTTAAGGAAGATGCGGAGGCTGAGGCCCAGAGGATCCTGGAAGATGCAAAGGCACAGGCAGAAAGCATCTTACAGGAGGCAAAAGAACAGGCCGAGGCCCAGAAAGCGTCTGTCCTGGAACAGGCCAGACGACAGGGACGGCAGGAGGCGAAAGCGGAGGCCGACCGTGCCGAGGCCCAGAGAGCATCGGAATATCAGAAAAAGCTGGCCGGACTGGACGCAGAGTATCAGAAGAGAATCGACGAACTGGAACCGGAGTTCGTGGATACCATCACCGGCATATACGAATATATTTTCCATGTGGATCTGCATTCCTACAGAGAAGTTCTGTGTTATCTGATCTCATCCACCATGAGAAAAACAGAGGATAATCGAAGCTTTCTGGTACATGTATCCAAGGAAGATTATCCTTATGTCAGCATGCAGAAAAAGCAGATCATGGCAGGAGCCACGGCCCCGAACAGTACCGTGGAAATCGTGGAAGACATGACACTGGGCAAGGGTGAGTGCCTGATCGAGACCGAAAGCGGCATCTTTGACTGCGGACTGGGAACACAGCTGTCGGAACTGCGGCAGAAATTAAAATTATTATCCTACGAAGGCTGATAAATGGTCATAAAGAACATTGATTTTGAAAAATATAATAAACTGGCAGAGAAAAGTTTTTACCGGAAGCTGGGAAAAGTGGTCAATGTAGTAGGCCTGACCATAGAGTCTGCCGGACCGGATTCCAAGCTGGGAGACCTGTGCCGGATCCTTCCCGATGCGGAGGGAGCAAAGCCTATTATGGCAGAGGTAGTAGGCTTCCGTGACAAGAAGACCCTGCTCATGCCGTATGATTCCGTGGACGGTATCGGACTGGGATGCGTGGTGGAGAATACCGGGGATCCCCTGAAGGTTACGGTAAGCGAGAAGCTTCTGGGCAAGACGGTAAACGGTCTGGGTGTGCCGATTGACGGAGAGATGATCGCCGGAGCGGCGTACCCGGTAGAAGCGGCACCGCCTGACCCAATGTCCCGTACCATCATTGATCAGGTGCTGCCATTAGGCGTCAAGGCGGTGGATGGTATGATCACCGTAGGAAAGGGACAGAGAATCGGTATTTTCGCCGGATCCGGTGTAGGCAAGTCCACCCTCATGGGTATGTTTGCCAGAAATACCAAGGCGGATATCAACGTGATCGCCCTGATCGGCGAGCGAGGCAGGGAAGTCCGGGAATTTATTGAAAGAGACCTGGGAGAGGAAGGCATGCGCAGATCCGTTGTGGTGGTGGCGACTTCCGACAGACCGGCACTGGAGCGTAACAAAGCAGCCAAGACCGCTACCGCCATTGCGGAATATTTCAGAGATCAGGGAAAGGACGTCCTTCTGATGATGGATTCCCTGACCCGTTTTTCCATGGCACAGCGGGAGATCGGACTGGCCAGCGGAGAACCTCCGGTAACCAGAGGATATCCCCCCAGCGTATATTCCGAAATGCCCAAACTTTTAGAGCGCGCCGGCAGAGCCGCCGTAGGATCCATTACCGGATTGTATACCGTGCTGGTAGATGGCGACGATTTTAACGAGCCTATCACGGATACCGCCAGAAGTATCCTGGACGGGCATATTATGCTGGACAGAAAGCTGGGACATAAGAACCATTACCCGGCGATCGACATCTTACAGAGTATTTCCAGATGTATGAGCCAGATCGCTGCCAGAGAGCACAAGCAGGCGGCTAACAAGCTGAAAAATGTGCTGGCAACTTACAATGAGGCGGAAGATCTGATCAATATCGGTGCCTATAAAAAAGGCAGTAATCCCAACATTGACTATGCAATCTCCCGAATCGATGCCGTGAACGGCTTCCTGTGTCAGGGCACGGATGAAAAGTTCACTTTCGAAGAGACGGTGCAGATGCTGGAAGAACTGTTCGCAGATCAGGGGTGAGATAAATGGCAAGATTCAGATATTCCCTGCAAAACATCCTGAATATCAAGGAAAAAATGGAGACGCAGGCCAAACAGGAATTCGGAGCGGCACAGGCGGCTCTGAATGTGGAGATCGAGCATCTGGAACGGCTGAAGGAACGCAGAAGAGAGTATGAAGAACTGTCCGCGGGACTGCTGCAGGGCAGACTGGATCTGCGGGCTATTGAGGAGAACAAGGAAGCCCTTTTGAAAATGGACAGCATTGTGGCAACACAGGCAATCCGGGTGGAAAAGGCAAGAGAAAATGTGGAGGCTGCCAGAGAACGGATGGCAGAAGCCATGAAGGAGAGAAAAATGCATGAGACCCTGCGGGAAAAGGCTTTTGAGGCCTTCATGCAGGAGGAAAATCATGCGGAGAGCAAGGCAATCGATGAACTGACCAGTTATACCTACGGTCAGAAGACCCGGTGAGACAAGACGGTATAAGGCGTGGGATTACCGGAAGACTTGCACCAGATGGAAAGGCACGAGGATTACTATGGCAAAAGAAATGACTCCGGAAGAAGCAGCGACAGACAACGAGAGAAAACAGCTGGCGGAAGAAAAGAAAAAATTAAAAAAAGAACAGCGGGAACAGCGAAAAGAGGCAAAACGCCGGGCAAAAGAGATCGCAAAGCAGGAGGATGAACTGGAGGATGGCAACGAAGGCAACAGCCTTCTGACGTTCGGCGCTACCATACTGATCGTGGCTTTGTGGATTGCCGTGATCTGCGTGATCATCAAGCTGGATATCGGAGGCTTTGGAAGTTCGGTAGTGAAACCGATCTTAAAGGATGTTCCGGTATTGAACCGGATCCTGCCGGGTAATTCGGTCACGGAGACCACAGATCCCAATGCCTACGGCGGTTATACCAGCTTACAGGATGCCGTGGATCAGATCAAGAATCTGGAATTACAGCTGGAGCAGGTACAGAATGCCTCTTCTGCCAAGGATGAGGAACTGGATCAGTTAAAGGCAGAAGTCCTCAGATTGCAGGAGTTCGAGAAACAGCAGGTGGAATTCCAGCGGATCCAGAAGGAGTTCTATGACGAGGTGGTCTATTCCGACAAGGGACCGGGAGCGGAAGAGTACAAGAAGTACTATGAGTCCATGGATCCCGCTACCGCAGAATACATTTACAAGCAGGTGGTGACCCAGCTGCAGGAGAGCCAGGAAGTGCAGGATTATGCGGCTGCTTATTCTGCCATGAAGCCCAAACAGGCGGCAGCCATTTTTGAACAGATGACGAATAATCTGGATCTGGCAGCCCGGATCCTTAAGGTAATGAGTGCTGATGACAGAGGAGCGATCCTGGGTGCAATGGATTCTCAGGTGGCGGCAAAGATCACGAAAATTATGGATCCGGAGTCTTAAGAAAAAGAACATAAGATCCGATAAACAAAATGTAGTATAAGTACGGGCCGCAGGGCACCTGATAAGGGCGGACGGTGACCCGGGAAAGGAGGAGAAAATGGCAGGAACAGCAATCAAGGGCGTGGGAAACAACGCAAATGTAAATGTGCAGATGCCGGATATGGTGACTGCGGCAAAACAGAATGCGGGAACCAGTTTTCAGGCGGTATGGAATAAGACCCAGAACAATGCACAGACGACCAATTCCACAGCCGGAGACCGTACACAGGCGGGACGCGATGATGTCAGACGTGGAGAATCTTTAAGGAACAGCGGCAGACAGCGGGATGATGTGGTGAACACTTCCGATGCAAAGGAGCCGGTGGCAAAGGATGATTCCATGGATACGCAGGATCTGGAAAAGGTGCAGGAAGTTGTGGGAACGATAGTGCAGAATCTGATCCAGCAGATCACAGAGATCTTTTCTGTCAGTGAAGAGGAAGTTCAGGGAATCATGGAAGATCTGGGAATGACAGAAGTGGATCTGACAGATCCCGGGCAACTGAACGAACTACTGATGGCAGTCAGCGGAGCACAGGATTCCTTCGCATTATTGACAGATGAGAGCCTGTACAGCGATGTAAAGGGAATCATGGATCTGCAGAAAGAACTGGTGGGACAGGCACAGGAAGAATTACAGCTGACTCCCGAACAGTGGCAGGAGACCGTACCACAGATCACGCAGGAGACCGTAGCAGCAGAACCGGTGATCCTGGTGGAACCGGGGAAAAATGAGGACATTGCCCTGGCAGATGCAGAGAGAGAGACGGCAGTTTCCACAGAAACGGTAATACCGCAGGAGACCGAGAGCACAACAGAAGTACCTGCGCAGAACACACAGGAAGCGAAAACCGGAGATTCCGACAAGGAAGAACATACGACCGGCGGACAGCACGAAAATCTTCTGTTACAGAATCTGAAAGAAGACAGCTTCCTCACACAGTTACAGGAGACGGCGCAGGCAGAAGATGCAGGAGCCACCACCGACACACAGGATATCATGCGTCAGATCATGGATTACATGAAAGTATCCGTAAAAGCGGACGGTTCGGATCTGGAGATGCAGCTGCACCCCCAGAGTCTGGGAACACTGCACATACAGATGGCATCTAAGAACGGTGTGGTGACGGCCAATTTCATCACAGAGAATGAAGCGGTCAAGGCGGCACTGGAAAGCCAGATGGTACAGCTGAAGGAAAGCTTCGCAGAACAGGGTGTCAAGGTGGAAGCTATCGAAGTCACCGTACAGACCCACCAGTTCGAACAGAATCTGGAGCAGGGAAGAGGCCACGACAGCAATCCGGAAAATGAAGCAGGCGTAGGCAGAAAGCGTACCCGCAGGATCAACCTGAATGCAGCATTTGCAGAGGAAGAGCCTCAGACCGAAGAAGACCGGATCGCGGCAGATATGATGTCGGCGAACGGCAATACGGTGGATTTCACCGCATAAACACAAAATAGCGAAAGGAGAAAAGGAAATGGCATTAGTTGCACCCGTGGAAAACGGTAAGATCGTAGAAACGGCATCCCAGACTTCCGTAAGTAATGCAGCAAAGTCAGGCAACGGAATGGACAAGGAAGCATTTTTACAGCTTCTGGTGGCACAGATGAAATACCAGGATCCTCTGGAGCCCACCTCCAATACGGAGTACATATCGCAGTACGCACAGTTCTCACAGGTAGAGCAGATGCAGAATATGTCCAGCAGCATGGATCTGCAGAGAGCAAGCTCGCTGGTAGGCAAGGAGGTCTATATCAAGACCACTACATCCTCCGGCGATACCAAACTGGTACAGGGCAGAGTGGATTATGTGTCCTACGAAAATAACAAGGCTTATCTCTACATCAATGAACAGAAGTATTCCATCGATGATCTGGATTCTGTAGTGGATAAGGATTACCTGAATGCGTACAACAAAGCTTACAACTTCACTGTAAAGCTGAACAAACTTCCCAATGTAAACGGCATTGATTCCAGCGATGGCGAGACCATTGATGAACTGGAGAAGGAATACAAAGAAATGACCGATTACGAGAAGTCCTTCCTGGCTAAAGATACCGTGAGCAGCCTGAATAAGTACATCGAGCGTCTGCAGGAGATCCGTAAGGCAGCCGAAGAGGCAGAAGCAAAGAAGGATACCAAGAGCACAGACGAGACAGAAGGTACAGAGGAAACAGAAGGTGTGTAAGGCAGTAAAAGTGAACGGCTGAGGAAGAGGGGCGTTTGAATATGGATATTCAGAAAAACAGTTACCTGTCCATTGACCAGCTGGCCAATCAGTACTTAAACAGCAGCCGTAAGACCGTAAAAGCGGCACAGGAAAATCTGGTATCGTTCCAGGAGATCCTGCAGAACAAAAGTCAGGAACAGTTAAAATTTTCCAAACATGCCACCGTACGGCTGGAAGACAGAGGTATTGAACTGACAGACGCACAGCTGGAACGCTTGAATGATGGAGCAAGAAAAGCGGGACAGAAAGGAATCAGAGATTCTCTGGTGATCGTGGATGACCTGGCCTTTATTGTGAATGTACCCAATAAGACCGTGGTGACTGCCATGGACAGCAGAGAAACCGAAGATAATGTATTTACAAATATTAACGGAGCCGTAATTATGTAGACCGGACCCAAGACGGAGGTCAGGCTCTCTTGAATGACAGAGAGAGAGCACGGTTCCGATAAGGAGGAACAAGCACTATGATGAGATCATTGTATTCTGGTGTAGCCGGACTGAAGACACACCAGACCAGAATGGACGTAATCGGTAATAACATTGCCAACGTCAACACAACAGCTTACAAATCCAGTTCCATGACTTTCAGTGAACTGATGAGCCAGACTACACAGAAGGCCAGCGGTGCCAACGCCACCACAGGTGTCGGTGGTACCAATGCCAAGCAGATCGGTCTGGGCGTTAAGGCAGGAGCGATCAACACTGCCATTACTACCCAGGGTTCTGCACAGTCTACCGGTAACCCTTTTGATATCATGATCACCGGCGATAATTTCTTCGTAGTCAGCAACGGCTCCGAGAACTTCTTCACCAGAGACGGTTCTTTCTATGTTGACGGTGCCGGCAACCTGGCAATGACCAGTACCGGTTATAACGTCATGGGATGGGGCGTGGATGAAAAAACCGGTAACATCAAGCAGGATACCGTAACCGCATTGCGCATCATGAGCGCAGCGAACATGACCTATCCTCCTGAGGCAACCACACAGGCGAACATCTCCGGTATTCTGGATGAGAACGATAAAGATGTTACCAGTGCCAGCGGTAAGTCCGTGAACCTGAACTTCTTCGATGCAAGAGGTTACAGTTACACTGCAAAATTTACTTTCAAGCAGTCCGGAGAACCGAATACCAATGTCTACAGTATGGAACTGACCAAGCTGCTGGATTCCACCGGGGCGGAAGTGGATATTTCTTCACTGGATTTCGGCAACCGTACCCAGCAGAAGCTGGAGACCAAGGTAACGCTGAATACCGATGCCTACAAGTGGAACGGTACGAAATTGCAAACCAAGGACGGCACCAAAGATGTAGCTGACCTTGCGAATGTTTTCAACGCGGATGGAAGCCTGATTACTCCCGCAGATGATGCAGCAGCACAGGCACAGCAGAAAGCGCTGGATGCCATTGCAGCAGCTTACGGTTACGAAGGCTCTACGGACGAATTCCTGAATCTGTATATTACCAGCCCTGCCGATGGTACGGTGCAGCTGACCATGCAGGATCTGCTGGGCAACATGAGATCCGGTAACGGAGCTCAGGTGCTTCCGGCAGATGGCAGTACCATTACCATGGAAGGCCGTTATTTCGAAGGAACTACCGTGGTATTTAATAAGGATACCGGTAAGCTGGAAAGTGTGGGCGGTTCTACCACGAACCTGAGTATTAACGCAGCATTTTCCGCACTGGGAGGTAATTTCTCCGATGTTACCATTGACCTGTCCGAATGTACCAACTATGATAATAAGGGTACCTCCACCATCGGTGCTACCAGTGGTGATCTGGACGGTCTGGGAACCGGACGTCGTCTGGGAGATATGATCGGCGTATCCATTCAGAAGGACGGTATGATCTACGCAAGCTATGACAACGGCATGACCAAACTGTTAGGTCAGATCGCTACCGCAGCTTTTGCCAATGCCTCCGGTCTGGAGAAGCAGGGCGACAACCTCTACTCCGCAACCCTGAACTCCGGTGAGTTCGACGGTATCGGCGTAGACATCACTGCAGGCGGCGGATACATGTCCACCGGTCAGCTGGAAATGAGTAACGTAGACCTGTCTTCCGAGTTTACCGAGATGATCACCACCCAGAGAGGCTTCCAGGCCAACAGCCGTATCATTACCGTATCCGATACTCTGCTGGAGGAACTGACCAATCTGAAGCGTTAAGGAATTGTAAAAATTAATTTGACTACATAAAGGGATAGGAGAAAAGCCTGTCCCTTTTATGTATATAAAAGATCAAGGGAAGAAAGTACTATATTACGACGAAAAGCCTACTGAATTGTTGGAGAGTAGGGAAGGAGACGGTATAATGATTGAAGTTACGAAGATCAATGGGGTCAAGGTGCTGGTGAATCCGGACCTGATCGAGCTGGTGGAGGAGACTCCGGATACGGTATTGACACTTACTACCGGAAAGAAAATAATAGTAAAAGAAAGTAGACAAGAAATAAAAAATCTTGTAATATTATACAGAAAGGATATTTTTGCAAGATAAAAATGCAGAATGTCGGGTGATTTAAGTGGATATAGCATCATTAGCTGGTATATTATTGGCATTATTCATGTTGGTATTCGGTATCATAAGCTCTGCGGGTGTCGGAGGATTCAGAGAATATCTGGATCCGGCCTCTGCAATCATTACCTTCGGTGGAGCCTTTTCCTGTACCCTCATGTCTGTGAGCTTACAGAATTACATAGCGGGTCTGAAATCTTTTACCCTGATCTTCAAGGCTCCGGCGCTGAATACTTCCGAGATGATCGGCAAGATCATAGAGCTTTCCAATGTGGCACGTAAGGAAGGTCTTCTGTCTCTGGAAGAAGCAGCAACGGATCTGGAGGAACCTTTCCTGAAAAAAGGAATCCTTCTGATCGTCGATGGTACCGATCCCGAACTGGTACGTGCCATCATGGAGACGGAGCTGGTAAGTGTAGAGGGAAGACATAAAGATACAATCGGTTTCTGGGATACCCTGGCAGCCATGGGTCCTGCCTGGGGTATGATCGGTACCCTGATTGGTCTGGTAGATATGTTGTACCACATGGATGACCCGTCTACTCTGGGACCTGCGATGGCGGTAGCGTTGATCACTACCTTGTACGGTTCCCTGCTGGCTAACTGGATCTGTACGCCTGTTTCCAATAAATTAAAAGCAGATAATGCTGTGGAAATGCAGCAGAAGGAAGTTATGATCGAGGGACTTTTATCCATACAGGCTGGTGAGAACCCCCGTGTCATTGAAGAAAAATTAAAGTCGTTCCTTCCTCCGAAGGACAGAACAAGTGCAGAGGGCGAAGAGGAAGCAGGGGGTGAAGCTTAATGGCAAAACGTAAGCCAGAAGATCCACCTGCTGGATCCCCGGCATGGATGGCCACATTCAGTGACCTGATGAACTTGCTGCTGTGCTTCTTTGTTATGCTGTTTTCCATGTCATCCATTGATGCCACCAAATATAATGAAATGGCAGCGGCAATGTCCAACAGCACTTTCAGCATTTTCAATGCCGGTTCCACGGCTATCGGCGAAGGCATCCTGATCAGCAACGGTGTCAGCCAGTTGAATGATCTGGATGAGTATATCAGCAATGCTGGAAGAAATGCGGACAGCGAGACGGATTCCGATAATTATGAGAAGTACGATAGCGCGGCCGAACTGCAGGAAGCACTGAATGAGAAAAATCTGCAGAGCAATGAAGAACTGGCCGAAACGGTACAGGAAGCATTGAATGAGGACAGCCTGGCGGATCAGGTGAGTGTATCCTTCACGGCACAGTATGTGCAGTTATCCATGAAGGGAGCACTGCTGTTTGACTCCGGAAGTGACCAGCTGAAGGATCAGTCCAAAGCGGTTCTGGACAAAGTGGGCGTGATTCTGGAGCGTTACGGAAGTGATTCTGTGATCGAAATCGAAGGACACACGGATAATGTCCCCATCCACAGCGCACGGTTCGCGGACAACGAGGAACTGAGCAGCGCAAGAGCACTTTCCGTATTTTATTATCTGACGGAAAACACTTCCCTGGATCCGTCGAATTTGAGACATGCAGGAATGGGAGACCGCACGCCGGTAGCTGACAACTCCACAGATGATGGCCGCAGCAAGAACAGACGTGTAGAGATCAGAATATATAATCCTTCCACGACGAACTGACGTGGAGAGGGAAAGGAAGCAAAAGATCAATGAAGAAAAATCTGATGACAGTATTGATCCTGGCATTGCTGGTTGTGAATATCGTACTGACCAGCGTGATGCTGGTGAGCATCGTGGGCACCAACAAGAAGACGGCACAGTTGGTAGACAATATCACTACCGCCATGAATCTGGAACTGACGGTTCCGGGAGCTGAGGGAACGACCAATGTTGCACTGACCGATACGGAAGTGTATAACATTGCGGATACCATGACGATTCCTCTGAAGAGTGAGGCAGGAGCAAAGCAGGATTACATAATGTTTGATGTGTCTTTGTCCATCAATACAAAGCACAAGGATTACAAGACCTATGGAAGCAGTGACACCCTGTCCGGGTATGAGAATCTGATCAAGGATGCCATCACGGCTACTGTTTCCGCACATACAGAGGATGAGTGCAGAGAGGACATGGAAGGCCTGAAAGAGGAGATTCTGAAATCTGTTCAGGATCTGTTCCAATCCGACTTCATCTATAAGGTCGCAATCAGCGGAGTGAAGTTCGGCTGATGAGACAGAAAAATAAGATGACAGGAGGTGAGGGCCTGTGAGTGATATACTTTCACAAAGTGAAATAGATAATCTTCTGAAACAACTGTCGGACGGAGATCTGGATATGGATCAGATCCAGGGCGAGGACGAGAAACAGGTCAAGAATTATGACTTCAGCCGCCCCACCAAGTTCTCCAAAGAACATTTGAGAACACTGGAGATCATTTTCGAGCATTACAGCCGACTGATTTCCACGAATCTGCCGGTATACCTGCGGAAAAATGTACAAGTGACGGTGGCGAGTTCCGAGACGGTTACGTTCAGCGAGTTTTCCAATGCATTGTCGAATCCGTCGGTGCTGGGCATAGTCAATTTCGCACCGCTGAACGGAAATATTATTATAGAGATTGCGACCAATATTTGTTATGCCATGCTGGATCGTATGCTGGGAGGCAGCGGCCAGCCGTTGGAAAAGAGCAGAGATTTTTCAGATATAGAGCTTACGATCCTGCAAAAGGTTCTGATCATGTTCACACAGCTGATGCGTGAGCCCTGGAAAAATGTTGTTGAGATCTCGCCGGTATTGAGCCGGTTGGAGACGAATCCCCAGTTCGCACAGGTAATTGCACCCAGCGATATGATCGCTATCGTTACCCTGAATATGAAGATCGGGGATGTCGAAGGAATGGTAAATATCTGTCTTCCTTTCTTTACCCTGGAAGATGTGATGGATAAACTGAACACCAAATACTGGTTCTCCACAATGCAGGAGAATCACGATGAACACTACGAGGAATACATTGAGTCCATGATCCGCAGAGTGGATATTCCCATTAAGGCTGTGCTTGGCAAGAGCACGATCTCGGTGAATGATTTCCTGAATCTGCAGGTGGGCGATTGTATCCGGCTGGATTCCAGAGTGGATACCGATATGAATGTGTATGTGGGCAATATTAAGAAATTCACAGCACTGCCCGGTACAGAGAAAGATTCGTATGCTGTTCAGATCACATCGGTGATCAGAGAGGAGGAGTAACGATGGATGGGATGTTATCTCAAGATGAGATAAATGCCCTGCTGCAAGGCATGGATCTGTCGGATACCGCAGATGGCGGTACAGACACCCCAGATGCAGAGCCGGAAAGCAGCACGGCTGAAAATAATGACAGCAAACAGGAAACAGGTGCAGATCCGGTGGAGGGAAGCGACGAGATACTGACAGATGTGGAGAAGGATGCGATTGGTGAGGTAGCCAATATCAGCATGGGTTCTTCCGCAACCACCCTGTATTCGCTGGTAAACCGTAAAGTAAATATTACGACTCCTGTAGTTACACTTGCTACCTGGAACAGTTTGTTGGACACTTACGAGAAGCCCTGTGTATTTATTCAGATCAAATACACACAGGGATTGGATGGTACCAATATTCTGGTACTGAAAGAGCACGATGTTAAGGTGATCACCGACCTGATGATGGGCGGCGACGGAACCAATACCGACGGAGAGCTCGGAGAACTGCATCTGAGTGCGATCTCCGAGGCTATGAACCAGATGATGGGTTCCGCGGCTACCTCTCTTTCCACACTGTTACAGACGGTGATCGATATCAGCCCGCCTGAGTCTTCTCTGTTCGACCTGACAGAGGTGAAGGACGGTAAGGAAATTTCTCCGTTTTTGGGAGGAACCTTTGTAAAAATAGCATTCCGTATGCAGATCGATGATCTGGTAGACAGCTCCATTATGCAGTTGTATCCCATCGATTTCGCACGTAAGCTGGTAGAGACGTTCATTAATACACAGATGGGAAGTCTGGGAGAAAGTACGGAAAGTGCTGCTCCCCAGCCGGAGAGTACCGCATCTACACCCGCTGCGTCTGCACCCGCTGCATCCGCACCGCAGAGCGGTGCCGGTCAGATGAATGCCGGTGCCGGCAGCATGCCACAGATGAACATGCAACAGCCGGATCCCATGGCTATGAACAATATGAATGGCATGAATCAGATGGGCAACATGGGAATGCCGCAGATGAACGGCATGGGCATGATGAACCAGATGGGTATGATGGGAATGCCCCAGCAGAATGTCAATGTGCAGCCCGCCCAGTTCCAGAGCTTTTCCAACGACAGTATGGGAACCGGCAGTCAGGAAAATATCGGCCTGATCAAGGATGTGCCTTTGGAAGTGACAGTAGAACTTGGAAGAACGACAAAATCCATTTCCGAGATTCTGGAATTCTCACCGGGTACGATCATCGAACTGGATCGTATTGCGGGAGAACCTATTGACGTACTGGTCAATGGAAAGTTTGTTGCCAAGGGAGAAGTTGTTGTTATTGAAGAAAGCTTTGGCGTACGTATTACGGAAATTATTAAATAAAGCAGAGAACAGACCAAACAAATGGAGGAAAATTAAATGGCTAAGAATATTTTAATCTGTGATGATGCAGCATTCATGAGGATGATGATCAAAGATATCCTGACCAAGAACGGTTACAATATTGCCGGAGAAGCAGAGAACGGAATGAAGGCAGTAGAAAAGTTCAAGGAAGTAAATCCGGATCTCGTACTGATGGATATCACCATGCCTGAGATGGATGGCATTCAGGCACTGAAGGAGATCAAGAAGCTGGATGGCGGCGCTAAAGTCATCATGTGTTCCGCAATGGGACAGCAGGCAATGGTTATCGAGTCCATTCAGGCCGGTGCCAAGGACTTCATTGTAAAACCTTTTCAGGCAGAGCGTGTTATTGAAGCAGTGAAAAAGGTAGTGGGTTAATGATCATACTTACCGGAAAAGCAGACGGCTATGCCCAGTTCATTACGGTACTGCTCATTTTTGTGGCAGTACTGGCGGCGACCGCGTGGGTGACGAAGTGGATCGCGGGATACCAGAAGCAACAGGGAATGGCCGGCAATATCGAGATAAGGGAAACGGTCCGGATCGCGAATAACAAATATATTCAACTGGTTCGGATCGGAGAGTCTTATTATGCCATTGCGGTCTGCAAAGATACCGTAACGACGCTGGGAGAGATTCCTGCAGAACAACTGAAGGAAAAGACAACATCGGAAAATACTTCCGGCTTCCGGGAGTTATTGGAACGTGCGGCTAAGAAAGAGAATGAAGAGAAAGATCATTGATTCAAGCAGAAAATTAAAGACGGTTATTTCTATGATATGCCTGCTGATCACGGTGGGCATATTGTGTATTTGCACGCCGGTAAAGGTACAGGCTTCGGAACGTCATCTGACGGGAGACACGGAAGTGTCCACAGTGATCAATCCGGCAGGTACCGCTACGACTCCCGAAGAAGTGGGAACGTTGAATACCGCCAATACGGTCAGTATTACCTATAATAACGGCAACGGACAGATCAATGGTGCACTGCGTATTCTGATTACGCTGACACTGATCGCACTGGCACCGACCATTATTATCATGATGACTTCTTTTACCAGAATCATCATTGTATTGCATTTTACCAGATCGGCGCTAAATACCCAGACGGCACCGCCGAACCAGATCCTGATCGGACTGGCATTGATCCTGACATTTTTCATTATGGAACCTACGATCACCCGGATCAACGAGGAAGCCATACAGCCTTTTGAAGAAGGCACCATAGACCAGAGCGAGGCACTGGAAAAGGGCATGGCGCCGCTGCGGGAGTTCATGTATCCCCAGACCCAGGTAAAGGATGTGGAGCTGTTCATGGATATCGCCGGACAGGAGTGGGACGGAACACTGGAAGACATTCCGAATTCTGTACTGGTTCCCAGCTTTATGATCAGTGAACTGCGGATGGCATTTTGGATCGGTTTTATGATCTATATTCCTTTTATTGTAATCGATATGGTAGTGGCATCCACTCTGATGAGTATGGGTATGATGATGCTGCCGCCCACGACGATCTCCATGCCCTTCAAGATTCTGCTGTTCGTACTGGCAGACGGTTGGGCTCTGATCATAGGGCAGCTGGTACAGACATTCTATTAATCGGAAGATGAGGTTTTGGTATGACGATTGATGCAGTATCGGAAATGACGAATAATGCACTCTATGTGATCATAAAGGTATCGCTGCCTGTGCTGTTGGTGTCTCTGATCGTGGGACTTGTCATCAGTATTTTTCAGACGGTAACATCCATTCAGGAACAGACCCTGACCTTTGTTCCCAAGATCATTGCCATCTTCCTGACATTGGTTCTGCTGGGAAGCTGGATGATGAATACGATGGTGGAATATACCGTAGAACTCTGGTCAAGCTTCAGCCAATACATACACAGGTAATGGGATGACTTCATGGTAGATTTTTCGTTTTCTATATATGATCTTGAATATTTTTTACTGATCCTGGTCCGGGTGTCCTGTTTTGTCTACATTGCACCTTACTTCGGAATGAACGATACACCGGCCAGAATCCGGATCGGTATTAGCTTTTTCACAGCGATTCTGCTGTATGAGACTCTGACTCCGGTGGAGGCGGTAGTCGTCGATACGGTGATGGAATATGCTGTGATCGTCATGAAGGAAGCAATCGCCGGGCTGTTGATCGGTTTTGGCGCCAATATCTGTATGGCGATCGTTAATTTCGCTGGTTCCATAGCGGATATGGAAACCGGTCTTTCCATGGCAACACTTATGGATCCGGCGACAAGAGAGAGTACCAGTATCACCGGTGTCCTGTATCAGTATTCCTTTATGCTGATGCTGATCGCTTCCGGAATGTACCGTTATCTCTTTGGAGCACTGGCAGACAGTTTTACGCTGATCCCGGTGAACGGGGTGGTATTTCATGCAGACAGTCTGTTGAACTCCATGATCGAATTTATGAATGACTATATCCTGATCGGCTTTCGTATTGTATTGCCGATTTTTTGTGTAACATTACTCCTGAATGCGATCCTGGGAGTGCTGGCCAAGGTGTCACCACAGATGAACATGTTTGCGGTAGGTATCCAGTTAAAGGTGCTGGCAGGTCTTTCGGCCATGTTTCTGACGGCGGGAATGCTGCCGGGTGCCGCGGACTTTGTCTATCAGGAAATGAAGAAAATGATGGTGTCCTTTATCGGAGGTATGATGTGATCCTGGAATATAATCTGCAATTTTTTGCCGCAGAAGGACAGGGCGGAGAGAAAACAGAGCCTGCTACCGAGAAAAAGCTGACGGATGCCAGAAAAGAAGGCCAGGTAGCAAAAAGCCGTGAAATTGCCAATGGACTGGGACTTTTGTCCGTATTTCTGGTGTTGAAGCTGTGGGTAGGACATATGGGAAGCCAGTTTTTAAATGTCTTCAGTAATATCTACCAGCGGATTCCGGAGGTCGTGACATTCTGGCACGGAGATCTGCCCCAGAAGGATGCGACGATAGCGTTTCAGCAGATGATGCTGCAATCGGTGATCATTATGGCACCGATGCTGCTGATCGGTTTCCTGATCGCTTTTCTGAGCGATGTGGTGCAGGTGGGATGGCATCCCACCGGCAAACCGATGCAGCCGAAATTTTCCAAACTGAATCCCATTTCCGGGTTCAAACGGATCATATCTGTGAACTCTGTGGTGGAACTGATCAAATCCCTTTTGAAGATTGGATTGATCGTATACATATGTTATAATTATCTGAAGGATAAATGGCCCCTGTTGTATACCCTGTACGATATGGAGCTGCTGCAGGCCATCGCTCTGATCGGAGAGACGGTGACGGATCTGGGTATCCGGGTCTCCCTGATCTATATGATCATTGCTGCGGCAGATTATATCTACCAGAAGTTCAAGTTCAGCAAGGACATGCGGATGACCAAGCAGGAGATCAAGGAAGAGTATAAGCAGCAGGAAGGTGATCCTC
>OIZA01000440.1_pt1 | contig 21851 bp, 22 predicted proteins | sample 1588381 | NCBI WGS metagenome assembly OIZA01 (sample SAMN03283277) | human gut metagenome | biome: human-associated habitat; material: feces | host: Homo sapiens | place: Peru | collected 2012 | reverse complement strand
AATGAGTCCGGTCCCGACCGAGGACCGGACCCATCTTGAATCCTTATGATTTTCTATCGAATCGATAAAATTATGCCAGCTCTGCGAAGTATTTGATTGTACGAACCATCTGGCTTGTGTAGGAGTTCTCGTTGTCGTACCAGGATACAACCTGAACCTCAGATGTGTTCTCGTCGATCGGGAGAACCATTGTCTGTGTTGCATCGAAGAGAGAACCGTATCTCATACCAACGATATCGCTGGATACGATCTCATCTGTGTTGTAGCCGAAGGACTCGTTGGAAGCTGCCTTCATTGCTGCGTTGATGGATTCCTTTGTCGGCTGGCCCTTAACAACAGCTGTTAAAATTGTTGTGGAACCTGTCGGTGTAGGAACACGCTGAGCGGAACCGATGAGCTTGCCGTTTAATTCCGGAATTACAAGGCCGATTGCCTTTGCAGCGCCTGTGCTGTTCGGAACGATGTTGATCGCTGCTGCACGGCTTCTTCTCTTGTCGCCCTTTCTCTGCGGTCCGTCAAGTGTCATCTGGTCGCCTGTGTAAGCGTGGATTGTGCACATGATACCGGACTGGATCGGGTAAGAATCGTTTAATGCCTTTGCCATCGGAGCGAGGCAGTTTGTTGTACAGGAAGCAGCGGAGATGATGTGGTCATCTTTGCTTAATGTCTCGTGGTTTACGTTGTAAACGATTGTCGGAAGATCGTTTCCTGCCGGAGCGGAAATGATAACGTGCTTAGCGCCTGCATCGATATGAGCCTGTGCTTTTGCTTTGGATGTGTAGAAGCCTGTGCACTCAAGAACAACGTCTACACCGATCTCGCCCCACGGAAGCTCTGCTGCGTTTGCTTTCGCGTAGATCTTGATCTCTTTGCCATCAACAGTGATGGAATCCTCACCGTAGGAAACTGTATCCGCAAGAGCGTATCTGCCCTGTGTGGAATCATATTTTAAAAGGTGTGCGAGCATCTCCGGAGAGGTTAAGTCGTTGATCGCAACGATCTCGAATCCCTCTGCGCCAAACATCTGTCTGAATGCAAGACGACCAATACGGCCAAAACCATTAATTGCTACTCTTACTGCCATTTTAGTTTCCTCCTAAAATTTTAATTTTATATCTTTTGGCTTTCCGTTATTCACAGATTGTCAAAATTTTATCAGCAAAAACATTTTACCTAATTCCGGATTATAATTCAAGATGTAAATGAAAAATATTTGTGATTTTGTAGTAAATTTTACAGTTTGTTTAGAAATGCTATGGTTTTTCCCCTCATTTTTGCTATAATAGGTTCACCGCAGGAACCCATGCCGGACTGTCAGCTGGCCGTTTCCGGTGTCCGTGAGCGGAAACTGATTTCAAAAGTTCGAAAACGAAGAAATCGTATTTATTAATAACCAGAAAGGATGAAAAATATGTCTATCAAAGCAGATTGTCATCTTCACTCTTCTTTTTCGGGAGATTCCCAGGCTCCCATGCCGGAGATGGTCGATAAAGGAATCTCTCTGGGACTTCAGACCATGTGTTTCACCGAGCATAATGATTTTGATTATCCCCGCACCGAGGAAGGTCCGGGAACGATCTTTTTACTGAATACGGATTCCTATCTGTACGATGTGCTCCGCTGCCGTGCCAAATATGAGGGGAAAATGCGGATCCTCTTCGGCGTGGAACTGGGATTGCAGCCCCATCTGGCCGACCGCAACGAGGATTTTATTTCCGCCTATGATTTTGATTTCGTCATCGGCTCCACCCATCTGTGTCAGGGAATGGACCCCTATTATCCGGAATATTTCGAGAAATTCTCCTCCGAGGAGGAAGCCATCCGGGCTTATTTTACGGAGACCCTGGAGAATCTGAAATGCCATGACGATTATGACGTGCTGGGACATCTGGACTATATCGTCCGCGTGGCTCCCACCAAGGACAAGAATTATTCCTATGACAAATATAAGGATGCCATCGATCCGATCCTGGAACTTTTGGTGCAGCAGGGAAAAGGTCTGGAGCTGAACACCGGAAGCTTCCGCTACGGTCTCCGCCAGCCCCATCCCTGTACCGATGTTCTGCGCCGCTATCACGAACTGGGCGGTGAGATCATCACCGTGGGAACCGATGCCCACAAGCCCCAGGATGTGGGATCCTATCTGGATCTTGCCTCCGAGATCCTGCAGCTGTGTGGTTTCAAATATTATACGATCTACGAGAGACGCAGCCCGGAATACCACAAGCTCTAACATATCGCCATAACAAAAACTCTGCCGCTTATTTTCGGCAGAGTTTTTTTAATAACCGGCATCCGTGGGCATAGATACTGATCCCTCCGTTCTTCGCCAAATATTCTCCCTCTCCCGTGGCACTTTCCACCAGTACCGGGATCACACTGTGCCCTTCCGCTGTGGGCAGCACCGTCTCCATGGCAATATTCATCGCCGCCGTGTTCTTCAGCCAGTCTCTGTCACTCTGTGTCAGTTCCGTCCGGTACAGGAACACGATCTCGCAGACAGCTTTTGTCTTCTCGGGGATTCTCTCCATCCGCGACGTGATATTATCGCAGGTCTTTCCCGGATATTGGGCATCTGTAAGCGCCACATAATAGCAGACAGCATCTTTCGTAAAGGAGAACTTTTTCTTCCGGTAAACCCCCTCTTTCGTCTCCCGGAAACCATGTTTTTTTAGGCGTTCTTCCATGGTCTGTTTCCCGGCATCCGGGATTTTCGTAAAGTCCCGGTTAGAATACTTATCCACGCCCTTCTCCATATCCAGTACTGCCGCATCCGGAAAGATTCGGATCAATACCACGACGCTGCTGATACATAAGATGAAAAAAAGAAGAAGGAATACCCAGCCATAAGAAAGGTGCCCTTCGGAATCGCTTAACACCGCCGGCAGAATAATGCATACCCACGACAGCACAAACAAAGCAATTCCTGTTGCTTCCCAGGCAATCACCTCTTTCCGCGACTTTTCTCCGGGTATTTTTTTCTGCTTATCGTTTTTTATGATAACCTGTTTTTTCTTTCTATTAGTTTTCCTGCTCATTTTTCCTGCATCCCTTCAGCATCTCTTCCAGTCCCGTAATATCCGTAAATGTAACTTTTATTCCTTTCGCACTTAAAGTCAGAAGGCTTTTTACATTTTTCTATAATTTTATAACGGTATGTCCTCACAGTCCAGCACCCGGAAGCCGTGTTGCTACAGCAGTTCGGCGAATACGCCCTGTCCGGGGATGAGATGTCCGGTGAAGGTGCCGTCGTAGATCTGACCGGCTCCGCAGCTGGGGCTTCGGGGCTGTAAAATAGCCAGATCGATGTTGTTCTCTTCGGCGATCCGGAGTGCCATTTCTGCTCCGTGGCGGAACTGCCTGTCCACGCTTACTCCCCTGCAGTCTGTGACCACGCCGCCCACGATCTCCGACGGGTCTCTCGGGGTCGGAAGGCCTCCCAGCACCTCTGGGCATACCGGGATCACTTCATGCCCTGTCACATAAGCCGCCACACGCTCACTGTAATTATTCTTCCCGTTGTATTTGCAATTTTCGCCCAACAGACAGGCGCTGACCAGTATCTTCATATTCCCGCTCCTTTTCCCGCAGAAAACAAATTCCACATTGCAAAACCGGAACACCTTTCCGCACACACGAAAAGATGTCCCGGTTCCAAATCGTTACAGTCTTTTTGCCTTTTCTCAGCAGGCTTCCTCTACAACAACGGTGCGATCAGCCGCATAATGCATTGCCAGCCTCTCACTGCCATATTTTTCCTGCCATCGCGGTATTTGTCCGTGACTTCCTCACTGTCCTGAAGCAGTTCATTAAAATCCGCCTCGATATCGCGAATAGCATCACAGCCATGCATCCACACACCATTCTCAAAATGATGATAAAGACTGCGGTAATCCATGTTTATCGTACCCACCGTCGCTGTATCCTCGTCACAGAGCATCTGCTTCGCATGCAGGAAGCCCGGCGTATATTCATAGACCCGCACGCCCTGACGCACCAGGCCGGAATAATAAGACCTGGTCACACCGTAGATCACCTTCTTATCCGGAATGCCGGGAGTAAATACTCTGACATCCACACCGCGCTTCGCCGCCAGCCCCAGTTCTCTCGTCATTTCATCGCTGATGATCAGATAGGGAGTGGCCACATAAAGGCGTTTCTTCGCCGTCTTGATCAGGTTCAGGTAGACATTCTCACCCACCGGCTCTCCATCCAGCGGAGAATCCGCATAGGGCTGTACATATCCTGAGGCCTTCTGTGCCGCTCCGTCTTCGGTAACTTCCTGTGACGCTTTCAGATATTTTTCATAATCGGTATCGCTCTGCCCCATAACATTCCACATTTCCAGAAACATCATGGTGAAATTCTGCACCGCTCTTCCGGTCAGCTTCACTCCGGTATCCTTCCAGTAGCCATAAGGATGCGTAATATTAAAATACTCATCTGCCAGATTATAGCCTCCGGTAAAACCGACTTTTCCGTCGATGACCATGATCTTACGGTGGTCACGGTTATTCATGAAAATATTTAAAAACGGTACCACATAATTGAACACCCGGCACTGTGCCCCGATGGCATTCATCCGGTCGATAAAGCTTTTGTCCAGGAAACCGATACAGCCCACATCATCATATAAAATGCGGACTTCCACGCCTTCTGCAGCCTTCCTCGCCAGCACATCCTTCAATCTTGCAAATGCTTCGGCTTCTTCTATGGCATGATACTCCAGGAAAATAAAATGCTCTGCCTTCTCCAGTTCCCGCAGCTGCTCCTCATATCCCAGATAGGCCTCCGGATAAAATTTCACATCCGTTCCGTTGTATACCGGATAATTGCCGTATTTCCAGATATAATAGCACTGGTTGGCAAGCAGGGGATCCTCTGCCTCCAGCTGCTGTACCACCGATTCATCCTGGGGATTCAAAGGAACCAGTTCCCCGTCAATGTCTTCGAATCTGCGAATGACTTTATGCATGACCTCTTTGTGTCCGAACAGTCCGTAGATACACAGTCCGAACACCGGGAAAGCCAATATCACAATGATCCATGGCATCTTAAATGCGGCATTGGTATGCTTTCCGTAGATCCTCAGCGCTACCGCCAGAGCCAGCAGACTGGTAAATAAAGAGATCACGGAAGAATACCGGTTCAGCCAGATCACCAGTACCAGGATCCACAAGATCTGCAACAGTACCGCAATCGCTGCAAATACAATTCTGCCTATGCTGTTTTTTACATTTCCCTTGACTTCCGAACGCATCTGTTTTTTCTCGCCCATAAATATCCTCTTTTGTTCCTGTAGATTACCGAAATTATAACCGATTTTTCAAAAAAGCTCAATAGTACTTCCGGCTACAACTGCCCTCTTTCGTCTGCTTAACCGCAGTTTCTGTCACACAGCACAACGATGGTACTGGGTGTGGTCTGGGCCGGAATACTCCTGGTGGAGGAAGCATAACTGACCACCAGATTGTGATTGGCGGGACTTGCCTGAAAATACTGGTTGTTCACGGTGCGCACATCCACGGTGCCATCCAGATTCAGCTGCAGCGTCTGCTCCTCATTGATCAGGGAATTGTTGTAGTAACTCACATCCACAAATCGGTCGTTACGATCCTCTGCTACCACCACCGCGGTATACTGGGGCGGGTAGATCAAAGGCATGGGAGCATCATTGCGATACCAGAAGGTAGCCATCATCCCCACCGACAGTGTGGTGAAATCCACCACATAAGTATCCGGGTTGATGAAAAAGTTTACGGTGTTGCCATCCGTATCCTCAATGGTGGCGAACAGAAGACATCCGTCGGCTCTGCGGCCGCCCTGTCCTGCCGGTACCAGATCCACAATGGTTCCCTTCATGGAACCGAAACTGCTTCTTCTCATAGGTCTCTGAAATGAAAAACGATAATCCATAAACACTCCTGCTGTTACTAAAAGCTTTCTCCATATTATATGCACGCCTATGCCTCTGTTGTCACGAGCCGTGATAAAAATGCAGGACCACTATTGTAAAAATAGTGATCCCGATCTTTTCAGTTATACAAATCTCTGTATTCGCAGGACGCAGGAACCGCCTCTTTGGAGCGTTTCCTGACAGAATAATGCCTTACAAAATAATGGTTCCGCCCCCCAGCACATGTTCGTCCCGGTAAAATACCATGGCCTGTCCCGGCGTTGCGGCACGCACCGGTGCCTCAAAGGTACAAAGCACCTTGCCGTCGGGCTGTTTTGTCAGGGTTCCGTATTCTCCCTTATGGTTGTAACGGATCTTCGCCAGCACTCTCGTGGGCTCCGTCAGATCCTCCACCGCCATGTAATTCACATGGTCGCACAATACCTTATCGGTAAAAAGTTCCTGATTGGAACCGATGACGACCTCATTGGTCTCGGGGCGGATGGCTGTGACAAATACTCTCTCTCCCATGGGCAGTTCCAGTCCTCTGCGCTGTCCCAGAGTATAATGGGTAATGCCCTTATGACGCCCTAAAATCCTGCCGTCCTCCGTGACAAAATTGCCCGGCCCCGGTACCTTTTCTCCGGCTTCTCTGTCGATAAAGGCGGCATAATCATTGTCCGGTACGAAACAGATCTCCTGACTGTCCGGCTTATGCGCCACCGGAAGTCCCGCTTCCTCTGCCATGGCACGGATCTCGTCCTTGGTATATTCTCCCACCGGCATCAGCGTATGCGCCAGCTGATCCTGGGTCAGATTATACAGTGCATAGGTCTGATCCTTGGCCGCGGTGACGGAATTGCGGATGGCAAAACGGCCGTTGGGCAGCCTGTCGATCCTCGCATAATGTCCCGTGGCAATATAGTCTGCACCGATCTCCAGACTTCTCCGTAACAGGGATTCCCACTTCACATAACGGTTGCAGGCGATACAGGGATTGGGGGTGTGGCCTCGTAAATACTCCGCCACAAAATAATCCATGACGTGGCATTTGAATTCCTTCTTGAAATTCATGACATAATACGGAATCTCCAGTCTCTGTGCCACTCTTCTGGCGTCATCCACCGCCGACAGTCCACAGCAGCCGCCATTGGCTTCCTTGGTCGCTTCCTCTTCGTCCTGCCAGATCTGCATGGTCACACCGATCACGTCATAGCCCTGTTCTTTTAATAACATGGCTGCCACGGAGGAATCCACACCTCCGGACATGCCTACCACTACTTTTTTCTTCATAGATCCTAATAGTCTTCCTCTTCTTCGCCCTCACTAATGTCGTTCTTGGGCTTCTGCAGGCCTTCAATGGTGATATGGTTCTTCTCCGCATAATCCCACAGGGCTGCATGGATAGCTTCCTCTGCCAGCAATGAGCAGTGTACCTTTACGGGAGGCAGTCCGTCCAGAGCCTCCATTACGGCTTTGTTCGTTACCTGCAAAGCTTCCTGAATGGTCTTACCCTTGACCAGTTCGGTAGCCATGGAGCTGGTAGCTACGGCAGCACCGCAGCCGAAGGTCTTGAACTTTGCTTCTCTAATGATCCCGTTCTCGTCAATATCTAAGAACATTCTCATAATATCTCCGCACTTTGCGTTACCCACGGTACCTACGCCGCTGGCATCCTCGATCTCCCCGACATTTCTGGGGTTCTGAAAGTGATCCATTACTTTTTCACTGTACATGTATCTGTTATCCTCTTCTTTCTCACTTAGTTGTTCTTCTGGCTTTTCAGGAAATCTTCATATAAAGGAGACATATCCCGCAGTCTCTGTACGATCTTTTTCACTTCTTCCGCTACGATGTCCATCTCTTCCTTCGTGGTCTCCTCAGACAGAGTCAGACGTAAGGAACCGTGGGCTTCCTCATGCTTTAAGCCGATGGCTAACAGCACATGGGAAGGATCCAGAGATCCGGAAGTACATGCGGAACCACTGGAAGCGCAGATACCCTTCATATCCAGCATGATCAGCATGGATTCTCCCTCGATGAACAGGAAGGAGAAGTTGATGTTGTTCGGAAGTCTCTTCGTGCGGTGACCGTTCAGCCAGCAGTGGGGGATCTCGTTCTCCAGACGTCCGATCAGATAATCCCGCAGTTCGATCTCCTTGCGGGTCTTGGTCTCCATGATACGCATGGCGCGCTCTACGGCTGCTCCCAGTCCCACGATGCCGGGGATATTCTCCGTACCGGCTCTGCGGCTTCTCTCCTGTGCTCCGCCGTGTACAAAGGAGCGGATCTTCACACCCTTGCGGATATATAAGAAGCCGATGCCCTTGGGGCCGTTTAATTTGTGGCCGCTGGCACTGAGCATATCAATATGCATCTCGTCCACGTTAATGGGAACCTGCGCATAAGCCTGCACCGCATCGGTATGGAACAATACACCGTACTCCTTTGCGATCTCACCGATCTCGGCAATGGGCTCAATGGTACCGATCTCGTTGTTGGCGAACATCACACTGATCAGAATGGTGTCGGGACGAATGGCTGCTTTCAGCTCGTCCAAGCTGATCAGGCCGTCTCTGTCCACATTCAGATAGGTGATCTCAAAGCCTCTCTTCTCCAGATACTCACAGGTATGAAGAATGGCATGATGCTCGATCTTCGTGGTAATGATGTGTTTTCCCTTGGAAGCATAGGCTTCTGCGGTAGCTTTCAGCGCCCAGTTGTCGGACTCGGAACCGCCGGCGGTAAAATAGATCTCTTCCGGCTTCGCATCCAGACTGTCCGCAATGGTCTGACGGGCATGATCCATAGCCTTCTTGCTCTCGGCGCCCAGTCCGTAAATGGTGCTGGCGTTACCGTAATATTCACTGAAATACGGGAGCATCGCATCCACGACCTCCGGTGCTGTTTTGGTAGTCGCTGCATTATCTAAATATATCATATTGCCTCATTTCTGCATATTTCATGCTGGTTTCACTGCTATTCATGATAGCATTCACTTTGCGGTTCTGTCAACAAGGTCGAAAGAATATACTTTTGCAAGATCTTTTATCCCTAAAGGGGCCCAAAGTCCGCTTATGAGACATGCAAAACGTCATCCCCTGATCTTCGGTACTTTACTCCTGACCGTTACCGGTCTCATCACCCGCATTATCGGTTTTTTCTACCGGATCTATCTGTCGAGACTCTTCGGTGAAGAAGGCATGGGCATCTACCAGCTGCTCAGTCCGGCACTGTCTCTTTCCTTTTCCCTGACTGCCGCAGGCTACCAGACCGCCATCTCCAAATTTGTCGCGGCCAATACTGCGAAACGGCATTCCGATGACCTGAAAACCTTGCTGGCGGGCGCAAGCATTACCCTGCCGTTATCCCTTATGACCAATGCCATCTTATTTCTGGCTGCAGAACCCATCGGCACTTTTCTGTTAAAAGAGCCCCGTACCGTATCCATGCTGCGGATCCTGTCCTTTTCCATCCCCTTTGCCGCACTGCACGCCTGTATCAACGGTTATTTTTATGGGAAAAAGAAAGCTTCCGTCCCAGCCCTCACCCAGCTTCTGGAACAGCTGGCCCGTGTCAGCTGTGTCTTCCTTGTTACCGGTGCCGATCTGGCAGAGAGCCGCGCGCCTTCCATCAATGCCGCCGTCTTAGGTCTGACCGTGGGCGAGATTTTTTCCATGCTGATTGCCCTGGTCTGCCTGTACCTGCACCTGTATCCGGTGGCCGGGATCCTCTCGCTGTCAAATCTCTGTCCGCAGGTTTCCGTCTACCGGAATCTGCTCGGCATGGCACTGCCGTTAACTGCCAACCGGATCGTTCTGAACATTTTGCAGAGTATCGAAGCCGTCTCCATTCCCCAGAAGCTTCTGCTCTACGGTTATGATACCACCACGGCCTTAAGTGTATACGGTGTTCTCACCGGCATGGCCATGCCCATGATCTTTTTTCCCAATGCCCTGACCAGCTCCGTGGCGGTGCTCCTCCTTCCCACCATCTCCGAAAATCATGCAAAAGGAGACTGGGGAGCCGTCTTAAACGACACGCTGCGCACCGTAAAATATTGCAGCCTCATGGGATTCTTCTGTCTGTGCTGTTTTTTATTTCTGGGAAACTGGATGGGAACCGAACTGTTCCACAGTGAACTTGCCGGACATTTTATCGTGACTCTGGGATTCATCTGCCCTTTTTTATATCTGGATACCACCCTCTCCAGTATCTTACAGGGGCTGGGCATGGCGGGACGGATCTTTTTCTCCAACGTGACCTGTCTTCTGATCCGGCTGCTGTTCGTATTTTTTGCCATCCCCCGGATCGGTATGCAGGGATACCTGTGGGGGATCCTTGTCAGTCAGCTGGTGTTGGCCGGGATCTACTTTTTCTGTCTGTATCGTTTCTTCCGGCAGCACACAGCCTTCTGAATTCATCGCATAAAAATACCTCCGCTGTCCGGCTTATGCCCGACAGACGGAGGTACACGTTCTTCTTATACTATTTTTATTATTTTGTAACTATTCAGAGCCATGCAAATTTAGACATAATGCCATGCTTGCATGAGCAATTATGGCTAAATTTATATGGCGAAGTAACCACATGAGCAAAAGGGAAGCTGCATCGCAGCGATTTTGCGAATGTGGTGCTGAATAGTTACATTATTTTTACTATTTTGCTATTCCGTAAATACAGTCTTGCTTCCCACAAAATACTGGTACTGCTGCAGGATCTGATCCTTGCGCATATCCGAGATCGCCTTTTCCACATCCAGAGAGTGGATATCGCTGTCTCTGCCGATGTAGCCGAAATCATCCTGCTTGTGAAAAGTAATGGAAATGTCATCCAGTGCCGCATTGACGGAGGGCTTCTGTGGCTGCTCCGCGGCCTGCCCTGCATTTCCGGTATCTATCTGTCCAGAAGATGCTACATGAGATTCTGCGGCGGGCTCTTCCACGATCACTGTCTTCGCCGGCTGCTTCGTGTAGTCCGGCATCTGGATACTGTAATCCTGCATTCTGCCGATTCCGTTCACACTGTTGATTCCCATGTACTCACCTCCTTGTCCTTTGTTTTTCCGTAATCCGCATCCGTTCCTTCGGTAAAATGCGAAATTTTATCTTCTTTTCAACTATATTATCGACGGATTTTATGAAAAGTTAAGTCCTGTTCTGATTTTAATTGTGATTCTTATCGTTGAGAACACTCTTCAGTTCATCCATGAAGGTATTCACATCCTTGAATTCCCGGTAAACCGAAGCGAATCTTACATAAGCAACCGCATCCAGATCCTTTAACTTGTTCATCACAAGTTCACCGATGGTTCCACTGGGGATCTCCCGTTCTTCCCTGTTGAAAATCTCGTTCTCCACCTCATCCACCAGAGTGGTGATCTGCTGCGCACTGACCGGACGCTTATGACAGGCTCTGAGCACCCCGGCCTCGATCTTGGCACGGTCATAAGCTTCCCTGTTGTTGTCCTTTTTAATAATGATCAGCGGGATCGTCTCGATCTTCTCGTAAGTGGTGAATCGCTTACCGCATTCATCACATACCCGGCGGCGGCGAATGGAGTTGTTATCTTCCGCCGGTCTCGAATCGATGACTCTGGTATTTTCATGGCTACAGAATGGACATTTCATAGGCATCCTCCTTATAAAAACCACGTGTTATTTATGTTAAGATTATAGAAGATTCAGCAGTTAATGTCAACTAAAATTATGTCCGGGCCGATCTGTCTGATGTCCTTGTACGGAATGACGATATTGGGTTCACAGCGCAGGAATCCCAGCCACTGGTTTCCTCCCGGCACCATGATCTTACAGATGCATCCGCTGCACTCGTCGAACTCCAGATCACAGACATGCCCCAGCTTTTTACAGTCTCTGACATTGATCACATCTTTACATTTTAATTCGGAAAAAAGCATCCTTTGCTCCTTGCGTTTTCCTTCTATATTATTATATGTTCCCCGCAGTTTCCTGTTCGGGAAAAAATGGAAAATCCCCCTTTCCGGTATATCCACTTACCGTCCTGTAAATAATGTAGGTATCCAAAATCACAACAACATCGGGAGGTCTCTATGGTACAGGGAAAAGTGGAAATCTGCGGCGTCAATACAGCAAAGCTGCCTCTATTAAAAGCAGCGGACAAGGAGGCTCTCTTTGCGAAGATCCGGGAGGGAGACACGGCGGCCAGAGAGACCTATATCGAAGGAAATTTACGTCTGGTCTTAAGCGTGATCAAACGTTTTTCGGGCAGTGCGGAAAATGTGGATGATCTGTTCCAGATCGGCTGTATCGGCCTGATCAAAGCCATCGACAACTTTGACTCCACACTGGGGGTAAAATTCTCCACCTATGCGGTCCCCATGATCATCGGGGAGATCCGCAGATTCTTACGGGACAATAACAGCATCCGGGTCTCCCGTTCTCTGAAAGATACCGCTTACAAAGCGATCTACGCCAGAGACACATTGACCCGGAAAAATCTGAAGGAGCCCACCATGGAAGAGATCGCCGCGGAGGTCGGCATCTCCAAGGAAGACATCGTCTATGCCCTGGATGCCATGCAGAATCCCATGAGTCTCTACGAGCCGGTCTACACCGACGGCGGTGACACACTCTATGTCATGGACCAGATCAGCGACAAAAAAAATAAGGAAGAGACGTGGGTGGAACATCTCTCCCTCAGTGAAGCCATGAAACGTCTGAATGACAGGGAACGCCATATCATCTCCCTGCGCTTTTTCGAAGGTAAGACCCAGACCGAAGTGGCCGACATGATCGGCATCTCCCAGGCGCAGGTCTCCCGTCTCGAGAAAAATGCATTAAAAGCCATGCGTGGCTATCTTACTGCCTGAGGTCGGATCTGCGGATCCCCTGTATGATGTGGTGCAGCAGCCAGAAGATCACATACCCGATCACGGCTCCCAGCACGTTCGTCAGGATGTCATCCACCTGAAAATATCCTCTGCCGGTGATCAGCTGGATCGTCTCGACACCCAGACTTGTCACAAATGCCGCAAATGTATTCCGGAAAAATCCCCGAAGCCAGGGAAATGCCCAGGGGCAGGCAAACCCGTAGGGAATAAACAGCAGTACATTTTCCACTACAAAGGCATTGTTTCTTGTATTGATCCCCCAGGTGGAGAAAAGCTCCAGATCCATGCCGATCCGGCTGCCGTCCTCTCTGGAAAAAAAGGTGATCACCAGTATGATCATCAGGTACAGCGAAAAAGCCATGAGACCCGCCATGGGAAATGCTTCTTTCCCTTTCCGCTCTCTCCTGGCATTCATTCCGTTCAGGATCAGTCCCATGACAGCCCCCGCCATGATACCATAAGGCAGGTACTGCATGGCATCGCCCAAATCCTTTATTATATATTTCCAAATCATTCTATCTTCATCCTATATCTGTCTCTTAAAATTCCCGTTTTCACATCTGATAAGTGTCCCAGTGAGAAGGAGCCTCATCCCATAGCTTCTTATTCTCAAACAGTCTGTCGTTCATCCAGCCAACCGCATCCACTACACCATCTTCATCAAAAGAAAACATTGCTCTCTGCTTCTTCTCCTCCGGTGTCTTGAAATAGTTGAAGGGCTCCGGCCATACCGTCACCAGAAGCTTCTTGCCGCCCTCCGGATCCTCGGGATCTGTGGTCTGTTCCAGACGGTAACGCATCCCCTGATGGCAGCCGGTAAATTCCGTCTTCTTCAAATATTCCATGGATAATATATCATCACGCTGTATCATACTTTTGTCCTTCTTAGATTCTTCTTTTTCCTTCCAGCCGGGGCTCTGCCCCGCTCTTTTATAGTAACATGTATCCCCCGGGAATGCAAAGTCAAATATGCAGGCTGATCTCCTTTTTCAACTGCCGCATGATCTTTTTCTCCAGTCTGGAAATATAGGATTGCGAGATTCCGAGAAGACTGGCTACCTCTTTCTGGGTCATCTCCTGTCCGTCCACCGTTCCCAGTCCGAAGCGGAGGCTAACAATGGTCTTCTCCCGCTTGGACAGCTTGCTCACAGCGTTCATCAGAAGCTTCCGCTCCACCTCGTTCTCAATTCCCCGGTAGATCACATCCTCATCCGTCCCCAGAATATCCGACAGCAGCAGTTCATTGCCATCCCAGTCCACATTCAGCGGCTCGTCAATGGAGACTTCCATTTTCGTTTTGTTGTTCCGGCGCAGATACATCAATATCTCATTTTCAATGCACCGGGACGCATAGGTCGCCAGCTTGATATTTTTCTCCGGATTAAAGGTGTTGATGGACTTGATCAGTCCGATGGTACCGATGGAGATCAGATCTTCCACTCCCACTCCGGTATTATCGAATTTTTTGGCTATGTAAACCACGAGGCGCAGGTTGTGTTCGATGAGAATGGCTTTCGCCTCATCTTCGTACTCCGTTCCCAGATCCCCGATCACCTGATTCTCCTGCTCGCTGGGCAGGGGCGGCGGCAGGACTTCCGCACCTCCGATATAGTGGACATCCCCTTTCCGGTGCAGCAGATAAGGCTCCCTGCGCATCATTTTAAACTGCATTTTTCCCGGTATTGCTATCTTTAAGACCATATTTACTCCTATCTGCCACCTAAGCCCGGCCGGTTCACCCGGCGCATTTATTTTTATTCTGAAACTTTATCCTGAAGTTTTTCTTTCTTCCTTCGTATTCCGTCTGTCTCCTGCAGCAATGCGGGATTGATCAGCATCGGAAGGTCTTCTCCCGCGATCTCCCCGCTCACCGCCAGATATACGTTTCTATGTTCCCGTTCCACCCCCTGATGTATGATCGTCATCTGCGGCACCGGATATCCTTTCAGGATCCCGCTCTTTTTCCCCACACTGTGATAAGGAATCGCCCGGAATCCGGGCAGACCCTCCGGCCACAGCCGGTCAAATATTCCGGCATCCAGCACCGACACCGGCGCTCCGCTGATGGGTTCTATCAGGGTGTTGCCGGAATCTATCAATGCCTGGATGCGAAGTGTTTCCTTTGCTCCCTGCAGTACCACCTCACAATAGCCGGCCTGCTCCTTTTCCCTTTTCCGTCCCCGCAGCAATACCCAGCCGGAAAAGGCTCCAACGCCCATGAGGATCCCGATGCCGGGCAGATATTTTCTTCCCATGGGGAGTCCCCGAAGCAGGGCCACGAGGATGCCGCCGATCAGAAAGGTGAAAAGCATCAGTTTGCGGAAACAGGTCCACAGGGTTCTGAGGCTCCGGATGGGAAACGCCACATACAGCATAAGCAGCGTCCCCGGCAGAAAACAAAGCAACAGCTTTCCGGCTGCGGTTCCGTTCCATAAAAAAGGGAGCAGATAGCAGCCCGCTCCGATTCCCGCCCCTGACAACAGCCGATACCACGTGGCAGTGTGGCCTATGCTGTGATCCACCAGGCTGAGCAGCAACAGATTCATGCCGAAATTCAGGAGGAACAGACTGTCTAAGTAGAGTTCATAATGCATCACACCCCTCCTTCAGAATCATTATAAGGGGTGCCGTCAGCAGATTTTGTCAAATTTTCATCCGCCGGAACCTTTTTCTTTCCAGTGTTTTCGACATCTCAGACAGAACGTCACAATGGTCTGTCACTCCGTAGGTGCCGTCGTCTCTTCGGGCTCTTCGGTCTTCTCCAGTTCCAGATAGGGCAGAATATTTTCGTACAGCTGCCGTATGATTGGCGCAGCCACCTGTCCGCCGTAGTAGACACCCTGGGGATTATTGATAATGGCTATGGCGATGACCTGGGGATCGTCCGCCGGAGCGAAACCGATAAAGGAAGAAATGTAACGTCCACTTCCCCGGGGCAGGGTCTGACTGGTGGCGGTCTTACCGCCGACGCGGAAGCCCTGTACCTGTCCGTTCCTTCCGGAACCTTCCGCCACCACCATTTCCAGAATATAGCGCATGGTGGCCGAGGTCTCCTCCGAGACGATCCCTGTCTGCACCGGATAGGAAAAGGCCTCTTCCACCTCCCCGTCCCGGTTCAGCGCCTCGATACCGAAATGGGGTGTGATCCGGTTGCCGCCGTTGATAATGGACGAAGCCGTGGTCAGAAGCTGAATTGCTGTGATCTGGAAGGACTGGCCGAAGGCCACAGTGGCCAGCTCCACATTTCCCATATCCTCTTTTTTGTGCATGATGGTACCGGCCTCCCCCGGCAGGTCGATGCCGGTACGCTGCTTTAGGCCGAACTGTTCAAAATAGTGGTAATAATTGTCCACGCCAAGTCGCAGGCCTACGGTGATAAGGGCCGGGTTACAACTGTTCTCCATGCACTGCACGAAAGTCTGGCTGCCATGGCCGGCGATCTTATGGCAACGGATCCTGCGGTCATCCACGATGATAAATCCCGGGCAGGAGAAGGTGCTCTCCGGTGTGACGACTCCCGCCTCCAGTCCTGCGGCGGCGGTAATGATCTTGAAGGTGGAGCCCGGCTCGTAGGTATCATTGATGCAGCCGTTGCGCCACATGGCATTGAGTTTCTCCTGCCTCTGCTCCGCAGTCAGGGTGGCCGGATCCACGGTCACAATGCTTCCGTCTTCCTTTACTACGGTCTGCTCCGGCAGGGTGTACGGGTCGTTTAAGTCAAATTCCGGATAATTTACCATGGCCAGGATCTCGCCGTTCTGTGGATTCATGGCCACGATGTAGACGCTGTCGGCCTCCTTGGTGGCACAGGCCTGCGCCGCCAGCTGTGTGGCATACTCCTGAATGTTGCGGTCGATGCTGATCCGCAAGTCCTTTCCCGGCATCGGTTCCACCCGGCGCTCTCCCGCGGTATCCACCTCGATCCCCTTGGCATCTGTGATGGTCAGAATCATCCCCGGCTCCCCCTGCAAAGTCTCTTCGTATACCACCTCCAGCCCGATGATCCCCTGATTGTCCCCGCCGGTAAACCCCAGCACTTTGCTGGCCAGATCCCCGTAGGGATAATATCTCTTATAATCCTCGTCTACTTTTACTCCCGCCAGATCATATTCCCGGATTCTGTCCCCCACAGTTTTGTCCACATTGCTTTTGACACGCTCGATGGAGGAATATTTTTCCACCCGTTTTCTGGCTTCTTCCTCGGAAATTCCCAGTTCCTTTACCAGCATGGCGATCACCTGTTCCGGTTCCTCGATCTGGTTATGGATCACAGATACGGTACAGACAGTCTTGTTGTCCGCCAGCACCACCCCGTTCCGGTCCAGGATCCGTCCTCTGGCGGCTTTGATGCTCCGCTCTCTTTCATGGAGCCTGGTGGCCGCCGCTTCATAGTAATCCGCCCTCCATATCATCAGATACAGAAGTCTCCCCAGCAGCCCGCAGAGCACCGCCGTACAGATAAAAAATATGGTCATGATCTTTTTCCGGTGAAAAAAGCGATTCTGATGATCTGCCATAAAAAAACCTCATAACAAGAGCTTTTTACATTTTATTGCTCTTGTTATGAGGCTATTCGTTCGATTATTACCTATTCATTCTGCTGGATCAGCAGGTTATTGTTGACGGGGCTGTCTCCCATGGTATTATCACCGCCGACATCCGCTCCCGTCACGGGATCGATCAATCCGCCGTCAATCGGGCTTACCAGATAACCGGTCGCCGGATCTACCGGATAATTTCTCCAGTCCTCAGAAGTCGTGGTAGAATCTTCTCCCTCTCCGGTTCCGGTGTTATCTCCGTCCGTCTGGTTCGCGGGATCGGAAGCGGCACCTGTTCCGTCACCGCCTGTCTGAGTATCTCCGTCTTCCGGTTTCTGGGTATACTGATTCGTGATCTCAATCTGCTTCTCTGCCAGTTCCTGAATCTCCTTCTCCGACAGTTCCTCCGTCATAAAGATATTCAGATAAGGCAGGACTTCCGTCAGGACATTTCTTACGATTCCGGTAGCGAACTTCGCATCATCCTGCGGTGATGCATTGGCACGGTCCACCACTACATAGATAGCGATCTGCGGATCATCTGCCGGTGCATATCCCATAAAAGATACCACGTACTCACCGTTTTTACGGGGAATGGTCTCTGCGGTACCGGTCTTGCCGCCGATGGCGTAACCTGCCGGTCTGGCGGTTCTACCGGTTCTGCGGTCGCCACCCTCTTCCATAACGGTAGCACGGCAGTACTGTCTGATCTTCGCCGAAGTACTCTCGGAAATCGTCTGGCGTAAGACTCTTGGCTCAATGTTTTCCACCGTTGCACCGCTGGAATTGGTAATCTTATCCACCATGTGGGGCTCATAATAGTAGCCGCCGTTGATCAGGGAGCAGAATCCCGTGATCATCTGGATCATGGTCACATTAAAGTTCTGTCCAAAACTGTTGGTGGCCAGATCGGCACTTCCCATCTGGTCAACCGGAAACAGAAGACTCGCGGTTCTCGCCTCTCCGGCCAGATCCACGTTCGTCTTCAGGCCAAAGTTAAAGGTCTTCTGAAATTTGGCAAATTCGTCCTTGCCCATAGTCGCCGCGATCTTCATCAGAGCCACGTTGCAGGACCAGGCAATGGAGTTCTGTACCGATACATCGCCTTCACCGCCGGAACGGTAGCTGTGGCATTTGATCGTATGTCCACCGACTTCCAGATATCCGTTACACTGATAATGCTCGTCTCCCGTAATAGCTCCGCTCTCCAGTGCCGCTGCCACGGTAAAGGGCTTTGCCGTGGAACCCGGCTCATAAGTAGTGGAGATACAGTAGTTTTTCCACAGATAATTCAGGTTATCCAGCAATTCGTCATCCGTTAAGGCGTCAATGTCTTCCTGTGTAAAATAGGTATCTGTCTTGGTCAGGACATCGTAGCCGTTGGCATTGGTCACCATTTCGATCTTACGGGATCCAAGCAAAGCATCCGTATTCCGGGTATCGTTCAGGTCATAGGTCGGATAGCTTGCCATGGCCAGAACATTGCCGGTATTGACTTCCATAATGATACAGCCCACATTCTCCGCGCCGTTGCCGGGATGTACCGCATCTTTATGTTCGTCGTTAAACTGTTTCAGATATTTCTCCACGATTCCCTGAATATTGGCATCAATGGTGCTGTGCACCGTATTGCCATCCACGGCCGGCTTGATGGTACGCTCCAGATTGGCATCATCATTCAGATAACCGTACTCTCTTCCGGTGGTACCATTCAGAACATCATTGTAATATTCTTCCAGTCCATACTGTCCCTCGTTATCCGATCTGGCAAAACCGATCACATCCGCTGCCAGAGAACCGTTGGGATAGGCTCTCTTGTATTCTTCCTGGAACCAGACTCCCTTGATTTTGCTGTCTTCCAGAGCGGCTGCCTGAAATCCGCTGATCTGATCGTAGCTCAGTCTCCGGAGAGGTACATACCAAGACGAATCCGGATGAGATAGCACATACTGTCTCACTGCAGTCATATCCAGATCCGGAAAATTCGCAGATAACGCTTCCATTGTCGGCTCCAGATACGTTTCACGGCTCAGCATAACATAGGAGTCAATGACCAGATTGTATACTTTCTCACTGACTGCCAGCTTCGTTCCCTTGGCATCTACAATATCTCCGCGGCGGAAAGGCAATGTCACGGAATCATATTTCTGCTGCGATAATACCTGCTTTTCATAATCTGCACCGTCTGCCTTCACGATCCAGGACAACCGGAAAGACAACAGAATAAATGCCAGTATGATCAGTGCATACAGGCATAGCAGCTTCTTCTGCATTTTTATGGAAAATTTCTTAGGTTTCTGTTCCTTCAACTTCGGGCCTCCCGGGCTTAATTCTGACTGGCATCCGCCTGACGCATATAGTCATTGCTGATGCTCTCATAAGGAATTACCTGTCCCGCTTTTGCATAAGTCATTCCCAGTTCACCGATGGCAATTCTCTTGATTTCCTCCAGATTGATATTGCTGGTGATACGGCTGTACTCTTCATCATTGGATAATTTCAGAGAGTTCAGTTCGCTCTCCATTCTGGATACCTCTGTGATCTTTGTGGTCAGTTCCGACTGCATCTGGATATAGTTCACCAGAAAGACCGCACAGGCGATCAGGGCTCCCATCAGAAAAGTGACATAGCCGATGCTCATATGTCTTGCCTTTTCTCTGTTTTTTCTCGTCTCATGAGACAGCTGTCTCCGGGGCTCCTCCATCTGTCTCCGGATCTGTAAGTCTCTCACTGTGTTATCATATATGTAAGGGGTGTTGCTTCTTCTCTGTGCCATACTCTATTCCCACTTTCACCGATAAAATCTTATTTCTTTTCAAATACCCTGAGCTTTGCACTCTTGGATCTGCTGTTTACTTCCAGTTCTTCCGCGCTGGGAAGGATCGGCTTTCTGGTGATCACCTTTCCTTTGGAGACCTTACCACATACACACACCGGAAATTCCGGAGGGCAGGTACAGGGATTTTCATTCCTGCGGAATGCATTTTTCACGATCCGGTCTTCCAGAGAGTGGAACGTGATAATACAGAACCTTCCGCCGGGGTTCAACAGGTCGATCAGTTCATCCAATGCCTTTTTCAGTACTTCCAGTTCCTGATTGCATTCAATGCGGATGGCCTGAAATGTCTGTTTCGAAGGATGTCCGTTCTGCCGCATCTTCGCCGGAACCGCGGCCTTGATGATCTCGTTTAGTTCAAAGGTAGTCTCAATAGGCTTGTCCGCCCTGTTTTTCACAATGTGTTTCGCTATATTCTTGGCAAAAGGATCTTCACCGTAATCCCGGATGATGTGATACAGTTCCATCTCGGAATAATTGTTGACAATGTCTCTCGCCGTAAGGGTCTGTCTGCGATCCATCCGCATATCGAGAGGAGCATCAAACCGATAGGAAAATCCCCGATCCTCCGTATCCAGCTGGTAAGAAGATACTCCCAGATCCAGCACGATCCCGTCCACACCGGTGACACCGTACTCTCTGAGGGCTTCCACCGCGTTCACGTAATTGTTGCGTATCACGGTCACCTTGTCTCCAAAGGGCTGCAATCTGGCGGAGGCCGCTGCTATGGCCGCATCATCCTGATCGATCCCGTAGAAATGTCCGTTCTGCAGGTGGCTGCATACTTCATAAGCATGTCCTCCACCGCCTAAGGTTCCGTCCACATAGATGCCGTCCGGTCGGATATTCAGTTGTTCGATGGTCTCATGTAACATCACAGAATAATGATTAAATTCCACGACGGTCATCCTTTCTCAGTCGTTTTTTTCTTGTTAAATGGTCAGTCCCAGTCCTTCCATGGCGCTGGTGATTTCATCCATATCAGCATCGGAGTTCATGTTCTCCCACTTATCCTTGCTCCAGATCTCCACTCGGCTGCCGACTCCGACTAACACCACATCTTTTTCCAGTCCGGCGAACTCTCGCAAGTGTGCCGGCAACAGGATTCTTCCCTGTTTGTCCACTTCTACCGTAGCCGCACCGGCCAGGAAGAAACGGGCAAATTGTCTTGCTTCCTTATTGATCAGAGGTAATGAGGTCAGCTTCTGTTCAAAAGCGTTCCAGTCATCGTTGGCATACACAAATAAGCAGCCATCCATTCCCTTGGAAACCACAAATTCCTCACCTAAGACTTCTCGGAATTTTGCCGGAATGATCAACCTGCCTTTCGTATCTAACGTATGGTTGTACTCGCTCATAAACATCGCACTCACCACCATTCATCCCAAAGGGGACTGCCACAAAAAGGAGGTCATTTTTAAAAAATCTACCACTTTGTGGCACTTGCCTCCACTTTCTCCCACTTTTATTATGATTTTATACTAAAACATGGGATTTTACAAGAGAAATCAAATGGTAATTTTCGACAAGACAACGCAAAAAAGCGCCCTGTCTTATGGCAAAGGCGCTTTTCTCCACTATATCTGGTAAAAAAAGAAGAGCAAACACAATATCTATGTATTTGCTCTTCTTTTGCTATTCTTAATTAATTTTTAAAAATTTTTGTAACTATTCAGCACCCCATTCGCAAAATCGCTGCGATGCAGCTTT
>OIZA01000439.1_pt1 | contig 21879 bp, 32 predicted proteins | sample 1588381 | NCBI WGS metagenome assembly OIZA01 (sample SAMN03283277) | human gut metagenome | biome: human-associated habitat; material: feces | host: Homo sapiens | place: Peru | collected 2012 | reverse complement strand
AGATCGTTGAAGCTATGGCATTTGATATTCGCTATCAGTATGCTCTGCACACAACCAGTTTTGAAGAGCAGCCAATTAGTGATAGAACCCTCAGCCGATTTAGGGCAAGAGTTCTTTCTTACGAAACAGAGCATGATGTTGATCTTATTCATGAATGTGTTGTAAAAATGGCAAAAGAAATATCTGATTTTATGAACATCACTCCAGATAAACAACGTATGGACAGCTTAATGATTGCTGCAAATATCAGGAACCTCTCATTGCTTGAATTGTTTTACACCTGTGTTGCTGATCTTTGCAAAATAATGGATGAGCGTGGAACCAAAATCCCAGATGAACAACGCCATTACATTGAAAAAGATGATTATAATAAATGCATTTATCACAAGCGGGATATGGATGCAACTGAGAGAACCATTGTTGCAATGAAAGATGCAGATGTTTTAATAAAAATTTGTGATTCAACAGGTGATTTTGATGATACAAGTGAATATCAACTCCTTATTCGCCTGTTAAAAGAACGCACTATCATTGATGGCGATGGTTCAAGAAGGCTCCGGCAAAAAGAGGAAGTTGAAGATCCTTCTGAAGTATTGCTTAATCCTTCTGATCCAGAAGCAACTTTTAGATATAAAGCAGGTGGCAAACATCTTGGATACGTCGGAAACATAGTTGAATCTGTCGGAGAAAAAAGTAGTCTGGTCATTGATTATGATTACCAACAAAATACCTACGCAGATAATCAGTTTATGAAAGATTATCTTAGTGAAAAAAAAGAGTTTTCTGATGGTTCCTTTATTGTTGCCGATGGGGCATACAGTGGAGAAGCAAACGCACGTTTAGCATCTGAACATAACATAAAGCTTGTTACAACCAATTTCACAGGACGCAAACCAGATGAAATATATGCTGATTTTGTCTTTACCGATGATGGCAAATATCTCATCAAATGTAAGAATAATTGTGTACCTGAAGACTGCATCTATGATCCGGGCAATGATCGTTCCGTTGCGTATTTTCGGATAAGTGACTGCGAAGGATGTCCTTACAAAGAACGGTGTCAGCCGCGTTTTCTAAAAACACGAGTCCGAAAGGAAGTCTCCTGGAAATCCGTTGGTCGTGCAAAACAATTACAGTACATGCAAACGGAAGAATTTTCTGAATACGCAAAATTTAGAAATGGAGTAGAAGCAATTTCCTCTCTTCTTCGTCGAAGATATCATGTGGACAAAATACCTGTGCATGGCAAAAAACGTACCCGGTTATTCTTCGGATTTAAAATAGCAGCATTAGATTTTCAAAAGCTATTAGATTATACCAATAGCTTAGATTCGTATGATTCAAATAAGAAAACAGCATAAAATCAATGAATTACTGTTTTGGATATCAATGAATCATAGATTTAGGAATCATATCTTTCACCATTTCGTGTTAAATTTTCAAGGTACAAATAAAATCAAATATTAAAAGGGGCTTTTGACACCCTAATCCTATAATGCAAATAGGAAATTCCTATGGTTAATAGGTTCCTTTTGAGTAAACACAAACTTTGGTCGGTTGGGTGTTTACTCTTTTTCTTTTTCATCTTCAATAATCTCTTCCACATCTACGCTTAATCCATTTGCTAACATACCCAATGACTTAATGCTTGGTTTCCGTCTTCCAACCAAAAAAGAAGAAATTGTGTTGTAAGATAACCCTGACTTTTCCGCCAGTTCCTTAGCATTCATCTGCTTTTTAGCCATTAAAATCTGCAATTTTCTTTTTTTCAGCTCCATATTCTCACCTCCTTAAAATGATAAAACTTGGAACATTTATTATGTTATTCCAACGTTTATCATTTGTCAACATATTTTTTGATTTTTCTTGGAAAAGCTTAAAATATGTGATAAAATTTTCATAAAGGAGGGATGTATGATGTTTGCACAACGCTTAAAGGATTTACGACAGGAGAAAAAAATTTCACAAACAGAATTAGCATCTGCTCTCAATATATCTAATAGAACTATCTCCATGTATGAACAAGGAAACAGTGAACCAAACGTCGAAATTCTCTTAAAAATAGCCGATTACTTCAATGTCACAGCGGATTACTTAATAGGTCGCACCTCATGTAAAAATATTGAAAACCAATCACTCTCTGATTCTCTTGGTATTGATGAAAAAACTATCGAAATATTACTTTTACTTTCTGCAACAACCTATAAATACAGCAGTCTCGATTACTTAGAAGCCATTATACAACACCCACAGTTTCCAGCTCTGCTAAATCAAATTAATAGTTATATTGCAAATGATGCCCAGGGCTGGCATGATGTACCCGTTCCGGATTCCAATGGCAACATTGTAAACACCATATCAGGAGAAGTTATGAAAGTATCTTCTATGCAACTCATTCTAGCTTCATTTAAAAGCATAGTGGAGGGTATTCCATACTCCAAGCATTTTCTCAATAAAAGATAGGTATAGAAATACCCGCCTACTTCTGTAAGCGGGTATTACCATTCTTTTATAAACCTAAGAGTTGCTTTTTCTTTGTTTCAAATTCTTCCTGCGTCACGATCCCTTTTTCCAGCAGATCATGCAACTTTTCAATCTGTTCCAATGAATCACCTTTTCCATTTACATTTTTACTATCATACAACGTTCTGACAATTAAATCTTGGATTTGCTTCATAACGTCCTTTTTATAGGTAACAAGCAATTCCAACGACTTTATCATTGTATCAATCTTAATGTGACCACCAGATATCCCATTTCCAAAAGACTCCACGTTCTTTATTTCTGACAATTCAAACGTTTCCGTCTTTTCAGAAAATCCAGCCTTATAGGAAAACAAAACCCTCTTATTTGTCAATGCAAATATGCCAGGCAATTTTTCTTTTGATGCTATATTCACATCATGTATAACCGCATTTGTAGGTGCGATATAGATAACCCGTTCATCTGCCCATAGCTGGCTTTCTACTCTTGCAATTCCTTTTTTATTCCCAAATGTCCCAATATTAAATTTTTTTAATGCCTCTTCAATATCCTCGCGCATAGGCTTTCCCTCCCCAATTATTATATAAAATTATACAACAATATAGGGAGGAAGACAACCGTCGCCTAATTCGTCAGAAACCCTTCCAGATTCGAGAATGCTTCCGGCATCTCAAAGTCCTCAAAGGTAAAGTCCATATCTTCATCCAGATAGTCTGCATCAGCATCAAACTTCGCCAGAATCCCTCCGTCGATATTACAGTCCTTTAAGATGATCGTCTGCCGCCCGGCTCCACTGGTCTTATCTTCGTTCGTGATCTGGATATCAAAATACACATCCTCACCGGTGTTTTTGTAATCCAACATCATCTGCCGGAAAATACTGGTGTTGTAATGTGCCGTACAGGAACCGGTTCCTTTCCAACCGGTTGCCTTATTTCCTTTTCCGGTCTTGCCGAGGATTGGAACCTCGGTCTTGTTTTTCTCGAATTTTGCTTCGAGATTGATCGCCTGCATAAAATTATACCGGCGATCTCCAATCGTAACAAAACACTCCGCCAGTGCAGCGGCAAGAGTGTCTTTTGCTTTCATGGTTACATTGCTCATTTATCTCGCTCCTTTCTTATTCCACGGTAACTGTCATGTACAGCTTTTCCATAGCACATACCGGCTGACAGTTGGTCGTCACCAGTACGGACCGTTTATCTTCACCGCTCGCAACAGTCACCTCTTTGCTGTCAAAATTCTCAATTGCGCCGATGTCCTGCAATTTCGCAAAGAAAGACACTACATCATTCCAAAAGCTGATACGGCCGGAATTGTCATTCTGGATCTTTCCGAGGTACTTTGCGTTAAATACGGATGCGATGTCGTTGCCAATCTGATCCAGTACCCGGATTACCTGATTTAACTGGAAATCAGCCCCCATTTCACTGGTAAGCGTCACAAAGGAGTTGATATCCTCTAATACGTGCACTTCATTGCCGACCTTGTGAAATACCAGTTCTCCATTTTGCACTGCTGTTTTAAGATCATACTGTGTCAGCGGCGTATCTACCATGTACTCACCATCATATACCATGTTGGTTACGGACCGGTTTACCGCGCATCCGGCTTCCGCACCGGTCAGCCAGTATACAAGATCCTGTTCTTTCTCACCTGTGACTTTGCTTTTCAGATTGATTACGCCGATATAGTCCGCCGCCGTATCATATACGATCGTCTGAAACTTAACGCCGACTTCATCCCTCATACGTTTGCTATACGCCACATACAGCGCCTTTACCTTGTTATCCGATGACGGGCAGCCAAGAGTGTTAAACGCGTACGCTTCCAACGCATCCAATGCTTTCTGATGCGTATCTCCTGTCACATCACCATTGGTTCCGCCTGTAAGAGGTACGCCCGCGGCTGCTTCCAATGTCGCATTTCCCTTAAACGTAACATAGTCATTCGCCTTCAGATCCGCAGCCTTTTCTACTGTCTGCGTATCCATCTTCACTGCGCCAAGATATGTAACCACGTCAAATTTGCTCGGCTCGTCTACATTTGCAGTAATTGCAATTTTCAGCTCATTGCCACGCACTCCACTGCAATTTGCCGTAGCATAATCGTTCGCCGCCTTTTCGCCGCTGTTCAGCCGGTAGATATACAGCGTTTTTGCGTGCCGGAATACCTCGCGGATCGGCAGCATCTCATCATCTGTATAATTGTGACCAAACACACGGCAAGAGATGCTTCTTATATCCTCTGCATCTACCTTAATCACATCACCATCTTTCCCCCAGTCAAGTTCCATTGGTATCGCGCACACGCCACGATCGGACAGTGTGACACCCGCTTTGTCCGCACTTACAAAATTGATGTAAGACCCCGGCAGCACTTTGTTCTGGGTTGTCCATGTTCCTCCACCTAATGCCATTATTCCACCTTACCTTTCAAAAATTCACTCATTACCTGTTCCACTTCTTCCAATTCATACTCCCGGTCATCGACCAGCAGCACTCCGAGCAGATCCCTGCGGTTTCTATATTTCTTCGCCGCTAAGATCTGCGCTTTGGTATATTTCACCGGCTGTTTCGGTTTTTCCGCTTTTGCCAGATTTCCTGCCGCTCTTGGCACAATCATCACCTATCCTTTCACCCTCGGATCAACACCGACTGTCTCCATTGCTTCTCCCGGCACCTTTTTCCGGTAAAGGAAGCAATCATAATTTACAAAGAAATTCAAATTACCATCGACTACCTCTGCATGCATTTGTGTGCCGCGCATCGGATCACCGTCTACTGTGATATATTCCAGACACCATGTCATGCGCTCGGCAACCTCATTGCACTCCCGCTGTATTTCCTCTGACTTCGGGAAATACTGAATACAGCATGGATTGCTCTGAAAATATCGTTCTCCCCGGAACAGCCTCGTTGTCGGGTTGATGCACTGCACAAAAAAACAGGGCTTTTTTAAGTCCTGCTTGATCTCTTCCATATAAATTTCGTATTCATCCCCGAACTCCGCATTCAGGGCAACGCTGATCGCCGCTATAATTTCATTTATCATTTCATGATATCTCCAAAATATTTTTTAATTTTTCGTTCAAGTATCTGCGGTGCCATACCCTGCAACTCCTGTTCGGATATTGTCATCATAAGGCGTCCTTTAACCCAACCTGAATGATTGGCTGTCCTGTGACCATATTCAACATAAGCACATTGTTATCATAAAGGCTTTTTATCCTCTACTTCTCATAGTTTCCTATAAGTTCGGCGTACATCATAATAAAAAGAGTCTTTTCATCAGACTCTTCTTACTTCAAGCACTCTTGGAAGCATTATATTTATTCAGCTTCTACGCTCTACGGTGACATTCAGCCTTTCGCAATCTGAATGTTTACCACGGTGTTGACATATTTATAAATCTTTTCTTTTAATACCGTATTTTCGATATTTATAGTATACTTCTTTGTATGGGCGATTAAGTATTTCCGATAATTCAACAATGGTCAGCATTTTACCTTCATATTCAACAAGTACATTGCTCCCACGATTTCTACAATTTTGTTTTACATCAACCCATCTACAATTAACAGGTTCATAATTACCATTATTATCTATTCTGTCAATCTGCAAACCTTGTTTATACCCATTATCAAATGCCCATTGAACAAATTTATCAAACGAATTTTTCCATTCATCGCAAACAATAATGCCGCGTCCGCCGTAATTATAATAATGCGTATCTTCCATGTTATAGCATCTATGTAATATGCCATAATAAACATGCCAAAGATTTGTATTGCTCAGCTTGTGTCTGTGATTTTTTGTTAAATTTATTCTATTTTGTTCTTTTTTTAAGCACCCACATGATTGGACATATCCAGACGTTAGGCAATCCGTTCTGACTTCTTTCGCATTACCACAATCACATTGACAATTCCAATAATATCTTTCACGTTTCCCACTTCTGACTTTTCTTGAAACTCCAACAACTGAAAGCCTTCCAAATTTCATGCCTGTTAAATCCTTGAATTCTGCCATATATAACATCCTTTCCATGTTAAATTATAGCAAATTATTTTTCTCATGTCCATATTCTACTTATTATTTTGATTTAAAAACTTAGTTTTCACCGTTTTTGCTCGATTTTACATGCCCCATTATGTCAAGGCATACTCGACCGGGTTTACGATCTCAATCACATAGGTGTCACCGAAATGATTTATAGACAAGCTATCCACATATTCCTTTGCCGATGCTCTTTTTCCTCCTGTCCATCCACGACGGAGAGTTCCACCTTTTTTACTGGATTTATGAAGCACTATCTCTTTTCCTTTTTCATCAACAAGTCTGGTTCCATCTGTGTCTGTCCAGTATCTATCATAATCTCCGACTGGCGTTCTTTTTACAACCATACGTAGCAGACGCGCCGCAAGCTCTTTTGTGCAGGACTGAACAAATGCATCTACATTTTTATCCATTTTTTCCAGTTCTTTTTGAAATTTCTTCAAATCTTTTGCGTCAAATTTTCCCATCCTTGCCATTATGCATACCTCTCCGCTAATTTTAGCACGATTTCCTGATGTGTCAGATAGACTGCTGCCACGCCGCTGCATTCAAAAGTTCGTACCACGCCAGCCTGTGTTACCGTGATCTTCGCTCCCGGTCTGATTGCCACATCTGGGGATAAAAACAGTTTTGTAACCTGCGCCGTCTTTGCTGCAGTGTCCGTCTGATCAACTGCGCTGACATTCGAATAGGACAAGCGGCATGGTTCATCTTCCAGTACGATCACATCTTTTTCTGCTGTGATCTTGGTTTTCGGATCTCTGATCTTCTTTTTCTCTGTTACAGTACACTTTCCATCGTAGGTTTCCTCCTGCGCTTTTCTGACAAGAGCCTGTGCCTGTTTGATTGCATCCGCGATCATTTCCATGCCACCTTTCTGTACCGGTTCAATGAGGACTTATAATTTTTCAGTAATGAATCCTTATAACTGACATCTACTGTCTGATTGAATGATACTGATGTATCGCCCTCGCTGATAGAAGCCACAGATCCTTGTGTTGGTGCATCTCCACCCGGATTCTCGTTTCTCCACAAGTCTATAATCATCCGGTAGGCTGTGTTGAGCAAGCCAGCCGGAATTTCATCAATATGACAGTAATTCTTAATTATCTCTTCCACATCATCTTTAGCAAATTCAAGAGGAACATCTTTCGATGTGTCCTCCGGATCAATGCCAAGTAACTGCTTTAACTTGCTCAATTCCATACCATCACCTACCCGATCTTATGTTTGATAGCAACGATTCTAAGCTGTTTCGGCTCATATACCGGCTTCCAGTTCTCTGCCGTCGCAAGCTCTGCTCTCGTTGGTGTCTCCACATGTTCACGCTTTGCCCCAGTGTATGCGATTCCTCTCGGATGCAGGATAAACGCCCTACGGTTAATCAGATAATCCACACCGCCACCTGTCTTCTTGTCACGATCCATCTCAGTGGCTACATGACCGACCGGAGAACCATTGCCATAGGCAACCGCTCCATTACCAAAAAGGTATGTTGTGTATACTCCATCTGCAACCGGGCAACCATCATCCACGGTCACACGTCTGCCCTGGTATGTATCAAACTCAACATCGGTAGAATCACGCTCGGTCTCGATCAGATTCAACTTTTTCAGATAAGACTTTGTTGCTGAGTGCATTGCCACACCAGTAAGCTGTGACTGTGCATCTCCAAGCATCTGACACGCGTCAATAAATGCGGATGCGCTGATCTGCTTTGCTGCATCTGTCTTTCCTGTAGTCAGATCCAGAATATGATCTGCCATTCTGGTCTCTGCTTTCGGTGTTCCGCTTGGATCTGCCGTGGTGGTTCCGAACACACCCGCAAGAATCGCAATCAATTCTTTCTGCATATCGCGCGCCCAGTACTGTGCTACCAAATCACCGATCGCTTTCATCGGATCCGCTCCGGCAAGTGCTGCGGACAGGTTGGTTGCCGCCCACATCTTCTGACGAAGGATTGTGGTGGATACATCTTTGTTGGAACCGATCTTTGCCGGTGTCATTTCTACATCCTCAAGCGTCGGCTCGGATTCTCCCTGTAAATCCTCAAAAAACGGCATGTTGTGCGTTCTTGCCGCTTCGGATGCAAGCGTATCAAATTCCGGGCTGTTTACCACGATCCCCGACTGGAAAAACGCGGACAACTCCATTGTTCTGTTGATTACATACCGGTTAAACAGTTCCGGTACGATCACGTCTGCAATTTTTGTAATTGCCATAAATCATCTTCCTTTCATACTGTTATAATGTTACTCCGGCGGCTGCAGCCAGTGCCTTTGCCTGCTCCGGATTGGATTTTAAAAGTTCCCCCTGTTTGGTCAGATTGAACGTCTCTTTTGCAAATGGGTTCGCAGTTCCTGCGCCACCGGTGCCACCCTGTGGATGATACGGCGGTTTTGGCTGCTCCTGTTTGAACAGATGCGCCATTGCCTTATCTTCCTTATACGGTTTTACGGCATCCTCTACGCCGACCGGCTTACCCTCTTTGTCAAACGTGAACTTGTCAAGCCCACCAGCTTTGTAGATCAGATAATCCGGATCAAGAACCCCCTGCTTTGCGAGAGAATCTTTCAATGCGTAGGTCTTTGTGATCTGCTCATTGGCTGTCTGTTGCTTTTTGAGTTCTCCCTGCAAATTGGTAATGGTTGTCTGCAGCGTCTCGTTGTCTGCATTGCTCTTTTTTAATTCTCCAATCGTAGTATTGAGCGTTTTGATCTGACCGGCAAGATTCTCTTTTTCGGCCGCAATGGTGTCATACTTGCCTTTGTCAACATACTGACCAGATCCAAGGTCTGCGATTTTCACCTGCTTCTCCTTATTCTCCGGCTTTCCGTTATAGGCATTGACGGTATCAGACACCTGCTTATAGAGATCCTCGCCTAAAATGTCTTTTAAAAATTCCATATAGTTTCCTTTCCTGCACCGTTTTTAAGCGTGGTGTCTCCACAGCAGTATGCAGTTTTGGTGCCATGCATAAGGGCAAATTGCCGCAGTTTAAACGTCATAAGGCTTCGGACAATATAAAAACAGGACTGCCGGAGGAACTTACTTAGCGACCTCTGCGCTGTTCGGTCCATAGATTTCCGGTTGCCCTGTTAAAATCGATTTTAAGCATAAAAAAACCACCTATCAACGATAGATGGTACGTTTTCATTAGGAAGTTACTTGGCAGGCGTACGCAACTCCTGCATCTCTCGGGTTTCCCCTGTCAGTACCAGCGGCGTGTGGATCGTACGAAATCTTCCACCTCAAGTAACTTCCTTTTTATTGTACTCAAATTATAGCATTCCTACTCCCTTTTGTAAAGAATGGTTTTGTTTCTTAGCAGTCTGTTCCATTCTTTGTTATCTATTTTCATAAAAGTTATAATTGAATTCTTGTACGTTGGATCATCTTTTGATGTCACCAATCTTAATACTGTTTTGAATACCTCACCATTTGATTTTATTTCCTTCAGTATCAACGCCGTATTGGGCTTATTTGCTTTAATGATATAATCTGGACTTTCTACAATTTGGCTAAAATAGCCAGAAAATCTTTCATAATCATTTGGGTGCCGCTCCTTGATATGCCGAATTTGATTATTGGTAATAATAACCTCATCCGTAACAATATTATCTGTAACACATTTATATATGCTCTTGTCAATTCTCCCAATGGTATGTACATCTGGTGTAGTGCTCTGGATGACATCACTGTTTACATTCCCGTTAATAAACGATTCCTTCCAGTTTTCATATGTCATATCCGCAGGCACATAATAGGTCTTACCATCCTCACCACGGGCGGCACGCTCTCCCACGCTGTCAAATTCATCGTCAAAGTAAGGGCATGTGCAGCCACGGCAATTTGGATGGAACGGCGGTGCTGTCACACCAATTTCATACTGGCTCATAGGAAAGTGTTGCCCGTCCATCCCGCCGCACGTCTCGCATGTATGGCTGTCCAGTGTCTCCACTACTTCGAACTGCTCAACATCCAGTTCTTTCATGCAATCCTGTCTTGCTTTATTCGCAAATGCCGCAGATTCCGTCATGACCACTCTGCCCGCCTGCGCTTTGGATACTCCCATCTGCTTGGAAATCTCTTCTATGGCACGATCCGGTGCTTCTCCGGTAATGCACATGCGGGACAGGCTGTTGTGCATATTGTTAATCAGCTTTGTCTTATTCTCCCACAGGCGGTCTGAAAAATTCTTCCCATCCACCGCCCACGGCTTACTCACGATCTTTTCCACTGTTTCCGGATCTAACCGGTTCATGGCTGTGCCAACGCCGATGCCTTTTTGCACCTCAAATGCCGTGTGATAAAAATCGGATGTGTATGTATCCCGGATGTGGTGATCGATTGCATCAGTACAGTTTCCATACAGCTTTTCCACTTCCTGCTGTGTTTCAATCTTCAAGGCTTCCAGTCTGCTGATATGTACCCGCGCAGATGCGTTTTCAAGCTGTTTCGCCCATGCGCCGCTGATCTCGTTTTCCTCGGCATATCTGGTATACTCTTCAACATTCCATCGAAACTCTTTCAGTTCACCCGCATCAAGCATTTTCCGCGCTTCCTGCATGGACACGCCGTTGTTATCGGCAAGACGCTGATACCAGGCATTGATTTTTCCATCTATGGCAGCAAGGGACCTGTCAAACTGTTCCTGGATTTCCTGCACTTTCTGAACGGAAGTATCATGCTGTGCATTTTCCATCTGCCGGAAGCGTTCCTGCCAATATTTACTTGACCGTTCATCCATGCAATCACCTCATTTCCTTATTCCGTATCATCCGGATTATCGTCCTCTGGTGGATCATCCTTTTTCGCCATTCCAAAAGCTCCAGTGTAAGTATCCGTTTTCTCCTGTGCTTCTTTTTCTTCCTTTTCAATCTGCTTGATTTCCTCATCTGCATCTTCAACGAGCGGATGGTTTTTCAAAATCGTCTTTTTGCTGACAACACCAACCGAATCCTTGCAGATCTGCGCCTGCTCCGTATCATTTTTAATGCAGGTACGGGTCCATGTCTGGACGATCGTACCACACTGGATTCCAAGAGCCTTGCAGATCGCCCGGACAAGCCGCGCAAAACCAAGTTTAAACTCCGTCTCCATCAGTCCGGTTTTCATTTCCAGAAGCGAATACATGAATTTCAGTGCTTCACCCGACTGGTTCCCGAAGTTCTCCGGCTGTGGATCAAATCCCTGTCCCTGTTCAAAGATTGCCTTTCTGGTGGCTTCCAGTACACTGTTCCGGGCTTCGATTGGGATCTCGATGTTAAGTGTTGACACTGAGCCATCTTCGTCACTTTCAATTTTTATTGCCTTATACTTTTTTAAATCTGAAAGGAACTCATTTAGATCCTGTCCTCCATATCCAGACAGCACAAAGATCAATTCCTGTATATCATCCAGATCATTAATAAAGCCGCTGTAGACCTTGTCATATACGTCTATCAACGGCTTAATGTTTCGCAGATCATCTGTATGTATATTGTTGTTGTAAAACGGAATAAATGGCACTTCCCCAAAATCATGGCGAAAATCGGCAGTCATGTCACTGGTAGCAGGATCAGCAAACATTTCATAGTATGTCAGCAGATCAAGTGTCTCGCCTGCCCTTCGCCGGAATGCCTGGCACTCTGTATCCGTCCAGTATTCGTACACGGTGTAATTATCACCCGTCGCATCGTCGATGTCCGGGTACATCCTCATTAGTCCGATCAGCCTGCGTTTCAGGCTACGGTCAAACACTGGGATGATCTGCTCAGATGGAACAACCGCCCATTCAAAGCCATTATCGCCCTGCCAGTAATGCACCCAGCCGATGGAAGTATTGGCAGCATTCACACACAATTCCATGCAGTTCTTGGCGTATTCATCCCCCAGTGCCTTTGTGATCTGTTTATTTGCGGCTGTATTTCCAACATCGAACAACGGCGGTGCGGTAAACGCATAGGACGCTTTCTGGTTCACGATCAGTCCGTGAAAGTTCCGGGGAATCCGGTTGTCTGCATTGCGCAGTGGATTGTCCGATCCCTCTTTCTTTTCCTCTTCCTTGGGATTATCCCGAAACAGGATGTCTGTCTCGTTACGGTAATACCGCTCTGCTACCGCCGCCCGCGTCACAAACGCTGCATGACCCGGTTCATATTTTTTTATCAGTTGTTTCATTGTTTCAATGTCCATTGTTATTCTCCTAAAATACCAAGGTTCTGATATACGGCAAAAATCTTCGGTGACTGAATTGCAAACCAATCAACCATTTCCTCATTTGTAGCCCACGCGCCATATGTAGCAATCGAGCTGGCGTCTAAGCCGGATTCAAACAGAAATGCATGTAATATTTCGTGCCGCAAAATTACTTTCTTCCAACTTTCATAATCCTGCAATTCGCAATCATCTTTTTTCTCGCAAATCCAAATGGTTCTGGTGGAATCATCAGTGCATCCATCACGGCATTTATCCTTTAACAGTTCACTTTCTTCTTCCTTGCAAAAGACAATCTTCCATTCAGTTCCAAGGATATTTACTTTTATATTTTTCATTTTCTACCTCATTTCAAAATACCGATACTTCCAGGCTTGCGAATGATCGTATAACAGAAGTACCGCAGTGCATCCATTGCATGATCGTGCTGTTTCACCGGTTTATCCTCACCACGCTCTGATGCTTTCTGATCCCATATGTACGATCCAAATTCTTTAATTGTGTTCGGGCATTGGTCACTGATCGCAATTTTCCCCTGATTCAGCAGGGATGCCACAAAACGGATACCATCCAGTACATCATTTTTCGCTTTCTTGATCGCATAACCGCGCTTTTTCAATTCCGCTATAAACGATGCTGCAGACGGATCAATGATGATCTTTACCGGCTTTATCCCGGCAAGCCATTGTTCCAGATCATCCGCATACTCGGTATCTGTTTTCTGCCTTTCTTCATCTCGGCCGGAATAATAATACTCGCGGCAGCATACCCACCGCCCGGAACGCTCTTTACACCACAGCAGAAATACTGTTGCATTCTGCGTACCATAGTCACAGGACACATAATAATTTGCATTGGTCAGATCAGCCAGACTGGAAATCACATGCTTGGCAGTGTCGAACATATCGTAAATAATGCCCTCTGCCATCGCCCACAGTCCCAGAATATACCGGCGATAGAAAACACCGGTATACATGCTACGGTATCGTTCTTTGATTTTCTCCGACAGGCTTAAGTTATCATCCATCGTGAAATGCAGATACAGAATCTCTTTCAATCCCGGATCACGATTTTCTGCCACAGCCTTCTCTTTTATTTCTGCTGTTTTCTTTTTCCCAAGATACCCTGTTGCCTTATCAATCCAGTCGGTCTTGAACCAATGATACGGTCCATCCGGGTTACAGTTGAACCAATACTTAGAACCATCAACGGAACATCGCCCCGTCGCCTGATTGACAAAACTCTCCGGCATCAACGCAACTTCATCAAAAAAGACCCCAGCCAAGGTAATACCCTGAATGAGATCTTGTGATCGTTCGTCTTTGCCGCCAAATATATAAAAATAATTGGTCACATCTCCTTTTGTGATGATAGCCAAATTGTCAGCCCGGTGATCTGCCACGGTATAACCGCGACTTCGCAGCATCAGCTTAAGCCAAAATAATACATTTCTACGGAAAGAACCGATTGTCTTGCCGCACATGGCGAAATTCTCGCCATTAAACGAACTCATCGCCCACATAATGAACGAAAGTGACATGCTCACTGTCTTGCCGGATCGGATTGCTCCGTCAGCAATAATGCCGTCGCTGTCTTTTACCGGTGAATCCTTACACCACCAGTTCAGCACCATGCGCTGTTTTTGTGAAAATGGCTGGAATTTAAAAATCCGTTTAATCTTCTTCATTGCCCCAGTCCTCTACTGCAGATCCATTCAGAGCATCGAGGAATCCGTCATCTGCGTTTTCTTCTCCATCATCCGTTTGGACTTTTGCTTTCAACAGTGCCGTTTCAGCATTCTGTTTTTCAAGTGCTGCCGGCATCAGATAAATATCTTTCAGATTTTTCAGTGCTCCGGTTACTTGGGATAATCCCAATCTATCAATAGGACCGTTCGCAATGTTGATATGTTCGGTTTCGTCTATGACTTCTCTGGTAGGCTTTCCGATCGCAGTATCATCGTTATACTCAACTGTCTTAACTTTTTTCTTATCCTTTACAACATACTGTTCCAGTTCTCCTAATGCCTGTTCTGCTTTTTCTGCCGCCTTATCTGCAATGGACAAAAGCCGCGCTATCCTGTCGGCGTCTGCATCGGATGATTTTTCTAGGGCTTTTTGTCCTATAGATTTCCTATATTCAATTCTTTTCTTTACCCACTCTTCATCCTGGCAATGTTGTTGTATAGTTTTTATAGGTATAGAAAACTTACTCGCCAAATCCTCTAAACTGCAAGGTTTTCTACTAATGTCCGTCACATACTCGTGTTCTATCTCTATCCATGACACAGATTCCGAACGTTCGCTTTCGTTCGCTTTGTAATCCGAACGTTCGTTATCCCAATCGTATGTACTTTTCCATCTCCGGACCGTACCGGCAGGAACCTCTAGTTGACTTGCAATCTCAACCAGCTTCATCCCGCCCTTATACAGCTTACGGGCTTCCTCTGCTTTTTCGTTTGGGCTCCTTGCCAATGCTATCACCTTCCTGCTTCTTTTTCTTCCGGTATTCCCGCATAACGTGAGCGATAGCCTGGTCTGCTGTCGGATCACTGTACTTTTCTTTGTTCATCCACGCCCTCACTTCCTTTGGGGAGGTTGCGGCTCCCCTAAGTTTCATGGAGCCGCGCTGTTGTAGCAAAACAAAAAAGCGCAGGGGATTTTTCCCTTACGCTTTTTCACATCCTAACTATACCACAACCGGAGTGTGTCATTCTATGTCATCTTGAAATTTTTAAGTGCTTTACCGTGAATCCGGTGGATCTGCTTCCAACTATATTCCATTTTTACACAGATCTGCTCCCAAGTGTACCCGCGCAGATAACGGTAGGTAAGCACTGCTTTTTCCGTTTCATCCTCCATCTTCTCAACATCTGCAAATATCTGCATATACAATTTAATCCTGCCATACCGGGCATCGATCAGCTTATGTTCAAGTTCGTCCATCTTTGCCATGTAGTCCGACAAATCTTTCTGATCGTGTGCATGCGGCATATCATCCATAATTAGAGACGGCAACATCTTATCCAGCCGGAGCCGCTCTATTTCTTCCTCTATCCGCTTTGCCGCTTTCACTGCCGACATATATGCGTGCAAATATTCCTTCTTTGTGTCCATTTCATTCTTAGGCTCTTTCTCCATATTTATACCTTCCTGTATAACCTTATAAAAAAAGCCTAAACTAAAAATGTCTGATATTCAATGGCACAATTTGATCTTTTAAAAAATCTAATTATTGCGTATAATAAGCAAAAAGGAGGGATTTAATTGTCTGAAAAACCTATGGTAATACCTGCGATACTGGAACTCCGCTTACAAAACAACTACACTCAAGAATATGTTGCAGAGAAACTCGGAATCTCTTTGCGGGAGTATCAGCATATAGAATCTGTTAACAGCCGAGCTATACGCATGGATGCTTTAGAAAAAATGGCTATACTTTATAACACAACCATATCGGCTATTACAGGCTGGTAATCTTAAGCAATCAGCCCTCATTCTTTATTTCCGCCCCGCCGCCGTCTCCCAGGTAGCGGGGCATCCCTTTACTCCTTGGCGATTGCATCTAAGCAGGCGTTCCAGCCTATCCGAATAATACTTTTCTCAACATTTTCGTATCCGTGTTCGAGATCCGGCATCTTCTCCGGCAGTTCCCGAAGCGGGCATTTTTCATGCCGTTTCTCGGTGAAAGTATTCTGCGACAGCCTTGACGCTCCATTATTGAGTACATTCATAAGCTGGCATTTCTTGATGCCTTGAAACTCATACAGGAATTTACACTTGCTACACGATTCTGGCATTTCCATAACCAATACTGCTTTTGCCATACCTCACACTCCTTCCGGCTTCTCGCACCGCTCAAACGATATCACCCAAACGTAAGGATTCGCATCCCAGCCGTAGCGGTCAAGGTCGGATTTCTTGATTGTGCTGTTCCACAATTCCCTACCAAACAACTCCCCCATAGTCATGTCGCAATATTTAATACTGCTCGTACATGGACCATCTAAATCGCAAGTATGTCCATCTGCTGATACTCTGGTTAAACATGGCGGTTTAAATCTAAATCCCTCATCCCACACTCCATCCTCTGTAATTTCCTGCAACCGCTCCACCCTCACATCCGTAACCCGGAGCCAGATCCGCGCCGCTTCTTTCGGCATGTGGATTGATGGGTGCCATTTATCACGCCATCCTTTCGGTCGCAAATCCCCGTCCGCTTTGTAATAATAGACAGAATGTCCTCTTATATGTCCTGCTTCATTTACCGGAAGCGCGCACCATGTTTCTCGAACATATAGGGTATCACCCGGCTGATATTGACACAACTTCTCAGGTTCAATGAAATCCCCATAACAATTTTCGTATGCAAGTAATGTCCCATCTGTTTCCATATCACAATTATTCACAATGTCAATTGGTATTTTCCGCCGGGTGCAAGTCTTCCGTCCGTCTAGGATTGCCCGAACCATTTCTGTATTGACTAAAATCGGTTTAATTGCCATCTACTCCACCGCCTTTCACGATTTCGATTGCTTTGCCTATGCACTCTTCTATGCATTTTTCATATGGCGTGTTTTTATAATAGCGTGTTTCTTCGTTTCCATAGTTTTCCAACTGCTCCACAACCTTGTCCGGGTCGTAGGCAGTCGGAACTTCGTCAATAGCAATCAATTTGATAACGCCACTTCCTGTATGACTGGCTATCACTTTCCCCTTGAATTTATCCGCATCAACCAATCTCATCGTTCGCCCTCCTGTTCCAGTTCAATTTCTGCCCACAGTTCCCGCAGTAATTTGTTTTACTGTCAAGAAATTCAGCACCACATTTACACCTGCCGATGCCTATGGTCAGCCCCACCGTTTCCGGTTTAAACGGTTTCTGTTTCTCCACAGCCGCCCGGCATTCTTCCGGCGTGCCGATCGCGCGGTACTGCTGTACCTCTTCCAGTGCCTTGATTGCTGTTTTTATTGCTTCATTTGCATCAAAATCCGCCTTACAAGTATCATACGGACTTATTCTACTTTCCAACTCTTGTATAGCTTCATTCTCTTTCATAGTCTAATATCCTCCCTCATTTTCTGACAGCCACTCTTTGAGTTGCACCTGTGCTCTTGCAAAGCACAGCTCCATGTCACAATCCGATACATTTACGATCACAAGGTCTTTCCCATTCTCTCCGCACCCGCGCTTATAAATATAAATCCCCCAATCAGCCACCTTGTTGTAGCCGATCTCCAGATGCATGGGATAATCTGCGGCTATCTTGTTAAAAAATCTCAAAAAATCATTCATGGCTACACCTCCAACAGTTCCGGGCTATCAAATGTGTTACCGATAACCTCTATACAATCTTGATAATCGTAAATATGCTCCTCTTCAAATCTTCCATCTTCAAGCAATGCATTAAAGTAAAAGCCTGCTTCGCTTTCATTCCAGCCAATGTAGCCGCAGCAATCTTCAGTCAGGCAATTTACAATGTCATTCTCCCAGATCAGCTTGCCGTTCTTGTCCCTAAGTCCGGTGCACCGGCAGATGGTGGATGCAGCCACAACACAACGGCAATAGAAACCTAAACTGTCCTTTGCGTAGAAATAATAACTTTCATTACCTTTTTTCATGCAATGCGGGTATGATAAATATCCAATAACCCATTCGCCAGTATCAGTCCGCTTTGCGCGGAATAAATATCTATTCTCCATCGCTTTTATTCCTCCCTCATAAATCTGTTCATAATGTGCTTCTTCCATGCTGACACATCTTTACTTTCTTTTTCCTCTACGCCTTTCGGCTTGACTTCGGCTTCCTCGCTTTCCGCTTTAAGCCAATCTTCAAATCCTGTATGCCCTTTATGACAATATTTCCATGCAAGGCAACTATCACACCCTTCATCGTCAGATGTGATATTGCAAAGGAATGCCGTCAGTTCTTCATCCGTCATGTTTCTGATCCTGTCGGCATTGGTCTGCTTTATAGGGCTGAACAATGTTTTTAACTCGTCTTCACTCACTATCAAGTCAATAGGACCACGCTCATGCTTTAAATGAAACCTTGTCTCTTTTTTAAACAGGCTTCCATCTGCCCTTTTTGTCTCAATCTTACTTATAACGTAATGCTGCCCCGTCTGTACTCTGATAACCCTTGTTCCTACTTTATACACGTCTCTATTCCTCTCTTTCCAAAATTCATTTAATGCCCGCTTCGTACCATGCAAAACAGCAGCTCCGTTAAAGATTTCTTTCTGGTTCCTGCAATGCATGGTCGGATCACTTCAAGTCTCCACGATACATCCTCTGATATGGGTGTAGGCTCTTCAAACTCTTGATACTTGTCCCTCATCACCGGCACAGCGACCATAATGCCATAATGTGCAGAAGAATCCTGGTTCGTCTTGCGCAGATGCGTGGCAAAAGTTCCGTCCTGCAGATCAGGGAGAATGTCCTTGTAACACTGCATCGTGGTTACTATGTAGTTCTTCTCCCCATAAAAATTTAAGCCATTGCCACTGTATACGTCCTCTTTGCAACTCTTAACCTCATAGCAAATGAAGATTCCCTTTTCCAGTGCGGATACCGCATATTGATTTGGTGGCTCAAACTGCATGAAATCCACTCTTCCGCCTTTCCCCGCAGTTGTGAATGCATCAATGCTTACTTCACTCGCCCAATACTTCCCCATACCTCTAAATCTATTACTTTTAAGCAGTTCTCCGAGAAACCTCGTTGTTTCCGCTCGATTCATTCGTCTGCTCCTTTCTTGCACCCTCTCCCAATCCGATGTATAATATCCTCGGCACCAGTTCCGGGAGGAGTGCGGGCAACCGTACCGCCAGTGTCTAGGTTCACTTTCTTGATTTTCCCGTAGAACACTCGGCGGCTGGTGCTTTAAATCTCAGTTTAATCAAACCTCTTATCGTACTTTTCATCTTCGATAAGTTCAGAATCCGTGTAATTATCAAGGCATTTCTCATAATGTCCCTCTTGCTCAGTAATCCCTGAATATGTTTCATACGGATTCGGAAGGTTATGCTTTTTACAACAATCGTAACAAATCACAAAACTTCTAGTTTTTTCTCTATTTCCATACGGTTCATTATCTGTATGATACCTTGCAAAATTCTGAAAAGGTGTCATTGATAATAAAGTTGCTGTCCTGTCACAATCTTTTCCACAAAAGTCACATATTGCATGAATCATTTATTTTACCTCCACTAAACTTTAACTATCTTTTTTCAAAACATTGTTCTAAAACCACATCAGTATTAAATACGCTTGTTTTTGAGCAATACCATTTTCCACTATGGTAAGCTGCTAGATTACAATGTTTGCAATTTTCGCAAGATACTTCCTGCTTTTTCTTTTCAAGCATCTCTAATATCGCTTTGTTTTTTATCATAAGATTCCTCCACTAAATTCTAATTTATTCATCTAAAATCGTCCGTTTCGGAACTGTGCGTACGCTGATCCCGTTTACTTCCACATGATCGTCCACCGCAATAACCAAACACTGTCTGCCATCGATCAGTTTTGTTTCGACCAGATCCGCACGCTCCGGGTTGACTTTTATAACAATGTCCGGCGTTTCAATACCAAAGCTCTTGGCGTTTGCGATATTCGTTGCAAGCAGTTCCGTCTTATCTCCCGCCTTCTCGGCAAATACCTGTTCAAAGGTCTGCATATTTTTCTCCGGTACGCCGCTGTTTTCCAGCAGTTTTTTCACTTCCGTCTTAGAAAGGGTGAGCGGATCCGGATTGTCTTTGCTCTCCTCGATCATCTCATTCAAATTTTCGTAGACGCTCTTTACGATCTCATAATTTCCATCATCTTCTAACGTTTCCTCCAGAATGCTTTGGAACGTTTCTTTCTGTGTCGCCGGAGTAAGCGGCATCACGCTCCCAAGTACATTTTCAATCAATCCTACCTGTTCAATTTCCGGATTCTTTGCATATGTAAGTACGCTGTGTATATCAGACGATCTGTCATTAAACGCCGGGAACAGAAATCCATTAGCCGGCTGCTCCACCGTCCAGTCACGCACACGATCTGCAATGCTGTTTGTAGTCGCATTATAGGAAAGCCCTGCTTTTGACATCTTGACCGGACAAATGCTGCACATGATATGTGCGTATACTTCATCCGATGCGTCAAACATCTCATCACCCGCCGCCGATTTCCCGGGGATATCATAAACGGAATGGATCAGGATAATGTAGTAGTTTTCTCCGTAGTCATAATTCTCAATGATCTTTTTATAAAACTCCTGCACCAGCGCGTCATCTTCCAGCCGGGTATCACGCAGTTTTAAGAGAAATTCCTGTGTTCCGCCTGCTTTTTCCTGTTCGAGCGGGAACTCCATGCCAACCAGATTTTTGCCAAGCGTTCCGGAAAGTGTGTGGCGGAAGATCTCAAAATATTTAAACTCCTCTTCCTCCGGGAGCGACAGAAACGCATCCTTTGATTCAAATATGATGTTTTTCTCATGATCCACATAACATCCACAGATACGCGTGATTGCGCAATTATCCGGTGTAAACTGTTTTCTGATCTCTAATACTTCTTTTTTGTTCATGTTTTTTCCTCCTTATTTACTTTCGCTCAGGTGGGGTCATATACGTCAACCGGCTCTGCCGCAGGCCCATCTTGGCGTACACCTCACACAGTTTCAAAGCGGACTGTGCCGCCTCCAGAACAGGAACATCGTAGCCCTCGGCCAACAGGTCATGCTTGATGCGTTCTGCCACATCCACAAAACCTGTGCAGCCCATAACAATCGCCTGTGCGCCATCCTCGCGGATAGCAAGAAGAGACTGTTCGGCCAATGCCTTACAGAGCTTTTCATGATCTTGCAGTTCCTCTACCGGGATGTTGACATTGCGGATGCTGACAATACGGCCATTCAGCTTAGCCTTAGACACATTCCCTTCCATAAGAGATACCACATGAGGCATCACCGTCACGATAGAGATATTATCAGCAAGTCCCAGCGCAAAGTGCGTTGCGGGTTCAAAGCCGCCAAAAACAGGAATGTCCACATACTCACGTGCTGCCTTTACCGCAGGATCGCCAAAGCAGTTGATAAAGATTGCCTGGAAACCGTCTTCTTCTCCCTTTTTGGCAAGTCTAAGAGCATCTGCCGCGGC
>OIZA01000438.1_pt1 | contig 21916 bp, 23 predicted proteins | sample 1588381 | NCBI WGS metagenome assembly OIZA01 (sample SAMN03283277) | human gut metagenome | biome: human-associated habitat; material: feces | host: Homo sapiens | place: Peru | collected 2012 | reverse complement strand
GCGGGAAAATTAAAGGCGATCGTGACGCAGAATATCGACGGGCTGCATCAGGCGGCGGGAAGTAAAGTGGTGCTTGAACTGCACGGAAGTGTACACCGCAATTATTGCAGACATTGCGGAAAGCTTTTTGATGCCGGGTATATTTTAAACTCCACCGGGGTCCCGACCTGTGACGCTTGCGGCGGACAGATCAAGCCTGATGTCGTTTTGTATGAAGAGGGGCTTGACCAGAAGACGCTTGAGGACGCAGTGCGCTACATCAGTGAGGCGGATGTTCTCATCATCGGTGGCACTTCACTTGCGGTATATCCGGCGGCAGGGCTTATTGACTATTACCGTGGAAACAAGCTGGTGCTGGTCAATAAGTCTGCGACACCGATGGATGCGAGGGCTGATCTTCTGGTGCAGGGCAGTATCGGCGAGATCTTTTCAAAGATAAAGGTGTGAGGTTATACCGTGCCCCATACATAGCGGATCAGATCATCCATAAAGCGGTCAATGAATAAATCCGCGGCGTCCGGATTCAGAATATGTTTATAAGTGTTTACAATGGCAAGCCCTTTCAGGTAATTTACAAAAATCTTCCAGTCACAATCCTTTTGTTTGTCCGGGATCATGGAGAGAATCCAAAGGGAAGTATGCTCATCATTGGAAACATTTAAAAGATATTCTTCCGGCCATGCCGAGGTTAAAAGCGTGATCTCTTCCTGAGACATATAGGAAAATACATTCACATCATCGTGGATCATATCTAAGAGCCATTCTTTAAAAGCGTCCCTGGTAAGGGTGTGGTCAGGCGTCAGGAGGTCGGTGAGCTTCTTTCGTTCCAGATCTCTTTCATACAGCATGATCCGGTAGATAAATTCTTCTTTTCCTTTAAAAAAATGATAAAAGGTTCCCTTGGCAATGCCGCAGCTTTTTGTCACTTCATCTATGGTCATTTAGTTCAAAAGAGAGGAAAATTTATATGAAAGAAGCAAAAAGGAATCCGGTCGCAGAAGTTTTTACCTATGCAAAGGATAAGAAAAAGGCGGTCTTTTCGGTCGTGTTTGCAACGATTTCTGTGTTTGGCGGACTGATTCCCTATCTTTCGGCAGCCACGATAGTGACGCGGATCATAGAACAGAATCTAAAAACCGCAGACCTCATATTCTGGGGGTATGTGCGATCGCGGGATATACCGTAAAATCATTTTGTTCCACACTGGCTTCAAGCTGTTCACATAAAATGGCGTACAGCATTCTCGCGGAGATCAGGACGATCCTTACGGATAAGCTTTTGCGGGTATCGATTGGAAACGCGGCGAAAAAAAGCGCGGGTGAATACAAGCAGATCCTGATGGATGAAGTGGAACATTTAGAATATCCGCTGGCGCATATGCTGCCGGAACTCACCTCACATATCCTGGGCTTTCTCGTCATGATAACGGTGATGTTTTTTTGCAGTTTGCCGCTTGCGCTTGCATCCCTCGGGACGCTGGTGCTTGGATTTTTGATCTACGGCTTTATGATGGCGGGAAAAGATGTCAAAAAGATGTTTGAAAGCTACACGAAAGACAGCGAGACGATGGTGGGAGCAATGGTCGAGTATGTGAGTGGAATAGAAGTGATAAAGGCGTTTGGGCAGACAGCGTCTTCCATGGAGAAGTTCAAAACGGCGGTTTTGGCATTCCGCGATTCCATGAAACAGTGGTTTGCGCATTGCTACCCGTATCTGGCTGGTTTTTATGTGGTAACGCCGAACAGCCTGCTGCTTGTCATGCCGGTTGGCGCGCTGCTCATGGCGGCAGGCGTAATCCCGTTCAATAAATTTATGATCTGCATGTTTTTGGCGTTCGGAATATCAGAACCGATCATCAAGATGATGGAGTTTACCGATCATATCATGGCAATCGCGACGACGATGGGCAAGGTGGATGAGCTCCTTTCCATGGAAGATCTTCCGGAAGGAACCATGAAACTTTCGGACATAGAGACGATCGAAGCGAAAGAAGTCCGGTTTGGATACACGAAAGATCAGTGTGTGATCGATGGCGTAAGCTTTTCGATCAAAGCCGGAGAGCGGGTTGCGTTTGTCGGAAATTCAGGTTCCGGGAAATCGACGCTTGCGAAGCTTCTGGTGCGTTTTTATGACCCGGATTCCGGAAGCATCCGGATCGGCAACCCATCCGCTTCCGATCAGGAAATGATTGCCGCCGCGAAAAAAGCTGCCTGCAATGAATTTATACAGGCATTACCGGATGGCTATGAGACCGGTGTCGGGGAAGCAGGCGGGAGACTATCCGGCGGACAGCGGCAGAGGATCGCGATCGCGCGGACGATCTTAAAGGATGCGCCGATCGTAATCCTCGATGAGGCTTCCGCATTTATTGATCCGGAAAACGAAGATAAGATCCAAAGATCGATCGAAGCGCTTACGGAGGGCAAGACACTTATCATGATCGCACACAGATTACATACGATCGTAAACTGTGACCGCATCTTTGTCGTAAATGACGGGCGGATCGTCGCGGAGGGAACGCATGACGGGCTGCTTCGCAGCTGCGCGGCATATCAGAAGCTGTGGGAACATAACAAAGAGGAGGTGGGCTAAGTGAAAAAACTGATGTCAGGTTTCCTGCGTTTGTGTGGAAACGAGAGTGTTCGGATCAAACAGAGTATCTGGTTTGGGTTTGCAGACGGAATCTTTGAATCCTTTCCGTTTCTTGCGGTCTTTTATCTGTTCCGCCGGCTTGGCAGCCTGGAGTGGAAGGCTGACCGGCTGACAGGGCGGGATGTGTGTGTGATCTCGCTGATCTTTCTGACCGGAGTGTTAGGGCGCTGGATCATGAAATATCTGGTATACCATTTTCAGAGTGTCGTAAGTTATGACGCGGTGGCGCGATCGAGGCTTGCGATCGGTGACCACTTAAAGAAAGCGCCAATGGGATATTTCAATTCCAACAGCATTGGAAATACAGTTACGACACTGACCGATGATCTGCATTATATTGAGCAGAACGCCGCCAGTATTCTGGAAAAAACGATCAATGCGGGGATCAATGCGCTCGTGCTCATTGTGGGAATCTCAATTTTTGACTGGAGGATCGGGATCACGTTTTTCATTGGTTCCCTGCTTTCCATTCTGATCATCTCATTGATGCAGAGTGCCGGTTTAAAAGCTGCGACAGTTTCAAAGGAATATAAAAACCGCGCAAACAGCAAGGTGATCGAATATTTAGGCGGACTGTCCGTATACAAGCTGTTTCCGGAGAGTGAGCGCACAGCCACCGAAATGTCAAAAGTATTTCAGGACATGAAAGACAGCTCTTATCAGATGGAAAAATCGTTTATCCAAAGAAATTTTCTGTTCTTTTTCACGGAACGGTGCATCTGCGGACTGATCATGATCCTGACGGGAATGCTGACGCTGCAGGGCTCCATGACGGTTGAAAAAGCCGTGATCATGTTTATTGCGGTTTTTGTGATATATAAACCGCTTGAAAGTCTCGGTACGGTTACAGGCATGGTGCGCATGATGGAAATTTCCTTAGAACGGGTACAGGCAGTAGAGCAGGTGCCGGTTATGCCGGGAGGAAACCGGATGCCGGATTATTATGGGATCACCTTAAAAAATGTTTCCTTTCATTATGATGAAGCAGATCAGGCAGACGTGATCAAAAACGTGTCCCTTACGATCCCGGAAAAATCTTTTACGGCGATCGTTGGAGCTTCCGGCTGCGGAAAAACGACGCTTACCCGTCTGATCGCGAGATTCTGGGACTGCACAGCGGGCAGTGTGAAAATCGGCGGCATCAATGTAAAAGAGATCGAACCGGAAAACCTGTATTCCTGCTTTAGCATTGTGTTTCAGAATGTTTTTCTGTTCAATGACACGATCGAAAACAATATCCGCTTTGGAAAGCCGGACGCAACGCATGAAGAAGTGGTTGCCGGCGCAAAGAAAGCCTGCTGTCATGAGTTTATCGAGAAGCTCCCCGAAAAATACCATACCCTGGCAGGGGAAGACGGTGGAAATCTGTCCGGCGGAGAAAAGCAGAGGATTTCCATTGCACGGGCGATCTTAAAGGACGCGCCGGTTATTTTGTTAGATGAAGCGACCTCAAGCGTCGATCCGGAAAATGAATGGATGCTGCAGCAGGCGATCCAGGAACTTGTGAAGGGAAAGACGGTAATCATGATCGCACATAAGATGAAGACCATTCAAAACGCGGATCAGATCGTTGTCATGGATCGGGGAACGATCCACGGAATCGGGACACACGAAGAACTGCTTGCTGCCGATTCAATCTATACGACATTCTGGAATGCCAGAAGAGACGCTTCACAATGGAAAATTTAAGAGAAGGAGAAGTTTTATGAAAAGTACAAAATTAAATGGAAAAGATCTGATCACTACGGGAATCTACACGGCATTGTATATTGTGGCGATTTTTATTGCCAGCATTGCCAATGTGACACCGCTTACGTTTATGTTTTATCCGGCGGTGGCATCGTTGCTCGGCGCGGTATTTTTTGTCATGCTGGCAACAAAGGTGCAAAAACCCGGTGCGATCATCATCTGGGGAATTATTGTCGGACTGCTTTTTATGGTGCTTGGCATGGCGATGGCGTTTCCGTTTATCGTTGTGGGGGCGGTGATCGCACAGCTTCTTATTATAAAAGCGGGATATACCGATTTTAAGGTCATCACCCTGGCGTACGCGGTGATCTCCGTATTGTTCATCGGAGGCTACGCGCAGTTATTTGTGACGACAGATCAGTATCTGACAGAAGCCGCAGGTCGCGGACTGCCACAGGAGTTTGTAAATGGGATCGCGAATTATGCGACGCTACCGTTTTTACTTCTTATGATCGTTGTTTCTGTTATTTTTGCGATACTGGGCTGCCTGTTCGCAAAGAAAATATTGAAAAAACATTTATTGAAAGCAGGTGTCCTGTAATGGGACGCCTGACTTTGGATGTGAGGACGAAGCTGATCCTCATTCTGTATTCCAGCATTGTCGTTTTTGCGTTTTATTCTTTTTTTGTTGAAACAGCGCTGGTTGTGCTGATCGGAATTCTGCAGCTTCTGCTAAAAAAGAGTGCCACAAGCTTAAGGCTGCTTATCGTGTATCTCGCGTTTCTTCTGACGCAGATTTTTATACTGCCAAGATTATCGGGGATGGTCTTTATGGTGCTGTCTTTTTTGGTGGTATCCTTTCGCAGGCTGTTCCCGTGTGCTATGGCGGGAATCCTTTTGATCGATACGACTACGGTGTCAGAGCTGACCGCAGGGCTTGGAAAATTGAGAGTGCCGCGAGAGGTCATCATACCACTTGCGGTCACACTGCGTTATATTCCGGCGGTACGGGAGGATCTTTCGTACATCCGTGATGCGATGAAGCTGCGGAAATTAAAGATCACAAAGGAACATCCGTTCCGGGATGCGTTCCAATATGCCGAATGCTGCTACGTTCCGTTACTTATGTCGGCTTCGCAGATATCGGAAGAATTATCTGCCGCGGCGGTTACGCGTGGAATTGAAAATCCCTGCCGGAAAACATTTCTGCGTGAGGGGCGCTTCGGATGGACGGATGGAATCGTGATCCTTTTGCTGTTATTGCTTTTGACCGGTATTTTGAAAGTAAGGTATTTTGGAGGTGCTTTGTTTTGATCGAACTTAAAAATGTCTCTTTTCGGTATCCGTTAAGCGATACGGAAAGCCTTAAAAATTTCAGCCTTTCTATTAAGAAGGGGGAATGCGTGCTCCTGTGTGGAAGAAGTGGCTGCGGAAAAACGACGGTTACAAAACTGGTAAATGGCATTATCCCATATCTTGCGGACGGAGATAAAACGGGAAATGTCATGATAAAAGGAACTCCGATCGGGGAGATCCCGATGTACCAGCTTTCAAAGATCACCGGATCGGTGTTTCAGAATCCAAAATCCCAGTTTTTAATCTGGACACGGACAGTGAACTGGTATTTGCGCTGGAAAATCAGGGGATTCCAACGGAAAAGATCCGCGCACGGTTAGAAGAAGTTACGGAAAAACTGGGGATTTTCAAATTGCGGAACAGGGGAAAAAGAAATGCGTATATACGGGAAAAGAATTTTTTCCCCTGGATGATGAAAAAAGAACAGAGATGGGTCTGCGGCGGCTGCGGGATCTGTCATCGGAGACGGATGTGCCGCAGGCGAAAAGAAAGGAACCCGGCGTAGGGCTGGATCAGGTGAAGATTTCCTATGGAAAGCGGACCGTCTTAGAGCATATTTCTTTTCAGGCGTATCGGGGGGACATCATTGGCATAACCGGAAACAACGGTGTAGGAAAGACTACGTTATGCCGCACGATCTGCGGAGGTAAACAGGCATCCGATGTCACTTTCGGGCGGACAGAAACAGAGACTGGCGATCGCGGTCAGCCTTCTGCTAAAAAAGGACATTTATATCTTTGATGAGCCGACAAGCGGGCTGGACTATGCTTAGATGTGTGCGGTAAGGGATCAGATCCGGATGCTTGCAGAGAGCGGGGCAACGGTTTTTCTGGTCACACATGATATGGAATTGCTGGATACGCTGTGTAACCGCTGCCTTTTTGTACGCAGAGACCGCGTCATTGAAATATTCGCGGACACCAGAGGATACAGCGGTTATGTGAAAAAAATGTTGAAGAAAGAGGATGGGGGCAGAAGGGGATAGTGCCCTCATTATTTATAAAAAATTTATTCGTTTCCAGAAAAAAATATGCTATATTACTATCATCAGACAATTCTGTCTGAATCAGAGAGTATTTTAAGATACACAATTCGCACCGGCAGGTCGCCGGATTTCCTGAATCGGGAAAAAATCACAAAAAACATAGTATAGGATCGGAGGAAGATTGCCTATGGCAGACAAAGAAAAAGAAATATGTGGAAGAAAACCGCGCAGACTGGAGGAACTGAACCTGTTAGATAATTTTCTGTTTCAGGAGATGGTTTCCGGAGAGGAGGACGGAGCGGAATTTTGCAGGATATTATTAAAAACGATCTTAAACCGCACGATCCATAAAGTGAAGGTCATTCCGCAGAAAAATATTCCGGGTGTGGACACGGACCGTCACGGGATTCGGCTGGATGCGTACATTGAGGAAGAAAGACTGGCAGACGGAGAAGAACTGGAAGCCGAGGTGGAATCGGATATCTATGATATTGAACCGAACAAGGTATATGAAAAGGGAAAGATCCTGCCGCGCAGGATGCGCTATTATCATGGACTGATCGACACAAAACTGCTGGCAGCCGGAACCAGGTATGACAGACTGCCGAATGTGGTCATTATCGTGATTCTGCCTTATGATCCGTTCGGACAGAACCGCATGGTTTATACGATTGAAAATCACTGTGTGGAAGATGCATCGGTGTGTTATGATGATGGAGTGAAAAAAATATTTCTGTATACAAAAGGAACCGAAGGAAACCCTGGCAGGGAACTTCAGGATATGCTAAAATATATGGAAGAATCAACGGAAGAGAATGTGACGAATCCGGATATAGAAAAAGTCCACCGGTTCGTGCAGAAGATCAAGCATAAGGCGGAAATCGGGGTGAATTACATGAAGTCATGGGAATGGGATGAGATGATCCGCGAGGAAGCAACGCGGGAAGGAATGGAGCAGGGACTGGCGCAAGGTTTGGAACAAGGAATAGAGCAGGGAATAGAACAGGGGCTCGAACAGGCCAGGAATGAGAACATAGCCCAGATGACTACGGTTATCAGAAATCTGATGAACAATCTCGGCATGACGGCAGACCAGGCAATGGCTTCGCTTGGGATTACCGGGGAGGAACAGGAAAAATACCGCAAAGGACTGGAACAGGAAGGATAGCAGATTAATATGGAAGAACGACGAATTTACGAAGTTGGCGATATTGTACGCTTAAAGAAGCAGCATCCCTGTGGCAGCAGTGAATGGGAGATCCTGCGTGTCGGAGCGGATTTCAGACTGAAATGCCTGGGATGTGGACATCAGGTCATGGTGCCGCGCAAGCTGGTGGAGAAAAATACAAAAGAACTGCGGCATGCCGGAGATGAAAAATAGAAAAAAACGGTAAAAAGTATAAAAAATAAGAGAAAATGCTTGAAAGTGGCTGGCTTGTATGCTATCATATAACCTCGTGATACTAATAAATTCCTTGCTCCCCACACGTTGAGGGGCCAGAGACCAAAAGGAGGTAACAGCATGAACAAATACGAGTTAGCACTTGTTGTTAATGCAAAGATCGAAGATGACGCCAGAACAGCTACGGTTGAAAAGGCAAAAGAGTACATTACCCGTTGTGGTGGTACAATCACAAATGTTGATGAATGGGGCAAAAAGAAGCTTGCCTATGACATTCAGAAAATGAGTGAAGCATTCTATTATTTCATCGCTTTCGATGCAGAACCAGGTGTTCCGGCAGAAATTGAACAGAATGTCCGTATCATGGACAACGTTCTTCGTTTCTTATGCGTTAAACAGGAAGAGGCATAAGCAAAAGAAGGAGATCGCGGTATGAATAAAGTAATACTGATGGGACGTTTGACCAGAGATCCTGAGGTACGTTATTCCCAGGGTGAACAGGCAACAGCAATTGCGCGATATACGATCGCAGTAGATAGAAGATTCAGACGTGACGGAGACAGTCAGACAGCGGATTTTATCGGTTGTGTGGCATTTGGCCGTCAGGGTGAATTTGCAGAGAAGTATTTCCGTAAAGGGACAAAGATTCTTGTTACGGGAAGAATCCAGACCGGCTCATACACGAACCGTGAGGGACAGAAGGTCTATACGACAGATGTAGTCGTAGAGGAGCAGGAGTTTGCAGAGAGCAAAGCGGCAAGCAATGAAAATGCCGGATATGCACCTGCAGATAACCGTCCGTCACCGAGTGCGGCGGCTGGAGATGGCTTCATGAATATTCCGGATGGAATAGATGAAGAGTTACCATTTAACTAAATTTAATTAGGAGGTAATAGTCATGGCTTTTAATAAATCAGACAGAGGCGATGCGCCAATGAGAAGAAGAGGCGGAATGCACAGAAGAAAGAAAGTCTGCGTATTCTGTGGAAAAGATAACACAATCGATTACAAAGATGTGAATAAGTTAAAGAGATATATTTCTGAGAGAGGAAAGATCCTTCCGAGAAGAATCACAGGAAACTGTGCAAAACATCAGAGAGCTCTTACAGTAGCAATCAAGAGAGCACGTCATATCGCTTTAATGCCGTATGTAACAGATTAATTCAGTCTTTAATAAAAAAGGATATCTGCGTTGTCCGTAATGGACATTGCAGGTATCCTTTTTTTACGCTATAGGAAAGACCTCGTTACGTTAATGGGATAAAGAATGTAATTATGATCTTTCCTATAGCGTAAAAGCGGGCAAGCTTGGGAGGATGGGCAGGTCGTCCCTGTAATGGCAATGCGTCAAACGCATTCCGCCTCGATAATGGTGTTTTTGCAAAAGAAGTGTAGACGGGAGAAAAAGGTTTTTTTATAATATTGTAGTAATAGATTTAATAAGTCAATATAAAAGAGGAGAGAGTTTATGGAAACAAATTACATGAATGGAAGTGGGATACCATATAAAAACGGTATGCCAGACGGAAGTGGTATGCCAGACGGCGGCAAAAAAATGATGACACCCGAAGAAAAAAAGAAGGCAAACTGCCTGTGTGTTTTAAGTCTGTGTCTGTGCTATGGACCGATCGTGCTGGGAGGATTCATCATGGCGGGGTATCTTATCGTACATGACATCACAATATTCCAGCCTTTTATCAATAGCTTGGATGAAAATGAGAGTCTGGCAACAGGGTTAACGTTGCTTGCAGAGACAGTACAAAGCCTGTGTTTTATAGCAGCAATGGTAATTATGATCGTGGTGAGAGTGAAATATCCGGACAGTACATTCGGGAAAGTGCTCATGTGGATTTATATTGTGCAGATCATTCTTCTGGTAGTAACGGTTCTTGTAACGGTAATTGCGTGCGGTTTGTTCATAGGAAGCTGTATTTACGGCCTCCGGGACTGTGGTGAGATTGGGTATGCCATTGGAAATATGATAAAATAGAGGATATGAAATGACGATTGATTTATCGCGCATGGAACACTGGGTTATTGCACCATATGCAATATGTCTTTTTGCATCCGTTGTGATCGGGTTGATTTATGTGGCAGTCCGGTTGAAACACAGTGGCATGAAAACAGAATATATCATGTATATTTTATTTTTAAATTTCATATCCATCCTGGTACTTGGGAATCTGATATCGGCAGTGATGTCGTTTAAAATGCCGCTCAAAGCAGGATTTACAAGCCTGGGCGGAGCAACGGGGGTGTTCGTGGGCGCTTTATTATGCAGTTTTATTTTCAAAGCCAGCAGCAAAGTGATCCGGGAAGCGTGTGTGACGGCATTGCCGCTTATATACAGTATCGCAAAACTGGGATGCCTGTTCGGCGGATGCTGCGGTGGAATTGCGTTTGCAGGGCCGTTTGCAGTCCGATATGTAAGAAATCAGGAGATTGTACACGATTATGCGTTGCCGGTTCCATTTGTGGAAACAGTGGTATTTTTAGCTCTGTTTCTGGCATTTGAAAAAATGAAAAATGAAATCAGTGTCTGCCACATGATCCTTATTTGCAGCATGGCAAAATTTATGCTGGATTTTTTGCGGGATGTGCATAAAGACACCATGATCTCTAAAAATCAGTTTGGATGTCTGACCATTATAGCTCTGACGATCATCTGTTGTCGATGGAACCGGCAAAGATATAAGGCGACAGAGATATAAAATAACAGAAAAATAGAAGAAAAGTAGCATAATATTGAAGTGAAGCGCATAAAAAACTATAATAGCTACACATAAAAGATCATAGAAAGTGGGGAAACAGTGAGAAGGGAAGTCATTAAATTCAGGAGCTGGATGATCTTCAATATCGGATGGACCATCCTGTATCTGTATTGGCGAATTTTTTATACGGTTCCGACAGATTCCGGAATACTTTCGCTGGTGGCGGGAATTGCACTGCTTGTAGTAGAAATTCTCGGAATGCTGGAAGCTTTTGTACATTATTTTAACATGAGCAATATCAGGTATCCAAAGTTCCCGAAAGTGGAACCGGAAGATTATCCGGAGGTAGATGTACTGATTGCTACTTATAACGAACCAATTGAGATCCTATACCGGACGATCAATGGATGCGTACATATGGACTATCCGGATAAGAGCAAGGTACATATTTATTTCTGTGATGACGGAAGCCGTAAAGAGGTGGAAAAACTGGCTGCGCAGATGCATGTCGGTTATATCAAAAGAGAGGATCATAAAGGCGCAAAGGCCGGAAATTTAAATCATGCAATGTCGGTAACCGCATCGCCTTATATTGCAACCTTTGATGCGGATATGATCCCAAAGCACGATTTTCTGATCCGTACAATGGCATATTTTGCAGATCAGGAAAAGAAGAACCGTGAACTTCCGGAGGAAGAACAGGTGCATCTTGGATTTATCCAGACACCGCAGACTTTTTATAATCCGGATCTGTTCCAGTATAATCTTTTTTCAGAGAACCGGATACCGAATGAACAGGATTATTTCTATAAAGATGTTCAGGTGTCCAGAAATAAGAGTAACAGTGTAATTTACGGTGGTTCCAATACCGTGATTACAAGGCGTGCGCTTGAAGATGTCGGCGGTTTTTATGAAAAGAGCATTACCGAGGACTTTGCGACCGGAATCCTGATCCAGAAGAAGGGCTATATCTGCTATGCGTTAAATGAAGTGCTTGCATCCGGTCTGTCCCCAACAGATCTGAAGGCACTGATCTCACAGCGTACGCGCTGGGCACGCGGCTGTATCTGTACAGGGCGGAAGCTGCATCTTTTGTTTACTCCGAAGCTGAAATTCAGCCAGCGGGCCAATTATCTTGCATCCGTGTGGTACTGGTATGCGTCATGGAAACGATTTATCTACATTATGTCTCCAATCCTGTTTGCAACATTTGATGTCATGGTGGTGCGCTGTACTCTGATCGAGGTTCTGATCTTCTGGCTGCCGATGTATATCAGCAGTAATGTCTGTTTAAAGATGATGAGCCACAACATCCGGACAACCAAATGGACGAATGTATATGAGACAGTCCTGTTTCCATTTCTCATGATACCGACACTGCTTGAGACCTTTGGAATTTCCATGAAAAAGTTCAAGGTTACCCAAAAGTCGAGCAGTGCGGAGAAAAAAGAGAGAACCTGGCATTATGCAATACCGCATATCATACTTGCTGTTTTGTCTGTCATCGGTATCTGGAACTGCGTGCGCTGGACTTTTGATACGGGAAGAATCGATTACTTTGTTATCTTATTCTGGCTGATCAGTAATTTTTACAATATTATCATGTCGATCTTCTTTGTCCTTGGCAGAAAAGCATACCGCAAATACGAGCGTATGGTGGTGAAGGAATCCTGTGAGGTCACGAACGGAATTGTAACAGTGGAAGGAATGAGTCAGGATGCATCGGAGGGAGGAATTTCGATCCTGTTAAAGGAGCCGGTGGATTTTGATGACGAAGAACCGCTTTTTATCACGGTACATGATAAAAAGTATGAGGCGCGCGTGCGGGGCAGAGTGGTTCTTGTCACACGTCAGGGCGATCAGTGGAAGTATGTATTTTCCATTGAGGATATGCTTGAAAGCAAGAGCGAATATATCTATATTATTTATGATAATTTCACATCCATGCCGGTCAACCTGGATGAATCATCTTCAAGTTTTGATGATCTGCGCTTGAATATCACGGGAAGAGCGCCGAAAAAGGAATTTCAGAACCGGAAGATGGCGCGTATTCCGATTCAGGCAAATGTGGTATCAAAGGACGGCGTGAAGATCGGAATCGAAAATTACAATTATAAATATCTGCTGCTTACTTATTCCGGTGAGAAAAAAGAGAAAATGAGTATTCCGCTGTGTGACGGAGTCGCTCTGCATGTCGCCTGCAAAGCTGAAATGGGAGCAGATACGTATCTGTATCAGGTGGAAAACTATAAAGAACTGCACAAAGATCCGGCAAAACAGGAAAAATTAAGTCAGTGGATCGAAGAACACAGCTTTGGCGGAACAGGGCGTTTTGTGCAGCGGCACAGCCTGAAAAAAGAGCGCGTGCTGGCATTGGATGAATTTTCAGAGATGAACAGTCTGTAAGGTAAAGAGAATAGAATGGTGAATAAGGAAAAAGAAATGTTGCAAAGTAGAATAAAAAAAGGAGCAGGGATATTGTTTTTTACAGTATTCCTGCTCGGGTTGCCGTTTCCGGTTATGGGAGCGAAGAAGGCGGAGCCGCCGAAAGAGTTTACCATTGATCTGGATAAGTTTGAGGAAGGAGAAGATGCCGACGCAGCATTTTCTCCGCAGATTACCTATGATAAGGAAAAGGATCAGCTAAGCCTGGAATTTTCCACGGAAGGGCAGAAGGAAGATCAGTATCCGGTGTCATTCTTTGAAAATACAAAACAAAAACTGGAGGGCTACAGCGGTATTGTGCTGTCCCTTGTCAATGAACAGGCGGAAGATGTAAAAATGAATATGCTGCTCAGTACACAGGATGATGAAGTGCTGGTTGTCAGGGATGGAGCAAAAGTGGTCTTAAAGGAGGGAAATACCTGGCAGGAGACAGAGACAGATCTTGGCTGCTTTACGATTCCGGCGGATTTTAATGGAGAAGTTTATCTGCCGTTTTTTGCACTGGAACAGACGAAGGATAAGGAAGACATAGATGGCATTTACGGTATCGGTTTTACTTTTGTGCTGCCGGAGGATGATACGCTGCATGTCACTTTAGAAGCAATCCGCGTACTTCCTGCCGCCGACATGCAGACACTGATCTGGTTTGAGGTAAGCGGGGCAGATACGGTGCTTCGCCCGACGGTCGGGGAAAGCATTGCGGAATACAGTGTCGCTTTTTATAATATGGAAGGAACAGCAGTTTCAGACAAAGAAAAGGTATCTTATGAGATAAAAAAAGCCGATGGCGGCAGTGCAGAAGGAGCAGCTTTTGATAAGAACGGAAAGCTTATCGTGACAAAAGATGCAAAAGACGGCGAATACCAGATTTTTGCACATTGTGACTCCGGGCAGAATTTCGTAAGAAATGTTGCGTTGAAAGGCTCGTGGACAGAGACGCAGAAGACAGAGAACGGCTATGATGCCTCGATGCTTGCGACCGATCAGGTGACGGAGATCGTAAGCAAAGACAGTCCGTTTATGAATGCATCGCTGATCCTGGGCTTGCGTGTGGTGGCAGCCGCGGTTGTTGTTGTGTTCCTCGGCTATTATGTGTATAAGCACAGAAAATACAAAAAAGAGTTCGTGGAAACATATTATAAGGGGGAGAAATAAATGCTGTTTTCAAGTATCACATTTTTATTCTATTTTTTCCCGGCGGTTTTGGTTCTGTACTATTTATTTCGCCGCTCCTATCCGATCAAGAACGGCATCCTTCTGGTTGCGAGTCTTGTCTTTTATGCATGGGGAGAGCCGTGGTTTGTGCTGATCATGCTGGCGTCGATCATCGGCAATTATATTTTTGCACTTCTGGTGGATAAATACAGGGAAAAGAAACGAAAGGTCAGGCTTATCCTGCTTCTGACGGTGATCTTAAATATCGGGCTGCTGTTTGTGTTCAAATATACGGATTTTGTGATCCGCAATATCAATATGGCAATGAATACAGATATTCCGCTATTGAATCTGAAGCTTCCGATCGGAATTTCGTTTTTTACATTTCAGGCGCTTTCCTATGTGGTGGATGTGTACCGTGAGGATGGAAAGGTGCAGAAAAATCCGTTCTATGTGGCACTCTATATCGCATTCTTCCCGCAGCTTGTTGCCGGACCGATTGTGAAATATTCGACGATCGATGCGCAGATCTCGCACCGGGAGGAGACCTTTGATAAATTTTCGGTCGGCGTGTGCCGGTTCCTCGCCGGATTTGGGAAAAAAGTGCTGCTTGCCAATAATTTTGCGATTGTTGCCGATCATATTTTTAATACCTATACAAACGGCGGCTGTCCGGTGACACTTGCATGGCTTGGTTCTTTTGCCTATACATTCCAGATCCTCTTTGATTTTTCAGGATATTCGGATATGGCGATCGGACTCGGCCTGATGTTTGGCTTTAAATTCGAGGAAAACTTTAATTATCCGTATATTTCACAGTCGATCGGTGAATTCTGGCGCAGGTGGCATATTTCACTCGGAAACTGGTTTAAGGAGTATGTGTATTTCCCGCTTGGCGGTTCCAAAGTTGGCAACATGGATAAGGTCATTCGTAATATGCTGGTGGTCTGGCTGTGTACCGGTATCTGGCACGGAGCAGAGTGGACATTTCTGCTCTGGGGACTTTTAAACTTTGTCTGCCTGGTATTTGAGCGATTTACCAATTTTGAGGAACGAAGGATCCCGGGAGCGATCAAATGGTTCTATACGATGTTTATTGTAAATCTTGGATGGACGATATTCCGTTCTCCGGATCTGATCTCCGCAGGTAAATACATAAAATCCATGTTCGGTGTCGGGACAGACCGGTTCTGGACGGATACCGCGTGGATGTTTTTGAAGGAATACGGTGTATTTTTTGCGGCAGGGATCATCTTTTCCATTCCGATCGGAAGACGTTACAACAAGCTGATCGTGGAAGGAAAGGTAAATGCGACCACGTCTGTGATCAATGCGGTGTATCCGTTCCTTATGATGGGCATATTTCTGGTCGGAGTGACTTATCTCGTAAAAGGAAGCTATAATCCGTTCATCTATTTTAACTTTTAAGGAGGCAGAACATGAAAAAACTGATTTCAAAAAAGAAAGTCACTGCAGTTTTGTTTCTGCTGTTTATCTTTATCTATGCGGGCATCAATGCAAGGAAGGAACTTCCGATCCTGAAGGAGACCGTAAAAACATCAATAGAGGAGGGGGACGATCCTGCTGGGGTGATCTCTTCTTTGGATGCATCTATCAATGAAAATGTAAAATACCGCTATAATTTTATCGATGCCTACGGGCTGATACAGAAATTTCTGGATAAAAATGAGGAAAACGATTTTGAGGTCGTAAAGGATACCGAGGGAAAACTTCATTATACCTATTTCACGGAGAAGCCGAATGAGACAGCAGAGCTGTCAAAGCGCATGGAAAATCTGAACGATTCGATCAAAAAGTCGGGCTGCCGGCTGATTTATGCCATGCCGCCGGATAAATACATTGAAGGTCATACCAGATATGCAAAGGGTATTCCGTACAATATGGCAAACGAAACGGCGGATCAGTTCCTGTCAGAACTGGACGATGCGGGGATCGATTCAGTGGATTTCCGTGATTATCTGGCAGACAGTGGGCTTGAAATGTCAGAGGTATTTTTCAATACGGATCATCACTGGAAGATAGAGACTGCGTTCTGGGCAACCAATGTATTTTTTGAGCAGCTTAAGGAGCGCTACGGAGAAGAAATCCCAAATGAGGATTTTTACGAGGACAGGGAAAACTACAATTTCCTGACCTACAAAAACTGTTTTCTCGGTTCCCAGGGGCGAAAGGCCGGACGATATTATACGGAAGCAGATGATTTTACACTGATCTATCCGAAATTTGAGACAAATTACGTACTGGATTCTTCCATTATGCCTGGAATGAGCCTGACCGGCCGGTTTGAAGAAGCGCTGCTTGCGACTCCGGTACTCAGGGATACTGCAAAACCATATGATACGGATCTGTATATGGCATATATGTATGGAAATCAGGCATTTGCACATATTGAGAACGAGGAAAATCCGGATGGGCCTGATATCTGCATTATCAAGGATTCCTATGCGGTGCCGTTTGCCACATTTGCATCGCTGCGCTGCCACAATGTCTATATGATCGATCCGCGTTACTATGAAGACAGTATTGAAGATTTCATCAACAGCAAAAATATGGATTACGTAGTAGTCATGTTCTCACCGGATGACCTGGCAGAAGACTTTTTTACCTTCGGAGAGAGTAAGTAAACGGGAAAATTTCGCGACAGCAAATCTGAGACAGGGAATTTGAAGTAAAAGGCTTTCTTTCAAATATAGATAATGTTATAATGGCAGATAGCATGAAATCTGTTTTGAGATGAAAATGGGAGATTTGCGATGAAACAAAATATAGAATTAAAAGGAAGGCTTCGCAACTATATGTGCTGGCCGCTGCTTCTTACGGTGCTCCTTGTGGTGATGAACATTCCGCTGTACACGGTGGATGTACTGGCGGGAGGCATGTTCAGCATATTTACGGTAATTTATTTTTTGATCGTATGTTTATCCTATCAGCGGAATAAACCGATCCTTGTGAGAGAGCTGATCAATTTTGCAACGCAGTATGGAACGGTACAGAAGAAACTACTCAATGAGTTTGAGGTCCCCTATATTCTGATGGATGATAACGGCAAGATCCTCTGGGTGAATGAACAGTTTACTGCAATTACGGGAAAGGGGAAAAATTATCACAAGTCGATCACGTCGATTTTCCCGTCTGTGACCAGGGAGCTGATCCAGAAGCAGGATGAGTTTGATGATATCCGTATCAAATCAGGAGACAGGATCTACCGTGCATCGTTGAGCAAGCTTTATTTTGATACGCTCGGAGATGCCAATGATATGATCTCATTTGAGCAGAACGAGCAGTTCCTTACGGCAATGTATCTGTTTGATGAGACGGAGTTGAACCGTTATATTCAGGAAAATGAGGATGAGCGGATGATCGCTGCGCTCATTTACATTGACAACTATGAGGAGGCACTCGACAGTATCGAGGAAGTCAAGCGCTCCCTTCTGGTTGCGCTTGTGGACCGAAAGATCAACAAGTATTTTTCTACGGTGGATGCACTGGTGCGAAAGACCGAGAAGGACAAATACTTTGTCGTATTCCGGCACAAGTTTTTGAACCGGCTGCAGGAGGACAAGTTTGATCTCCTGGAGGATGTCAAAAATGTCAAGGTCGGCAACGAGATGGCGGTAACGCTCAGTATCGGTATCGGTGACGGCGGAAGCTGCTATAATCAGAATTACGAGTATGCGCGGATGGCGATCGATCTTGCGCTCGGACGCGGCGGCGATCAGGTTGTGGTAAAGGAAGGCGAAAAGATCTCCTACTATGGCGGAAAGTCAAAGCAGGTCGAGAAGATGACGCGTGTAAAGGCCCGTGTAAAAGCCCACGCACTGCGTGAGATGATCGAAAGCCGTGAGCATGTGATCGTTATGGGGCACAATATCAGTGATGTGGATTCCTTTGGAGCAGCAGTCGGAGTATACTGTGCGGCCAGAGAACTCGGCAAGCGCTGTCAGATCGTCCTGAATGAAGTGACATCTTCGCTCCGCCCGTTAAAAGAGTGTTTTACACCGGAAAAAGGTTATCCGGAAAATATGTTTTTGACAAGCGAGCGGGCATTAGAAGAAGTGGATAACAAAACGTTGGTCATGGTCGTGGATACGAACCGTCCGAGTTACACGGAGTGTCCGGAGCTTTTAAAAGAGAGTCGCAGTATTGTCGTATTCGACCATCACAGACAGGGCAGTGAAGTGATCGAAAATCCGGTGCTGTCCTATATTGAACCATATGCATCCTCCACCTGTGAGATGATCGCGGAGGTGCTGCAGTATTTTTCAGATGACATCAAGCTGGAACCGGCGGAAGCGGACTGTATCTACGCAGGAATCCTGATCGATACCAGCAATTTTATGACAAAAACCGGTGTGCGCACCTTTGAGGCGGCAGCTTATTTAAGACGCTGCGGCGCAGAGGTGACCAGGGTGCGCAAGCTGCTTCGGAACGATATGACCGATTACAAGGCGAGAGCAGAGGTCGTGCGTCATGCGGAGGTATACCGTGGGGCGTTTGCGATATCTGTCTGTGATCCTGCGCAGATCCAGAGCCCAACCATTGTTGCAGCACAGGCAGCAAATGAACTTTTGAACATTGTCGGGATCAAGGCATCCTTTGTACTCACCGAGTATCAGGGCAAGATTTTTGTGAGCTCACGTTCCATCGACGAGATCAATGTACAGCTTATCATGGAACGGCTTGGAGGAGGAGGCCATTTGAGCGAGGCGGGCGCGCAGCTCACCAACTGCAATATTGAAGAGGCAAAACGCATGATACAGAAAACAATAGATGAAATGATTGAGGAAGGAGAAATCGAATTATGAAAGTAATTTTATTACAGGATGTAAAAACCCTCGGGAAAAAAGGAGATATCGTAAACGTCAGTGACGGATACGCAAGAAATATGATCCTGCCGAAGAAACTCGGCGTTGAGGCAACCGGAAAGAATTTAAATGACTTAAAGCTGCAGAACCAGCATGCAGAAAAAGTCGCAGAGGAAAATCTGGAAGCGGCAAAAGAACTGGCAAAGGATATAGAGGATAAGATCGTTGAAGTAAAGATAAAATCCGGAAAAGACGGAAAGACATTCGGCTCGGTTTCCACGAAGGAGATCGCGGCAGCAGTCAAGGATCAGCTGGGTCTGGAGCTTGATAAAAAGAAAATGGTCGTAAATGACGGCATCAAGGCACTCGGAACCTATGAAGTGCCGGTCAAGCTGCATCCGAAGGTAATGGGAACATTAAGAGTAAAAGTAACAGAACAGTAAAAGTACAGGAGGGATTCTTCAATGGAAGAAGCTCTTATGAAAAGAGTCATGCCAAACAGCGTGGAGGCGGAACAGTCAGTCATCGGTTCCATGATCATGGACAGGGAAGCGATCATCGTTGCTTCAGAGACACTGCTCAAAGAGGATTTCTATCACCAACAGTACGGTGTCCTGTTTGAGGCGATGGTAGAGCTGTTTAATGAGGGGCAGCCGGTTGATCTGGTCACACTGCAGAATAAACTGAAGGAAAAGGATGTTCCACCGGAAATCAGCAGTCTCGAGTATGTCAGGGATCTGATAACGGCAGTGCCGACTTCTGCCAATGTAAAATATTATGCGGAGATCGTAAAGGAAAAGGCGGTTTTAAGAAAGCTGATCAAAGTAACCGAGAATATCGAAAATGAGTGCTATCTTGGGAAAGATTCGCTGGAAGTGATCCTTGAGGACACAGAAAAAGGAGTGTTCGACCTCCTGCAGAACCGCGGTGGCGGGGATTATGTGCCGATCAAGCAGGTAGTGATCAATACGCTTGAAAAGATCGAGCTTGCATCCAAGACCAAAGGAAATGTTACGGGGATTGCGACCGGATTTGTAGATCTGGATTACAAGATGGCGGGACTTCAGCCTTCCGATCTGATCCTGGTGGCTGCCAGACCTTCCATGGGAAAAACGGCGTTTGTCTTAAATATTGCGCAGTATGTTGCCTTTCACAGCAACCTTACGGCGGCGATCTTTTCGCTCGAGATGTCCAAAGAACAGCTTGTTAACCGTATGTTTTCCCTGGAGTCCAGAGTGGATGCCCAGGCGCTCCGCTCCGGAAATCTTGCAGATTCGGACTGGGAGAAGCTGATCGAGGCGGCTGGTGTGATCGGTGCATCCAATCTGATCATTGATGACACCCCGGGTATTTCCATATCAGAGCTCCGCAGCAAATGCAGAAAATACAAACTGGAGCATGACCTCAAGTTAGTTATCATTGATTACCTGCAGTTAATGTCCGGTTCCGGCAGAAGCACGGATTCCAGACAGCAGGAGATCTCCGATATTTCGCGTTCCTTAAAGGCACTTGCCAGGGAATTGAATGTCCCGGTCATTGCACTGTCTCAGCTTTCGCGAGCCGTGGAACAGCGTCCGGATCACCGCCCGATGCTTTCCGATCTGAGAGAATCCGGAGCGATCGAGCAGGATGCCGATGTAGTCATGTTCATTTACCGTGATGATTATTACAATAAAGATTCGGAAAACAAAAATATTGCAGAGATCATCCTGGCAAAGCAGAGAAACGGCCCGATCGGTACCGTTAATCTCGTGTGGCTGCCACAGTACACGAAGTTTGCGAACCTTGAAAGAAATTAGAACATCGGAAAGAAAAAAGCAGATGCGGTCAGAATACTGGCTGTATCTGCTTTTTTGTGCCGAATATGCCCGACCGAAAATCATTGTAAGGAAAAATGGACATGGTATATAATAAACAGGTACAAGGAAAAGGCGAGGAGGTTGATCTGGTGGAAAAAGTACGTTATATGATTTCAGATGCGGCAGGTCTGGTCAATGTGGAAGCCCACGTATTGCGTTATTGGGAAGAAGAACTGGAGCTTGACATTCCGCGGAATGAACTGGGACACCGTTATTATACAAAAGAGAACATTGAACAATTTTTAAAGATAAAGGAATGGAAGGAAAAAGGCTATCAGCTGAAAGCAATCAAAATGCTGGTGCATGCGGGAAACGATGCGTCGGAAGAGGAGATTGTCAGAAAAGAGGTTCCGGCAGTCGGCGAAGTACATAGTGAGGCTGCGGACAGGCATGCGATCGATCCGGTCATGGAGGGACATGCTGTAGTGGAAAGGCAGCAGGAGGCGGCACAGAGCCGTATGGAGCAGTTCCAGATGTTAATGACGAGCATCGTAAAGAGCGCGATTGCCGAAAACAATCAGGCGCTTGGAAAAGAAGTGGGTGATCAGGTCGGCGACCGGGTATTAAAAGAAATGAACTATCTGATGCGGGAGCAGGACGAGCAGGAGGAAGAGCGTTACCGGAAGCTGGACGAGACGATCCGCACTTATCAGAAGGGAGGAAGAAAGATCCGGCGTGCAGCAAAGCGTGAAGCCAAGCAGATGGAAAAGCAGGCAAAGCTGCTTGGGCGCAGCCGGAATAAGAGTTTGAAACCCAAACAGGCATGAGGATCATGTAATCGGTGAAATGCAAAAAAGGGGCTGTGAAAAAAGAATAGTCCCGAAAAAAGAAAGACC
>OIZA01000433.1_pt1 | contig 22286 bp, 18 predicted proteins | sample 1588381 | NCBI WGS metagenome assembly OIZA01 (sample SAMN03283277) | human gut metagenome | biome: human-associated habitat; material: feces | host: Homo sapiens | place: Peru | collected 2012 | reverse complement strand
AACATCCCCGCAAACCGCCTGCGCATATCATTCGTGGCCGCCACGGTATAGGTCACGGTCAGGATCTCCTCCGGTCGGATTTCCAGACAGTAGATCATATATCCCAGTCTGCTGACCAGCACCGTGGTCTTGCCGCTGCCGGGAACCGCAAGGAGCAGTACCGAACCTTCCGTGGCCTGTACCGCCTGCATCTGCTGTTCGTTTAACTGTATATGGTAGTTCTGTACAAATTCCGTAAAAGTCAATCTACTGTCCTGCTTTCCGCCTCCGGCGTATTTCCGTTCCCTGCTATCTCTATCGGCTCCCCGTCCAGTACCGCCTCTAAAAGGACACCGTTTTCCTCATAAGATAACTTTAAGGAGAAGAAGGGACGATTCTCCTTAAAGAGCCGGAAGAAGATCTTATCTCCTTCCCAGAGATCCAGTTCTTCTATCTTTTCGACCTCCACCCACTCTAATGTTCCCTCGTCACACTCTACAGATTCCCCGGTAAATCCATCCGCCGTATAGAGACACATATATTCACAAATTCCCTGATACAAAAAGGTAATAAGTCCCCGGAAGCGACAAGAAGTCAGGGTATACCCAGTCTCTTCCTTTACTTCCCTGAGCACACAATCCTCCGGACTTTCACCCGCTTCGAAATGGCCGCCCACGCCGATCCATTTGTCTTTGTTAATGTCGTTTTCCTTCTTCACCCGGTGGAGCATCAGGTATTTTCCGTCCTGTTCGATATAACAGAGCGTGGTCAGATTTCTGGGCTGTGTTGTGTTCATTTGTCTCTCCTTTTTCCCGATTTTCTCAATATATTCTCCCGAAATTATACCTTCTTACAGTATTCCGCAATGGTCGTGATCACTTTCTCCATCTGGAACGGCTTCGAGAGATGCGCATTCATTCCGGCTGCCAGACATTTCTTCGCATCTTCTTCAAAAGCGTTGGCTGTCATGGCAATGATGGGAATTTTTTGGGCATCGGCCCGGGGGATTGCCCGGATCGCTCTCGTGGCCGCCAGCCCGTCCATCACCGGCATCATGACATCCATAAGGATGGCATCAAAGGTGTCCGGTTTGCTGTTCCGGAAGCAGTCCAGAGCCTGTTGTCCGTCTCCTGCCACCGTTACCGTTGCTCCGTTGTCCCGAAGCAGCATTTCCGCAATCTCTGCATTTAATTCGTTATCCTCTGCCAGCAGCAGGTGTAACCCCTGAATGCTTGCTTTTTCCTCCGTCTGCTTTGCCGGCATCTGCTCCGGCGGCGGTGCAATCTCAAAGGGAATCGTGATCACGAACTTCGATCCCACACCCTCTTCGCTGCTTACTTCAATGGTACCCTGCATCTGGTCAATCAGACCTTTTACAATGTTCATTCCCAGGCCGGTCCCCTGATAATAGCTTCTGGCATCGGTCTTCTCCTGGGTAAAGGGATCAAAAATATGCTCCAGGAACTCCGGGCTCATGCCGATGCCCGTATCTGAGATGGTCCATCGGTAAGTGCAGATTCCATCCCGGTCTCCCAAAGATTCCACCACCGTAGTCACCTTTCCGCCGGGACGATTGTATTTGATACAGTTGCCGTAGATATTTAAGAAGATCTGGCGCAGATGCAGGGGGCTTCCGTAGATATAGGGATAGGGAATCTCCGATTTCCCTTTTTCATAATCCATTTCCACACCGGCTTCCACGGCCCGCTCGATAATGATGCTGACGATATCACGGGTCAATTCTTCCAGAGATATGTATTCATGGGTCAGGACAATGTTTCCTTCCTCCAGCTTACTCATCTGCAGCACATCATTAATGAGGGACAGCAGATGTCCTGCGGCAATGTTCATTTTCTTATGATTTTCCAGCACCAGTTCTTTGTCATCGAAATGATCCTCGTCGATTTTAAGCAAACCGATGATACCGTTTAACGGGGTCCGGATATCGTGGCTCATACGGCTTAAGAAATTGGTCTTGGCCCGGTTGGCCGTCTGCATTTCGTCAAAGGCCGCCTGCAGGCGCGCATGCTCCTGTTCCTCTCTGGCATGCATATTAGAGGTATCCTGTAACAATACAATAGCACGGACCACCGGCATTTCCGTCAGGGTATCCTCATCCAGTACCACAGTCTGGGTCATCAGGACCGTCTTCTGTACCCAGCGGATGCTGCCATCCTCTTCCCGCAGACAGAATTCCACGGAAATATGCGTATCTCCCGCTTCGAACCGTTTCAAAAGCTTTGTGCAGTCATCTACCATGCTGTAACTTCCGATGGTTTCCTGTGTCACATTATTTCTGTACTCCCGGCAATAATCCTGATAGGAACAGGGCAGCGGATAATCCAGAAACATTTCACGGTTTTCCTCCTGTTTGCCGTTCAACATGATATTCTGCTCCAGAATGTCCTTTGTCAGATTGACCGTATAAATGGTATCCGACAGTTCCAGCAGGGCATCTACATAACTGTCATTCTCCAGAATGGACTGCTTGAGCTGTTCGTAATAACGGGTCAGTTCTTCCTTGGCATTGGTACGCTGGTTGGAACTCTTGCGGATCGTCTCAAAGGCCAGCAGAAAATGATGCAGTGTACCGTCCGCATCCCAGTCCACCGGGATCAGTGTCAGGCGGTTGTAGGCAGCTTCACCGCTGGCCGGATAAGAAATCTCCCGGACGTCCTGTGTATCCTGCATCTTCTGTTGCAGATCATCCAGCTGCATCTGCTCTCGCACAGCCCTACGTCCGTTCTTCTCCACCTGTTCTTCCACGATCTGTTCCACCGCGCCGGAATAGCTCCCGTCGGACGCCAGGAAGAAATCTTCGCTGGCGCGGATCACACGGTAGGTATCCATTCTGGCATCACAATACAGGCAGTCCGTGAAGTTACTGCCCTTCCGGTTCAATAATTTTAACAGGCTGTAATCCAGTCGTTTTTCTGCCGCCGCTTCCTCACGCTTCCCATGATTCTTATTGATATACATGTTCTTGTCCGCGTAGTTGAACAATTCCCGCATGGTACTGCCGGGGAATTCAGAGGCCAGTGCAAATCCTACCGCATAGCTCAGGGGCGTATCCGGATGATTCTCGGATTCCTTCCGCATATCCTCCCTGATCTTATCCAGGCATTCCTGCATTCTCTCCCGATCCAGTCCATGGGTCACCGCCAGGAATTCATCCCCTCCGTCACGTCCCACGAACTGCTCCGCAGGCATGGACTCCCGCAGGCAGGTGGCAAAACGGTGGATATAGGCATCCCCCGCCTCATGTCCCATGCTGTTGTTGATCCGTCGCAGATTGTTCAGGTCAAAGCTGCAGACGCCTACATCCTCGGCTGCCGGGTCCGGATCATTCAGCAGTTCTTCACATTTGTTCTTATTCGGCAGGCCGGTGGCACTGTCCAGATAGACTTTCTTCTGCAGCGCCCGGTTCATGGCGGCATAGCGGATTGCCTTTACGAATTCGTAGCCGATCAGGAGCATCAGTATAATAATATCCGCTGTAATATATTTTTCCAGAGAGGACAGGGACGATGCCTTTTTCTGGGAATAACGCTCCGCCAGTCCCGTGGCCTCATCACAGATGCCGAAAAAGGTCTCACTCATTTCTATGATCTGTGTTTCCTGGTCGCCAGACTCTCTGACCCGGTAAATTTCCTGACGCAGCAGGACAAAATAATCGTCCAGCTCCTGCATCTTATTCTGGAAATCCTTATCCTTCAGACATACCAGTCCCAGTTCATCATTACCGTTACGCAGGCCGTCAATGAAGGCTTCTATGTCCCCGATCATGCCGTCCTGTGCATGTCCCGCGATCTCCAGCTTAATGATCTGCTGGGTCTTGCCCCGCACCAGTCCCGCGTAGTTGATCACTCTGGCCGTTCCCTGAATATCCGACACGATTCCCATCATTACAATGATCAGCGCCGCCAGGATCACCGCCAGCGCCGCAATACTGATCTGTATCCAGTTGGACTTCCGTTTACTGTTTCTGTTCTCTTTGGTATCAGGCATTTTCCCTATCCCTCACATTGCAAATCCATTTTGTATTTCAATGCATACTTAGTTTATTTTACCATGTTGCAGACCGGACAGCAAGTCTGTGAGCACCTAGTTCTCCAGCATATTTTCAATGAAAATCCCGTATCCTCTGGTGCTGTCCTGCACGAGGACGTGGGTGACGGCTCCCACGAATTTTCCGTTCTGGATGATAGGGGCGCCGCTCATGCCCTGAACAATGCCTCCGGTCAGGGCGATCAGTTCCGGATCCGTGACTTTCAGTTCGATCCCCCGGTTCACGTTGTCGTGATCCAGATGGATGTCCGTGATCTCGACGTCATAATATCTGGTGGTGCCATCCACAGTGCACAGGATCTGTGCCGGGCCTTTTCTAAGCTCCTGTTTCAGACCGATGGGCAGGGCCTCTTCCGTCCCCAGTGCCAGTGCTTTGTTGTTACATTTGCCGAAGATTCCCCGGATACTGTTGCTGGTAATATCTCCCAGAATCCTGTCATCGGCATAGACAATCATCCCCGTCATCTCTCCCGGATGTCCGGCGGTTCCCTTCTGGATCGAGATGATCTCCGTCTGATAAAGGGTTCCGTCATTCATTTCCATCAGGGTACTGGTATCCACATCGTTGATGCCATGCCCCAACGCTCCGAAATTGCCCTGACTGTCAATGTAAGTCATGGTTCCCACGCCCTGTGCGTTGTCCCGGACCCAGACACCGATCTTATATTTCCCGGTCTGATCCCGCACCGGCCGGATTTTCACATCGAAGCATTCCTCTCCCCGACGGATGGTCAGGATCTGTTCCCCGCCGTCACTGTTTTCGATCCGTGAGATCAACTCGTCCTTTTTGGTGACCTCCGTGCCGTTCAGTTTCAGTACATAGTCACCGCTTTTCAGAATGTGCTCCGCCGGTGACACTTTTCCTCCCTCTGCCGCCTGAAACTGTCCGGTTCCCACCACCAGCACCCCTTCGGTCTTGACATAGATGCCAATAGGAACTCCCACCGGAATCAGCTCCTGATCTTCGATTACACGGATGCCCACCTGCTTCATGGGCAGGATCCCGAACAACTTCACCTGCATCAGAAGGCCGTCCGCATTACCGGTCTTCATGGTCACCGGGCGGCTCAGATCCACGTTTACGGCTCCCTCCGGGATATTGCTGTGTCCCTGTTCGCTGACACTTAAGATTTCACCCTTTGCCGGAATATCCAGTTCCAGCGCCTCCTCCGATCCGGCTCTCACATGAATGACCGAAGGGATGCTGCTGTCTATAAGATAATAACCATAACCGAAAAGCCCCATGGCCGCCAATAGCAGTACAGCACAAAGGCAGGCCCGGTAAATTCGTAGTCTGCGCACCTTCTGCTTCCAGTGCTGCAAAATGACTACCGCCTCTTCACCTGCCTGCCTTTTTACTTTTTCCGTTTCCGTGATCCATAGCTTCATACACATACCCCCACAGCTTTACTGCCTCTGTATAGGGTATAGTGTACGTCGCATTCTTATTTTTAACCTGAAATCACCGGAATTTCCGGCTTACAGTTTTCTCCAGTTTATCCACATATGACCACATTCTGACTGTTTTTGTACTCCTCCGGGCAGCTGTCCGTCAGGATCGTCCCGCTCTGGAACGCCCCGAAGGTTACGGAGCTGACCTCACCGAATTTGGAGTGATCCGCCAGGACAAAGCATTCCCGGCACTGTCCCATGGCCGTCTTCTTTACCATGGCCTCGTTCATGTCCGGTGTCGTCAGACCGTTCTGTCTGCTGATGCCGTTGGTGCCGAAAAATCCCTTGGTAAAATGATAACTCTGCAGATTCATCAGGGCCTGATTGCCTACCACAGCCTCCGTGGAGCCTTTCAGTTCTCCACCCACCAGATAGACACGGAAGCCTGCCGCCGCCAGTGTCTTGGCATGAGCTACCGCATTGGTCACGAAGGCAGCACTCTTCTCCGTCAGAAAAGAAAGCATGCACGCCGTAGTGGTTCCAGCATCCAGATAGACGAAATCCTCCGGCTGGATCAGGGCTGCCGCTCTGGCCGCCACCAGCTGTTTGGCTTCCACATTCACCGCCGCCTTCTGCTCTACGGTAGGTTCATGGGTGGCAATGGTACGATCCCTTGCCACGGCTCCTCCGAAGACCTTGACCAGCTTTCCGGCATTGTGCAGTGCCGTGATGTCACGGCGCACCGTGGATTCGGAAGTATTCAGTAACTCCTTTACTTCCGCCACGGTAATGCTGTTCTTCTCTTCCAATAATTTCAAAATGATGTCATAACGTTGTTCTGTCAGCATAAATTACTATTTTCTCTTTCCTTTGTCACATCTGTCTCCAGTATGATCTTCCGGACGGGAAGAATGCTTCCGGGAGACATGGATAATTCATCCACACCCATGGCAAGAAACTGTCTGGTCAGTGTCGTGTCCGCACCCAGTTCTCCGCAGATACCTGCCCAGATACCTGCCTTGTGGGCATTTTCCACCACCATCCGGATCATACGAAGCACTGCCGGGTGATGAGGATTGTAAAAGGCATCCAGCTTGGGATTCTGCCTGTCGATGGCCAGTGTATACTGGGTCAGATCGTTGGTGCCGATACTGAAGAAGTCCACTTCCTTCGCCAGTTCTTCGCTCATCATGACAGCCGCCGGGGTCTCGATCATTATGCCCTGCTTCGGCTCTCCGAAAGCCACACCCTGTTCGGTCAGTTCCTGCTTTACTTCCGCCACGATCTCCTTAATCCGGCGTACCTCCTCCAGACTGATGATCATGGGATACATAATGGAAATGTTGCCGAAGGCACTGGCACGGAACAAAGCCCGCAGCTGTGTCTTGAAGATCTCCGGTCTGGTCAGGCAGATACGGATGGCGCGGCATCCCATGGCCGGATTCTCCTCCGGTTCCATCTCGAAATAGTCGCACTTTTTGTCCGCTCCGATGTCCAGCGTACGGATGATCACAGGCTTGCCCGCCATGGTCTCCGCCACGGTACGGTAGATCTGGAACTGCTCTTCCTCGGTAGGGAAGGTCTCTCTCTCCAGATATAAGAACTCACTGCGGAACAGTCCGATGCCGCCGGCATCGTTCTGTAATACGGACGCCAGATCCTTGCTGTTGCCTATATTAGCATAGAGCATGATCTTCTTACCGTCAATAGTGATATTTTCACGTCCCTTTAAGGTCTGGAGCAGTTCCTTCTTCTCCTGCTCCTCCTGCTTTAACTGCTGCATTTTCGTCAGGGTCTCTTCATCGGGATCCACATAGATGCAGCCGTTTCGTCCATCCACGATGCCCAGCTTTCCGTCGATCTCCTCCGTCAGAGGAATGTCGGTACCGATCAGTGCCGGAATGCTCATGGTACGGGCCAGGATCGCCGTATGAGAATTCACGGATCCGTGTACGGTTACGAAGGACAGCACCAGATCCTTATTCAGTTGCACCGTCTCAGAGGGAGCCAGGTCGTCTGCCACGATGATCACGGGTTCTTCGGAATCCACCGCACCGCAGGCACCGCCGCCCAGTACATTCAATACCCGTTCGGAGATGTCCTTCACATCCGCGGATCTGGCTCTCATGTAGTCATCCTCCATGGAGGCAAACATCTGTGCAAAATTGTCTCCGGTGGAAGCCACGGCATACTCCGCGTTCACCTGCTGCATCCGGATGATATTTTCAATGGATTCGTTGTAATCATCATCTTCCAGCATCATCTGATGGATCTCGAAAATGGCGGCGTTGGCTTCACCCACTTCTTTTAAGGCTTTCTGGTACAAACCCTGCAGCTGCTCCATAGCCGTCTGTCCTGCCTGTCTGTAACGTTCGATCTCCCGGTCGGGATCTTCGATCTTGATACGTTTTACCTGCTGTTCATCCTTTTTATGAACGCTGATCCTGCCGATGGCGATTCCGCCAAATACGCTCTTTCCCTGGTAGACTTCCATGACTGTTCTCCTCTCCTGACGATAGTTATTCTTTGCCGCAAACCGCGGCTCATTCTTTTAAAGATTTGCTTTTACAAATTCCGTAACAGCTGCGTAAGCTGCTTCTTCATCCTCACCGTCGAAGGTCAGGGTGATCTCATTGCCGGCCTTGACAGCCAGACCCATGATACCGAAGATTCTCTTGCAGTCTCCGGACTTGCCGTCCTTGGTCAGGGTAATGGTGCTGTTAAACTCCTTGGCTGCCTTTACCAGTTCTCCTGCGGGACGTGCATGGATACCTTCGGGATCTGTGATGATATATTTGAATTCTTTCATTTTCTTATCTCCTTTTCTATTCTAAAACTTCTATGATTTTTATGCTACTTTTTTCTTCAATACACCTAAGAGCAGTGCGGATACAACGGTACCTGCCACCAGTGCTGCCAGATACATCAATGCATTTCCTACCACAGGGAATACGAAGATTCCGCCGTGAGGGGCCATCAGCGTGCAGTGGAATGCCATGGACAGAGCACCTGCCAGCGCAGAACCGACGATGCAGGAAGGAAGCACATGCAGAGGATCGGATGCAGCGAAAGGAATCGCACCTTCCGTAATGAAGGCCAGACCCATGATGAAGTTGGTAGGACCTGCATCTCTCTCTTCCTTGGTGAACTTATTCTTGAACAACAACGTTGCCAGTGCAATGGCACAGGGAGGAGTCATGCCTCCGATCATAACAGCTGCCATAATGTCGTAGTTGCCTGCAGCAATCGCTGCGGTTCCGAATACATAAGCTGCCTTGTTGAAGGGGCCGCCCATATCGATAGCCATCATGCCGCCCAGGATCAGTCCCAGTACGATCCGGCTGGAGTTGCCCATACCGCTTAAGAAGTTGTTCAGTCCCATGTTGATACCGCCCATGATCGGTTCCACCACAAAGTTCATGGCCAGACCCATGATCAGGATACCCACTACCGGATAGATCAGTACCGGTGCCAGTTTTTCAATGGCATCGGGAAGCTTATCGCAGATCTTGCGGAGACCCAGGATCAGATAACCGGCTAAGAATCCTGCCGCCAGTGCTCCTAAAAATCCGGACTTACCGTTTGCTGCCAGCATGCCGCCGACAAAGCCAAGTGCCAGTGCCGGTCTGTCGCCGATGGCCATTCCGATGAAGCCTGCCAGTACCGGAAGCATCAGGCCGAATGCCACGCCGCCGATATTTTTGAACATTGCAGCCACAGGAGTGATAGTACCGAAGTTACTTCTCTGGTCTGCGGGAAGTGCATTGATGTCGATGCTCAGACCATCGATCAGGAAGGCAATGGCGATCAGGATACCGCCGCCTACGACGAAGGGAAGCATATGGGATACACCGTTCATCAGCTGGGTGTAGATCTTATGTGCTGCACTTTCCTTGCCCGCAACAGTAGTCTTCACTGCACCGCTCTCTCCGTGGAAGACCTCCACGTTGCCGCTGACTGCCTGTTTTACCAGCTGGTCTGCCTTGCTGATACCGTCGGATACCTGACAGCTGATGACTTTCTTGCCGTCAAAACGATCCATGGGCACCTTGGCATCGGCTGCCACAATGATGCAGTCCGCTGCGGCGATCTCTTCTGCGGTGAGCACATTCTTGGCACCGGCAGAACCTCTGGTCTCGATCTTGATCTGGCAGTCTGCCGCTTTTGCTGCCTTCTCCAGGGCTTCCGCTGCCATATAGGTGTGAGCGATTCCGGTAGGACAGGATGTCACAGCCAGCAGTTTGAAGCTCTTTTTCTCTTCGGTGGTAATGCCCGTATCGCTTAATCTGTCATCGATACTCTTGGCACTCTCATCTGCCGCATCGATGATCTGTAAGAACTGCTCCACGCTTTTTGCATTTCGCAGGGATGTGGTAAAATTCTCATCCATCAGCATGACGGAAAGCTTGCTCAGTACATCCAGATGTACGTTATCTTTGGTATTGGGTGCAGCGATCAGGAAAAGCAATGTCACCGGTTCGCCGTCCAGGGATTCATACTCTACACCGTTTTTGATGACCATGGCTGCCAGTCCGGGAGCCTTTACCGCATCGCATTTTCCGTGAGGGATTGCAATGCCCTCGCCGATTCCTGTGGTGCTCTCTTCCTCTCTGGCATAGACCTGTGCACGATACTGCTCCACATCAGCCAGCCTGCCGCTCTTTGCCATCAGTTCCACTGCCATATCCAGTGTTGCCTTTTTGTCTGCCGGAGCTGCATCCAGGGAAATACTTCTTTTGTCCAGTAAATCTGTAATTCTCATGTTGTGACCCATCCTCTCTTTTTTACTTATTACATTTTTACATTTTCAGTTTTTTACTTTATTTTACCTGTTTCAATACCTGCAGGACTTCTTCTCTGGTGGCCAGATTCTCGGAGAAAGCACTGGCACTTCCTGCGGCGATTCCCATGCAGAACGCGTGAGCGTAATCTTTCTCTTCCATCCATCCGGTAAGGAATCCAGCTACCATGGAATCTCCGGCGCCGACGCCGTTGACCAGGGTTCCCTTCGGGGCCAGTGCTTCCAGACACTGTCCGTCCGCTGCGATCAGTACAGCACCTTCTCCCGCCATGGAGATCAGTACATTCTGTGCTCCCATTTCCTGTAACTTCTTACCGTAAGGAATGACTTCCTCTCTGGTGGAAAGCTTCACGCCGAAGATATCTCCCAGTTCGTGATTGTTGGGCTTTACCAGAAACGGATGATACGGCAGCACCTTGACTAACAGATCTCTGGTGGCATCTACCACTGTCAGCACCTCTCTGCCCTGAATTCTTTCCAGGATTCTCTGGTACATGTCATCCGGCATGGTATAGGGAATGCTTCCCGCCAGTACCAGAACATCTCCTTCGCCCAGTCTGTCGATCTTCTCCATCAGCTGTTCCAGAGCCCTGGCATCAATATCCGGTCCGCAGCCGTTGATCTCGGTTCCGTCGATGCTCTTTAACTTCAGATTGATTCTGGTCATTCCGTGATCGATTTTGATGAAATCAGCATTCACGCCAAATTCGTTCAATCTCCGGATCAGCTCCTCTCCGGTGAATCCCGCCGCGTATCCAAGAGCGGTGGAATCCAGTCCCAGATTCTTCAGCACAATGGAGACGTTGATTCCTTTTCCTCCCGGAAGAATCAGCTCTGATGAGGTTCTGTTCGTCATCCCCAGCTGAAAGTCATCCACGGATACGATGTAATCCAGTGACGGATTGAATGTCACAGTACAAATCATTTTTAACCCTCCTGTCTGTCACCTTTCGTGTTCTTATGCTGTTATTATATCTTCACATTCAGTCAATTTCAATCAATTTAATTCACAAATATGATGATTTATTTTGGTTGAATTTGCACAAAAGAAAAGGATGAAGTCATCTTCATCCTTTTTGGTGTTGCACTATAGCATTTCCCTTATCGGGCCTCTTTAAACCCGTTTGCCTGTTCTTTCATTTCTTTTGCATTGGAGAGCGCTGCCTCGGTGAGCGCATCACTGCCAAGGAGTCTTGCCAGTTCCGCCAGGCTTTCCTCCTCCGCCACCTTATGAATATCCGTGATGGTCATATCGTCCGTGCTGCTCTTTTCAATGACAAAATGTACATCCGCCATGGCTGCGATCTGGGGCAGATGGGTGATACAGATGACCTGATGGGCTCCTGCCAGAATACTCAGCTGCTCTGCCACCTTCCATGCCGTCCTGCCGCTGATACCGGTATCGATCTCGTCGAAGATCAGAGTATCGATCTCATCCCGTCCCGCCAGCACTGTCTTGATGGCCAGCATGACACGGGACAGCTCACCGCCGCTGGCTACCTGACTTAAAGGCTTTAAGCTCTCTCCGGGATTGGTGGAGATCAGAAATTCCACATCGTCATAGCCTTTCGCTGTGACTGTCTGACCGGGTCTGACTGCGATGTCAAATTCCACCGTCAAAAAGTTCAGGCCGATCAATGCGTCTTTCAGTTTCTGTGTCAGTACCGCCGCATTTTTCCGACGGATCCCGGACAGTTCCTCACAGGCCCTCTGCAACTGCGCCTGTTTCTCTTTCCATTCGGCATCCAGCTTCTGCATATAGGCATCGTAATCCGCCAGCTTTTCCAGATAGGCTTCCTTTTCCTCTTTGTATTGGAGGATCTCTTCGATGGTATTGCCGTATTTTCCCTTCAGATGATTAATGGTATTCAACCGTTCTTCGGTACTGTGGAAATCTTCTTCGTCAAATTCCAGATCCGACATATATTCCGAGACATCATGGTTGTAATCCGACAGCAGACTCTCCACCTCTGCCAGCTGTTCTTCCATCTGTTCCAGTGCGGGATCATACATGGTCACACTCCGCAATGCCCGAAGGGCTCTGCTCAAAGAATTCCCGGCGCCGTCCTCCGCATCATTGCCGCTGAGACGATAGCTTTCCGCCAGACTTTCCGCGATCTTACGGCTGTTGGACATCTTGCGGTACGCCTGCTCCAGTTCCTCGTCCTCCCCGGGCTGCAGGGAAGCATCTGCGATCTCCTTCTGTTCGAATTCCGCCAGAGACTGTTCTCTGCCTCTGGAAGTATCGTCCAGTGTCTCCTCTGCAATTCTTTTCTCCAGCGCGGCACATTCGTGGTAAAGTGCGGACACCTGTCCCGCACATTCTGCGAATTCCGCTCCTGCATAGGCGTCCAGGATCTCCATGTGCTTTTTCTTATTTAACAGGGACTGGTGCTCATGCTGTCCGTGAATATCGATCAACAACTCCGACAGTTCCTTTACCTGCTTCGCCGTCACCGTCTCTCCGTTGATGCGGCAGATGCTTTTCCCTGAAGAAAGCTTTCTGCTTAAGATCACCGTGCCGTCCTCGGAAGGTTCCAGATCCATGCTTTTTAACTTTTCCGTCAGTCTTTCTTCCTCACAGTCGAAGACCAGTTCCACCAGGCCGCTCTCTTCTCCCCGTCTGAGCATGTCCTTCTCGAACTTTCCTCCCAGTGCCAGATTCACCGATCCGATCAGCAATGATTTACCGGCACCGGTCTCACCTGTCAGTATATTCAGTCCTTCTCCGAACTCCACTTCTGTCTCCCGGATAAGAGCCAGATTTTTCACGTGTAAACTACGAAGCATGTATTTCCCCCTGTCTTATCTTACTATCATCAGATGGATCTTATCCATAAGGATCTGGGTATCTTCCACGGTCCGCACTGCCACCATGATCGTATCATCTCCGGCAATGCATCCCACCACTTCTGAGAATTTCAGTGCATCCAGCGCCGCTGCCACAGCCATGGCCATGCCGGATACCGTCTTGATCACCAGAATATTCTGCGCCATATCCATGGAAATAAAACCGTCTCTGAGAACGCGGATGTACTTGTCCCCCATATGGCTGTCATCCTGTTTTAAAATGACGTATTTTTGCTTGCCGCCACCGGTGGGCACCTTGGACAGTTTCAGTTCCCGGATATCTCTGGACACCGTGGCCTGGGTCACGGCAAAGCCCGCTTCCTTTAAGTAGCCCGCCAGCTCCTCCTGGGTCTCCACATCTCTTTTTTCTATGATCTCCACGATCTTGCGATGTCTTGTTTTCTTCATCTTGGCCTCATGCCTTTCTCATAACAATACGTCAGGAATCTCTCATTTTCCGGTGCAGCACATCTAAGAAGCTTACCTGATTCAGCTGGATGAATTCCGTGATCTTCTCCGACTGCACGATGCGGATCCGGTCACCGGTGCACATGGTCACCTTGTGGCTGCCGTCATAGTTGGCCTCCACGGTCTGGCTCTTGCCCTCTCTGCCGCCCGGGATCTCTATGACGATCTCATCCTCCGGAGATAATATGATGCTTCTCTGATTCAGGCTGTGGGGGCAGATCGGTGTCAGAGTGATCAGCTTGGCCTTGGGCTCCACAAGCGGTCCCCCCGCCGACAGATTGTATCCCGTGGATCCCGTAGGCGTGGTCACGATCATACCGTCCGCCTTGTAATGATTCAACAGCTGCCCGTTGACATAGATATTGAATTCTATGATCTGTAAGGATCCGCTTCGGGAGATAACAATGTCATTCAATGCCCAGCCTTCCGATACCGTGCCGTCCGCACAACAGACTTTACCGTTTAACATCATCCGGCGTTCCTTCTTATAATCATCCCGGATCAGACGATCCAGCGCTTCCTCCAGCCCGGAGGGTTCGATCTCCGTCATATACCCTACGGTCCCCAGATTCACACCGATGATGGGTACCAGGATCTTCTTCGTCTCTCTGGCCGCCTGCAGCACTGTGCCGTCTCCGCCCAGTACGATCATGCAGTCCACATCCAAAGGGATATCCGTGGCTTCCTCTTCCGCCGTGCTTTCCGCTTCCTGTTTCCAGTCAGCTTCCTTGACCTTCAGCTTCACGGTACAGCCTTTGGATTCCAGATAGTTCTGGATCCGTTTCGTGGTCGCCAGATCCTGATCCTTATGCTTATTGGTATATATCAGAAAATGCTTCATAGCTTCGCACTCCTTGTCTGTTACAGCATATGAGAATTATCTACGATGCCCTTGATCACGGCATCCCACTCCGGTGTATAGGACAATCCGGTCTTTTCTTCCACAATGGTCTGTAAGGCGCTTTCCGCTTCATGCTCGGTCAGTGCCAGTTTTTCTTCGGCAATCTCTTCCGGCTTACGGATATGCAGCAGATATTCGATATTGCCCTCCGGTCCCTTGATGGGAGAATATTCCAGATGCAGTACTTCGAAGCCGATGCTGTCCGCATAGTCAATGATCTTGCGGATCACTTCCTCGTGGATCTGGGGTTCTCTCACCACACCGTTCTTGCCGACCTTGCCTCTGCCGGCCTCGAACTGGGGCTTGATCAGGCATACCATCTGGCCCCCGGTCTTCAACAGATTTCTCGCCGGGATCAGGATCTTGGTCAGGGAGATAAAGGACACATCCACGCTGGCGAAATCCAGTGCATCCGGAATATCCTCCGGCGTCACATAACGGAAATTGGTCTGTTCCATACACACCACCCGTTCGTCGTTACGCAGCTTCCAGGCCAACTGTCCCTGTCCCACATCCACGGAATACACCTTTGTGGCTCCGTTCTGGAGCATGCAGTCCGTGAAACCTCCGGTAGATGCCCCGATATCCATACAGATCATGCCATCCAGCAGAAATCCCCACTGTTCCATGGCCTTTTCCAGCTTCAGACCTCCGCGGCTGACATATTTCATGGTATGATTTCTGACTTCCAGCTTGATCTTGCTGACATCAAATCCGGTGCCGGCCTTGTCTTCCTTCTGTCCGTTGACATAGACATTGCCGGACATTATGATGGCCTTTGCCTTTTCTCTGGAAGGAGCATAACCCTGCTCTACCAGAATCACATCCAGTCGTTCTTTCATCTTCGTCTCCTAAGTTTATAATTTCTCCAGGATCTTTTCCGTGATGCTTTCCGCATCCAGACCGATCTCTTTTTTCAAAAGTTCTACATTGCCATGTTCCACATAGGCATCGGGGATAGTTGCCATGACGCACTTGATCCGTTTCTCATGGTCATTCAGGCAACTCAGGACCTTCTCTCCAAAGCCGCCGCTTTGGACATTTTCTTCCATGGTCACGATCATGTCGTGATCCTCGCAGGCCGAAAGCACTGCTTCTTCGTCAATGGGCTTGATGAATCTGGCATTGATAATGCTTGCCTTATAGCCTTTTTCCCGCAGAAGCTTCTGTACTTCCTCCGCCGTCTTCACCATACTGCCCACGGCAAACAGGGCGATGCCGCCCTCTCTTGTGATCCACTCTGCCTTCCCCAGTTCGATGGGCGCACGATATTCGGAAAGCCCGGCATAAGCCGTTCCTCTGGGATAGCGCACCGCAATGGGAGCATCCAGCGCAACAGCAAACTTCATCATATCCGACAGTTCCCATTTGTTCTTCGGCGCACAGATGTGCATGTTGGGAATGCCCGACAGATAGGTATAATCAAAAATACCCTGATGGGTCTCGCCGTCGCTGCCCACCAGTCCGGCACGGTCTATAGCAAATACCACCGGCAGATTCTGAATACATACATCATGCAGGATCTGATCGTAGGCTCTCTGTAAAAAGGACGAATACACCGCAACGATGGGCTTCATGCCACCCGCGGCCAGTCCCGCCGCGAAGGTCACCGCATGTTCCTCTGCGATTCCCACATCAAAGAACCGGTCCGGATACATATTCCGGAAACGCTTTAGGCCGGTGCCGTCGGGCATGGCCGCCGTAATGGCCACCACCCGTTCATCCCGCTGTCCCAGTTTGCACATAACGGTGGAAAATACATCGGTATAATTCGCCACGGTACGGGGATGGGAAGGAATTCCCGTCTCAATGTCAAAAGGTTCCGCTCCGTGGAATCTGGCGGGATGTTTCTCCGCCGGGCCGTAGCCCTTGCCCTTCTGGGTGATGGCATGAATCAGCACGGCTCCCTTGACTCTCTTGGCTTCCTCAATGACCTTGATCATTCCTTCGATATCATGTCCATCCACAGGGCCTAAATAGGTCACCCCCATATCCTCGAAGAACATGCCGGGGATCACCAGCTGTTTGAAGCTGCTCTTGGCACGGCGGATGCTGTTGACGATACCGTCTCCGCCGGGCTTTCTCTTGAGGGCATTGTAGATGCCTTCCTTCAGATCCAGATAGCCGCTGGCCGTACGGATATTATTCAGATATTTGGATACGCCGCCCACATTTTCGGAGATGGACATATTATTGTCATTTAACACGACGATAAAATTCGTCTCCAGCTTTGCCGCATTGTTCAGTGCCTCGTAGGCCATACCACCGGTGAGGGAACCGTCTCCGATGACGGATACGATGGTGGTCTTCTCCCCTTTGAGATCTCTTGCCTTCACCAGTCCCAGTCCCGCGGATATGGATGTGGAACTGTGTCCGGTATCAAATGCGTCAAAATTGCTTTCTTTTCTCTTGGGGAACCCACTCATGCCATGGAACTGGCGTAAGACATCGAAGCCGTCCTTGCGGCCCGTTAATATTTTGTGGGTATAAGACTGATGACCTACGTCCCAGATGATCTTGTCCTCCGGGAGATTCAGGGCCAGATGGAGCGCCATGGTCAGTTCCACAGCTCCCAGGTTCGAACCCAGATGTCCTCCGGTCACACTGATCTTCTCGATCAGGAACTGCCGGATCTCCTCCGCCAGTTCCCCGTAGTCTGATTTATCTATCTTTTTAATATCGTTTGCTTTCTCGATCTTATCCAGTAACATTCGCTTTTCCTCTGCTATTTCGTTCTATGGACCAGGTGCAGCAACAGTTCCTTCAGGAATGCATGTTCCCCCGAAAAACTGTCCAGAACCGCTACCGCTTCGTTGGTAAGCCGTTCCACTTCCCTGCCGGATTCCTCCAGTCCGTGTAATGTCACATAGGTCTGCTTATGATTCTGTGCATCGCTGCCGGTGGCTTTGCCAAGCTCCTTACTGTCGCCTACCACATCCAGAATATCGTCCTGGATCTGGAACGCTATGCCCACATTGTAGGCACACAGTTCCAGGGCTGCGATCTCCTCATCCGTGGCTCCTGCCAGTGTGGCACCGATGGTCATGGCCGACTGGATCAGGGCTGCCGTCTTGTTGGCATGGATGAACAGGATCTGTTCTGTGGTCAGAGGTTCTGTCTGTTCCTCCGCTTCAATATCCGCATTCTGTCCACCGATCATGCCGTAGATTCCTGCCTTACGGGCTAAAATGTTAAGTGCTGCTGCCACTCTCAGGTAATTTAGATCTACCGGCTCCCCCACAGTGCATGCCGGGAACGCACGGAACGCCGTCTCAAAGGCATAATTGAGCAGTCCGTCGCCTGCCAGCACCCCCATGCCGTCGCCGTACACAGACCAGGTGGTCTTACGGCCTCTGCGATACTCGTCATTGTCCATGGCCGGAAGATCATCGTGTACCAGGGAATATGTATGGATCATCTCGATAGCCGCCATAAAAGGCTCTATCATATCGCCGTCACCGCCGAACATCTTATAGGTCTCCCGCATCAGCATGGGGCGCAGGCGCTTGCCGCCCGCCATGAGACTGTAGTTCATGGCTTCAATGACGGTCTTCTGGTATCCTTCCTCCGCCGGAAGATATTCCTTCAGTAATTCTTCAATCGCTGCCGTTCTCTTCTGTAATTCCTGTCTGAATAATGCTTCTTCCATGTCTAATGTCAACCTTCCTCTACCTGTCTGCTTACTGTGGATCCAGAGGCTCCAGTCCGCCTTCCTCATTCAGCTTCATGACCTGTTTCTCCACCCGGTCGATCTGATCATTGCACTGTTTTAACAGATGCATGCCCTTACTGTATGCCGTAAAGGCTTCCTCCAGAGAAATATCCTCCGCCTCCAGCTGTCCGATCAGTTCTTCCAGCGCGGAGAAATTCTCTTCCAGACTCTGCTGTTCCTGTTCTTCCGTTTTCTTCTTTCCTGCCAAAATAGCACCTCCGTCCATGGTCCGTTCTGCCGGATCACACGGTGAATCTGTCTTCCTGTTGTATCTGCTCCACCCGGGTATCGATCACACCGTCACTCACCCGGATCCGCAGCCTGTCGCCTTCTCCCACCTGCGTTACAGACCGGATATTCTTCCCATCGGTATCCTCCACATAGGAGAAGCCACTGTTTAACTTCTCCAGAGGAGATACCGTCTTCATTCTCTCAATATAGAGTGCCAGTGCATGTCTGCGGTCCCGCAGAATCGTCTGCATCCGGTTCTGTAACCGGTCTTCCAGCTGCACACTGTAAGTTCTCTTCTCCCGGATCCGGTTGGCGGGGCTTAAGTATTTCAGCCGCATTTCCATCTGATCCGCCTGCTGTCTCTTGTGCTGCAAGACTCTTCCCATGCGGTAATACAGCCTGTCCTGTCTGTCACGGATCTCGTTCTCGATATCACTGACCTGTGCCACCGCCAGTTCCGCCGCGGCCGATGGGGTCGGTGCCCGCAGATCTGCCACATAGTCAATGATGGTGGTGTCCGTCTCATGGCCTACCGCCGAGATAATGGGAACGGAGCAGTCGAACACTGCCTGTGCCACCATTCTCTCGTTAAACGCCCACAGATCCTCAATGGATCCGCCGCCCCGGCCCACGATCATGACATCCACGCCCTGTCTCTCCAGTGCCCGGATCCCGTTCACAATGGAAGGAGCTGCCGAAGCCCCCTGTACCAGTGCCGGATAGAGAATGATCTGCACATAAGGGTTCCGTCTGGAGGCAATCTGTATGATATCCCGGACAGCCGCACCGGTATCCGCCGTCACCACGCCCAGCGTATGGATATACTTCGGGATCTGCTGTTTGTATTCCGGGGCAAACATGCCCTCTTCCGCCAGTTCCCTTTTCAGCTGTTCGTATTTTTCGTAAAGGGCTCCGGCACCGTCCAGTGTCACTTCTTTGACATACAGCTGGTATCTGCCGTCCCGTTCATAGACGTTCACGGTACCTTTTGCGATCACCTGCTGCCCTTCTGTCAGCCGAAAGGCCAGTCCTCTCCGGTCCCCGGCAAACATAATGCAGTTCAGGACACTGGCAGAATCCTTTAACGTAAAATAAATATGTCCAGAGGGATGGTATTTACAGTTGCTTACCTCACCTTTTACCGACACTGTCTGTAAAAAGTAATCCTGCGTGAACATATTTTTAATGTAGGTATTCAGTTGTCTTACGCTGATTACATTCTGTATTCTACTCACCGGACTTCATGATCTTGGCCAGGATTGCATTGACGAATCCGCCGGAGCTCTCCTGTCCGTACTTTTTGGCAATCTCAATCGCCTCGTTAATGGCAACGCCATCCGGGATATCATCATCATAGCGCAGCTCATACGCACCAAGTCGCAGTATGGCAAGCTCTACTTTACCCATACGGGTGGTATCCCAGCCTTCGGTATTCTCATTCAACAGCTTGTCAAGCTCGGGGATCTTCTCCCGGATCTTCTCGAAACGGGCCGCAATGGCATCCGCATCCTGCCAGGAGGGGATTTCCTCGTTATTCTCTCGGAACAGCGCGATCTGTTCCGGCATATCTTCCGGTGCGTGAAACTCCACACGGTATAAAAGTTTGAAAACCTGTTCTCTCTGCTCGTGTCTTCCCATAATATCTTCCTGTAATTCCTCTTATTTGTCCTTCTTCATGTTCACACCGGCAATGCGGATGTTCACATCCAGACAGGTCAGTCCTGTCATATTCTCGATGGCATTTTTCACCTTCTGCTGTACAGCCTGACAGGTAGCAGGAATATTGTATCCGTACTCCATGGTCACTGCCAGATCCACGGTCACGTTCTTGTCCTGCACTTCTACCTTGACACCCTTGGTCTGACTCTTGACGCCTACCTTGCTCATGAGTTCGTTGGTGATATTGCTGGCCATGGCGCTGACACCGTCCACCTCGGTAGCTGCCAAAGATGCGATCATTGCCACTACATCATCGGCGATCTGTACGGTACCGATGTTCTCGTCTTCCTTTAATACCAGGTTCTTCTTATCTATTTCTTTTTCCATGATAGCTGATCCTCCTAATAATAACTAATTAGTTACAGTATACCAAATCCTTAATCATTTGTCACCCAAAAAGTCAAGGATAATTGTTTCCCGTTCTGGGCATAAGTAACGGTACTGCCGTTCCCCGGCATCTGCATATAGGAAAAGATCTCCTGCTCATCGATCAGGGCATGACAGATCTCCTCATAGCAGATCTCATCCGCGCATTTTAATGTGACATCGGTTCTGCCCTCCGCTGCCGCCCTGTCGAAGATCTCCTGCATCTGCTTTCTGTCATAGGAGGTAAAATACACGCCTTCCCGCACATAATAATTGGCTGCCGTGGCAGTGCATTCCGGCATGGGGATCACGCTGTCGATCCGGTGGGTACGGAGCAGATCCTGCGTGGTCACGCACAGATAGTCATAATTGATCTCCGGCAGATTTCCCTGCTCGCTGCCATCTTCCATGCGGTAGGACGCATCTCCCCAGGTGGTATCCACATAGTAATATTCCCCGTCCACACACACCAGATTCCAGGCATGGGCTTCTCCGGTATCCACCGTTCCCTGCACCAGGGTGCACATCACCCCCAGATGATTCAACAGGTACTGGGTTGCCTTGGCATACCCCTGACAGACAGAGGCTCCACCTAAAAATACCGAAGCGATATTCTGATTGTCCGCGGCATTCAGATCATAATTCGTGGAAAAAATAATGGCCTCATATACCGCTTTTACCTTATCATACTCCGAAGCGGACATATCCATGGCCGCCAGCCATTCCGCAGTCACACTCTGAATAGCTTCCGCCCGCTCTGCAGCCTCTTCCTTCGTCAGTTCATAGGTACCGGCGAAATCGATCCCCACCGTCCGCTCTCCCCGGGAATATTTGGTATAGGTATATCCCGTGGTATAAAAGATCTCGGGATGGTCGATGAGCACACACTGAAAGATCTTGTCGATGTCCTGTTCATCCATTCCCTGTTCCAGAGGTTCCGTGGACAATTTGATCGTCGCATCCATGGATCCCAGTGCCTGTTCGATCTCCTGATACCAGATCTGCTCCTGCCCATCCAGACTCTCATATGCAAAACGAGAGCCTCCCTCCTGAAGGAGGGAAAAGCTCTCTGTATTGTCCTCTTCCGCAGCAGCCGTCTCCTGCCCGGACAGAGTGTCCGTACAGGTCTGTGGCAGTACGATGGTCTGGGGTACTTCCTGCAGGATCTCCTGTGAGGAACATCCTGTCATAAAAAGCAGCATCAGAATTCCGGCACATAATTTTAACTTCTTCCGCATTCTATCCCCCTACACGTTTTGTTTTGATTAATTGCGTCCGAACTCCGTCAGCACCAGCCCTTTATTACGATCCAGTGTCATACCGATGCTCCAGGAATTCACGAACAGCAATAACGGATTGCCCTTCATATCCTTGACCTTCTTCATATCGGAAGTACCGGACAGCTTGGCCAGATCGATCTCGTCCTTGTTCTCGATCCAGCGGATATGCTCATAGGGCAGATTCTCCAGACGGATCTCAACGTTATATTCGTTCTCCAGGCGGTATTTTAACACGTCGAACTGCAGTACGCCTACCACGCCGACGATGATCTCCTCCAGGCCGGTGTTGAACTCCTGGAAGATCTGGATGGCGCCTTCCTGAGCGATCTGCTCCACGCCCTTGACGAACTGTTTTCTCTTCATGGTATCCACCTGACGCACTCTGGCGAAATGCTCCGGTGCAAAGGTAGGGATACCTTCGTACTGGAACTTCTCTTTGGGCATGCACAGGGTATCTCCGATGGAGAAAATACCGGGATCGAACACACCGATAATGTCTCCGGCATAAGCCTCGTTTAA
>OIZA01000432.1_pt1 | contig 22322 bp, 27 predicted proteins | sample 1588381 | NCBI WGS metagenome assembly OIZA01 (sample SAMN03283277) | human gut metagenome | biome: human-associated habitat; material: feces | host: Homo sapiens | place: Peru | collected 2012 | reverse complement strand
CCCGTTGGTCAAGTGGTTAAGACACGGCCCTTTCACGGCTGTAACATGGGTTCGAGTCCCGTACGGGTCACCACACGGCAATCCGTAACGGGTTGCCGAATAAGGAGGCTTAGCTCAGCTGGTTAGAGCGCCTGCTTCACACGCAGGAGGTCACTGGTTCGAGTCCAGCAGTCTCCACCAAAAAGTTCCTGATTTCGCAAGAAATCAGGAACTTTTTTCTGTTTATGTCTTCAAATAGTGACGCTGCATTTTGGCGCTTTTCGCTTGACCCAAACCGTGACCCAAAAGCCGAGAGGTCAGGAAAGCACCGGAGAGGGGCGGATGGCATCATCCGTCCCTCTCCGACTATTTTTGTGGGCTACATGGTCTGGCTGATGACGCTGCCGATGGTGTCGGCGGCGTCACGCTTCATCCCCTCCGTGGCGTGGGTGTAGGTGCTGAGAGTGAAGCCCGCGTCGTAGTGTCCCAGCGCACCGGACAGCGTCTTGACGTCCACGCCGTACTTGAGGGACAGCGTGGCGAAGGTGTGTCTGAGGTCGTGAAACCTGATGTGTTCCGCGCCGATGGCCTTCAGGATCTTCTCATGGGTGTGGCGGAAGGAATCCGGGTCGAACATGGTGCCGGTCTTGGGCGATACGAACAGGTAGGGACTGTGTGGGTGCTTTGCGTGCTCCTCTGCCAGCAGCTCCACCGCCCTCTGCGGGATAGCCAGCTTGCGAACGGAGTTAGGCGTCTTGGGTTGGCTGACTACCAGTTCACCGTTGATACGGTTTACCTGCTTGCTGACAGAGATGGTCATATTCTCCACATCCAAGTCCGTCCACAGCAGGGCGAGGAGCTCGCCCCGGCGCAGGCCGGTGGTCAGCTCCAGATAGAAGGCTGCCAACAGACCGCGCCGCGCCGCTTCGGCTAAGTACGGGCCGATCTTGTCCTCCGGCAGTATCTTCATCTCTCGCTTTTCCAGCTTCGGCAGGCGGCAGCCTTTGGCGGGATTGGCGAGGAGCAGCCGCTCCGCCACCGCCTGCTCCAGGCAGTTGTTCAGCAGCGTGTGGATGCCCCGTACCACGCGGGTGCTGAGACCCTTATCCTTCAGTTTGATCTGGGTATACCGTTGGATGCGGCCGAATTTTTGCAGGTCGTTGTAGAATTTTTGAATCTGGATGGTGGTCAGCTTTTCCAGCGGTGTGTTGCCCAGCTCGGGGATGATGTGGTTGTCGATGTAGTTGAGGTAATAGTGCTTGGTCTTCTCCCGCAGGCGTGGCTCGGCATAGACTTCGTACCACAGCTTGATCCAAGCGCCCAGCGTGTACGATTTTGCACGGCTCATGTCCAGCTTTTCAGCCTCCGCGATGGCCTGCTTGAGCTTTTCCTTGGCTTCGGATTGGGTTTTAGCGAGGACACTCTTGTGGATGGGCTTGCCGGTGGTGGGGTCGCAGCCGGCGGTGTAGCGGCCCTCCCAGCGGCCGTCTTTCCGCTTGCGCAGACTCCCTTCTCCATTTGCACGTTTCTTCGGCATGGTATCAACTCCTTTTCTTGGTAGCCAATACACATACCACAAGCCGGCCTTAATAGCTATTGGAGATGGACAGAGTTAAGAGAAAGTTATCAATTGCGCAGCGGGAGTATTCTTTGGTTACAGCGTGGTCATTTTTGCGCTGTGTTGGCGTCTATCCACTCCCGCAGCTTGTCCTTCGGCACCACGATGCGGCTGCCGATCTTCAGCGTAGGGAAACCCTCGCTGTGAACCAATTCATACGCTCCAGCGCGGGAGATGCCCAGCACCGCCGCCACCTGCACGACGTTCAGCATCAGGGGCAGCTCGTCGTAATTCTTATAGGCACATTCGTTCATTCGCGCCTCCTTACATCATGGTCATGTCGAAACCGTGATACTGCTCATATTCTTCCTCGTAATTTTCCTGTTCCTGACGGCGGGACTGATACCACTCCACCAGCTCCTGCAGCAAGAGGCTGCTGTAATACAGCTCACGGGCAAGGTCGCTGACCTCGCTGTCCTCGTCCTCGCACAGGGCGCAGATGGCGGCCACTGTACCCGCCATGCCGCAGACGGCATCCTCCAGCGTAGGTGTCGGCTCACGATGGTCATAGGCAATTTTCCGGCGGGCTTGCAGATAATCCGCACCGCCCAGCCGGAAGTACAGCTCCATATTCTCGCGCTTCAGCGTCTGGTCGAACAGCTTGCTGTCCCGGCAGCGGATGTTCTCCGGGGTGGTGTAGGTGATGTATTTCTGATGCGGCTCCCATTTCACATCGTAGCCATAGGCATTCATATACGCAACGAACTCCTGCTGCGTGCGGCTCTGCTCCATAGCCTCTTTGATATGATCCGTCAGCCGCCTCTTCCACGTCGGGATGCGGAACGGGTCGGCCTTGGACTCTGTGACGGACAAGCCGTACTCCCGACAGAGTTGGTTGCAGTAGTCCTTGACCTGCTGCATCTCCCTCGCAGACTGATGGAATTTCATGCCCGTCTCGAAATTGACGGAGTTCATGATGATATGATTATGGATGTGGGCGGTGTTCATGTGGGTGACCACGATGCACTGGTAGCCCTCAAAATGCTCCGCCAGCTTCACGCCCAGCTCGTGCGCCGTTGCGAAATCCAGCGGATCATCCGGTGCGAACGCCTGCACGATGTGGTAGTAGCCGCGGCCCTCCGTTTTGCGGAACTGCTTTTTCACCGCCTCGAATTCCGGCACCGCCGTCCGCGCTAAGCAGTTGACGCCGCTGATAAGCTGCTCCACCGTCTTTTCCCGGTTGGTGACATAGTCGACGATGCCCCTCAGCCCACGCGAGACAGCAATGAATTTAAGGTTTGCCATGTGTTTTCATACACCTCCATGAACGGCTCCATGTTGACCAGCTCGACGTGACCCTGCCGCGCCATGACGACCAGCTGATTCAGGTTATTGCCCTGCCGCCGCAGCTCGCGGATGAGGTCATCCACGCCGTCGATGACCGTCACATCCTTGTCCATGGCCGCGTCCCGCACATACTGGCTGAGAGACTTGTGCGCCTTCTCCGCCTGGAGCGAGATGTATTTCTTCTGCCACCCCGCCACGCGGATGCGAATAAATTCTTCTTTCTTCATGCATTGTTCCTCCATGAAAAGGGGTGTGGGCTTAGCCCGCATGCAGCGTTTGGGGAGCGGTTTCGGCCAGAGGCCGAAAACCGTACCACAAACGCGAAACTTGCCATCGCGCCAAAGGCGCGATGCTCCGCTTTCCCCGACTCCCAGCGTCCTGTGACACTTGTTCCGCCCTGCGAGGCCACACAGTGGCTCACCGGGGCGAATGCGGCGGTTCTGCGGCTTGCGCCGACAGTTTCCGCTGTACCCGTTGTCGCTCGGCGGCGGCTTCGGCAAGGTGCAGCTGGTGCTGGGTGTGCCACTCCACCGCCTCGCGAATAGGGCGGATGTGATAACGCAGGTTGCCGTTTTTCTTCAGCCCGTTCTGCATGATGACCGACGTCGGCTCTACGGTGATGAGCCCTTTTTCGACCAGCCCTGCCACATAGCGTTTGACGGAGCTTTTGCTTTTGCCGATGGCTTTACCGATGGTTTCGTAGCTGGGCCAGCACTCGTAGGTGTGCGGATCCTCCAATCGCATCAGTACAGCGTAGGTGGCCAGCTCGCCGGTGCTTAAATGCAGAGAGAAGATTTCATTGGGCAGCGGTGTGAAGTTTTTCAGTTTTTTGTTTTGCAAGTTCAATACATACCTCCGATTCCTGTTGACATGGCTGCGCGAATGGTGTAGACTAATTGCAATTTAGATTAGACATTCAGCTTGAGCCTATCATAACAGAGGCGGCATGATCTGTCAACGCTGTCGATTATTATTTACAATTAGTCCATAATTGGAGGGCGTTATGTGGTACTGTAAAATGTATTTCCCCGGAAGGCATGAGGTCATCGAGAGCGACGCTTTCGGCACACAGGGAGTCCCGTCGCAGCGAAAGGCATTTCCTTTTTTAGAGTCGCTGCTGTCCTTCACAGAACTGGACATCGGGAAGGTTGCCGTCGCGCTGCGGTGTATCTCCGATGACTTGGAGAGCCTCGACCGCGAGCGTGTGACCAACGCCATGGTCAGGCTGGGAGCGCTGGCAGAGATGCACAGTTTCTTTCGCGTGCTGTATGCCAAGTGGTTCTACTTCCGTTCTGTAGGCTTCGGGAACACTGAGGCTGCGGTATCGGGCGCATTGGACGAGCTGCGGGCGCTGCCGGAGAATCTGCCGCTTTACCAAAAGCAAATCCGGCGTTTCTTCGCGCTAATACTGGATATAGACAAAGCCGGGCGCGAGCCCAGCCGGCAAGTCATGCGGTACTATCACTTTGACCAGCCTGACCAACCCAGTGATCCGGAGTTGTTCCCGTTCCGTCTGCTGACTACGCGCTTCGAGCCGGTGGGTGGTGACGCTTGTGCGCCGGTGCTATATGCGAATACAGTGGCGGATATGATCAGTTTTTCTTTGCAGACCTGCGTGGAGCGTAGCATCACCGTGCGTCGCTGTAAGAACTGCGAGCGGTACTTCGCCCAGACAGGCCGCGTCAGCGCGGAGTACTGCGACCGCACGCCGCTCGACGGTCAGTCCAGCTGCCGTGCGATGGGCGCATTCCAGCAGTGGACGCTGAAACAGGCGGATGACCCGGTGTTCAAGATCTACCGCCGGGAGTACAAGCGCCGCTTTGCGTGGATCAAGGCCGGTCGTATCAGCGACAGCGAGTTTTATGCGTGGAGCGAGCAGGCCAGAGAGCAGAAAAAGAAATGCGACGAGGGAGCTATCACCGCGGAGGATTTCCAGCGGTGGCTGAAGGAGTCGTAGACAAGTAGAGGGCAGACCGAAGAAAGAGGCCAGCGAAACCGGAAAACTGCCGCGAGTCGAGTTTATCGAGTGGTTAAAGGAAGAAGAGGTGTGACCGATAGTCACAGGCAGACACAGAGCCGTTTGTTAGGAGAATTTCTCTTTGCTGTTTTTCTTATGCCTGCACGCACTTGCAGGCGAAACAGCATATTCATTGCGTAACGTAGTAAAGTAAAATATCGTAAATATATATTGCTAATACATATATATTGCATTAGCACATCTGTTTCGCTAACGCTTTTGACCATATAATATGGATTAACGATATGGTAAAAGCGGAGTGTACCGATATGATTGATAAACGAATAGGGCAGCGTTTTAAAGAATGCAGGGAGCAGGCCGGACTCACGCAGGAGGAATTGGCAGAGAAAACCCACCTTTCGACAAACTATATATCTACGATTGAATGAGGTGCATCATTTCCGCGATGTGAAAGGTTGATCACACTGCTCAATGCAATTGGAGCCTCTGCAGACGCTGTCTTTTGTGATGTTATTGCTTGTTCCGAAAAATACAGAACCAGTCGACTTGATGAAAAGCTGACAAAGCTACCGCCGGAAGCACAGCAGCGCATTCTGCAAACGATGGAGTTGCTGATTCAGCAGGAAATGAATAAGAATTATTGAGATTTATACTGTGCAGTGTAAACTGCACAGTATTTTTGTTTTGACATATCTCGAAAACCGTTGTACTATGTATTAACGAGTAGTTCTATATTGTTAATACACATAAATTAGCCGTAGCAGCAACTGCCCACTTCTGTACTGCACACAGTACCTATCACCTCGAATGAATCTGTTTGTAGATTGCGAAACAGAATACAGGAGGAGAATGCCAATGCAACCTACGAGGTATACAAAAGCAGATAGAAATACTTATTTTACGTGTTCTGCAGAAGAACTTGCACCTTGGCTACTAGGGAAGATTCTCTGTGTTCGAATCAACAATGCAAATGAACCGGATAATGTAGTGCGCGTTCGTATATTTGAAACTGAAGCATACGGTAAAAATGACTCTGCTTGCTATGGCCGCAAATTTGACGGGAGGCAAACCGTTATACGAAAAACACCAGCGAATAGGTTTTTGTTTAGGGAAGCGGGGTTTTGCTGCATTTATGGTGGCATGCTTTTGATAACTGCGGGAAATACAGAGTCGCCCGAGAATGTCCTGGTACGAGGAGCGGGAAATGAGGAAGCATACTGCAGTGGACCAGTATTGCTATGTGAATACTTAAAGATTGGAAAAGATTTCAACGGTGTTGACATTTTGTCCTCCCAGGATATTTGGCTGGAGGACGATTCAGCACAGCGCGAAATTTTTCAAACACTTCGGAAAGGCATAGGTAAAAATATAATTGAGGAAGACAAAAAGCGGAAATGGAGATTTATCGCTATTTGAACAGGAGGAAGACGATATGATTTGGTATATCGAAAAGCTTGGCGAGGCGAAACGAGTTCCCGAGGAAGTACTCAAATATAAAATTGAGAACGATGAGATCTCCGGAGACACATTGACTGTAAACGAAGTAATTAAAAATTGGATTCCACTGAAAGAGTCTTCGCTTTGGAGCGAATGCCATAGTGAGAAGCCCTGCAAAGATACAGCAAGTGCTGGTGCTAATACTACATCATACCACAGGTGGCGCTGTTCGAAATGTGGGAATATGATTGACAATGAGCCATGTCCTTACTGTGCTCAAAACGCAACGGAGCAAACCTCTGCACCCCCTACCAATTCTTCCTCTATCGACACAAGAAATGCGCATAAACAAAGCCCCGCAAAAGCATTAATCACATTCATCATTGTATTTACTGTGCTCTTTGTAGGGATTTTCCTATGCATAGATTTGTTTGCAGGTAACGGGAGCAACTCAAAGACCGTGTACTGTTGCCCTCACTGTGGTTCTACGGATGTTTGGGCCGGGAGCAATAACACGGAGACCGGCATACAGAATTTTAAGTGCAATTACTGCCATTGCGCATGGACCGACTGGGATAACGGTTTGCGCCAAATCTACAAGGGCGACTGTATTTGGGCTGGAAAGGTAAACTGAGTAATGGAAATTAAGGAAAAGGACGACGGGTTGTTTATTCCACCCCCGCTGCCTAATCAAAAAGCAGAGGGCGAAAATGAATGCAATGCGACTGCAAAAAGCACCTCCTTTGTTCCGCCTCCGCTACCGAGAGATAGCGAACCGACCCCCTCAGTGGACAAGAACAAGGATATTATACAAGAGCGTGAAACGCAAACGACTATCGCTGCACACGGCAGAACGATAAACAAAAAAGTGGTTGCATTGATAACCGTCGTTGTCGTTGCGATAGCCGCAGTTACTATCGCTTTAATCATAGGTCACAGTCCTACCGTCGATGGGGATATGGAATCTGGCATAAGTGATAATGACATAGAGGCGACAACGGTGGCGGAAGAGGCAAAGTTGCAGCAGAATATAGACTACATTTCTGATATGCTGCTTGGTACGTGGAAAAGTAGCGATGGTATCATCTGCGAGATTGTCCCCAACAACTTCGTAATAATCCAGAATCCTAACGATGGCTATGCAGATGTGCAGCACTATACGATTCCGTCTTCAACTGAGCAGATAGAGTTTTATGAAGGAAGCAAGTTACTTGCTGTAGCGAAGGGACAATATGCGTCTCTCATTGCTTGGGGAGACAATCCCCTTGCAGGGGTACTCTATTCTTCAAGTGATGATACTATGTCGATAGGTAGCATAGCCTTTGATGGCGACACGCTCTATCTCAAAGATTCTAAGGAATACACACGAATAGAGGGTGTGAATACGACAAGTAGCATAGCCGGTTTTTATCTGCAGCCGAAGAAGGGGTACTGGGGGGAGTATCCGTTTATTGCGCTCTTCAAAGATAACCGATTTCTGGTATATAATGAGGTTGTATCTATTGACCCTCGAGACAACACACCTATCAACCTCTCGAGCTTCAAGGTAGGAATCTATTCGGTCAATGAGAATACCCTCATTTTAAACGGTTTAACTTATTATCGGGAGTTTGCAATAAACGACAAATCCTTATGCTGGACGGATGATGACGGAACGAGGGCTAATTATAGAAAAGTGTCCGAGCTTGCGTATGTGGATTCGTTAACTCTTGCAGATGAATCTGAGTTTCCTCAAGAGTATTTGGATGAAGGTACTTTAGACCAAATGGGTGATATTGACGAAACCCAGGAAGACGGTTTTATCCTCGTGAAAGGCGGCATTCTTGAGGATAGGGGAAGAACATTCTCTGACATCTGCGAAAAACACGGAACAATAACGGACACTTTTTCGTTAGGTGGCGGCACATTTTATTGCTTTGAAGATGCTTTTGACATCGCATATGGTTTTCGTGATGAGTTTATAACAGACGATGGTCTGCCAGTGCCGAACGCACCTTGTTCGTACCTAAAGGTTACAGTTGAGGCCTTGTTTGACGGTCTGCACAATAGTATAAGTATCGACGATTTAAAACGTCGCACCGCTATTGATATGGATGTAATTTACGGGCAGCAGTTCTCGTACTATGGCTATGCGGGAGAGTGTCGCTTCAATTACGACGGTGTGGTGACAGCCGCAATTGAGATAGTTAACCAATCTGGTATTATCAATCTTGATGCCGGAGTTTGGTTATATCATGAAGATGATCCAATAGCGCCTTGGGGTTAAAGCGTTGACCTTCGAGTATTAAAAGCAGCGGGCATAATTGTACGAGTCTCCGACTTTCATAAAACCGTAGGGAACATTTTATATCATCCACGAGTGGTGATTTGGGAAGATATTACGCAAAACTTAAGAGTGGGCACCCTTTTGTCGCATCTATCTGCCTCAGGCGAGGGATACGCCTATGCCGCGGGAAGGCCGGCCTTTCCGCGACAGTGGGGCATGGTGGAGTTGCCGCGGGTGCTGCTGTCAGGCGAAAGCGAGCAGTTCCTGTCCATTCTCCTGATTCGCGCAACCTTCGCCTCCCTATACGCCCTATACACCGGGGCCGCCTTATATTGCTTCCTGTGATGGCCGTGGTAGAGATAACGGCCATACGTACACAAATCAAGTATAAAAGGCATACCTGGATTCTTTAGTTACAGCGTGGTCATTTTTGAGCCACCATGTTCAGGCATCACAGAACTTGCATTTTACGCAATAATGGGTATAATTAAGAACAGGAATACTTGGCAGGGCGGGACGTGCATGGTCTACACGATGGTGACTTGCAGCGCATTATTGCGCCTATCGCAGAGCAGTACGGACTGTGGGCCGTGTATGTCTTTGGTTCCTACGCCCGCGGTGAAGCAAATGCCGACAGCGACATTGACCTGCTGGTCGATTTGATCGGCACAAGTATCCGCTCACTGCTTGCGCTGGGAAATGTATACTGCGACTTGGAATCCGCACTGGGGGAAAAATATCGATCTTATTCCTGTAAGCTCATTGGAGCAAACCAGCAAGGGTGTGTCTGACGAACTATTCCGCAATGCTGTCCAAGCAAAAAGGGTACGGATTCATGATGCAGCAAGCTGACAGAAGACGCCTTACTCACATCTACGAATATTGTATTTCTATTGAGAAGGCCATTCGGCGCTTCGGAAGCGATTTCCAGTCGTTTGATAGCGATGAAGATTTCCAACATTCACTGTCATTCTGCTTGCTGCAGAACGGGGAACTGGGCGGTGGTTTATCTGAGGAGTATCGCCGTGAGACAGCCAACCGTGTGCAGTAGGGGCCGATGAAAGCCATGCGAAATATGGTTGCCCACGGTTATGGCAAAATGGATCGCCGGATTATTTGGGAGACAGTGACGACGGATATTCCCGCGTTAAAGGCTTTTTGCGAGGAACAATTGAACATTTGAGACTTTTCTGTAATACGGAAAACAGGAATGTATTTTCCACAAGGGGCGGCATCGTCAGGAGATGATTTCTCTAAACGAACAATATGTTTCTCAACGCTGTGATTTTGGTTGCAATTTATCCAGGTATTTGATAGACTAGTTTTAAGACTGTTAGGTTGTTTTCTCATTCTTTCGGGTTAAGGAGCAGGCATGTATCAATTTAGAGATCCGATTCATGGGTTTATTCCGGTTAGCGAAGAGGAGTTGTGCATAATCAATTCTCCTCCGTTTCAGCGATTACGAAATATACATCAACTTGCAACGACATATTTGGTTTACCACGGTGCAGAGCATACTCGTTTCGGCCATTCAATAGGCGTAATGCACTTGACTTCTCGCGTTTTTGATTCCGTTACGGCAAAAGTGCCGCATCTTTTTTCTGAAGACGATGATGAGAATTCTCGCAAGATCGTATGGTATCGACAACTATTACGCCTTATTGGCCTGACGCATGACTTGGGGCATGCGCCTTTTTCCCATGCCTCAGAAGAACTGTTTGTTGGAGGAAAGGAACACGAAGACTTCACGAAGCTAATTATCTGCGAAACCGAGATTGCTGATTACATTAGAGCTATTGGGCAAAGATTTAAACTTGAATATGGTCCACAATATGATATTACACCTGAACTCGTTTGGATGATTTATGATGGCAAGGATGTTACAGATGATCGGTTCATCATGCCGGACTTCCTTTTCTTGAAGAGTTTTATGGATGGTGAACTCGACTGTGACAAAATGGATTATTTGTTGCGGGACTCGAGGTACTGTGGTGTTTCCTATGGAAAGTATGATTTGGCGCGCTTTGTGTCTACGTTAACTGCGTATAAGCAGGACAATACACTTCAACTCGCGATTGAACGGGCTGGTATTCAAGCATTAGAGGAGTTTGTTTTAGCGCGATACTTTATGTTTATTCAAGTGTATTTTCATAAAACTCGTCGCTATCTTGACAAGGCTCTTGTTAATGGGCTGAAGGCAATTTTACCAGATGGAAAATATCCTGAAAACGTTGAAGAATATCTTAAATGGGACGATGTTCAAGTTTTGCATCTGTTTTCGGAGTCAGAAGATCCTGCTGTGTTGGCCTTTAAATCCCGTAAAATAATGACATGCGTACATGAGTCAAAAGCTCATGCCGAGAAATCAGAAAAGAAAAATGCTCGTCTAATATTTAGCCTTTTGAGATCCGAATATGGTGACAGCGTCCTGTTTGACAATGTGGATAAAGCTGCACACAATCTTACGCCGTTTTTGCTGGAACCGCATGACGATAGCGGGAAAGGAATTATGATTATTGACGAAAAGACGGGTGATGTTAAAAACATTATGGAAGAATCTATTATTTTGGAATCTATTGTTCACCCTATAAGTATTAGTCGAATATATGCGGAAAAAGAGATTGCTCCTGAAGTTATAGCGAAGATTAAGGAGTATCAAGATTCGTAAGCGTAGCAGATACAGGAGGAGAAAAATGGTCAACAGTAAAGCAATTGTGAATATTGTCGGCAGAATAACCAATAGTGGATCTGCCCCTTGTAAGAAAACGCTCCAAAAAATTGTTTTTCTAATAGAAGCAAAACATATTGACCTCGGCTGCGATTATGGAATCCATTTTTATGGCCCTTACAGTTCTGATTTGGACTTCGCGGTACGTGAGCTTTGCGATGAAGACATATTGAAAATTGAATACACTCCGATGGAACACCTGATTTCTGTTGTAGACGCGGAATACGCGGGTGGAGTCAACGATGACAAAATAAACAGTGTGGTGGACGAGTTTTCTAAAGATAGCCCTAGCGAACTTGAGTTGCTTGCTACAGCGCTTTACGTCTATCTAAAAGCAAAAGATGTTTCTGCGGTGAAACAGGGTGTAATTAAGATTAAAGGCGAAAAGTATTCAGAGGCCCGCATCGATGAGGCTATAAAGAGGTTAAAAAGAGCTGGGTATATTACTGCATAGTTGAATATGACCATTGTAGTGCATGCCACAATGATAATTTCGACAATACATCTTCTGACCCAAACCGTGACCCAAACGCGGAAACGACTGGAGAGTATTAGGCGGACACAGTGGATTGCCCACCGAGCCGAAAGTATGCAAAAGCGCCGGAAAGCGTTGTGCTGCAACGCTTTCCGGCGCTCATCGTATCTTCACACGCAGGAGGTCACTGGTTCGAGTCCAGCAGTCTCCACCAAAAAAGTCCAAGGATCGCAACGATCCTTGGACTTTTTTATTTTTATAAAAAACAAATTTGTTAGTAACGTGTTAGTAACGGTCGAGTGTGCAAAAAGCGGTTCGCCCGCCTATATACGGAGACACCGTTTTGCGCATATCCCGAGCAGGCGTGCGGGGTGGGTAAGCTGAAAATCGGGGTTATTAAGAGGACAATGGAAATGAAGAAAGATTAGGGTATGCCCTTCCCCGCCTGCTATTTTTGGGCGAGATAAAATGTGACGTGGGCTTCGGCATCTGTCAGCGGAATATTGACACGCTCCGGATAGCCGCCCTGAAGCTGCCCGTACTCTGTGGTGAAGCACGGAAGCGAAGAAGCGTGCACCAACTCATCGAACACGGCGCTGTCCGGCTGCACCAGAAATTTGGTGGCCGGCATTTTCTCGCGGCACAGGGTGTCCCAAAAGCCCAGCTCCGTGCGCAGCAGGAAGTTGAAGCCGTTGATGTCCGCAAACGTCAGGGAGTTGTGCGTTGCAAGCTCGTGTTCCGGCGGAACGCAGACGAAAAGATTTTCCTGCATAAACGGCTCTGCGCCGGCAATGGGAAACGGCAGGATGGCAATGTCGCAGGAGCCATCCTGCCACGCGGAAAGCACCTCATCATTCTGACAGATCGCAGAGGCGACCATCAGGCCGAACTTCCGAGCGCTCAATTTCGGCAGCAGCTCCCAAAGCGGCGCAGGGGCGCAGGACCTCACAACGACAGTTCTTTGCCGCTGCTCGAAATCCCGCACCTGCTGCACGGCTCGCTCCGCCTCGCTCAAAAGCTTGCGGGCATAGTCCACGGCCAGGCTTCCGGTGTCGTTCAGCTCGATTTTGTTTTTGCCTCGGGTAAACAGCGGCACGCCAAAATCATCTTCCAGATGCTGCATAGAGCGGGTCACAGACGGCGTGGAGATATGAAATTCCTCTGCCACACGGCTGAGCGTGCCGAGGTCGGCAAAGGCCACAAGCTGGCGCAGCTCATACAAATTGATCATGGGGGGTCACTCCTGCGTTTCATATTTTGAAAAGTGCTTTCCGATATAAATAGTGTACAATATATATGATCTGCTGTAAAGTATGGATCAGAAGGAAAAACAACTTTTCAGAAAATGGGAGGTATTATCATGGAATATGTGACTCTGAACAACGGCATCAAGATGCCCAAGCTGGGCTACGGCGTGTATCAGACCCCGCCGGAGGACACGAAACGCTGCGTGCTGGACGCCATTGACGTGGGCTATCGCAGCATCGACACGGCGCAGGCCTACCACAACGAGGAGGGTGTGGGCGAAGCGCTGGCGGAATGCGGCCTGCCCCGCGAGGAGTTTTTCCTGACCACCAAGGTCTGGATCACCAACGCGGGCTACGAGAGGGCCAAGGCGTCCATTGAGGAATCCATGCGCAAGCTGCGCACGGACTATTTGGATCTGCTGCTGATCCACCAGCCCTTCGGCGACTACTACGGCACCTACCGCGCCATGGAGGAGCTGTATCGCCAGGGCAGGCTCCGCGCCATCGGCGTTTCCAACTTCGGCCCCGACCGCTATCTGGACATGCAGCACTTTGCGGAGATCAAGCCCGCAGTCAACCAGATCGAGACCCATGTGTTTCAGCAGCAGAAGGCGGCCAAGGAGTATCTCCGAAAATACGGCTGCCAGATCGAGTCCTGGGGGCCGTTTGCAGAAGGCCGCAAGGATATGTTCACCAACCCTGTGCTGACGGAGATCGGCAGGAAGTATGGCAAAACCGCCGCGCAGACAGCCCTGCGCTTCCTGCTCCAAAGCGACGTGGTGATTATTCCCAAGTCCACCCACAAGGATCGGATGCAGCAGAACTTTGACCTCTTTGACTTCACACTGACGGCGGAGGATATGGCGGCCATTGAAGCCCTTGACGGGGGCGAGAGCCTGTTTTTCTCCCACTATGATCCGAAGACCGTGGAGTGGTTCATGTCCATTCTGTGAGATCCGGCGCCGGATATTTGCCTTGCAAAAACGCCCTGTCTGCGCTATGATTTTTTCAAGGATCCTATGGCGCTATGGGGGCAGGATGCCTCCGATAAGGGCTGCGGGAAATTCAGTTTTTCGCCGGTATCCGGCGGCAAGCAAAGGAGGATATTGCTATGAAAACCATGGATAAAGAAGTATTTGCGCAGCAGGATGCTTTCGGCATCGGCGCACCCAATGTGGCCTATGCCCAATATTTTATCGGCCGATCCTATCTGAAGCCCCTGACGCAGCCGGACGCATCTGCGGTGTTTTTGGCCAACGTGACCTTTGAACCGGCCTGCCGGAACAACTGGCACATCCACCACGCCACCAAGGGCGGCGGACAGCTGCTGATCTGCACCGCCGGCGAGGGCTGGTATCAGGAGGAGGGCAGGGAGGCCGTGAGCCTGACGCCTGGCACGGTCATTACCATTCCGCCGGAGGTGAAGCACTGGCACGGCGCGAAGGCTGACTCGTGGTTCAGCCACATTGCGGTGGAGGTGCCCGGGGAGAACACCCGCAACGAATGGTGCGAGCCGGTCACGGACGAGGAATACGCCAAGCTGAAATAAATTTGAATTATGGAGGAGCAAAACATGAAAACATTAATCGCCTATTTTTCCGCCAGCGGGCAGACCGCGAAGCTGGCGAAGACCATCGCCGACGTTACCGGCGGCGACCTCTTTGAGATCGCACCGGAGACGGCCTACACCGCCGCCGACCTGGACTGGATGGACAAGAAAAGCCGCAGCACCATCGAGATGAAGGATCCCAAGAGCCGCCCTGCCATTGCGGGCAAGGTGGCGGACATGGGGCAGTATGACACGGTGTTTGTGGGCTTTCCCATCTGGTGGTATCAGGCGCCCCGCATCATCGAGACGTTTCTGGAGAGCTACGATTTTTCCGGCAAGACCGTCATCCCCTTTGCCACCTCCGGCGGCAGCGGCATGGGCGGCGAGGATGTCCTGCAGGCCGCCTGCTCCAAGGAGACTAGGTGGCTGTCCGGCAAGCGCCTAAGCAGCCGTGAGAGCGCCGCCGGCGTGCAGAAGTGGGTGGAGAGCCTGCACCTCTGAGGGGCGCCGTTTGCGGCCATAAAAACCAGTATCTATTGTGCAATTAAAAGCAGAAGAAGAGGCGTGACCGATGGCCACGCCTCTTCTTCCGTTAGGAGTCTGCTGTGGGGGGAATTGTGTGATTTATCCAAGAAGGAACGCCTTTGCGGCGGCAAGCACCCGCTTGGTTTCGGGAATATCCGCCATTTCAAAGGGGTACGCATGGATGAGCTTGTGGGAAATGGGGTGATGTTCAAATTTTCCCGTGGGATTTTCCGTCCCATCGTGTATAATGGAATAGAACCATCCACCCGAAGGGAGGCGAAGCTGTGCGGGAACGGGAGATCATCGAGGCGCTGCGGCGGCGGGAGGAGGCCGGCATGGACGCTCTGCTGCTGCACTACCGGCCGCTGCTGCAGTACATCATTGCCCCCATCCTGCAAAACCCGCAGGATCGGGAGGACTGCCTCTCAGAGGTGTCTTTGCGCATCTGGGAGAAGATCGAGCAGTTTGACCCCCAGCGGGGCAGCTGGAGCGCCTGGCTGACGGCGCTGACCAGAAACACGGCGCTGAATCACACCCGAAATGCTCGCCGCCACGGCGCCGCGGAGGTGCTTTCGGAGCACATGCCGTCCCCCGCGCAAAGCCCCGAGGAGGCCATGCTCCAAAAGGAGCGGCAGGCTGCGGTGGCGGCTGCCCTGCGCCGTCTGCCGCCCAAGGACAGGATGCTGTTTTACCGGAAATACTATTACCTGCAGCCCACGGCGCAGATCGCCGCCGAACTGGGTCTGACGGAGCGAGCCGTGGAGGGCAGGCTCTACCGCCTGAAAAAGCAGCTGCGCAAAATGTTGGGAGGTGACGCGCATGCATGAGCAGAAATGGGACGCCATGAGCGAAAAGGACTTTGATGTCATGCTCTCCGGCAGCATTCCGGAGCTGCCGCCCCAGGAGGCGGTGCGGGGCGTGACGCCGTGGAAGCGCGCCATGAACTTCGTGCTCGTCGGCATGGCGCTGGGCACCGTCACGCTGCAATTCTGGCATCTGCAATATATCCTGCCCGTCATCGGGCTTGTGCTGTGCCTGCTGGGCTTCCGCACGCTGCGGCGGGAAAACGGCTGGTTCGAGGCCTGCTTTCTCCTTGCGGCACTCCGGTGCGTCTGCCTTTTCCCCGCGCGGATCCTGGACACCACCATCTTGCAACCCTCTGTCATGACCCAGAGCGTCGGCCTTGTGCTGGCGGTGGTCAACACGCTGCTGCAATTTGCCGGATTCTTCTGCCTGTGGCGGGGGCTGCTGGCCGTGCAGCGCAAGGCAGGGCTTCCCCCCAGGGCGGGAGCAGCCTTTGCCCTGCTTATTTGGTATGCACTGCTGTGCGCGCTGGGTTTGGTTCAGTACAGCGGGTGGATCATCAGCATCGCCATGGTGGCGGGATATGTCCTGATCCTGCGCAGCATTTATAAAATTTCAAAATCGCTGGCCGAGGCCGGATACGCCATCCGCCCCGCCGCCGTCAGAGTGCCCGACTGGGGTGTGGCTCTGACGCTGGCCGGCGTGCTGGTCGTGGGCTGCGCCGCCGGCTACCTCTTTGGCAGCAGTGTTCCCATGGACTGGCAGGCCGCAGAGCAGGCGGAGCAGGCGGAAACGGCGGTGATAAAAGCCCATCTGCTGGAGCTGGGCTTTCCGGAGGACGTTCTGCGCGACCTCACGGCGGAGGAGCTGACGGCCTGCAAGGACGCTCTGCGGGTGGTGGTGGACACGCAATATGACCGGCCGGACAGCAAGCGCAAAATGCAGCAGGAGCTTTCAACGCCCCTGCGCCTGACCGGCATCGCCGTGGAGCTGGCCGGCGAGGAGGAGCGCTGGGTCATCATCCACCATTTCCTCTGGGTCGAGGATCCCGAATTCTTCGGCACGGAGTCGCTGCAGCTCTGGCCTGCCTATCAGATCCCCACCAGCGGATGGACCGCAGCCGGTCCGGTGACCGGACGTGTGCTGCATGACAGGGACGGCCAAACCTACGCCGCGCCGTACTATTTCACAGGGGAAAGAGCCTATCCCAACAGCTCTTCCCCGAACCAGTCACTGACCGACTTTTTTGCCGGATTCTCTCTGCCCCGACAGGGCGAAAACCGGCGGGGCTATCTGCTCTATTCCATGACGGCCACAGAGGCGGGAAGCATGATCAGCAGCTGGCTCGGCTACACGCACCAGTACACCTGGCGGCAATATCCGGCCACCTCCACTGCCTGGGAGCGGCAAATGGCCTCCCCCGCCTCCAACTTCCTGGGCGCGTTCACAAGGGTGCAGGCTGCGCTGCAATTCCGGCCGGAGGAAACGAAGCTCCAGCCCTGACTGCTTTTTTTCCACATTCTCATAGCAAGGCTCCCGAAGGCGCCCACCCTCGGGCGCCTTGTTTTTTGCCCCAGCGGCAGCGGAAAGCGTCTTGACATCCGCCCCGTTTTCCCCTACAATGAAGCCAAGCTCCTGACGCCGAAAGCACTTCTTGAGGCGGAAGATGCGCCATAATAAAAATGCCCGCCCAGTGGCGGGTTTTGTGGCCGTGTCGCAGAAGCGATGCGGCTTTTTTGCTGCATAAAATCAAGGAGGTCGAATCTATGGAGACCCGCGTTGCGCTCATCGGCATCATCGTGGAGGAGGAGTCGTCCGTGGCGGCGCTGAACGAGCTGCTGCACCGGTACGCCCCCTACATCATCGGCCGCATGGGGCTGCCCTACCGGCAAAAGGGCGTGAGCATCATCTCCGTGGTGCTGGACGCCCCGCAGGACATCATTTCCGCCCTCAGCGGCCAGATCGGGCGCTTGTCCGGCGTCAGCGCCAAGACCCAGTATTCCCATGTCATCACCCCCGCCGACTGAACCCATGAAAGGAGTATTTCCCATGAAAAAGATCGTTTCCCTGCTGCTGGCTCTCGTGCTGGCGCTGAGCCTTGCCGCCTGCGCCGCGACGCAGACCAAGCCCTATGAATCCGTCAATATCCGCCTGGGCGGCCTGAAAGGCCCCACCTCCATGGGCATGGCCAAGCTGCTGGACGACGCCGAAAACGGCCGCACCGCCAACACCTACACCTTCACCATGGCCCCCTCCGCCGGCGAGCTGACGCCCCAGCTCATCAAGGGCGAGCTGGATATTCTGGCCGTGCCCGTGAACGTGGCGTCCATTCTGTATAACCAGACCCAGGGCGCCGTGCAGCTGCTGGCCGCCAGCACGCTGGGCGTGCTGTATATCACGGAAAAAGGCGGCGAGACCGTGACGGACGTGCGCTCGCTGGCCGGCAAGACCCTCTACGCCACCGGCAAGGGCGCCACCCCCGAGTACGCCCTGACCTATCTGCTGGCACAGAACGGCCTGACCCTCGGCGAAGACGTCACCGTGGAGTGGAAGAGCGAGCCTTCCGAGATCGTGGCGCTCATGGCGCAGGAGGAGCACGCCATCGCCATGCTGCCCCAGCCCTTTGTCACCGTGGCGCAGGGCAAGCTGGAGGGGCTGCGGGTGGCGCTGGATCTGTCCGCCCAGTGGGACGCGCTGGGGCTTGACAGCCGCCTCATCACCGCCGGTCTTCTGGTGCGCAAAGCCTTTGCCGACGAGCACCCCGAAGCCGTGGCCAAATTTCTGGAGGAGTACGCCGCCAGCACGGATTACGCCAACTCTAACCCCGCCGAAACCGCCGCTCTGGTGGAGAAGCTGGGCATCGTGAACGCTGCCGTGGCGGAAAAGGCGCTGCCGAAGTGCAATCTCGTGTGCATTACCGGCGCGGAGATGAAGACCGCCGTCAGCGGCTATTTGCAGACTCTCTATGACCTGAAGCCCGAGGCTGTGGGCGGCGCCATGCCCGATGACGGCTTCTACCGGCTGGGCGCATGAAAAACGAGCGCTTGCAGCGCCTGTTAGCCGCCGCGCTGGCGGTGGCGGTGTGGCAGGCGGCGTCCATGGCCGTCGGCTCCTCCCTGCTGCTGGCCTCGCCGGTGCAGGTGGCGGCGCGTCTTTTCGCCTTAGTTCCCACGATGGTCTTTTGGCAGACGGTCTTCTTCAGCCTTTTGCGCATTGCCGGCGGTTTCCTGCTGGCGCTGGCGCTGGCCGCCGTGCTGGCACTGGCTGCCGGACGCCTGCGCGTCGTCGAAATTCTTTTGCAGCCCTATGTGCTGGCCATCAAGTCCGTGCCGGTGGCGTCGTTCATCATTCTGGCGCTGATCTGGCTGAAAACGTCCCTGCTCTCCCTGTTCATCTCCTTTCTCATGGTCTTTCCCGTGCTCTACACCAACATTCTGGCGGGCATCAAGAGCGCCGACGGGCAGCTTCTGGAGATGGCGCAGGTCTTCCGCGTGCCGTGGAAGCGGCGGCTGCGGATGATCTATCTCCCCGCCATCCGCCCGTTTTTGCTGGCCGGCAGTACCGCCGCTCTGGGCATGAGCTGGAAGGCCGGCGTGGCGGCGGAGGTCATCGGCGTGGTGAGCGGCTCCATCGGCGAGCGGCTGTATGACGCCAAAATTTACCTGCAGACCGCCGACCTGCTGGCGTGGACGGCGGTCATTGTGGCCTTGAGCGCCGGCTTTGAGTGGCTGATGCTGCGGCTGCTGCGGCGCGTATTTCGCGGGCTGGGAGGTGATGCGGCATGCTGACCGTTTCTCATCTTTGCAAAGCCTTTGGCGGCCAAGCCGTGCTGGAGGACGTATCCCTCACCCTTTCCCCGCGGCAGACCGTCTGCCTCATGGCGCCCTCCGGTCGAGGCAAGACTACCCTTTTGCGGTGCATGGCCGGTCTGGAAAAGCCCGACAGCGGCGTCATTATGGGCGTTCCGGAGCGCATAGGCTATGTGTTTCAGGAGGATCGCCTGTGCGACGGTTTCTCCGCCGCAGACAATGTGCGCCTCGTCACCGGAGGCACCCTTTCCGACGCGGAGATCGGCCGCCACCTGACCGAATTGGGCTTAGGCGGCAGCCTGCGCCAGCCCGTGCGGGAGCTGTCCGGCGGCATGCGGCGGCGGGTGGCCATTTGTCGGGCGGTGTGCTTCGGCGGCGGGCTTCTGCTGCTGGACGAGCCGTTCAAGGGGCTGGATGACGCTCTGCGCCAACAGGTGGCGGACTATATTCTCCGCCACCGCGGCGAGGCCGCCATCCTGTGCGTCACCCACGATCGGGCGGACGCCGCCGCCCTTGGGGCGGACATTATCACGCTTTAGTATTTCCCCTTTTCAAATTTCGCAGGGAGAGTTCGTTCTCATGATCGTCCTCTCCCTGCGGTGTTTTTTTCGGTGAGCAATAAATAAGCGGGCAAAATTGCCAGCCCCTACGGCCGCATATCAACCTGTCTTCGTTTTACTCCAGCGGCTCGCCCAGCGCTTCCAACCGCTCCACCAGCTCGTCGGCCAGATCCTCCAGCTCCTCGTGTCGCTCGGCCCAGTCCACGAACTCCTCGCTGGTTTCGTCCTCCGGCTCGTCCTCGTCCATGACCTCCAGCTCCTCCCGCACATCCGCAAGATACGCTCGCAGCTCCTCCGGCTCCATGGTTTCGGGGTCTCTGAAAATATCCATTTTCCGCACCTCCTGCGCTTTTTTTCGATTGTGCCATATCCACGCCGGATTTGCAAGCAAATTTCCCGATTTCTTTTCATATACAAAGAGAAAAGCCCTCCTCGTCGGAGAGCTTTTCTCTTTACTTTTTCAGCCGCTTGTCGCAGCGGATGGCCAGCTTCGTGCCGATGGTCTGCAGGATCTGCACCAGCAGCACCAGCAGCACCACCGCCGCCAGCATCACCAGATACTTGTAGCGATAGTAGCCGTAGTCGATGGCGATCTTGCCCAAGCCGCCGCCGCCGATGATGCCGCTCATGGCGGAGTAGCCCAAAATCGTCGTCAGGGCGATGGTCACGTTCTGCAGCAGGCTGGGGACGCTCTCGGGGATCATCACCCGGCAGATGATCTGCACGGGGGTGGCGCCCATGCTCTGCGCCGCCTCGATGATGTTGGGATCCACCTCACGGAGGCTCCCCTCCACCAGTCGGGCAATGAACGGGAACGCCGCCACCACCAGCGGAACGATAGTCGCCGTCGTGCCCACCGCCGTGCCGATGATGAGCCGCGACAGAGGGAACACCATGATCATCAAAATCAGAAACGGCACCGAGCGCAGCAGGTTGATGATGACGTTCAGCACATGCAGCACGCCCTTGGGCAGGGGCAGCACGCCGCCCTTTTCGCCCGCCACCAGCAGCACGCCCAGCGGCAGACCGATGACGGTGGCCAAGAGGGTGGACAGCAGCGTCACATAGAGGGTCTCCCAGATGGCAAAGGGGATCTGGGGCAGCACGGCCTGCAGCTCCGCCAGCGAATCCGCGGAAAACAGATCATTATACATGGTGCTCCACCTCCTCTACCTGAATGTTGGGATACGCTTTGATAAACTCTACGGCGCGGTCAAAATGCGCGTTGGGAATGCCCAGCAGCATGCTGCCGTAGACCTCCCGAGAAAGCTGCTGGGTGCTGGCGGAAATGACGTTGCAGTAAATGCTCTCCTCCGCTGCCAGACGGGCCACCAGCGGGATGCCCGTGGTCTGGCTGTCGCGGAAAATGAGCCGCACGCGACGCTCCTCCGCAGGGTCGGACACCAGCGCGTCCGCTCCGCCGGGGAACACCAGCCGCCGGCCGGCGGCAGACTTGGGGGCGGCAAACACCGCCGACACCAAGCCCTCCTCGGCCACTTCGCCGCCATCCAGAATGGCGACCTTATCGCAGATTTCTTTCACCACGCTCATCTGGTGGGTAATGATGACCACGGTGATGCCCAGCTTGCGGTTAAGCTCCCGAATGAGCTGGAGGATCTGGTGGGTGGTGTTGGGGTCAAGGGCGCTGGTGGCCTCGTCGCACAGCAGCACCTTGGGCTGGGTAGCCAGGGCGCGGGCAATGGCGATGCGCTGCTGCTGGCCGCCGGAGAGCTGGGCGGGGTAGGCGTTTGCCTTGTCCGGCAGACCCACCAGCTCCAAAAGCTCTCGGGCGCGCTTCTCGGCGTCGGCCTTCTTCATGCCCGCCAGCTCCATGGGGAAGCACACGTTGCGCAGGCAGGTGCGCTGCATCAGCAGGTTAAAGTGCTGGAAGATCATGGTGATCTCTCGCCGCGCCTGCCGCAGCTCCTTGGCGGACATTTTCTCCAGCTCCTGTCCGTCCACCCATATCTCGCCCGAGGTCGGCCGCTCCAGCAGATTCATGCACCGCACCAGCGTGCTCTTGCCGGCGCCGCTCATGCCGATGATGCCGTATACCTCGC
>OIZA01000431.1_pt1 | contig 22347 bp, 23 predicted proteins | sample 1588381 | NCBI WGS metagenome assembly OIZA01 (sample SAMN03283277) | human gut metagenome | biome: human-associated habitat; material: feces | host: Homo sapiens | place: Peru | collected 2012 | reverse complement strand
TGGCCATCGGCAACCCCCTGGGCGAGCTGACCTTCTCCATGAGCCAGGGCATCGTGTCCTGCTGCGACCGCGCCATCAACGTGGATGGCACCCCCTTCAACATGATCCAGGTGGACGCTTCCATCAACCCCGGCAACTCCGGCGGCCCGCTGATGAACCTGTACGGCGAGGTGGTGGGCATCGTGTCCGCCAAGTATTCCAGCTATTCCAACACCGCCGTGGAGGGTCTGGGCTTTGCCATTCCCATCGGCGATGTGCAGGCCATTATTAAAGACATCATGGAAAACGGCCAGATCACCGATAAGCCCTCCTTCGGCATCACCGCCGGCACCATGACCCAGCAGATGGCCGCCCAGTACCAGATCGACCAGACCAGCGGCGTCTTCGTCTACTCCGTCAATAAGGGCGGCGCCGGCGAAAAGGCCGGACTGCAGATGGGCGATGTCATCACCAAGGTGGACGGCACCGACATCTCCTCCATGGAGGATCTCACCGCGATGAAGAAGAACCACCGCGCCGGCGACACCGTGACGGTGACCTATTACCGCAGCGGCGAGAGCCACACCACGCAGCTGACCTTCGACGCCAAGACCGAGGAAACGGAGCAGACCCAGCAGGATCAGCAAAATCAGCAGAACCAGCAGGGAGGCAGCAGCTGGGGCGACCTGTACGACTACTTCTTCGGCAGAAAATAACAGCCGCAAGCAAAGGAGCACGGTTTATTCCGTGCTCCTTTATTTTATATGTATATTATTTTTTGCGGCGCAGACCGTGGTACACAAGAACGTCGCCGCCCAGCAGGCAGCAGCCGATGAGCCAGTAGTCCTCCGCGACGAGAGGCCCGTTTTCCTCCGACGGGGACAAAAGGATCAATATGCCCAGTAAGACCAAAAGGGTGCCGCCTATCACATACAGGATCCGCAGCGCCTTGGGCAGCTGGGGCTGAAGCCGGTTGACCTTATACAGAATAAACCCTGCGCTGGCCACGAAGAACAGGGTGAACACCCCGCTGAAAAGGCGATCGGAGGGCGCGCCGTCCCACAGGCCGATGCCCAGAAACGCGGCTATCGCCAGCAGAGCGCAGCTTGCAATGCGCAGACCCGTGGCCGGAAGCCGTTTTTTCTCGGCGTTGAGCCGCTCCAGTGCCTCGGCGGCGCCGGATACGTTCTGCTGGGCGGCCATGGTCATGTATTTTTTGGCCAGCTCCGGATCCTTGGGCACGCCCAGCCCTTTTTCATATAAAAGCCCCAGATTCTTCCATCCCAGCGGCTGCCCCAGCCGGCCGGCCTTTTCAAACAGCTCCGCCGCCCGTGCGGCGTCCGCCGTGCAGCCGATGCCGTGCTCGTAGAGATAGCCCAGATTGTTGGCGGCGGTCTCGTCGTCGTTTTCGGCGCTCTTGGTGTAATAGGAAAAAGCCTTGTCCGGATCCCGCTCACAGCCCAGCCCCCGCTCATAGCAGAAGCCCGCCTGACACTGGGCGCCGGGGTGCCCCTCGGCGGCAGCCTTTTCATATAGGGCAAGAGCCTGGGTGTAGTCCTGCGGAATGTCTCGGCCGGAAAAGAGCATGTTGCCGAGGCAGTAGGCGGCGGCTTCGTCGCCCAATTCTATGGCGCGCCGGTAAAGCTCCACAGCCTTCTGAGGATCCTTTTCCACACCCGTGCCGTTTTCATAGCACACGGCCAAAGCCCGCATGCCGTCGGCATAGCCCTGCTCGGCGGATCTTTTATACAGCGCTGCGGCGTGGGCAAGATCCTTTTCCACGCCCTCGCCCGCCTCATAGTGCAGCCCCAAAAAGAATTGCGCGCGGGCAAAGTCCTGCGCCGCGGCCTGAGCGAACAGCTCCGCCGCCCTGCCCCTGTCCTTGGGAACGCCGTAGCCGTAGCGGCACAGCACGCCCAGATTGCACTGGGCTTCGGGACTGCCCAGTCGGGCGGATTCCTCATAAAGCTCCGCTGCCTTTTGGATGTCCCGCTCCACGCCCCGTCCGGCCTCGTAGCACAGCCCCAGCTGGCAAATGGAGCGGGCGTGCCCCGCCTCCGCTGCCCGCCGGAAGCAGTCGGCGGCGCGCTGGTCGTTCCTCTCGAGGCCGTGGCCGTAGGTGTAGCACAGCCCCAGGCGGTAAAGCCCGTCGGGATAGTTCTGCTGGGCGGCTCGGCGGAAGCACATGGCGGCTTTCTCCGCCGATTCCTCCACGCCCTGGCCGTCGTCATAGCTCAGCCCTAAAAAGAACCAGCCCCGTGCCAGCCCTTCCTTGCCGGCCTGCAAAAACAGCTCGGCAGCCCGCGCGTCGTCCTGCTCCACGCCCTTGCCCAGATGATACAGCACGCCCAGCGCGCACAGTCCGTCGCCGCTGCGGCCGCGGGCGGCCTCCTCATAAAGCAGGGCGGCCTTTTTTATGTTCTGCTCCACGCCGTTGCCAAACTCGTAGCACAGCCCCAGAAAGTATTGCGCCCGAGGCAGACGCTGCTCGGCAGCCAGCGTGAAAAGCTCTGCTGCCTTGGCGTAGTCCCTCTCCACGCCTATGCCCACGTAGTACAGCGCCCCCAGATTGCACTGCCCCTGGGGATACTCCATGTCCGCCGCCTTCTGATAGAGCGCCACGGCGGTGTCCAAGTCCCGCTCCGTGCCCTGCCCGTTTTCGTAGCACACGCCCAGATCGCATATGGCGGGGGCATAGTCCATGTCGGCGCTCTCTTTGAACAGGGCAAAGGCCTGCTGCGGATCCTGCGCCACGCCCACGCCGCTGTCGTAGCACACGCCCTTCCAGTAAAGCGCCACGGGGTCATCCGCCGCCGCCTGCGAAAACCAGTAAAACGCCTGCTGCCCGTCCTTCTCAACGCCGCCGGTGCCGTAGAGATAGTTAACGCCCATCTGCACGGCAGCGGCGCAGTCGCCGTTGTCGGCAGCCTGACGGCACTCCTCCAGATGTTGGCGCCGGCGGTGGGCGTCGGCCAGCTTCAGAAGCTCCGGAGAAAAGAACACCACGTCGGCATCCTGCGGCGTCGGCTGTTCAAAGGGATATTGCTCTGCCATGTGAAAAAACCTCCTTCGGTGGAGCGCAAGCCCGAGGGGACAAATTGCTTCCTTTTTCGGCATTTTATCACACGCAGCGGCAGCTTGCAACGGGAAAAGCGCGGCCGGTCAGCTTTTCTCGGCGCCCAGCGTCTCGGCAAAGCCCACGGCGAACAGGCGGGCGGAATAAATGGCCTCGTCCAGCGAGTTTCCGGCGGCGCCCACCTCCACCAGCAGCGAGCCGTTGCACAGCCCCTGATTATATCCGTAGGAGCGCAGGATAATGGGGCGCATCAGCGTGGGGTGCTCCTTCAGCAGATTCGCCTGCACCGCCGCCGCCAGCCGGAGATTGTCCATCCACGCCCCGTAGTTGCTGCCCATGACGATGCTGAGCTGGGCGGCGCGCGGATCCTCCTTGCTCACCACCTTGTACTGCCTGCCCTCTGCGTCCGAAATGGCGTCCCGATGGATGTCCAGCACAAAGGACAGGGAGGGATACTTTTCCAGATAGGCGGCGGCGCTGCTGCGGCTTTTGCCGTAGGCGCTGTTGTAATCCGAGTCGTGGATCTGCCGGTCGTGGAGAACGGAGATGCCGTATTGCGAGAGCACCGCGGCGATCTCGTCGCCGACGCGGATCATGTTTTTCTCGGTGTCCGCCGTGCGGTAGCTGCCGCTGGGGGTATACTCCTCTCCGGCGGGCATGGTGTAGGCTTCGCTGCCGTGGGTGTGGATGATGAGCACCTGGGGCTGGGTGCTGTCCCCCAGCTTGGCGGGGAAGGTGCCGTCCAGCAGGGCGGTGTCTATGCTGCGGCCGACGCTGTTTTTGATGAAAACGCTGCCGGCCACGATATAGCTCTTGGACGCCGTGGGGATCACCGTCTGGCTGGGCGAGCCGTTGTCGGCAAAGGTCAGCCCCGCCGTGAGGCTGTTTTCCGGCTGGGGCGTGTTGTCCTCGGGCTGCGGCTGCGGTTCGGGGGTCTCCGGCTGCGGCTCGGGCGTCGGCTCCTCCTGCGCCGGCAGAGTGCCGTAAGCCGCCCACAGCAGGGGCGACTGCTGCAAGGACAGCAGGGTGGACAGGCTCATGCCCCTGTCGCCCAGCACGTCCCCCAGCTCCAGCTGCACCAGCGCCTTGGGCAGCTGAAACGATTCGCGCATAGCCTCTGCCGCTGCCGGCAGGGAGCGGCTCTCCACCGTGGCGGCCACCACCCACACCGTGCAGGCGGCCAGCAGCGCGGCGCCGCTGCGGCGCAAAAATTTTTTCAAGATCAGCCCTCCTCTGCGGATCGGGATAGACAAGCTTATGCGCCCGCGGCGGGGAATATGCCGCCCGACCCGACGGCGATTGGGAGAAATTGTAACCGAAATTTTCTTGACGGCCGGCGGATAGATTTATATAATAAGGTTTACAATACTCAATGAAACTACAGGAGGTGTGCATACATGGAACAGGTCATGGATACCATGCGCAATGCGGGCAGCCGTGTGCTGGCAGCGCTGTGTGAAACGGGAAAGGCTGTGGCCGGCTTTGTGACGGGCGTGGTTAAGTCCGTAAGCTGCGCCGTGGCGGGCTTTGTGAAGGACGGCACCTGCAAGGCGGCGGGCTGCACCTGGAGCAAGGTCAAGCAGTTCGTCAAGGACAACCGTCAGGTGCTGCTGATCGTGGCAGCCGGCGTGTCTGCCGCGCTGACGGCGTTGGCGGCGGTCAGCTTTTTCCTGGGCAGAAAGAAATAAAACAACACAAAGCAGGGGCGCTTCCCGCTCCTGCTTTTCCTTTCGGGTGAGGATCAAGTGGAGGTAGTATGCCTACGGTAACAAAAAGAGAAAAAAGTATTTCGGCCGGCAAATGGGTGATCCCGGTGGTCATGGGGCTGGCCATTGCCGCCCTCGCGGCGACCGTCGTGGTGCAGGGAGTGCAGATACATAAGATCAAGCAGGGACATGAGAGCCAGTCGGCGCAGAATGCGGAGCGGGCGGAAACGATCGAGCGGCAGACAAAGCAGCTGGAGGAGCAGATGCAGGAGCTGGAGGAGCTGCGCCGGCAGAAAGGAGAGCTGGAGCAGCTGACGCAGCAGCAGTCGGAGCGTCTGGCGGCGCTGGAGGCGCAGGTGCGTGCCGCTGCGGCCGCCACCACGAACACCACGGCCACGACTTCCTCCGGCGGGTATAGCTCCCTGTATCCGGATTTCTATGCGCCGCAGGCCTACAGCGCCAACTCTGCCCCGAGCAAAACGGCCTACCTCACCTTTGACGACGGCCCCTCCGGCAACACCGACGTCATTTTGCAGACCCTGCAGGAAGAAAACGTCAAAGCCACCTTTTTCGTGGTGGGCACCACCGACGCAAACAATCTGGCGCGGATGCGCCGCATCGTGCAGGAGGGGCACACCATCGGCATGCACAGCTATAGCCACTCCTATAAAAAGATCTATGCCTCTGTGGAGGCCTTCCTGAAGGATATGTATCAGGTGTTCAACCTCATCAAGGACACCACCGGCGTCACGCCCACCTGCTTCCGTTTTCCCGGCGGCAGCATCAATAGCTATAATAAAGCCGTATATAAGGACATTAAGGCGGAAATGATACGCCGCGGCTTCGTGCCCTACGACTGGAACGTGTCCAGCGGCGATGCCAGCACCACCAAGTACACGCCGGAGCAGTTGACAGGGCATGTGCTGAACGGCATCGGCAGCAAGAGCCGCATCATCGTGCTCATGCACGACTCGTCCTCCAAGGAGAACACTGCGCAGGCGGTGCGCCAGATCATTACCGGCATTCGGGATAAAGGCTTTACCTTTGCGCCGCTGAACTACCAGACCAAGCCCATCCTGTTCTGACGACGGTCAAAAAACAACTGCACAGCGAGGAGCCGGCGCCGCCGGTTCCTTTTTTTGTTCCATAAATAATGATAAAACACGCAGAGCGAAGCCGATTGAAGACGATTGGAGCGAAACAGTAATTCCAGAAGAAGAAAAATTTCGGCAAACATACGTTTTTTCTAATAAAGGCTTGCAATGAACATCAATGTTCGATGTATACTGACCATGGAAGATGAGGGGACATAAAAAGATGCCGAGGGCGCTCTGCCCGATCCCCAAACGGCCTGACCGGTTCTGCACAGGTGGGGAGTGAGCAGCAGGTTCATAAAAAGGGTGCGCACGGCAGAGTATGCGCAAAAAGAGCGGCGCACCTTCCGCCCCACCGCCCATATGGAAGGCAATGTGGAGACCAAGGGCATCAGCGTGGAAAGCGGCGCCGTGCTGATGGGTAATATTAAGATGTAAAAGGGAAAAATAAAAGGGAAATGACGGCGCGCTGGGCGCCTCAGCCGCAAAACCCAAAACGGATGGGATCCCCCCGAGGCAAAAGCTGCCTTCGGGGGGATCCCATCATTTCTGCGTTCCTGCGAGAGAAGCGGAATTACAGGTTCTTCTCGTAGGACTCGATCATCTTCTTGACCATCTGGCCACCCACGCTGCCGGCCTCACGAGAGGTCAGGTCGCCGTTGTAGCCGTCCTTCAGGTTCACGCCAACCTCTTGGGGTGTGTATTCACCTCAAAGAATAGGTATTTTTCACTACTTAGAAACGCAAAGCGCGAAAAAGAGACGAAATGCAGGATAAAATGGATATTTGGTCGGAATCACTCATTTACATCGTGAAAAGTAGAAAAACAACATAAATTGCTGAGAGGAATCATATCGAATGAAGAATACAGACATAGAAAAAACTGGCGGTATGGAATCATCGGAGGTGCAGGCCGGGGGCATAACGAAGGACGAGGCTGCGGAGCGGCTTATGGCGGAGCTGGACAAGGGAATGAAATCTGCGGAAGAAGGTTGGCTGACGCTGGAAGAAGTGGAGGAGCGGCTGGAGCTGCGGGGCTTTGACGGAGCCGCAGATGAAAAGTGAATCTTGAAAAGAAAGCACTTCCTGCTGTGACGGGAGGTGCTTTTATTTTGGAAAGTTAGGGAGGGGTTTTCGTGTCTGAGGAGTTTGACTATTACTACGGCGAGGAGAGCGAAAGCTGCTCTTTTTATCGGATTCCGCGGCTGGTGGTTTTGGGGGCTCGGTTTTCGGGGCTGTCTACGGATGCCAAGCTGCTGTATGGGCTAATGCTGGACAGGATGAATCTTTCGGCGCGGAACGGGTGGTATGACGGGGCGGGGCGGGTCTACATTTACTACACGCTGGAGGAGATACAGGAGAGCCTGCGGTGTGGGCACGGGAAGGCCGTGCGGCTGCTGGCGGAGCTGGACACGGAGAAGGGCATCGGGCTTATTGAGCGGAAAAAGCAGGGCCAGGGGCGGCCCACGCGCATTTATGTGAAGCGCTACACCACCCGGGCGGTGCCGCAGTCGGCTGACTTTCCCGGTGAGGAAGTCAAGACTTCCGAAAATGGGAAGTCAAGAGTTCCCCAAAGCGGAAGGGCAGACTTCCCAAAGGGGGACGGAAACTATACGGATAGAAACCAGACGGATGTGAATCAACTTTACAGATCCTCCTCTTCACCGCCCGGCGGCGGCCGATGGGAGAGGGAGAGGATAACGGAGGAGGTGCGCGAGCAGGTGGAGTATGGTCGGCTCTGTGGGCGCTACGAGGTGGAGCTCATAGACGAGCTGGTGGCTGTCATCACCGATGTGCTGTGCAGCACTCGCCCAACGCTTCGGGTGGGCGGCGAGCTGCTGCCTGCCTGGCAGGTGCAGAAGCGGTTTCGGCTGCTGGAGCGGGACCACCTGGAGTATGTCATCGAGAGCTTGCAGCGCACCACGGCGCAGGTGGTCAATGTGCGGGCGTACTTAATGACCACGCTGTATAACGCGCCGGTCACCATCCATCACTATTACCAGGCGGAGGTCCAGCACGACCTGGCTGGTGGGTAGCCCGCCCAGGGAGGCGGGCGTTGTGCTGTCAAAAAAGAAGGAGGATTTATGCACACGGAGTATTATTTGCTGACCGTAGATGTGACCGTGCAGGGGCCGGTGACGCTTACGGCAGCCACACAAGGGCGCAGAAAGGAGCGCCTGGGACCGAAACAAAACCCGTCTCAAATTGAGACGGGTTTTGATATAGTGCAAGGAGGAGGCAAAAAAGTATGGCAGAAGAGAAGAAAAATCCGCTGATCGGGGCGTTTCGCAGTGCGCCCGCGAAGGACCAGGAGCCGCCCGGCAGCAAGGTTGCGGAGCCGGAGAAGGCTGCGGTGCCGTCTGGGGAAAAGGCGAAGCCCGCTGAGAAGCCGGTAGAGAAAAAGACGGAGAAGGCTGCATCGACTGCGGCGGAGAAACCGGGCAAGGCTGAGGCGAAGCCGGTGGCTGCGCCTGCTGAAAAGAAGGAGAAAAAGCCGGAAGAGAAGCCAAGTGGCGGAGCCGTGAAGCAAGAGGATAAGAAAGCCGCTGTGGCTGCAAAGGCGGAGGAGAAGAAGTCTGTGGAGGACAAGACGGCGGTGGAAGAAACTGTTCCTAAAGAGGAACAGGAGAAGAAGGAGCAGACTGACGCAGACGGCATCCCGGAGGACTTTCGGCTGAACATCGTGGGTGAGGGTGCGCTGGGATCGGTGGTCATGCTGCCGGTGGAGAAGATCGACGACTTTGAGGGCCATCCCTTCCCGGTGCAGGACGACAAGGATATGCTGGACCTGGTGGAGAGCATCAAGAAGTTCGGTGTGCTGGAGCCGGTGACGGTGATCCGCAGCAGCAAGGACCCGGAGCGCTACGAGATGGTGGCGGGCCACCGGCGTAAGCACGGCTGTACCCTGGCGGGGGTTGCGCAAATTCCCGCCATCGTCCGGGATATGGACCGGGACAGCGCCATCATTTACATGGTGGATTCCAACCTCAAGCGGGAGAATATCTCCCCTATGGTCAAGGCCCGGGCCTACACCATGAAGCTGGAGGCCATGAAGCGCAAGGCGGGGCGGCCCACCAAGGCACAGGTGGAGGCGGGCTACAAGCCCATGCGGGCGGACGAGCAGCTGGCCCAGCAGACCGGGGAGAGCCGGGCTACTATCCAGCGGCTGACCCGGCTGACCAAGCTGGAGCCTGAATTGCAGGACATGGTGGAGGAGAAAAAGCTGCCCGTGAACACCGCTGCGGACATCTCCTACTTGAAGCCCCAGGAGCAGAAAACCCTGGCAGACGCCATCAAGCGGGAGGATAAGGTCCCCACCGGGGCCAAGGCCGCCGAGCTGAAAAAGGAAAGCCAGGCGGGCAAGCTGACGGCGGAGAAGATCGAGCAGACCGTGGCACCCAGTAAGCGGGAGATGTTTCTGCCGCTGAAGGTCACCTTCACCGAGGAGGAGCTGCGGCCTTATTTCCCCAAGAAGGACACGACCATTGCGGATGCCAAGCGGGTGGTGTTTGAGGCGCTGGACCTGCGGCAACGGGCGCTGAACCGGCAAAAGGCCAAGGCGGAGCAGGAAAAGGCGGAAAAAAAAGCGGCGCCGGGCAAAGAGAGGTGATGGACCATGCCGCAGCGGGAGGAGCCGTTTTACAATGCCTATTCCTACGGCGACAAGCTGGAGCCGGGGCAGAAGATGACCCTGGAGCACCACATCCGCTTTAATCCCTACCGGGCAGACCTGTCCTCGCTGACGGAGATGACCCTGGGCGATTTGCAGGCCATGCGGGAGAAAAGCGTGGCGGAGGAGCGGAAAATTTTCAGCGAATTGCAGGAGCAGGCCCAGCTTTGGGAGGCCCAGGCGGCCCAGACTATGGTGCTGGAAAAGGCTACGGAATATAAGATGACCCCGGAGGTGAAGAATAGCGGAAATCGCTGGGAGGACACGGAGTACGGCTGGCGCAGGATCAGTAACCGGGTCTATCAGATGACCTACCGCATCCGGGAGGACACCGCCTATGACCACAAATTAAAAAAGCAGGTCCCGGTGGCGTGGTGTGTGTCCTGGAGCGTGGAGTATAACCTCCCGCCCAGGAAGGACCCGTATTACAGCAGACCCTTCCCACTGGCGGGGCAGGACAACAAGCGGTATGGGGATAAGGCCGCAGCGGAGCGGTATGTGCAGGGGCGCATTGCCGCCTATGCCCATTTGTTTAGGGAGCTGTCGCCGCCGCTGCCGGAAAACCATGCGCACTTGTTTTCGGTGAATGGAAAGCTGCTGCCGGGGTACACCTTGCAGCCGCACCAGCCCACGCCCCAGGAGCTTTTGGCGTTTGTGGAGGACGGCGACACGAAAGAATCCAAGCCGAAGAAACGAAACCGAGATAGGGAGAGGTAAGCAATGAAAGTGTTAATGGTAGAGCCGGGCATGGAGCCCTATGAAAAGGAGCTGAATGGGCTGAAGGAGATGCAGCAGGCTGTGGGCGGGCTGATCCAGGCCATCTATCCCTTTGAGGACAAGGTGGCCGTTGTGTGCGACGACGAGGGGATGCTGAAGCCCAACGAGTTCAACCGCAGTATGCCGGGGGGCTACGGTGGGGTGTTCGGGCCGTTCTTTGTGTGCGGGCTGGGCGAGGACGACTTCGTTTCGTTGACGCCGGAACAGATGCAGGTCTACAAGAAGCAGTTTCACCAGGCGGAGCTGCTGCTGGGGGTTAAGGACAATGCGCCGGTGACGCTGCGGGTGGAGCCGTTTAAGAAGCGGGATGGGCCTAAGAAGGATAAGGGCTTGGAGAGGTGAGCAGCATGATGGTGGATATACAGAAGACCCGATTTGAGGCGGTGGAAATATGCGGTGTGCCGGGGCTTTTCACCGTGGAGCGCATACGCCGGTCGGAACTGCCGAATGGCATCTATGCCTACGATATGCAGACCTCCCCGGAGGATTGGTCGCAGCCGTGCTGACCGGCCAGCGCATCGACCTGCCGGAAAACGGATACCGGGACCTGGCTCCCGGCGACTTCAACTGGCCATGCTCCAGGGACAGGCCGACCATCGCGGAGTTTGCCCAAAGGCATGGGCTGCCTATTAAGCCCCGGTGCCATGCAAGGACAGCACCGACACGGTAGGGATGGACAGCGCCTTTGGGTGCTGTCCACGCAAGCATGGCATTTGGTAGCACAAATGCCGCTTGTTAGGGGCGCGACCCCTAAGACCCCGAAAGCGCGTATTGCGTCTCAAATTGAGACGCATTTTTTGTAGGAGGTGAGAGACACGAGAAAACGAAACCGGCATGTGAGCGTGTGGCTGAACGACGCGGAGCTGGATCATCTGCGCAGGCAGGCGGTGGCTGCGGGGCTGGGCATGGACCCGTTTCTGCGCAGCCTCATCCTGGGCGTAGAGCTGCGGCCACGGCCACCCGACACCTACGCCGCCCTGCTGCGGGAGCTGTCGGCCATCGGCAACAACATCAATCAGATCGCCCACACGGTCAACGCGCAAAAGTATGCGGCGGACAGCCAGGTGGATCGGGCCGTGGCTCTTGTGCAGAGGGCGTGGCGGCTGGTGAAGGACAGCTTTTAATGGCGTACACGAAGATCATTGTGATCCGCGGGCGGCTGGATAAGTGCCTGCGCTATGCAGCCAACGAGGAAAAGACCCATTTGGAGACGGCGGTGGACTACGCCCTGGACCGGGACAAGACGGAGCGGGTGTGCTTTGAGACGGCCCTAAACTGCGGGCGGGACACGGCCTATGAGGACATGGCGCAGACGGCCCGGCGCTGGGGTAAGGAGGGGCGCGTGCGCAAGGGGTATCATGTGATCCAGTCCTTCCGGCCCGGTGAGGTGACGCCGGAGCAGGCCCATGCCATAGGCGTGGAGCTGGCCCGTCGGGCCCTGGGCGGGCGGTATGAGGTGGTGGTCGCCACCCATTTGGACCGGGCGCATTTACACAACCATGTGGTGTTTAACGCGGTGTCCTTCATGGACGGGAAGATGTACCGGGACAGCTTTCGGGATTACTATGAGGGCATACGGGGCATATCGGACGCTCTGTGCCGGGAGAAGGGGCTCTCCGTCATTGAGCCGGGCGAGGATGCCGCGCCCTCGGGACAGTACCGGGCGCAGCAGCGGGGCGGGACCACGCTGCGGGAGGTGGTGCGCCGGGACATGGACGAGGCTGTCCACAGGGCACTTAGCTATGGGGAGTTCCTGCGGGAGCTGCGGCGCATGGGCTACCAGGTGAAAAGCGGGGACAATGTGAAGCACACCGCTGTGCGTCCCCCGGGCGGTCGGCGGTTTATCCGGCTGGACAGTTTGGGGAACGGCTACGGAGAAGCGGACATCCGGGCGCGTATCAAGAGCGCGTGGCAGAGGCCATTGCAGCCGCCGTCCGGGCGCAAGATATATCGTGTGCGGTGGATGCCGGAGCGAACGAAGCCCCTGCCCTATTTCCAGCGGCTATACCTATATTATATGTATCTGCTACGGGGACCCAGGCGGACGCGGAACACATCTCCGGCCCTGCGGCGGGAGGTGCTGAAGCTGGAGCGATACCAGGTGCAGTTTCGGTATCTGCGGGAAAAACGCATTGAGACGAGGCAGCAGCTTACCATGTTGCGGGATGCGCTGCAAGGGGAGATGGATGCGCACACAGAGCAGCGGCGACAGCTTTATTTGGCACGGCGCAGAGGCGTGGAGGGGCTGGATGCGGGGATCGCGGCGCACACGGAGCGGCTGCGTCGGCTGCGGAAGGAGTGGAGGCAGTGCTGCGCCATTGAAGCGGATGCCCGGCGGATCGAGCAGCAATTCAAACAACAGCGGGAACAGGAAATTTTAGACCAAGGAGGACCGGAACATGGATGCAGGCAGCGAAGCCGTTGACCTGATGGTGCGGGAGGGCTTGCAAATTACAGAGGCAAGCATCAAGCTGCTGGCAGCAGGCAGTAAAAATTTAGCGGCATTTATCTACGCCCTGGCGAAAGACAACAAGCGGGTGTCCGGCAGGACCAACATGGGCCGCCTGCTGCGGGAGGGCAAGGAGCTGCGGGTGTTTCAGCTACGGGAGAGCGACCTGGCGGCGTTCCACGCCTACGCCAAAAAGGGCGTTCTCTACGCGGTGGTCAAGGACAAGAACGCTCGGGATGGGCTGGTGGATCTGATCACCAATGTGGACTTTGCGGCACAGGTGAATCTGTTTTTGGAGCGCCACGGCTATGCCGCGCCCCAGCGGGAGGATAGCAAAGCAAAAAAAGCAGATGCCCGCGCAGCACAAGGCAGCTCCTCACCACAGCGCGGGAATGGCTTGACGCAAGAGGAGATGACTACTGAGGGAAAGTCCTCGGTAAAGGGGCGACTGGCGGCGCTACGGCGTGCGGCGGGAGAGACGGAGCCGCATTTGCCGGGTGGACGGATGCCGCCTAAAATTCGGGAATAGGAGGTTATGGAGAATGGCAAATTTGGAGGAGATCGTTTCAAGGAAAACGGAGAACGACAGCCAGTGGAAGGCGCGGCAGCAGGCGGACCGGGAAAATCTCATGGCCTTGCAGGACGCGGCGGTCATGGAGATCACCAGCAGTCCGGAGGCGTACAGCCACTACCTGGACTTGCAGGGGGACAACCCGGCGTACAGCGCGGGGAACATCGCCCTGGCTATGGTGCAGGATGGGGATGTGACGGTGTTCGGCACCAAGGAGAAATGGAAAATGCTGGGGCGGTTCGTGCCGGTCAGCGAGAATGGGAATGGCATACATATCTTTGCCCGGTCTACCTTCGGCAAGGGCTACATGCTGGCGGATGCCTACGATGTGCGGCAGACCCAAGGGCGGCCTATGAAGGAGGTGAAGCTGGAAAATGACACCAGGGAGATGGAGGCGGCCATGGCGACGCTGCTGAACTATGCCGCCTGCCAGGTGGTCATTGACAAGGAACTGCACACCCCCGCTGTCTATGATCCCCAGCGGATGGAGGTGGCCATCAACCCGGACTACCCGGACGGTGAGATGTTCGCTGCCATCGCCACAGCGGTGGCTCATTCGAGACTCCACGGCAAGGGGTATAACACGCAGTATGAATATGCCGAGTGTGATCTGGACGCGCAGAGCGTGTCGTACCTGCTGTGCCGCCGGTTTGGAGTGAAGCGTGAATTGCCGGACCTGGCGGAGATGCCCGCCCTGTATGAGGGCTGGGACACCCAGGAGCGGCGGCAGGCATTGGACCAGATACAGAAAATGAGCAAGCAGATCGGCGCGTCCGTGGAGAAAAGCATCACGCCCCAGCGGAGCCGGGTGCCGATGCAGCACAGCGGACGGTAAGGTTTCCCCTGCCTGCGGGAGTGTAAGCCGCCGCGCTGCACCCGTCAAGGCTGGGCGGCTGCCTTGCGTCAGCCGCCCACGAGCCGCCCAGTGTGCGCACTGGCCGGGCCTTGACCGGAGCCGCCCAGCGGCTTGGGTGGCAGGGAAGGGGGAAACCATTCCTATCCGTACTTTGTACGGATAGGTCCAGCATGAGCTGGGACGCGGCGATGGAGTGCGGGGCGCGGGGCGGGAATTGCGTCTCAAATTGAGACGCAATTTTTGCTGAAAAGGTTTTTCCTTCGATTTTTTGACATAAAAAATGCGGTGCGGTACAATGGAGGTGAACAAAAACAGGGGAGGCAATCTTATGAAGAAAGCAACTGTATTTTTGCTGTCTGTTTGCCTGGCGGCGCTGCTTGTGGGCTGTGGCGGACAAAAGGAAACGGTGGATGACGGGGCGCAGAGCAAGACGCAAGCTGCAACGGATGTGAAAGAGGAAGCAGCCCCCGGAACGGCTTCGGAGACAGCGGCGGATTCCGGCACGGAGGTGGACACACCGGCCCAGCAGGGCGGAGCGGCGAAAGCGGACACGGGCTCCTCTGCGGGAGACGCAAAGACTGCGGCGGGGAAAACTCCTGCGCAGGAGGCTGGAGCGAGTGCGCCGTCTAAGGCGGGACCTGCTGGGGGTAAATCATCCGATTCGGCAGGGAGTAGTTCTTCCAAGCCTGCGGGGAATAGTCCATCCGTACCTGTGGGGAATGAGCCATCTACACCTGCGGGGAGTGGGGCGGCTGCGGAGGAAACGCCTGCGCCGCAGCCGGAGGAGAAAGTTTTTGACATGGACTACTGGCTGGGCTATGCCAAGGACTACGCCGTGGGCATTGGTCTGCGGCTGGATGAAAATGCGGCGGATAGCTGGGACACGCCCATCCGATGCAGCAGTAAGACGGAGGATGTTCTGGCCGCCTATATCCGGGATGATCTGACATATTATAAGAACGAGGAAGGCTGCACCGCTGTGTGGATATGGGCAGGGCAAGTGGAAGATGGGCAGTACGAACTGTTCATCGGCCGCGGGTGACGCAAAATATATAGGAGAAAGGCTCTCATGGAGAGCCTTTCGGCCTGTAGATAAAGTGGTGGAATTTGTGATAACGGTAAGGAAGGGAGTGTGAGGGAAACCCAAGAAGGGTGTCCCTCACCATTGAAATCAGTAGTTTTTGAAACTTTGAAAAAGTTTCAAAAACTTAGGCAGCGGGTCGAAAAGATTTTTTTGACCCGCTGAAAGGCTCTCGTGGAGGGCCTTTTTCTTATATTCAAATTTTAGAATGGGAGGTTTGTTTTGAAACAAATTATCAAGTGCGTAGCGGCGTTTCTGCTGGCGCTGGTGCTGTGTTTATGCCTGCTGCCTACCACAGCTTTTGCGGCATCTAAGCAGGTGTATATTTGGAATTTTCCGCTGTCAGATGACACCCTGAAGTCCAGCGGCAAGTGGGGGCATGGGGCGTTAAACCTGCGGTTTGGGTATCATGTGGCAGCCAACAATTACACGCAGTTTCGGTGCCTGGATTCCTGGCAGGGTGAGGTGGCCTACTGCATTGAGCCGGGTGTACCGCAGAAAAACTATGATTCCCTTACGGACCACGATGACACCTGGTGGAACCGCATGACCCTGCCTGCCGGGCATCCCCTTACGCCCCGTGAGGTGCAGAGGCTGATTGGGCGAGTTATGAGCTACGGCTACCACGGCTCTATCGGCGGGGGCTGGTGGGCGGATGTGGAAGCTACGGCGGAGAAAATGGCCTGGGCCTATGCCACGCAGATTCTCATTTGGGAGGTGGTGGTAGGCGAACGGGACAGCAGCTTCCGCCATATTGATGTGAAGTCTATGGGTTATAACGAAGCCTTGGAACGGGTGGATAGTACCCATCCCCTGCGGAGTAAAATTCTCAGCTACTATAACTCCATCGTGTCCTCGGTGCAGACCCACAGCAAGCGTCCCAGCTTTTGCGGGTCTTTGCCTTCCAATGCGGAAACGCTGGAGCTGAGTTGGGACGGAAGCAAGTTTGTGGGCAGCGTCACGGATGCAAATGGAATGCTGGGAAAGTACAGCTTCAGCTGTAAGGACGCAGACTTGACTTTCAGCAAGAGCGGGAATGTACTGACGGTTTCCACGGAGAAGCCTATCCCGGAGGCTGTCACCGTGGTGGGTAGCAAAAATGGCACTACCCATGCGGGCGTGGTAGTCTGGGGCGACGGCGTGTGGGGGCCCTCGGGTGGCATCCAGGATGTGGTCACTTACTCGGCCAGCGTCCGGGACCCGGTGACGGCTTATCTCAAAATCAAGACCGCTGCTATCCCTGGGAAGGTCACGGTGAAAAAAGTGGATGCCGAGGGTGCGCCTTTGCCGGGGATTCGGTTTCTGCTGGAATCCTCTGCGGACCAGGTGAACTGGCAGGAGGTGAGCACAGCGGAAACGGGTGCGGACGGTTCGGTTTGCTGGGAAGATTTGACAGCAGGCGGCGGCACCTACTACCGGGTGACGGAGGTGCAGGCGGCGGAGGGAATGACGCTGCTGACGGAGCCTTTGTTTTTGGGGACGCTGGATGCAAGCGAACACGACATCACCATTACCGCCTGCAACAATGCGGGCTTTGCGCTGCCCTTTACGGGCGGGGCGGGATTCACAATTTATATTCTGTTTGCGACGCTCATGCTCGGCATGGGTGTTTATTTTTGCAAAAAATCCACGATGAAAAAGGAGAACTGAACGATGAAGAAAACGAAGCGACTTTGGGCGCTGCTCCTGGCTATGGTCATGGCCTTGGGACTTATCACCACGGCGTTCGCGGCGCCGACCATTGACTCCGGGCGAAAGGCGTCCCTTTCCCTTTACAAGTACGACATCACGGCAGCCAGCGCAGACGGGGCGTGGGATGCGGCGTCCTATGTCAGCACCGGCGTGCAGGACGATGCCGTTACCGACAAGCTGGCAAAGTACGCCATCCAGGGCGTGGAGTTTAGCTATCTGCGGGTGGCGTCCATCTCCACTTACAGTCAGCGGGAGAGCGGTCAGTACAAGGTGGGTGTGCTGTACGGATTTGCGGACGATGCAGTGCTCCAGGCCATTGGGCTGACTAAGGCGGACGCTTACAAGCGCGGGAACGGCGTGTTCTACTTTACCTCCGACAAGCTGAACAAAGCCCTGGCGGATGCCCTGGCTGTCAACGCCACTACCGTTAAAAATGCGCTGGAGGCCACTGTCCGCAACGGCGGCAAGGCCATGCCCGAGACGGACGCAAACGGACACAGCAAGGTCGGTGGACTGGAGCAGGGGTTGTATCTGGCGGTGGAGACCCGTGTGCCGGAGAATGTCACCAGCACCTGCAACCCGTTTTTTGTTTCCCTGCCCATGACCACTATCGACGGCAAAGACTGGAACTATGATGTGACCGTGTACCCCAAGAATCAGACCGGCAAACCCACGCTGGAAAAGACCGTCCGGGAGGATAAGAACAGCACCGGCAAGAACGGCGGCACGGGGGATATTGCGGATGGCTATGCACATACTGCCACCGCTTCTGTGGGCGATGTGGTGGACTATCAGATCATCAGCACACTGCCCACCATTACCTCCAAGGCTACCAGTTTGACTACTTATACATTCGTGGACACGCTGAGCGAGGGCATCCGCTACAACAGAAGCGATGTGGTCATTGAGTTCTTCCGGGATGCCGGATGCACAGATCAGATCACCACTTGGGACGAGGATTCCGGCAAGTTTGTCGTCAGCTATGATGACGCTGCCAACACCATGACCATTGGTATGACAGAGACCGGGCTGGCGGACATCAATGAATCCGCAAGTGTCTACACCGATAGCGTGAAGCGTGGTTACAGCGACTGTACCATGCGGATCACCTATGCCGCTACCCTTACCGCTGACGCACAGCTGGGTGATACCGACAACCCCAACGAGGTGGTGCTGACCTGGAAGCGCACCAATACAGGCTACTTTGATACGCTCCAGGACTGCTGCCATGTGTATACCTACGGTGTGGATGTGCTGAAGCAGTTTTCAGACGGCAAGGGTGACCTGGCCAATGTTCGTTTCCTGCTGCACAACGACACGGACGGCTATTTTGTGACGGCAAAGCTGGTGGACGGCGTGTACCATGTCACCGGCCACGAGGCGAAGGAGAGCAAGGCCACGGTGTTTGCGCCCAACGGGGAGGGGCACATCCGGGTCATGGGTCTGGAGGATGATACCTATACGCTGACAGAGACCGCCACGGACAAGGGATATGTGCTGCTGAAGGACGGCGTGGAGATCGTTATTGCTGCTACAGAGAGCGAGAGCGCCTGCGAGACCTGCGGCGTGAAGCTCCTGACGGCCAGCGGCAGCGTCAACGGCGACGCGGTGGACCTGGAGAGCGGCAATGCCATCGTGCCGCTGACGGTCATCAACAACCCCGGTTTTGATCTGCCTAAGACAGGCGGTTACGGCACTTGGATGTTCACCGTGGGCGGCTGCATGCTGCTGGGCGTGGCGGCGTTTATTGTGGTCCGGGGGCGGAAGCACAATAGGAACGACCAGTGAAGTGGCGACTGCTGGCGGTAGCCTGTGTGCTTCTGGCGCTGGGGTTGCTGCTCTACCCGCTTATGGGTGAACTGGTAAGTGAAAAGTATCACTCGGATGTGGAGGCGGTGTACACCGCCGCTATTGCGGACACTGACAATGCGGAGTTGGCCGAGCAGCGTCGGGCGGCGGAGGCGTATAATGCCTTGCTGCGGGGTGAGGCGGCGGTCAGTATGGGAGGGGCTTCGGCCTCTCCCTTGGCCTATGCGGAGCAGCTTACCGTGGGCGGAGCTATGTGCACCATCGACATCCCGAAGATCGGCGTGTATCTCCCGGTGCAGCACGGCACGGGAGCGGAGACGCTGGAACGGGCCGTGGGGCATGTGGTGGGCACTTCCCTGCCCGTGGGCGGGGCGGGCACCCATGCGGTGCTGTCGGCCCACAGCGGCATGGCCAGTGCGAAGCTGTTTTCGGACATCGGCCAGTTGGTGAAAGGCGATGTTTTCTATATCCATGTGCTGGGCCAGGTGCTGGCCTACGAGGTGGACCAGATCGCCACGGTGCTGCCTTCGGACACATCGCTGCTGCAAATCGAGGACGGGCAGGACCTGGTGACGCTGGTGACCTGTACGCCCTTTGGGGTGAACACCCACCGGCTGCTGGTGCGGGGACATCGGGTGCCGTATGTGCCGGAGCTGGTGGTAGAAAATGGAAAAACTCCGAAGGCTGCGTCTTCGTGGACGCAGCACTATCTCACGGGCTTGGGCATCGGTCTTGGTGTGTTGGCTTCAATCGGCGGGATCTGCTTCTTTGCAAGGAGGACACGCCGTGGGTAAAAAAGCTGCTTTGTTGGCGGTGGCGCTGGCCGTGGCGGGGCTTTGTATTCTGCTGTGGCCGGTGGTTTCCGGGCATAGGCTGCAAGCGGACATGAGCGCGGCGGCACAGGGCTTTTTGGAGGAGGCGAGACAGTCATACTCCGAGCTGCTGGCAGACTTGCAGGGATATAACCAGCGCATTTATACGGAGCGGCAGGCGGGACTGGCCGACGCTTTGGCCTGTGAGGAGCCTGCTGTATTGCTGAGAGACTACGGCGTGGAGGACGAGGTCATAGGGGTGCTGGAGATACCAGCGCTGGAGCTGTTCATGCCGGTCTATTTGGGCGCGTCTGATCCGCATCTTGCCGCAGGGGCCGCCGTGCTGGGGAACACTTCGGCGCCCATTGGCGGCGTAAATACCAACTGCGTTATTGCCGGGCATAGAGGATGGTATGGCGCGGATTATTTTCGGCACATAGACCGCTTGCAGGCGGGCGATATGGTAACGATTACGAATCTATGGGAAACACTCACCTATGCCGTGGTTGACATGAAGATCATCCAGCCGGACCAGGTGGACAAAATCAAAATCCAGCCGGGGCGTGACCTGCTGACGCTCATCACCTGCCATCCCTACGCCAGCGGAGGACGGCAACGGCTGGCGGTCTATTGTGAGCGGGTGCGGCAGGGGCCGTGCCAAAATGTGTCTCAATTTGAGACGGATTAGGAGGATGGGTTATGCGGAGAAAATCTGTGCCGCCGGTGGTTTGGGCGGCGCTGGCGATCCCGGTGCTATGGGCGGCGGTCTTGGCGGCGGGGGTGTATGAGAGCGGGATGAATCTATTTCAGTTGCTGGGGCGGCTTTCTGAGGCGGGGCTGCATCCGTTTGACCTTCGCTTGACATCGTATACGCCACGATTTCTATTGGCGTTTCTGCTGCTCTATGGAGGCGCGGTGGTCCTATATTATTCCGGCAGGGAAAACCACAGGCCGGGGGAGGAATACGGCTCCGCCCGATGGGGCAGTGCGCGGCAGCTCAATGGGAAATATGCGGATAAGGACCCGGTCAATAACACCCTGCTGACCCGCCATGTGGCTATGAGCCTCAACGGACGGCAGCATGGGCGGAATCTGCTGCAAATCATCGTGGGCGGCAGCGGGGCCGGTAAGACGCGGTATTTCTGCAAGCCCAACATCATGCAGGTAAACGGCAGCTTCCTGGTGACGGACCCGAAGGGTGAAATGCTCCGGGACCTGGCGCCGCTGCTGCTGGAGGAGGGGTATGTGCTGCGGGTGTTTGATCTCATTGACCCCCGGCACTCGGACGCTTTTAATCCCTTTGCCTATATCCGGGATGCCAAGGATGTGATGAAGCTGGTGAATAACCTCATTCAAAACACCACACCCAAGAACGCCCAGCAGAGCGACCCGTTTTGGGAGCGGGCGGAGGTGGCCTTGGACACGGCGCTGATGCTGTATCTGCTGTATGAAGCGCCCCCGGAGGAGCAGAACCTTGAAACGGTGCTGTATATGCTGGAAAACGGCGGGGCCAGCGAGGAGGACGAGGCGTACCGCTCCCCGCTGGACCTGCTGTTTGAGGCCCTGGAGGACCAGGAGCCGGACCACATCGCCGTGCGGGAATACCATATTTTCCGGCAGGCGGCGGGCAAAACGGCCCGGTCCATCCTCATTACTGCGGCGGTGCGGCTGTCGGCCTTTATCATCCCGGAGATCAGAAGCATTACATCCCGTGACGAAATGGAGCTTTCCCGCATGGGGGAGAGGAAGCAGGCGGTGTTTGCCGTGATCCCCGACAGCGACAGCACCTTTAATTACCTGGTGGGGATGCTCTATACCTGTGCGTTTCAGTCCCTTTACTACCAGGCGGACAAGGTACATCAAGGGACGCTGCCTGTGCCGGTGCGGTTGATGATGGACGAGTTTTGCAATGTGGCCCTGCCCAGCGACTTCGGGAAGATACAGAGCACTATGCGCTCCCGGAACATCATGTCCACCATTGTGCTGCAAAATATTTCGGGGCTGAAGGCGCTGTTTAAGGACGACTGGGAGGGGCTGCTGGGCAACGCGGACACGCTGCTGTATTTGGGTGGGAACGAGCAGTCCACCCACAAATACATCTCGGAGATGCTGGGCAAGGAGACCCTGGATGTGCGGCACAGGAGCACCACCCGTGGGCAGAATGGCTCTGACTCCGTCAGCCGCCAGCAGCTGGCGCGGGAGCTGATGACGCCGGACGAGGTGCGGAGCATGGATAACCGCTATGCGCTGCTGTTCATCCGGGGAGAAAAGCCGGTGATGGACGAGAAATACGACCTGCTGCGGCATCCGAATCTGAGGCGCACGGCGGACGGCGGGGCCGCGCCCTATGTGCATAAGGCGGCGGACTACGCCTGCGGGGATATGCGTGGGGCGTTCGTCTCGCTGGAGGAACTGATCTTATTGGAGGGATTTACAGAATGAAAAAATCTATGGTGCGGCGGGTAGGCCGCGTTTTTCTTTTGAGCCTGTGTGTCGGCACACTGACGGCGGCCACCGCCTACGCCGCCGGGGACGACCCGCTGGCTATCGTCAACAACCTGTCGGACTTCATCTTTTCCATCATCAAGGCTGTGGGCATCATCATCCTGGGCTGGGGCGTTGTGCAGGTGGGCATGAGCATACAGAGCCACGATGCCAGCCAGCGGACCCAGGGCCTGCTGTGCCTGTTCGGCGGGCTGCTCATTGCCTTTGCCAAGGAAATTCTGACGCTGATCGGCGCGGTGTAAGCCATGGACAACAACTGGATCATTGACAA
>OIZA01000430.1_pt1 | contig 22386 bp, 20 predicted proteins | sample 1588381 | NCBI WGS metagenome assembly OIZA01 (sample SAMN03283277) | human gut metagenome | biome: human-associated habitat; material: feces | host: Homo sapiens | place: Peru | collected 2012 | reverse complement strand
ATTAGTTTAGATGGGATACTAGCTCAGTTGGTAGAGCACTTGACTTTTAATCAAGGTGTCGGGAGTTCGAGTCTCCTATGTCTCATACAAACCTGTTTCGATGTGGAAGCAGGTTTTTTCATGCAAAAAAGCAGGTATGCCGAAGCACACCCGCAACCGGCCAGATCACCCAGCTCTGTTTCCACGCAAGATTATTCTCCCCCGGAACAAAGGATGCAATGAGAAAAACGGCAGTCACCACAAGCCAGTAGCATACGCTGATTGCTCCGGTGATGCCCCGCCTTGCCTTTCCTTCGCGGGTGTAATCCTCTTCCTCAAGCAGTTTTTCCATCGCCTCCTGATACTGACCGTTGTACACAAATACCATACTGCCAAGTCCTACAAGGAAAAGCAACACACATACAGCGACCACATAGGCAATGTCCTCCGCCGAAAGACTCGCCGCAACAAAGAGCGGCAGCACCGAACAGATACAGAGCAGCGTTCCGATCATGTTCAGCCTTGTGTATCTCTCCTTATATTCCTTTTTACGCTCCTTGACCATACCGCTCACACCATACTCTGTCTCAAAGGCTTCCTTTTCCAGAAAATCATACTCCCTGACCTTTGCCGCACAGGACTGGAACAATGCCACGCCGAGCAAAATCAATGTAATCGGTGAAATGACACACAGGAACGTTGCCAGCCCTTCCTTCGGGGCAATTTTCCTGCTCAGTGCCAGATATTCGGACGCCTCCTCCATCGTGACACGCCGGATGGGAGTATCCTCGGCGCTCACCTCCAGCTGTCCCGCCAGTTCCTCCTGCGACCACCCTGCCTTCCTGTGCAGGGAAATAATCTTGTCTGCCAATATCATCTGTTTCATCCTCCTGTTTTCCGGTATGCCTTGCCGCATCCCTGTTGCCAGGATCCATACCTTGTTCCCCGGTTGCATACCAGAAAACAGACTGTTCAATTTGTCAATTCCCAGTTGCACTTCGCGCAAAATGCGTCAATTCAGCACAGCGCCGCCCCATTCCACGACTGTAAAGCCATTCCGGATGATCGGATCAATCTCCGGCTCCGTTATCGCACCGCCGTCATATCTTGCAAAGCCGAACCAGATACGGTAGATGCTGTCCGGTTCCACGGAGAAGCTGACCGGCATCGCCTCATCCACAACATCCGTGAGGACCGGGTACATCACATAGTCCGCTCCCGCCTCAAGGTAAACGCTCCAATACTCGATAAAGTCCTGAATCTCCTGCTCATTGAAGCCATAGCTCTCCAGAACCCGGCGATAGGTCTCCCCCCTCTCGTCTGCCATTACGATAAAGCCCTCGTCCGTCTGGAAGAAGGAAGCGAGCGTGTTGCTCTCGTAGAACAGATACCCCTGCTTCTCTCCGTCTGCGGTGCAGAGCATACCGTCCGGCTGCGCCGTGACTGTCCATCCGTTTCCGTATTCCGGCTCGGATTTCGTCACAAGGTTCGGATAAGCAAAGCAAACCGAAACCTCTGTCTCCTCCGTCGGATAGAGGTAAATATTTGGTTTCTTCGCCTCCACATTATTCGGCATGGCATTGCTGTTCTTTCTCTTATTATTGAGGAGCCAGTCTCTCAGCCACTCAAATTCCTTCTCGCGCCCCTCTGCAACCATCTGAGCATAAAGATTCATCCGATCCCAATAGAACTTATCCTTGTATTCCTGCGCCGTCAGCTCATTGGAATCCAGATAGCCGTAATGTCTCAACGCATCACGCCCATCATAACCCATCATATTCATATAGCCCGCCTGCAGCTCAGCCGTGAAAAAGTTGTACCCGCGGACAGCCAGCCCCGGCGGCAGCCATTTGATGACCGGATGGTTCGCCATCTGATAATAATAATTATTCAAAAAATTCGCCACAAACGGGTGCCGGAGCGCACTTGATGTAAGCCCTGCTCCCGCTCCCGCAAGCTGTGCTTCCGTCTCCGGAACAAACCCCGCGAAGTACGCAAAGAAGTCCAGTGCTGATGTCATCGTATCCATTACCGGAGTTGAGGCATAAGGATTCGTCACGATGTTGTCATATAAGTTTTGCCCCCCAGTATATGCTCCGGCAATCGTACCGGCAACCCCCATCGACTTGATCCATGATGTACTCGCGCCAATAGCCGGTGCAAGCTCGCTAATCTTCGTAGCACCCCATTCCAGCCCTTGCGTTCCATATCCGATCGCCAGATCGTAAGCGGTGCCTCCGAAAACACCTGTCCAGCTGTCCCCATTGCCGATGTCATATGCGCAGTCAGCGGTAAACTGGTACGCAGAGGTACTTGTCACCCAGTCGATTGACGCATTATAGGTATCGCTCACAAACCCCATCGCCTGCTCCAGAATGCTTCTGGTAGAAGAATAGTTCGCAGTCGACCGGTCTCCGTCGCTGCCCGCCTCTCCCCTCGCCTGTACCTTATCCGGCACAAGCGCTGCCGTCAGCAAGGTAACCGCACACACCGAAACAATCAATGTCCTAACCGTTCTCTTTCTCATTTCTGCACCTCCCCGATCGCGCGAAGATAGAAATCAGCCATGCCTTCTATATAACTGTTTCCGGCTCCGATTTCCTTTGCCATTGTGTAACATGCCCCGGCATGATCGTAGTAGCCCTGTTCAAAATACACCCTTCCAAGCTCCGCAGCAGCATAGGCATTCTCCGGCTCCAGCTCCAGTGCGAGCTTCAGGTAATATTCCCGCATCGTGTAGTTTAACGGACAATCCTCCGCCAGAGCCATCGCCAACATCATATGCGCCTCACCCCAGTCGGGATGATCCTCGACTGCCTGCTGCCAGTGGTCGACCAGCCAGCTGCCTTCATAGAGATAATATTCCCCCTGCAGAAGATAATACTTCTTCGACCTTTTGTTCTCCACGTGATAGTTCAACTGGTCGCTGCCCGCCCAGTAATATTCATCTGCCGTGTCACTGTCCTTATCACGAAGTGCTTTTACTACCGAGAGATAGCCCTCTGCGGCGGTAAGCGCGACATCATCATTCTCGCCGTAAGTATCATAATAGTTTTCCAGAAAGGTTTTTGCCGCCTCCAGATCATTTCCAGACGTCAGCTGATAGACCCGCTCTGCCGCCTTTGCCCGTGCCGCAAGCGTACCGTCGCCAGCCGACGAGAAGGTAAACAGTCCGACAAGAACAGCCACTGCCGGAAGTACGATCTGTATCGCCCTGTTCCAGCCCTTTTTCAGCTTTGCCTCAAAAAATGCCTTACAGGCTATGCCCCCGATACAGAGCAGGAGTCCGAGAATGCACATTACCACCGAACTGTCCGTAAAGATTATGGAAAGCAGGAAGCCTGCCCCCAATATGCCCAGAATCAAATACATTATCATTTCTGCTCCACCTCCCCGGCTATTTTGTTTAACAGTTCTTCATGCTCACGTTCCAGATCGCCGATCAAACCAGCCCGGTACACACCGATATGCGGAAGTCCGTTGTCAAAACCGCCGTAATAGTCCTCCCACGGCATAAATTGCCGGCAGACTGAGAGTGCGTAATATGCCTTCTCATACTCACCGATCGCATCACAGGCATCGTACAAAGCGTACCAGAGCATCGGATCATCCTGCTGATATTTGACCGCCTCCTCAAAGCAGGCAGCCGCCTTTTCGTCCTCCCAGCGACCGTTATAAATTGCGCCCTTTAAGTAATAGGCATAGCCCAGATCCTGACGTACCGCAATCATCTGGTCGATATATTCAAGGCCTGCATCCGTATCCTCGGTATAGCGGTTGACGCCATCCGGGTCAATGGCTGCCCGGTATGCCTGAATATAGGCGTTCAGAAATGTATTCTGTTCGATTCTCTGCAGCTGGCTGTCTGTGAAATCATCATAGCAGCCCTCCAAATTATATTCCGCAAGGGTAGAAGACCGGTAAACCGTGATCTCCGAGATAAGCTGGGACAGATAACTGTCTATATAATCCGGATATTCCGTCGTCTTCAGCTGTTCTGCGAGGTTTTCCGCGCAGTCGATGACTGTGTCCGTATCCTTGAGCGCTACCGATGCAGCCCCGAGGTAGTAAAGTCCCGCCACATCATCCTTTTTCTCCGCAAGCAGACTCTTCGCAAGCTCCGCGCATTTCTCGGGTCTGCCGGAATCCAGATAACAATACATTGCGTTCAGCCTTATGGAGTAGTCGTCGCTGCTTTCCATAATCTTTTCACAGTAGTCGGCACACTTTTCCGTTGCCATATACGTCATATAAGCCTTGATTGCCAGCTGCTGCAGTGTTTGCAGAGCTTCCCCGGAAAACTCCTCCTGTTTCTCGTCGAGAAGCTCCGTGAACCGGTCGATTACACCGACATATTGATCGCCGCCAAAATAGGCACCCTCTGTTGCCACCGTACCATCCGAGTTTACCAGTGCATACAGTGCCAGAAACTGTTTCGTAAAGTTGTCAGGATGATCCTGTGCCTCATAGAAGATCTGCCGCCGTAGGGAATCGCTAAACCCCATCGCAACAAGGATACCGCCCTGATACGTCAGATCTCCCATCTGCACCTGCCCCATCAGGACAATAAACTCCTGATTGTCGAGAACATTTTTCAGTTCATTGATGCTCTCCGCCAGCTTCGTGCCGTCAGCCCTCAGCTCCTCCATGGAGTCATAGCCGCCCGTATAAATACGCATTGCCGCAAGCCGGGAAAGGATTTCAAGCTGTCGGTTTTTCTGCTCCTCCGTGAGGCTCTCCGCGTTCTTATATTCCGTGAGAATTGTGTACCAGAGGTTTGTGTCAACCTTTCCGGTCATATACAGCTTTTCCAGCGCTGCCAGACGGTAGCTGCTGTCCGAGTTTCCGGCAGCCAGCAGATAAGCGACTGTAACGTTACCGGGATATTCCCGATTAATAGATTCGATTGTACCGCTGCTTTGCTCCAACGCTGCCGCCCATGCATCCAGCTCTGCGTACAGCTCCTTATATATCTTCGATGCCGCGACATAATCCCCGTTCCCGGCGCACTCCCGCATCTGCACGATCCCGCTGGCATAAGAATTTTGAAAACGTGTGACAAGGGAAGGGGTGTACCGGATGCTGCACACCATCGCCACAACGATCACAGCCGCCGAGACAATCACGCCGGTCATGTTCTTCTTTTTCGCCACGGGGGCTGCGCTGTCTGCCGCCGGAGCCACATTTCCATCCGTTGCTGTCGCTTCTGCCGCCGGAGCCGCATTTCCGCCCGTTGCTGTCTCCTGCGTCATCGAAGCCGCGTCATCCACTGCCGCACATCCGCTCGCCGCCAGACCTGCTGCCACGCCGGATGCCGCCCAGAGGAGAATTGCGCTCACGAGAAAATACAAGAGCGAAATCATCCAAACCATGCGCTGCATCAGCAGTCTTGTGAATACACCACTGGCGAGATAGGGTAAGAGATACTGTCCCAGAAGAATGACAATGCAGGCAAGAATGTACTTTCCGACATTTTCCTTCCCCTTCTGCCTCAATGCCAGATAAACCATCCTGTTAATCATATGTACAATGGCTGCCGCAACCAGAATCGCCGCGACAGGCAGCAAAATACAATAAAACAAGCCTGTTGCATAGCCGACGAACTGGAACAGCACACCGCCCGCACACACCGCAGCCGCATAAGGCAGATAGCCCTTCAGCCAGAAGCTGCCCCCGGCGCCTCCGTTCCTTTTCACCGGAATACACAGCACGGCGCCGCTCACAAGCAGCGCTGCCAGCTCAACCGTCAGCGGCAGCAGGTTCCCCTGCGATTCCTTTGTCACAAACAAGACCATGCTCTTGACGAAAAAGGGAAGCATTGTCTGCAATACTGCTGCCAGGAAGATCCATCCCGACCACTTTGAAGAAAATACCCCTTTTACCTGTTTTCCAAACCCTTTCATTTTACACAGCCCACTCCCTTTCGTTTCAGTAAAATAGATTCCGTTCTGATACCTTTATCATACGATAACAAGGGCTTTTCTGCAAACCTTTCCGTGATTGTTTTCCGATTTGGATAGTGACAATTTTGAAAAATGGTTGTGAAGTGCCAGCCGCAACTGAGCAATTAGAAAATTACGCCGGATAACCGCGTAACAATTATCTGAATATGTAAGAGACTGTCTGGCAGGCGTCCGCTTCTCCTGCATCTCTCGGGTTTCCCCTGTCAAGCCATCGGCGTGTGGATCGGACGTAATCTTCCACCTCAAACAGTCTCTTATATCCTACACGAATTGTAACATCGTTATTCCTTTTTGTAAAGGATTCTTTTGTTTCTCAGTAGTCTGTTCCATTCCTTCTCATCTATTTTCATAAAAGTTATCACGGAATTCTTATACTCTTTATTGTCAGCCGATGTCACCAAACGCAGGACTGTCTTAAACTTGTATATCTCTCTGTCAATTTTTCCTACTGTATACACCGAAACACTCTTTTCATATTTATGGGAAATAGGGGAAATTAAGATACTATATAATCGAATTTTCCGTTTTTGACACTTCTGTGATAATTTTAGAAAATTAGATACAAAAGAATCGGGGTGACAGGATTCGAACCTGCGACCTCCTGGTCCCAAACCAGGCGCTCTAGCCAAACTGAGCCACACCCCGCAGCAAATATGCTTGATTATTATATTCCATAACACCATGCGCTGTCAACTACAATCTGTTGTGTTTATATATAGCAGATGGAGAACTGCAACGCATCCCGGTTATCCATCTCCATAAGGGCATAGGAGGGGCGGCGGCCTTCCTGTCTCGGATAGGACAGACTTCCCGGATTCACGGCAATGACATCGTCGTCCATATCAATGACCGGCCGGTGCGTATGTCCGTAAAAGACAATGTCCGCGCCGCGCTCCACAGCCTCCCGCTTCAGATTTTCGTTTCCCATGGAGACATAGTAATTATGCCCATGCACCACCCATACCTTGTACGGTCCGATGTCAAGCATCAGCTCTCTCGGAAGCTCGGAAAAGAAGTCGTTGTTTCCGAGGACGATCTCCACCGGGCAGTCCGCAGCCTTCGTCAGGGCATACTCACTGCCCTCTGCATCCCCGCAGTGGATCACCAGATCCGGCTTCTCCTTCTCGAGAACGTGAAAATAATTCTCATTCTTCTTGTGTGTATCACTGACAATCAGTACCTTCATATTTTCTTATTTCCTCTTTCATAAGCTGAAGTGCTTTTCCTCTGTGGCTCACAAGATTTTTCTCCTCGCCGGTGAGCTCCGCCGTCGTCTTGCCCAGCTCGGGCACATAGAAGATCGGGTCATAGCCGAAGCCGCCCTCTCCGCGCTCCTCATATCCGATTCTGCCCTCTATCGTGGCTCTGACCGTCAGCTCCCTTTCTCCGGGGAGCACCGCCGCAATCGCGCAGACAAAGCGCGCCGTCCGCTTTTCGTCCGGCACTCCGTCAAGCCTCCCGATCAAGTTCGCATTCTTCACGCGGTAGGAAGTGTCCTCGCCCATATATCGCGCGGAATAAACGCCCGGCTCCTTGTTCAGATAATCAATCTCCAGACCGGAATCATCCGCAAGCACAATATCATCCTTGGCACATGCCGCGACAGCCCTCGCCTTGATCAGAGCATTTTCCTCGTAGGTGCTTCCGTTCTCCTCGATGTCAATGGAAATTCCCGCCTCCTTCATGGACAATATCTCCGCTCCGAGATCAGCCAGGATCATGCGTATTTCCTTCATCTTTCCGGCATTGCCGGTCGCAAAAATGATTCTTTTCATTCTCCGTTTCTCCTTCTGCGCTATTCGCATAACCGCTTTAATTCTTCCACCGCTTCCCCGATTGCTGCCAGTATTCCGTCCGCAAGCTTCTCCTGATAGGCCTCCTCCTGTAAAAGATAGGCCTCCTGCGGATTGGACAGCCAGCCCACAGATATTTCAGCGGCTGGAAGCGTCAGCTGCTTCAATATACTGTCTTCTGCCGCAGCCGTCAGTCCCAGCGCGCGGTTGCTCGCCGCAATGGTAACCTCACGGGTGAGCAGATCAGCCAGCTCCGGGCTGCCAAAGTCCGGTATGAAAAATTCATCCTCATAAATCCCCGTAACACCGTAGATTTCTGTATCGTTCTCGCTCCTGCTGACAGAAAGCCGGATAAAGAGGTCAGCCCCGACCTCCTCCGTAAGACTTACCCGCTCGTCCGCTGTCACGTTTCCGTTCTCTGTCCTCGTGCAATACAGCCGCACATCCGGAAGCGCAAATTTTCTCTGCACCCTTCTCGCTATCTGCAAGGTCAGTTCCGCATCCTGCGCCGTGTCCTGCCCCTCACTGCCCGCCGGGTCAAGAACCACCACAAAATCAAACAGCTCTTCCGGCCTGTACCATTCTATTGTCAGGGTGCTCCCGTTCAATGTGCTGCGATATTCATACACCCGCTCCATGGAAAACTTCAAAAGGATTCCATCCTCCTGCACCTCACTCTGCCCCGACAGGACCGGAGAAATATCCCCGCTGATCGCATTTTCTGTGTAGAAGGCTTCCTTCGCCCCCTGCACAAACAGCCGCAATTCCCTGTCCATATAGCGGTTTTCCATAATGACATGCTCCGCCCTGATTCCCTTCGGCAGCGGAATGTTAAAGCTCCCCTGCACTCCGTAGGTCTTATCCAGCAGCAGCTTGCTGTCGCGGACTTCCTTGTCCGGGGGTGCCGTATTCAAAGGAATCGCGTCCTGCTCCTGCGAGGCTTCCGCGATCACAATCGTCTTGTTCGCCGCAAGGAACAGCATTCCAGCCATGCTGACGACAAACAGAAGCATCCACGCCGCAAAGGTCAATCTCTCACTCTGCTTCATCCATTCTGTACCTTTCCTGCTTTCGGCGGTCTCGGGCCGAGAAACTGATAGTAATAGGTCTTCATCATGCCGTTATAGATTTTCCGGTTCTTGTCTGCTTTTCTGCCGATGTCCTGCTCCGCGTTCTCATATGCCGTGATGAGGTACATGCTCCAGGAATCCAGCGCCCGGAAACGCTCTCCTATCAGATGGTACAGCGCCGGCATCTCCGCCTTGTCCTGAAGTCTTTCTCCGTAGGGCGGATTCGTGATCAGAAAACCGTATTTCTTCGGGTGGCTCAGATCGGCAACGCTGCGGCGCTGAAAATGAATCAGCTTGTCAACTCCCGCCAGCTTTGCATTTTCTCTGGCGATCGACACCATCTGATCGTCGATGTCATACCCCTGAATATCCGGGTCAACCGACAGATCCACAAGCTCATTCGCCTCATCCAGCGTGTCATACCAGTTTTTCTTCGCTATGATATGCCCCCAGTTCTCCGCGGTAAAGCTCCTGTTCATTCCCGGAGCGATACCGGCAGCCATCATCGCCGCCTCTATCGGGAAGGTTCCGCTGCCGCAGAACGGATCGACAAGAATGCGATCCTTATTCCATGGTGTCAACATAATCAGAGCCGCCGCGAGATTTTCCGCGATAGGCGCCTTCGCCGTCAGCTTCCGGTAGCCCCGCTTATGGAGCGATTCGCCGGTGCTGTCAAGCCCTACCGTGACCTCATCCTTCATTAAAAACACGCGGATAGGGAAGCTCTCTCCGTCCTCTTTAAACCATTCAATCCCGTAATGCTTCCTCAGGCAGTCCACCATCGCCTTCTTCATGATGGACTGGATATCGGATGGGCTGAATAGCTTTGATTTCACACTGGCAGCCTTCGCCACCCAGAATTTTCCGTTCTCCGGTATGTATTCCTCCCATGGCAGATTGCGCGTTCCCTGAAACAATTCTTCAAAGCTCTCGGCATGAAAGCTGCCGACCTTGATAAGGATTCTCTCCGCCGTCCGCAGGAATACATTCGCCCTGCAAAGCGCTTCCTCGTCTCCGAAAAAGGTTACACGCCCATCCGCAACCTCCGTAATATCATATCCAAGCTCTGTGATCTCACGCTTCAAAACGGATTCCATACCGAAATGACACGGCGCGATCAGTTCAAATCTTCTCATATCTTCCCACTCCTGCGCTGTATTCTGCAATGCGAAGCCACTCGCCCATTCAAACATGCAAAGTCAGAATCCAGTATACATTTTTTTCGCAAATATGTAAATAGGGACACCGCTATAACGGTATCCCCATCGACGTCTTTCAGCCTAGAAATTGTTGTTCTTATTGTTCTGGTTGTTCTTCTGGCTGCTGTTCTGATTGTTCTGGTTGTTCTTCTGGTTCTGGTTATTCTTCTGGTTCTGATTGTTCTCCTGGCTGTTCTTGCAATTCTCAGAATAGCTGTTGCTACACTTATTGTTATCCATGTTTTTGTTCCTCCTGTTGGTTATTTGTTACAGGAGTTAGTATGGCAAAAGCGCACAAAAAATATGCAGAAACCGCATAAGTACTTTGGTACTATTTTCTCTTGCCTTTTTAGATCGAAAGTACTATAATGTGCCTTGTAAAGAGTTGAACCCCATTCATCTCTTTATACCCCTTATATTATATTTATACTCCCCTCATGAAAGCCATCGGTCCCCTCCGGTGGCTTTCAACTTTGTTTAAAGCCAGTCACGGAATAATTTTACAAAGAATATGACTACTGCCAGAACGGCAATCAGGGGCCAGAGCACGGACAACAGCTTAAAAGCAATGCTCAGAATGAATGCCAGCACAAAGAAAAAGCCTATCAGCCAGACCCAGCCCGGAACCAAGTGCACACGATTCTGTAATTCACCGGTGCCGTCAAAGCTCTGTTCCGGCTCATCCACCGTCCCAGCTGCCTGACTGTTCAGCTGTCCACCCTTCGTCTCCGCAATCGTCCGGGCAATCAGTCTGGGATCGCCGAGAGCTTCCATGACCTCCGCCTCAGTCCTTCCCTCCTGCATTTCAGAACTGATATATTCGTCGTAATAATCTAAGGTACTGTTCACTGTCTCAGGTGCAATTTTACCATTTAACGACAGGCGCAGTTTCTCCAAAAATTCATTTTTTTCCATAAATACCTCTCATAATCCGTCCCTACCATTTTTTCCGCGGGCAGACATTTTTAATCACCGCGGCACGGAGTTCGACATAACAGCCACAGCTGCGGCACATGCCCTCCAGCAGCCATTCACACTGCCTGCATGTGTCCAGCCGCTGCATGTACTGCTCCTGATCCGCTCTGACATCCGGGTCCAGATTATCCACATGTTCTTTGATTGTCCGATAGGTATCTGCCTGTTCCGCAAGCTCACTCGTCAGACACTTCCTGCAAAAACGTACTTTTTCATCTTTCTGTTCCATACTCTGTATTATACTGTCTCTGTTCTGTAAGAACAACACTATTTCGACACAAGTTCCCGGAAAACAGCATCTTTGTCAAATTTTCCTTCAAAAAATCCGGGAATTTCCTTGTATGCCTTGCAGATACTGACACTGAATTCTGTCAATATCCTGCCCATCTCCTCTTCCGTATAGGGTGCGCTTCCGGTGACCGTCAGGGTCGCAAGACTGTGAACCACCAGCCACATATCCCGGAAATACTGATCCGCCGCCATGTCATCCATATGATAAATCTGCCTGATCGACTCCCTCAGCATAGCCTGTGAGTTTTCAAGCTGTCCCATGACGTTATTATATCCCTTCACCGGAGGTGACAGAAAGAGCATTCTGTACAGCTGCGGCTCCTCCTTTGCGAAGCGGATATACTGCATACCAACGCCCAGGAAGGGGACTTTCTCTTTCAATCCTTCCTGCACATAGCCGCGATAAATCTCTTCCGCCTCTTGATAAACTTCTGCTTTCAGTTCGTCCATCGAACGAAAATAAGTAAAAATAGGTCTGGTAGAAACACCGAGTACGGCGGCAATATCTCTCGTTGATACAGCTTCTATACCGCGTTCTCTCGCAACCTTCAGCCCGGCTGCCACAATTTCCTGTTTTGTAAATTTAGGTCTCGGAGGCATCTTAATCCTTCCTTTCTGTGATGTTATACATCATCTGTAATTATATATATGGATGGATGTCGTGTCAAGCTATGTATGTGAACTCGCCCCAGCCATTCATGCAAAAACGCCCGGCTGCCCTCATCGGGTCTGCCGGACGCTCTAACATTTCTGTATAATTTTGAGACGCACAGTCTGTTGTTGCCTTTATCTTCCTTCGGTTACACTCTTCTTCCGCTTGCCTGCTGCCACAGCTGCCACCGCACTGCCGCAAACAAGAAACAATGCCGCAAACAGCTGAGGATCAATTCCTTCATCACCGGTCTTCGGCGCTTTTGCCACTGCTGCGCTCTCGCTGCCGGATTGCGTCGGTGCCTGTGTACTGCTGCCGGTATTTTCGGTGTTTCCGGCGTTTGTATTGCCGCCGGTATTTTCGGTATTCCCGGTGTTTGTATTGCCGCCGTTTCCGTTCTGCGCAACTGTTACCTCAAAGTTCGTACTGCATTCTCCGTCATTAAAGAGCACAGTCAACGTATGCGCACCGGCAGAAAGTGTCCTGAGATACTCCGCAATAAATGTGACGATCGTTGAACCGGAGACTGCGGTATACTGATCCGCAGGGACAAGGTTGCCATCAACCTTCACTCCGGTAAACTTCGTAAACTCACCGTTTGCCCGGAAGGTCAACGTGCCATCTCCGTTCTGTGACCACGCACTGTTCGCTCCCTCGATGATTTTGTAATCAGGAGTCGGTTCTGGTGTCGGTGTAGTATTGGATGGCTTGATTGTTTTCACAGCAAAAACAAAAAGTCCGTTTTGGGATTTTGTTATATTTGTTGCATTGATCGCCGCATCGTTTATTGTCATGGTACAATTATCTGCAAAAGCATATCCGTCCTTCGCTTTCAGAGAAATACTGTACATATAACTCTTGCCTTCTTCAAAAGCAGTAATCCTTTTATCCTGCGCAAGAGCATTATTCCTGCTCTCATCCGAATACCAGAAAGCTACCGGTACCGCTTCACCGCTTGCATTCGTTTCCATCTGTTCCCAGTATTCATATTCAATCTCGTAATTTGCCGCATTAGGATCACCCTTCGTGGCGGTTGCTTTCGGTGTATCTCCTGCATTGTAGGAAAACATAACATTCTGAATGTTCACGGTATCAATGACAGCCGGTGTGCCCTGCTTCGCTGTGACCGGATCCATAAACTCCCATGCAGTGAGCGTTTTTCTGTCGGCACTCAAAGCGAACCTGCCATCGTAGAGCTCACCTCCCAGCGTGAAGGTAACTCCGCTGCCTTCTTTGATATTATGATTCGCATCAGAGAAATCTTCTGAGAACACATAGCCGTCCTTTGCGGTGAGCACAATACTGTACCAGTATTCACCGCCTGCAATGGGCGCACGGGGTGTAACATCCGTGCTCTTGATCACATCATTTAACGATCCACCTGCCTCCCAGCCTTCTTCTGTAATGTCAATCTTTCCGGCACAGTCGCTGCCCGGCTGAGCGGTAAAGGTAACGGGCGTTAACGAATCAAGATCTTTGTTCACATTTATAACCGATACACCTGTTATTACATTATCGGTACTATCCTCAGGAATGTCAATCGAATAAGGACTGTAAATATACAGCTTGGTACTCATCTCTTTGACTTCAAGATTCGTGTCAATATCCGGTGTCCCCCACTCGTATTCCCCCACCGAAACAATGGTCTGGTCACCGCTGATAAACCATCCGCTTTCGGTAGTCAGCACGATATTATAACTATAGTGCTTACCCGCCTCAAACTGCGTAATCTGCTTTTCGGGTGAAAGAGCCGCCATCTTATCCGGGTCGGAGTACCAGTAGCAACCTGTGCCCTTCCAGACACCACCCGCCTCCGGCTGGTAGATTTCGCGCCAGTACTCGTATGCAACAGTGCAGTGGGAATCACTGTCCGTCACGCTTGCAGCGGTCCGTGGCGCCTCACCCGCCTTATAGTCTATGTGCTCATATGCGACATTGATCCGGCTGATATAATTGACCCCATCCGCCAATGCCGTCACCGGCACCAGCGACAGCGCCATACATAGCGTGAGCAGGGCTGTCAACAATTTTTTAGTTATCTTTCTCATACTTGCTCCTTTCAGCAGCACCCGGCTGCATTAGATTTACAATCATTATATCAGACGCAGGGGCGCATTTCAGCATGTTTCCAAAAGAGTCAATTGACCATTTTGGAAATCTGTCCTTGAAAGGACTTTTCTTTTGCAAAAAGGTGCTGTACAATAGCGTTAAAAAGATATTTATGGAGATGAGTTATGAAATTCAGTGAGAAATTGAACGAATATATAAGCTTGCTTTCCTGCACATCGAAGGATCTTTACACATTGGCGGACATTTCCGCGGCATCCTTTACCCGCTACCGGAAAGGCGAGCGTGTGCCGGAGCTCAGGACGCCGCCTTTTGACAGTCTGTGCGCTGCCATTGCGGAGCTTGCCGCCCAGAAGGGGCTCCCGGATGTCACGGCCGAAACGGTGAAGGAATCGTTCACCTCCTGTGAAGACTTTGTCACAACCGACAAGGAGCGTCTGCGCCAGAATTTCAACACTCTCCTCACGACGCTCAACATCAATCTGACACGCCTGTGCCAGTACACGAACTATGATGCCTCTACCATTTTCCGCATCCGGAACGGTTCCAGAAAGCCGGGCGATCCCGAGCAGTTTGCCTCCGCGATTGCCTCGTTCACGGCGAGAGAAATGCGGACACCGCAGGAATTGTCTTCTGTCGCTGAGCTGCTCGGCTGTGAGGTGGAAAAAATTTATGACCAGTCGGTGCGCTATACAAGGCTGAAAAACTGGCTGTTGGAACGACAGGGGCAGGATGCCGGAAACGACAGTGTTGCCAAATTCCTGAATAAACTGGACTCATTCGACCTGAATGAATACATCAAGGTCATCCGCTTTGATGAACTGAAGGTGCCGATCATGCCGTTCCAGCTTCCCTCCTCCAAGGCCTATTTCGGTATCACGGAGATGATGGAAAGTGAGCTGGATTTCCTGAAGGCTACCGTTCTTTCCAAGTCCATGGCTCCCGTCACCATGTACAGCGACATGCCGATAAAGGAAATGGCGAAGGACCCGGAGTTCCCGAAAAAGTGGATGTTTGGTATGGCGATGATGTTGAAAAAGGGACTGCACCTCAATCAGATCCACAATCTGGATCGTTCCTTCGATGAGATGATGCTTGGGCTCGAGAGCTGGATTCCGATGTATATGACGGGACAGATTTCTCCCTACTATTTCAAAAATGCACAGGACAATGTCTTTCTGCATTTTCTGAAGGTTTCAGGCACTGCCGCTCTCTCCGGCGAGGCAATTGCCGGCTACCACGCTGACGGCAAATATTATCTGACGAAGTCAAAACGCGAGGTGGAATATTATCAGAAACGGGCGAACGAAATGCTTGCCAATGCTTACCCTCTGATGGAAATTTATCGCAGTGAACGGCAGAGCGAACTGCAAAGCTTTCTGCTTTCCGACGCAGCAATGCCCGGCAGCCGTCGCAGCATCCTCTCCACGCTGCCGCTGTATACCATGAGTGATGGGCTCTTAGAGCGTATACTCACACGCCACGGCATTGATCCCATGCAGAAACAGGCGATAAAGAGACAGGCGGCGGACCAAAGGCAGCGACTCCTGATGATCCTCGAGACTGAAACTGTTGAAGATGAGATACCAACGGTCACACCGGAGGAATTTCAGGCTAACCCGCCTGTGCTTGAGCTTTCCGGCATGTTCTGCGAGGCTGATATTACATACAATGAGAAGGAATATGAGGCTCATCTGAAAGAGACCAGGGTCTTCGCCGAACAATACCCGAACTATAACGCGAAGCAGGGTTCCGCTCATGCTTTCCGCAATTTGCAGATTTTCATCCATGAGGGACAGTGGGTAATGGTGTCCAAGGGCAAGGCTCCGGCAGTTCACTTTGTTATCCGCCACCCCAAGCTGCGCAATGCCATCGAAAACTTTATCCCGCCGATGACGGAAGAATGTTGAAATGAGAATCGGGCAATCAGGATTACTCCCGGTCGCCCGTAATGTAATAATCGCAGTATTCTCCGCCTGAGGCAAGCGTCTGCTGCCGGTGCAGTACGCCGTGCTGGAGCGTAATCATCACTTCGTCCAGCTCACAGAACAGCGGCATCAGCTCTCTGACTCCCAGCCTTTCCGCATAGTCACAGATCGGACAGCGGGTGATGCGGTAGTAGCACGCTCCCTCATGCGGTTGTCCGACAAAATCCACCTTGAAGGAGGTCGGATACTGCTTCTCTTTTTCCGGTGTGTACCATTTGGCATACTTGACGATGCTCTTCTTATTCTCCGCCTTTCCCTTTTCCGTGTTCAGATCCGTCCTGCCAAAATACCACTTGATGTCATAGAGCGAGCGCCGCATCATTTCCTGTACGGTCTCCGGCGGAATCCTCTTACCGCTCGCCACATATGGTGCGACAAACGCCAGCGCAAACAATTCGTTGTACGCCATGGGGTTATCATCGCCGATATCGTCCGCTTTCGCTACCAGCTCCCGATAAACCTTTTTACTCTTTTTCATAATCTCCGCAGCATACTGCTTATCATATTTTTCCGCAAGAACCTTTCTCATGGAACGCTTGAACATCCAGAAATAGAAACCATTATATTTCATGTCACATACCCTCCCGTGTTTATTTTACAGAGTCAAAGAGCGCAACCCAGCCGCCATAGTGATAGGTCATCAGCGAGTTCATACAGGCTTCCGCAGCCTGCCGGTCTGGGCATTCGGCAACAATCCGGCGATAACTGTCAAATTGCATGGAAATCAGAAGCCCCAACAGCTTCTCATCCACGCCGGTATAGCCTGCGCTCCGGAAGAAAGAGATACTTTCCTCGATCTTACTTTTCACCACCATGTCGAAATAATGCTCCACGCTGCTGCCCGCGCTGCGGTAGAAAAGTAATTCCGCCTCCTCGTAGTGCGAAAAGATCAGGTGAAGAATCGCCTTCGACTCGTGCTGCATGGAGGTTTTTAACTGCGTCAGAAGCTCCGTACCCTCGCCGGAATAATAATCGGATTTCACACTTCGGAAGGTCGCTTCAATCTCATTGAGCAGCGGCGCTAAGAGACTTGCGAACAGATCATCCTTCGATTTGTACCGGGTCTGGATCGCACCGACGGTGACGCCCGCATTCTCCGCAATCTTCCGAAGGGAAGCGCCCATATAGCCCTTGTCCGAAAACTCCTTCCACGCCGCATCTATGATTTTATTGTCCAGCGAATGATCCCTCAATGCCATATTGTCACTCCGTTCATTTCAATTACGCTGTAATCAATTACACTGTAATTATAGTTGGAAATTGTGGGGCTGTCAAGAGGGCAAAAGGCACAAAAAAAGACCCAGACAACCGTCTGAGCCTTATGCCGTGCGTGAAAGGATTCGAACCCTCGACCTACTGGTCCGTAGCCAGTCGCTCTATCCAGCTGAGCTACACGCACACTCTATCTTGCAGTATCACCTGCAACATTAGATATAATAACCGCTTTTTATAAAAAAGTCAAGCATTATTTTTATAAGGTTTTTTATTTTGCGTTCTGGAGCTTTTCGGCGTTGCTGCTGAGCTCCCCGACAACACCTGTCACCGTCTCAACGAGCAGACTGTTTTCCTCGCAGGCATTGAATGTCTCGTTTGCATGCGCGGAAACCTCCTCCGTAATCGCCGAAACAGTCTGGATGTGTTCCACAATGTCTGCATTCGCCGTCTCAAGCTCACCGACAATTCCCATCAGTTCCTTTGTCTGGGCTTCTACATTTTCCGTTCCCTGTGTGATTCCCTCAAAATTCTCGCCCACAACGCGCGTGCTCTCCGCGTTCGCCCTGTTGCTCTCCGTGACGACATCCACCGCTTCCTCAACAGAGACAAGCTCCTGATTGATATGACCGATCAGATCCGTGATGTTCACGGTAGCCGCCTTCGTCTGATTCGCAAGACCGGAAATCTGACTGGCAACCACTGCGAAGCCCTTTCCGGCTTCCCCCGCGCGCGCCGCCTCGATACTTGCATTCAGAGCCAGCATTCCGGTGCTGTTGGCAATGCTTGTGATCGTCTCGATGATCGTATTCATCTGTCCGGTGTACTCGCTGAGCGCCTTCATCTGCTCCAGCACCTGCCGGTTTGCCGTCATGGACTTTTCAACCTGCTCTGCCAGCGCATCCATCTGCTGTCTGCCGGTCGTCACCTTCTCCGCCGTTGTATTCATATTTTCCTCAATCTCAACCGCCGTATCCTTAACCTTCGCAATGTGCTGCTGGATTACTTCCGTCTTCTGCAACTGCTGCTGTACAGATTCCGCCGTCTCAGAGCTGCCGGTCGATACCTCGCCCATCGAGCTGTGAATCTGCTCCATGGAAATACCGAGCTGCTCCATCTTCTCTGACACCTGCCGGATTCCCGTAATCATGTCACCGGAGGTCTGCAACACATTGTCGGTCAGCGCATGGGCTGCTTCCTTCTGCTTCTCGATCTGCTCGAGCTTTGCGCCGTTTACCTTTTTTACCGCCACCGTCGTCACGACCATATATGCCGCCGTCAGCAGCGTGCATAGAATACGGATCTCCACATCCGGTATCTGCTCCGGCGCATAACCCTTGGAAAATGCCGTAACCGCAACGCTCACCACATTGCCGAGAAAGCAGAACGCACCGACCAGCGCACAAAACTTTACATCCATATAGAGAATAATGATCAAAAACATGGGAAAAGCATAAGTAAATGTCAAAAGACTGTTCGATGTGAAAACAGCAAACAGATACAGCGCCCCGTAGGAATCGCCTATGATATGTATGATCTTTCCATCCTCATGATTCCTGCGATACAGAATGTGCTCCGTAACGACCGGCACCACGCAGAGCAGGGCAAAAACCGTAAAGTACAGCGGTGTCCTCGAACCCTTGATCAGCTCTACCGCATAAGCCAGAAGCAGAACCGTATTTACTACCGTATGTCCCATTGTAGCCACATAATTGATATGGCCTTTTTCAGAAAAAACATCGTTCATTGTCTCTCCCCTCCGAAATATGCTAAAAATCCGAATAAATTCTACCACATTTACCTATTGATAACAAGTAAGAGCTAATTTTTTGTAACAAAATATTTTCTTTTTTACTGTCTTTTTAGAAAAGAGGTATAGTTTTCCGGTAATCTGTGTTATACTGATAAAATGTTATATACATAATCTGCCGGAGACGGCAGTTATCAGGAGGAAATTATGCTCGAATTACAAAATCTCTCCTTTCAGGTAGCCGATGCGGGGGACGGTCAGAAAGAGATCATAAGGGATCTCAACCTCACCTTTGAGGATCATACCTTTATCGCCATCACCGGACCGAACGGCGGAGGAAAATCGACCCTTGCAAAACTGATCATGGGTATCGAACAGCCTACGTCCGGAAAGATCCTTTTCAACGGAAAGGACATCACCGGCTTAAGCATCACCGAACGCGCCAAGGAGGGAATCAGCTTTGCTTTCCAGCAGCCCGTCCGCTTCAAGGGGATCAAGGTGAAAGATCTGATTACTCTCGCTGCAGGCAACCAGGTCAAGCTTCCCAACGTCTGCGACTATCTCTCCAAGGTCGGTCTGTGTGCCAGAGATTATATTAACCGCGATGTTGACGGCAGTCTTTCCGGCGGCGAATTAAAGAGAATTGAAATTGCAACCATCATAGCGCGGAATACTCCTCTCTCCGTTTTTGACGAGCCGGAGGCGGGCATCGATCTCTGGAGCTTTAACAATCTCATCAAGGTATTCGAGGAGATGCATGCGTCAAGCGACAACTCGCTGATTATCATCTCGCATCAGGAGCGCATCCTCAACATCGCGGACGAGATTGTCGTTCTGGCAAACGGAACCGTTCAGGCAAAGGGACGCAGGGATGACATTCTTCCCGAGCTTTTAAAGGGTACAGAGGGCTGCCGGTTCTATCAGCAGTCATAACGAACAGAAAGGAACAAACCATCATGGATGAGATACAGAAAAATCTGCTGGAGCAGGTAGCCGGGCTACATGAGATGCCCGCCGGTGCCTACAACATCCGTGCCAACGGAAAGAGTGCGGCGCGTGCTACGACAGCCCATATTGATATTGTGACAAAGACCGACAAGCAGGGAATCGATATATTAATCAAGCCCGGAACGAAGAATGAGAGCGTACACATTCCCGTCGTTTTAAGCCAGAGCGGTCTGACGGAGATGGTATACAACGACTTCTATGTGGGCGACGACTGCGACGTCACCATCATCGCCGGGTGCGGTATTCACAACGGCGGAGACGCCGACAGCAAGCACGACGGCATTCATTCCTTCTATATTGGAAAGAACTCACATGTAAAATATGTGGAAAAGCATTACGGAAGCGGCGACGGCAAGGGTGAGCGCATCATGAACCCCGAGACGGTCGTTGAGCTCGGCGAAAACAGCTTCATGGAGATGGAGATGGTTCAGATCAAGGGCGTGGACTCCACCGTCCGCTCGACCAAGGCGACGCTCGCTGACGGTGCAAAAATCATCGTCACGGAAAAGCTGATGACACACGGACACCAGACCGCACAGACCTCCTTCCACGTTGACTTAAACGGCGCAGGCTCGAGCGCAAACATCATCTCTCGCTCCGTCGCCAGAGACGAATCGACCCAGACCTTCCTCTCAAAGATCAACGGAAACAACCGCTGTGCCGGTCATTCCGAATGTGACGGCATTATTATGGATCACGCAAAGATCAGCGCAATCCCGGAGATCACCGCAAACGATCTCGACGCGGAGCTGATCCACGAGGCCGCCATTGGAAAAATCGCCGGTGAGCAGATCACCAAGCTGATGACACTGGGTCTGACCGAGGCTGAGGCTGAGGCACAGATTGTCAACGGCTTCCTGAAATAAACTTGTACCGCCATGCACACTACGCATAAAAAAAGGTCTCCCGGAGACAATGTCATTGTCAGGAGGCTTTTTTTATGCAAAAAAATCATACATCTGTAAACAGGCGGGAACGCAGTCTGAAAATCATGGACGGCAATACCGCAGCGGCGCATGTCGCCTACGCATACAGCGAAGCTGCCGCAATCTATCCCATCACCCCCTCTTCCCCCATGGCAGAGCTGTGCGACAGCTGGGCTGCCGACGGCAGGGAGACAATCTACGGAACACCCCTGCAGCTTGTCCAGATGCAGTCCGAGGCTGGTGCAGCAGGCACCATGCACGGAGCACTGCTCTCCGGGTTGCTCGCCACAACCTTCACTTCCTCACAGGGACTGCTCCTCATGATCCCCAACCTCTACCGTATGGCGGGAGAACTGCTGCCGGGTGTTCTTCACGTTGCATCCCGTGCGCTGGCGACCCACGCTCTCTCCATCTTCGGCGATCACTCCGACATCTATGCCTGCCGCCAGACCGGCGTTGCCATCTGGGCATGTGCCGGAGTACAGGAGGTCATGGATCTGTCGCCTGTTCCCCACCTCGCCGCCCTCAGCGGCAGGATCCCCTTTATCAGCTTCTTTGACGGCTTCCGCACCTCGCATGAGCTGCAGAAAATATCCGTCTGGGATTATAAAACCTTAAAAGCATTCACAGATACGGAAGCCCTCTCCCGCTTCCGCGAGGACTGTCTCCATCCCCATCATGCGAAAATTTACGGCTCCGCCCAGAGTCCGGACATCTTTTTCCAGACGAGGGAGGCAGCTAACCCTTTCTACAATGCCCTGCCCGGCATTGTGGAACAGCAGCTCTCGAAAATCAATGCGGCGCTCGGCACCAACTATGGTCTGTTCGACTATTACGGCGCGCCGGATGCCACGCACGTCCTTGTCGCCATGGGAAGCATCTGTGAGACGATCCGCGAATATCTGCTCACCTGTCCCGATGAAAAATACGGTCTGATCAACGTCCACCTCTACCGCCCCTTCAGCACAGCGCACTTTATTCAAAAGCTGCCTGCCTCCGTGCGCCAGATCACGGTGCTGAGCCGCACAAAGGAGCCCGGCGCGCCCGGCGAACCGCTCTACCTCGATGTCATGTCCGCCCTTGAGCAGAGCGGTCTGCTCGCCGTCGGAACCGACCGGTGCGGCTCCCCCCATCCCGCCCTCCGCGTCTTTTCCGGACGCTACGGCTTAAGCTCGAAGGACACCACTCCCGGGCAGATCGCCGCCGTCTACCAGAACTATCAGAAGAAATTCTTCACGGTTGGCATCACGGATGACGTCACAGGTCTGTCGCTGCCCCTTGACGCTGCCTTCGCGCCTCCCGCCCCCGACACCGTGTCCTGCAAGTTCTGGGGGCTGGGCGGGGACGGCACGGTCAGCGCGACGAAGAATATTGTCAAGATCATCGGCACTCACACCGGAAAACAGGTGCAGGGCTACTTTGAATATGATTCCAAAAAGTCGAGAGGACTTACAATCTCGCATCTGCGTTTCAGCGATCATGCCATCCGCATCACGGATCACCTTTACCTTTG
>OIZA01000429.1_pt1 | contig 22392 bp, 18 predicted proteins | sample 1588381 | NCBI WGS metagenome assembly OIZA01 (sample SAMN03283277) | human gut metagenome | biome: human-associated habitat; material: feces | host: Homo sapiens | place: Peru | collected 2012 | reverse complement strand
GGTAAATCCCAGATCGCTTATGCGGTGGCAAGGATCTTAAAGCTTCCCTGGACGACACTGGATATGAGCTCCATCAACGATCCGGAGCAGCTGACCGGAAGTTCCAGAATCTACGCCAACGCCAAGCCTGGCATTATCATGGAAGCTTTTTCCATGGCGGGAGAGTCCAATCTGGTATTTATCATCAACGAGCTGGACAAGGCGGCCAGTGGCAAGGGCAACGGTAATCCGGCGGATGTGCTTCTGACACTGCTTGATAATCTGGGATTCACGGACAACTATATGGAATGTACCGTTCCCACCTTTGGTGTCTACCCCATCGCCACTGCCAATGACAAGGAGCAGATCAGTGCGCCGTTAATGTCCCGTTTTGCGGTGATCGATATTCCCGATTACACACCGGAGGAGAAGAAGATCATTTTCTCCAGATTTGCATTGCCGAAAGTGTTAAAACGCATCGGATTACAGGCAAATGAATGCACCATCACCGAAGAGGGACTGGAGGAGGTCGTGAAGATCTATTCCAACACCAGCGGTATCCGTGATCTGGAACAGGCGGCGGAGCATCTGGCGGCCAATGCCCTGTATCAGATTGAAGTGGATGGATTAAAGGAAGTCGTATTTGACGCAGAGAAGGTCAGAAAATTATTTTTGTAGAAACAAAAAGCAGGCAGTCGCGCACAGGGCGATTGCCTGCTTTTGATGATTATAGCAAAAAAAGAGGAGAGGGAACATGACAAAGAAGGTATTAGTGATCACGGATGCACAGCAGGAGTTCATTACCGGAGCGCTGGGGAATAAGGAGTGCGAGGCAGCGGTAGAAAATATCGTTGCGGCAGCAGAAAGCGGGGAATACTACAAAGTAATCTTTACCAAGGACACTCACACGGCGGATTATCTGAACACCCAGGAAGGAAAGCGTCTGCCTGTGCTGCATGGGCAGGAGGGTACGAAAGGATATGAGATCCATCCGGATATTGTGAAGGCAGTAGAGGAACATTATGCACCGGAGCAGGTGCTCACGGTGAAAAAGCCCACCTTTGGCAGTCTGGACTTCGGGAATACGCTCAGGTCAATCTGGGAAGAAGTGACGGCAGCAGGCGGGGCTGCGGAGGGAGAATACCCCATGGAAGTGGATTTCACCGGATTCTGCACCGGGATCTGCGTGTTGAGCAATGTGGTCATGGCCAAAGCATTCGTACCGGAGGCAAGAGTCTGTGTCATCGAGAAGGCCTGTGCCTGTGTGACCCCGCAGACGCATCGGACGGCTATCGCAGCCATGGGACCGATCCAGGTGGATGTGATCTAAGAGCATATCCTATTTTACACAGTTGGGAATCTAAGAGAGAAAGAGGATAAAATCATGCAATTACCACAGATCATCAACAGCTTACTGGAAAATGATATGTATAAGTTCTCCATGGGACAGTGTATCTATCACCAGTTCAGCGCATACAAGACTACCTGGACCTTCAAATGCAGGAATACGGACGTCTTTTTTACGCCGGAGATGGTGGAGGAGATCAAGGCACAGATCCGGGCGTATTGTGCCTTGCGCTTCACGGAAGAAGAACTGGCCTATCTGGAAAATGTAAAATGGATCAAGGGCTCCTACGTGGATTTCCTGCGGCTGTGGCAGCCCAGGTATGAAGATTTCGAGATCGGCACGGAAGCAGACTGCGGCCTGACCATCGAGACGAAGGGCTCCTGGCTGAATACTTCCATGTACGAGATTCCGACCCTGGCTATTGTCAACGAAGTATTTTTCCGCATGAATTATGACTATGAGAAGCTGTATGCTTCCTTCCGGGAGCGGCTGGCGGATAAGGTACAGAAGCTGGCAGACGGAACCTATTGCCTCGGAAATTTCAGTGAATTCGGGCTGCGGCGCCGGCTGTCCGCGGAGGCACAGGAACTGGCGGTACAGGAGCTGGTGGCTCACAATAAGGACTATAAGGATTCCGCCTGCATCGGTACTTCCAATGTATATCTGGCAAAGAAATGGAATGTGACGCCGGTGGGCACCATGGCTCATGAGTGGATCATGTGTACCGGACAGGGCAACCACAAGCACAATCCGGCCTATTCCAACTGGTATGCGCTGGATGCCTGGGTGAAGGAGTACGGCGTTCTGAACGGAATCGCCCTGACGGATACGATCACCACGGACTGTTTCCTGAAAGATTTCCAGCTGACCTATTCCACCCTCTTCTCCGGGGTGCGGCACGACAGCGGGGATCCCTTCGCCTGGGGCGAGAAGATGATCGCCCATTATGAGGCACTGGGGATTGATCCGAAACGTAAGACGCTGCTGTTCAGTGACAGTCTGGACTTCGCACGGGCGGATGAATTGCGGAAGACATTTCAGGATCGGGTGACGGTGGCATTTGGTATCGGGACGTATATTGCCAACGATACCTGTGAGGAGCCGTTAAATATCGTCATGAAGACTACAGCCTGCAACGGCATGGATGTGGCAAAAATCTCCGATACTCCTGGCAAGGAAATGTGTAAAAATGAGGACTACGTGGAATACCTGACCCGATGTATCAAATGGAGACTGGAACACGACCGATAGGAGCAAAAAGCCGGATCCGGACGTTTCGGAGCTTAGAATCGGGAGAATACAGGATAAGTCAGAAATGAAAAGAGCGAAAAAATATGGAATATGAACATATTGAGCATACCTTTGCACCGGTCTACAATGCGGATTCAGAGGTGTTGATCCTGGGGACACTGCCTTCTGTGAAGTCCAGAGAAAACCATTTTTATTATGGACATAAGCAGAACCGCTTCTGGAAAGTCCTGGCAAAGCTGTGTGGGGAACCGGTGCCGGAGACTGTCGAGGAGAAAAAGAAGATGCTGCTGGCCCACCATATCGCCGTCTGGGACGTGATCCAAAGCTGCGACATCAAGGGCTCCAGTGACAGCAGCATCCGGAACGTGGAGCCCACCGACATCCTCCGGCTGCTGACAGAATCGCAGATTGCGAGAATTTATGCCAATGGGAACAAAGCAGGCGAACTCTATCGGAAGTATCAGCTGCCCCTGACCGGAATGGAAGCCACGGTGCTGCCCTCCACCAGCCCGGCCAATGCGGCGTGGAGTCTGGAGAGATTGTGCGAAGTGTGGCGGGAGGCTATAGAGATTTCATGAGTTTTCAGGGGAAAGGGCAAAAAGGATTGCTATTGACAAGCTGAAGGATATTTTATATAATTTATAAAATGATACTTAAAGTATCAAAGCAAATCAATATAGGTAAAAGGGGATTATCACATAGAACAGACCGCGCATCCTTTTGGGATGCGCGGCCTGTGTTTTCAGGAAATATTTAAGTTTACCGATTATTTACCACTTTTGAATCCGTATAATGTTTGGATTTAAAACGCCAATTTGGACGAAAAAAATACAAAAATATAAGATTTTGTTATGTAAACAGACCCTATTTTCGCTGAGTAAGCAAAATAAAGAAATTCCGTACAAAAATTCCTGATTTGGGAATTTTTTTGTACGGAATTCATTGTTTTGAGGCTATTTACACCAAACTAACTTTCTACACAAGTGCCTGAAACTGGCTGTTTTCAAGGAGTTAAGCGAAATGATAAAAATACTATTCATCTGCTGCGGCACTACACCGAATTCTTTGAAAAACGCTTGATTTTAGGGCATTTTGGTAGCATTTCAAAGGTAGTGTACCACTCGCGTACCACCTTTGAAAAAGATGATTTTGAGAGTCCAAACTCATAATAAAATTTAGGAGAAAATGGATGTACAAAAATTGTCGAGAAGAGCTTTTAGCTGTCATGAGAGCCTATGTAATTGAGATAGGTGAAAATGCATTTACAAGGCAAGAAGCAATTAAAGCCATGGAAAGAAATGGGAGTAAATATACTGCCGGTAGTGTAAGTGCACATCTTTCATATAGATGCTGTGCTAATATTCCAAGGTATTATAAACCAACATATGATGATTATGAAAAATTGGGTGGTGGTTTATATAAAGTTATAAACTGGACCACTGAAATAACAACTGAATAAGACATATCATTTGCTAAAGATAAAGGGATGACATTTTTATGTGTCGTTCCTTTTCTTGACTAGTACAAAATTTTTAAAAGTTTTGGGGATTTGGTCGAATTTTATAACAAAACGAATGGGGATTTGCGTTAAAATGATGTTTACTTTGACGGGGATTTGCGTTATGCTGTACTTACAGGAGGTGGCCAGGGAAATGAAAGATATTGTATTTAGAAGAAAAACATATGATGAGATTCTTGAATGGAAAGAGAAGTACAGTCATAAATATGCTCTTTTGATAAAAGGTGCAAGGCGTGTAGGTAAGTCAACAATAGCAGAGGAATTTGCAAAGAAGGAATTTAAGTCGTATATTCTTATCGATTTTGCTCATACAAGTAAGGAAATTATAGAACTGTTTGATGATACCTACAATTTGGATTTTTTCTTTCTGCAATTACAGCAGCTGACAGGAATCAGGTTGTATGAGAATGAGTCAGTGATTATATTTGATGAAGTTCAGCTATTGCCGAAAGCCAGACAGGCAATTAAGTATCTGGTTGCTGACGGAAGATATAAATATATCGAAACGGGTTCATTGCTATCAATTAAAAAAAATACGCAGGATATATTAATTCCAAGTGAAGAGCGTAAAATATCAATGTATCCTATGGATTTTGAGGAGTTTTTGTGGGCTATTGGTGATGAAATAACTGCTGATACAATAAAGCTTCTTTTAAAAAACAAAAAGTCGGCAGGAAATGCAATGCACCGAAATCTGATGCGGATATTCAGATTGTATATGCTCGTAGGCGGAATGCCGCAAGCCATAGAAACCTATATTGAAGAGAATAATCTTCAAGTAGTTGATGAGGTAAAAAGAGAAATAGTTGATTTGTATGAGGAGGATTTTGTTAAGATTGATGGAACCGGTTTGGCAGGTGACATATATGATGCGATTCCGGCAAATCTTAGCAGTAATGCTTCAAGGTATGTTCTGGCTAATGCAAGAGAAGGGGTAAGAAGCTCGCAGGTGCGTGAGTTGATACCTGATATGCTAAGTTCATTTACTGTCAATATCGCATACCATGCAAATGATCCGGGAGCAGGAATGTCGTTAGCGAAAGATACCTCGCGTTACAAGCTGTTTGCGTCTGATGTAGGATTGTTTGTAACACTTGCCTTTAAGGATAAGGATTACACTGAAAATGTAATATATAACAAACTTCTCTCAGACAAGCTTGATGCTAATCTTGGGTATGTATATGAAAATGTTGTAGCACAAATTTTATTGGCAAAGGGAAATAATTTGTTCTATTACACAATGGAGAGCGATACCTCACATCATTTGTATGAAATTGATTTTTTGATTTCCAAAGGGGATAAAATAAGTCCGATTGAGGTAAAAACCGGTAATTACCGAAGTCATAAATCGCTGGATGTTTTTTGCGACAAATTCAGCAGTCGGATTAGAGACAAATATGTGGTCCATACCAAGGACTATAAATGGGAAAAAGGCATTCATTACATTCCGGTGTATATGTTGCCATTTATATAAAAGGGTACACTCGATTAATGCTAATGAACGTGTTTGTGATTTGATATAATTTTTTATTCAACAGAAGAGATGAAATTTGACATTAAAATGTGTCAGCTTGGATGCCTTGGGGAAGCGCTTGAAAATTCTGGTAGTGCATCTATTTTGAAACGAATTAAAGAATTTGGGAGACAAATTGAGGTTGCCAATAATATTACAGCATGCCTTGTATTATTACCGGGCAAGGATAAGTTTGACAAAGGCGACCCTAAAGATGCCATACGTTGTGGTTTTGCATTGAGAAATCGTCTTACACAATTTATAACACCTTGGAATAATGACAATAATGGTGAAAAGGATGAGAATAAAATAACTAGTGCGATAGAAGATTTATGTCGTCAGCTGGGATATGTCAGAGCACTTGATGAGAAAGTAGTAGATAATGAAGATGCATTGGTGCATACGCCTATCATAGGAATACATGTTATGACACAGGTAAATACAATATATGGTAAAGCGAGATTTTTGCCATTGAGTGTTGAATTGGACTATGTTTCGGGTAGAACATATGTTGAGTGTGATGCATTTGAACAGAACAGAGTTCCATATTATGAAGCTGCCTTTGAACTGGCGCGATTAAGTTTGGATAAAGATTTTAATAAGAAATGCGAAGTAGCCTCAAGAGGAATGTTTAAACAAAAGATGGTAATGTGGAAAAATGTGTACAAAAATAAAAATATTTTGGTGTTAATTGAAGCAAATGGTAATACTAGAGCAATATGTAATGGTATAACTGATGGACAAATTCAAAAATATAACTTTCTTGAAAAGTACTGCCCGAAAGAAATAGAGGTTGGAACAAAAGAAAGTAGTTACATGCTGAATCTCAATGATTCCGGTGTGAGGTTTATACGTGTTAGGCGAAACGGAGAAGTTCCGGACTATTATACAGATTTATCGAAAAAAGAGGGCTATTCGGCATCAAGTGGAGTTTTTAAGTATGGACAGGATTATTGGGCAGTAGCTGGTAGACCTAATAATCAAGCATATAAGCGTAGTTACAAAAATACAAAATACGATATGCCAACTCAAAACTTTTCTGAGCGTGATATGATTGAAATATATCCGATACAGCTACAGAAGGGGGATAATCCCGACGAATGGGTAAATTACACGAATTCTCTGCGTTTAGGAGCAATACAGTATGATGAGTCAACAGTAATGCCTATTCCGCTTCATTTGGCAAGCAAATTGCAAGAGTATATATTGGAAGTATAGTATGGTGCTATAGACATTAACCCTGTCCATAGACATCAAAATATAAGAAAATATAAGAAAAAGATGGTGCAAAATCTGAGTCGCAAAAATGGCGAAAAACCGCATAAATCAAGGAATTTAGAGTGTATGATAAAAGTATTATTCATCTGCCACGGCAACATCTGTCGTTCCCCCATGGCGGAATTCGTAATGAAAAAATTAGTATACGACGCCGGTCTCGCCGACCACTTCCAGATCGCCTCCGCAGCCACCAGCACGGAGGAAATCTGGAACGGCATCGGGAATCCGGTCTATCCGCCGGCGAAGGCGGAGCTTACGAGGCATGGAATCTCCTGTGAGGGGAAGCGGGCCAGACAGATAACGAGAGCGGATTATGCGGAATATGATTATCTGATTGGTATGGACAGTGCGAATATCCGCAATATGCTGCGGATATTCGGCGGGGATCCGGAGGGGAAAGTGGCGAAGCAGCTTTCCTATGCGGGATCGGAACGGGATATTTCGGATCCGTGGTATACGGGAGATTTTGGTACGACCTATGCGGATGTTCTGGAAGGCTGCACCGCATTTCTCCAATATTTACAACAAAATGGGAAAATCGACACCTGATCTGACACTGTCAACACAGCGTACATGACAGAAATGTCATGTGCGAAAAGTTCACAGAATCACCACATTTTTCTCACAATTCCTTCGCAGATGTCCTTTATCATAAGAGGCAGATAAGGGGAAAGAAATGTTCACAAGATTTTTAATGGAATGACTGGAACAGGAGGAATGAGAATATGAGAAGATGGAATTTACCCCAGGTGAATACAAAGGTTATGTGTGCAGTGTTGACAGCTGCTATGGTAATGACAGGATTTACAGCTTGTAGCGGATCGACCACTGCCAGTGCGGCAAGTACGGAAGCATCGGAAGAGAAAGAGACGATCGCACCGGAGAGCACGACAGAGCAGAGCACGGAGAGCGGTGAAGAGAAGGTGGAATCCTACCTCGGACAGATCACAGCCATTGACGGTAATGTGATCTCCATTGCACTGGCAGAGAAGCCGGAAGCACCGGATGGTGAAGCCCCTGACGGTGAGGCACCCAGCGGGGAAAAACCGGATGCTCAGGCTCCTGATGGTAATGGCGGCGCGCCCAATGGTGACACAACCAGCGGCCAGGCGCCTGACGGCGAGGCTCCAACAGGCGAAGCTCCGACCGGCGATAAGCCGGATGGCCAGAACCCTGGCGGCAACGGCGGCACCCCCAGCGGTGAAGCTCCCAACGGTCAGAAGCCCGAAAAAGACATGTTGGATGAGATGACTTTAACCCTCAGTGGAGACACCATGACTATCACAGTCAATGACAATACAATCATCACAATAGACGGAAAAGACGCCACTCTGGACGATATTCAGGTGGGTGATACCGTATCCTTCTTCCTGGATGGTGAGATCGTGACTTCTTTAAGCGTAGGCATGCCGGAGCCGACGCAGCCTATGCAGGTTCCGGAGCAAAAGTAAGCTGTCGTACGAGCATGGTACCCAGAATTTCGGCCATTTCTTCCGGAGACTGGGGATCGGATTCTTTCAGCCAGGTCTCCACGACACCGACACAGCCGGTGATGATGAAGGAACAGAGATATTCATAGTTAGCATCGGATTGCGCACTTTCCAGAACCTGGAGAGTGCGCTTTTTGATCTGGTCTTTCAGGCGGTTGACGAAAGCCAGATCTCCGTGGGGGCCGATCATGACCCTGGCCAGATCTCTGTGACGATCCAGAAAACGGAAGAATTCCAGCAAGAGTCCCTGAGAGGCCAGAGGTTGGGCAACGACAGGTTCCTGTTCCATGATCTCGTTGAACTCCTGGAACATTTCATCCTCGACTTTATGCAGCATGTCGTAAATATCATCGTAATGCAGGTAAAAGGTTCCGCGGTTGATATCTACCAGCTCGGTCAGTTCCTTGACGGAGATATCCTGAATATCACGGGTTTCCATCATTTTTACCAGCCCCTGTAATAAGAGGGCACGGGTCTTGCGCACACGGCGATCCATTTTTTCCATAAGGAATACACCAGCCTTTCCAAAGAAAAGAATCCTATAACAAGTAATTTCTCACGCCAGTTTCCAACGAATGAAATGTTCTGCGATAAAGAATCATTTCCTATATCTAACGCAAATCTGAATTTTTTCTAAAATAATCGACAGAATCAAGTAAAATGTACAAAAACAAACACATAAAGAAAATCTGTAGCTTGCTTTTTCTTCCCCATTATTATATTTTGCATGTGGCAGAAAATCAACACAAGTTCATTAAATGACATTAATACAATTTCTCATCTTTGTAGTAAGTCTTTACAGATGCGGGAAAAAATTTTAAACTAGAGGCATACAAAATCAGATACATAAATAAGGGTACAAAGAGAGAAACACCAGGAGGGAACTATGGCAGACAACACAGAAAAAGAGAAAAAAGATAACTCCTTTATGATGAAGCTTGCCACGCTCATTGTAGACAAGCGAAAAGGATTTTATCTGATCTTCATCGTCTTGTGCGTATTTTGCGTATTATCCATGAATAAGGTCAAGGTCAATAACGATCTGACTACTTATTTGCCGGACACAACAGAGACCAGAAGGGGACTGGATCTGATGGATTCGGAATTCACTACTTATGGTTCCGCCCGGATCCTGATCTGCAATGTGACGTTTGACGAAGCACAGAAGCTGGCAGATCAGGTGGAGAAAATGGACGGTGTCAGCATGTTGGATTTTGATGACACGGAAGATCATTACCATGACATGGAGGCTTTATTGTCTGTCACTTTTGATGAGGAAGCAGATACGGAAGCTACACAGCAGCATCTGGATGAAGTATTGGATGCTTTGTCTGATTATGATGTCTATTATTCCTCTGATATCGGTCAGGAAGAGCGTGATGCGGATGATCTGAATAATGATATGATCGTCATCCTGCTGTTGGCAGCAGTGGTTATCGTGGCTGTACTGCTATTTACTTCCACGACCTACGCAGAGATTCCGGTTTATCTGACTACATTTATTGTGGCTGCTATTTTGAACAAAGGTACAAACTACTGGTTTGGAACTATCAGTTTCGTAACGAATTCCATTGCGGTGGTGCTGCAGTTAGGCCTGGCCGTAGACTATGCCATTATTCTGGCTCATCGATTTATGGAAGAGCATGAGGACAAGGATGCCAGAGAAGCCGTGATTGTGGCTTTAAGTAAGGCGATTCCGGAGATTTCCTCCAGCTCCCTGACCACTATCTCTGGTATGGTAGCCATGATGTTCATGCAGTTCCGAATTGGTTACGATATGGGTATCATTCTGGCAAAATCTATTGTTTTCAGTATGGTAGCTGTATTCTTCCTGATGCCAGGACTGTTATTGACCTTTTCCAAGGCAATCGACAATACCCACCACAAGAGTTTCGTGCCGAAGATCACAGCGGTTGGTAAATTCTGTGTGGCTACCCGCTACATTGTACCGCCCATCCTGATCGTAGGTGTTATTGCGGCATTTTTCCTGTCCAACAAAGCGAACTATGTATATGATGTAAATACATTGGAGTCCAGCAGCATGAGTGAGAATAAGTTCTCAGTCAGCATGGTAAATCAAGAATTCGGAATGGTGAACCAGCTGGCAGTCATTGTGCCCAACGGTGATTATGAAAAAGAGGCCCAGACCCTGAAGGCACTGGAAAAGCTGGATGTGGTGAAATCCTGTCAGGGACTTGGCAACATCGAAGCCATGGATGGTTATATGCTGACAGATAAACTGAATCCCAGACAGTTTGCAGAGCTGATCGATCTGGATATCGAAGTGTCAGATATGCTGTATTCAGCATATGCACTGGATCAGAGCGATTATGGTGCCCTGGTCAGCGGTGTCAGCGAGTACGAGGTTCCTTTTATTGATATGTTCCTGTTTATTTATGACCAGAAGGAAAGCGGCAATATTACGTTAGACGATGATCTGGAAGAGACTCTGTCGGATGCTTATTCCCAGATCTGTATTGCAAAGGATCAGCTGCTGGGTGAGGATAACTCCCGTTTTGTTCTGGAATTAAATGTTCCTTATGAAGGTACAGAGACCACCGCAGCATTGGATCAGATCCGCAACACGGTGGCGAAGTTCTATAATATAGATGACATCCTGTTAGTCGGCAATGCCACCAGCGATAAGGATCTGGGCGATTCCTTCGCAACGGATAACACGATCATCACGGTGCTGACAGCATTGTTCGTTATGATTATCCTGTTGTTCACCTTCCAGTCCGCCGGATTACCGGTACTGCTGGTAGTAACGATTCAGGGTAGTATCTGGATGAACTTCTCCCTGCCGTATCTGTTGAATGAAAATGTATATTTCCTGGGATATCTGGTGGTATCCGCCATCCAGATGGGTGCGACGATCGACTACGCTATCGTTATTACCAGCCGCTACATGGATCTGAAGACCTACATGCCTATCAAGGAAGCTGCCATAGAGTCGCTGAATCAGGCATTCCCCACCATCGTTACCAGTGGTTCCATGCTGGTATCCGCGGGATTTATTATCAGCTATGTATCTTCCAACGCAGCCGTGGCAGCCATCGGACTGGCGCTGGGACGTGGTACACTGACTTCTATTTTACTGGTACTGCTGGCATTGCCCCAGACGTTGCTGATCGGCGATATCATTATCCAGAAGACGGCATTTACCCTGAAACGTGATCTGGCAAAGCCGTTGCCTTCCGCCGGAAGGATCCGTATGAACGGTCACATCAAGGGCTATGTCAATGGTGTGCTGGAAGGTGACTTCGTTGGCGTCATCGATGGTGAAATGGGAGCTGTGGTCCGTCCCAAGGATACTGTGACAATGGAGCGGGATGATGCCCCGGAGAAAAATTATCCCAGGCTGGAAGCCCAGGAACTGCCGGAGGATGAGACAGCCGGACAGGAGGCAAACGGAGAAAATGCACCGGAAGCGGCCGGAGCAGACACAGAAGCTTCGGATAAGGAAGTTTCGGATAAAGAGAAAACAGCAGAAAGCGAGGGAACAGAAGATGAACAGTAAGAGATTATTATGTTTCCTGCTGGGAGCAGCATTGATCCTGCAGACCCCGGCCACCGCTTATGCGGCAGAGACCCTGACTTATGAGCAGTACAAGGGCGGCAGCGGTTACAGCAGTACTTTAAAAGAACAGGACTATGCAGTCATAGAGATCAGCACGGAGGAAGATCTGCGGAAGCTGGCAGAGAACTGTGTGCTGGACAGCTGGTCCAGGGATAAAAAAGTGGTACTGCAGAACGATATCGTTCTGAGTATGGCCAGTGAATTCAGTATTCCTGCCTTTGCGGGAATCTTTGACGGCGGCGGATATACGATTTCCAATGTGAAGTTAACCGGAAACGGATCGGCAGCCGGATTGTTCCGTTATGTGCAGGAGGGAGCGAAGATCCGTAACCTTACGGTGACCGGAGAGGTATCTCCTTCCGGAAGCCAGGATCAGGTCGGCGGTATCGTGGGCGTGAACTATGGCAGCATTGAGAATTGTAATTTTACCGGAAATGTGATCGGTGACACCGAGGTCGGCGGCATCGCCGGAGTCAATGCCGAGAGCGGAGAAATCCGCCGGTGTACTTCCTCCGGGAATGTGATCGGCAACCATTCGGCAGGCGGCATTGTGGGCAACAACCATGGTGTTCTGAATAATTGCAGTAACAGCGGTAATATCAATACCTACAGCACGGAAGTAACCTATGATCTGGATGATATCACTATGGATAATCTGGAACAGATCAACAGTACTTCCAATGTGGCAGCCCATACAGATACCGGCGGTATCGCGGGTATTTCCGATGGTAAGATCTACTATTGTTCCAATTCCGGAGCCATCGGTTATCAGCATGTGGGTTACAATACCGGTGGTATCGTAGGAAGACTGCATCAGGGGTATTTGCAGAATTGTACCAATACCGGTCATGTGCAGGGCAGAAAAGACGTCGGTGGTATCGTAGGCCAGATGGAGCCGTTCCTGGAGATCCAGTATCTGAGTGACAAACTGAAGGAACTGGACACTGAGACCGACAAATTCCTGGATATTCTGGATGCCACCCAGAAGGATGTAAGCAGCTACAGCCGTCAGGCCTCCGATATTGCCAAGAGCATCAGCAACCATCTGAAAGATGCCAACAGTGCGGGAAATTCCCTGACCGGAACGGCGCATGATCTGTGGTATATTTATAATCAGGAGCTGAATGGAGTCAGCAACGATCTGAAAGTCCTGAACGACGAATTGAACAAACAGGCGGATGATGACAAGAATAACGGCAACAGTCATGACATCACCATCAGTGGAAATGACATCTGGAACGGCAACTGGGGCGGTCATGACAATGGTGACACCGGTGAAGGAAATAATGACCAGAATAACGATCAGAACAATGACCAGAATAATGATCAAAACAGCGACAATAATGATAACAACGGCGAAAACGGAAGCAACGGAAACAATAATGGCGGTAATATCACCATTACTGTGCCGGACAACACAGAAAGTTATAAGGCGGCGTTAAAGAAATTCGGAGAGAGCGCTACCAAGCATCTGGATACGATGACAAGTGCGTCCACAGATCGCAGCGGCGGCATCAAAGATAATCTGGATACCTTGAACAAGAGTCTGGATAATGCTTTTGACCAACTGGGACAGCTGGGGGATGTACTGGAAGCAGGCACAGATAATGCCAGTGATCATATGGATGACCTGATGGATCAGGCGAGAGTACTGCGGAAACTGGTCAGCGAGATTCGCGATGATCTTTTCCGATATGAAGGAATCTCGGTAGAGGACACTTCCGATGAGGCAGCCAGTAAGGGTGAGGTGAACCCCGGAGACCCCGATGCCGAGGAGGGTGCGGCGGAACCGGAAGGAACCGAAGAGGCTCGTTATGATACCTCCAGTTTCCAGAAGGGAAAAGTGACCCTGTGCGTGAACCGGGGGACTGTGGAAGCGGATACCAATGTGGGCGGCATCGTCGGGCAGGTGGCAACGGAGTATGATTTTGATCCGGAGGATGACATTACTCTGACCGGAACAGAGAGCTTTGATGTGGAGCAGACGGTTAAGGCAGTCATCAGAGACAGCCGGAACCTCGGAGACGTAACCGGTAAAAAAGATTATGTGGGCGGCGTTGTCGGCAAGGCGGAATACGGTGCCGTCATTTCCTGTGAATCCTATGCTCCCGTAGAGAGCACCGGAGGAAGCTATGTGGGCGGTATTGCAGGATCTGCCAGCTATGCGATCCGCAGCTGCTACAGCATGGGTAAGATCACCGGCAAGAACAATATTGGAGGAATTGCCGGGGAAGGCTGTGATATTTTCTACAGCTATGCCTACAACGAACTGGATATGTCCGGGGAAGGACAGGGCAGCATTGCCGGAAAAGTCAGGGATGACGGTGCTTTGTACGGCAACTACTATGTGGAAGGCAGTGTCGGCGGCGTAGACGGCATCGGTTATCAGGGCGGAGCTACACCGTTGTCTTATCAGGAATTCTGTAAAAAGGATGGTATTCCGGATGCCTTTTCCCAGTTCACCATCACTTTCCTGGCAGATGGTGTAGAGGTGGCTTCTTATCAGTGTGGCTACGGAGATTATCTGTCAGAGGATCAGATTCCGGAAGTACCGGAAAAGGATGGCTATTACGGCGTATGGCCGGAGTATGATCTGCGGTATATTACCGGCAATAAGGTATTGGAAGCGGAGTATGAGGAATGGACTGCGTCCATCGCTTCCACTGAGAAAAACGATGATGATAAGCCGTTAGTCATGGCGGAAGGCAATTTCTACCCCAATGCGGCTTTGCATCTGCAGGTGGAAGGAGACACTTATACGGTGGCTCTGACGAACTCCATGGAAGAGGATGCTCCGGATTATACAGGCGAAGCAACCTTACGTGTCTTCTGTAAGGATGCGGACAATTCCATCGTACAGGTAGAGCAGGATGGAGAGTATGTGGAAGTGGAATCCAGGGTGATCGGCAGCTACAGACAGTTTACCATGACAGTACCCGGCAGCTTCCGTGTCGTAGAGGCGGAAGGCAGCCACACGATGATGATCGTAATGTGTATCGTCGGTGGTGCTGCGGTGCTCCTGCTACTCGTATTGATTGGAAAAAAAGCAGCAAAACGTCGGAAGAACCGCAGACAGGCAAAGCGTGATCGAAAGGCCGGAAAGGCAGCGGAGAATTCCGGACAGGCACATGAGACAGAGGAAAAGTAATGATTCAGGCAGTTTTGTTTGATATGGACGGTACGTTGATCGATACCGAAAAATATTACCGTATTTTCTGGCCGAAGGCACTGGCAGCCTGCGGTTATTCCATGACGGATGAGCAGGCGCTTACGATGCGCAGCCTGGGCAGGCCCTTTGCCCCCAGGCAGCTCAAGGCCTGGTACGGGGAAGATTTTGATTATTATGCGGTGCGCAACAGGCGAAAAGAAATGATGGAGGAGGCTCTGGACCGAGACGGCATTCAGTGCAAGCCCGGTGCCGTGGAGCTTTTGGAAGATCTGAAAAAAAGACACATCACCACAGCGGTTGCCACAGCGACAGATCTGGAGCGGACGGAAAAATATCTGGCGCTTACAGGACTCAGGCCCTATTTTGAAAAGTTGATCTCTGCCACTATGGTAGCGGAAGGCAAGCCGTCTCCGGACATTTATCTCTATGCCTGCGAGCAGCTTGGTCTGGCACCGGAGGAGTGCATGGCGGTGGAAGATTCCCCCAACGGAGTCATGAGTGCCTACCGTGCCGGCTGCAAGGTCGTCATGGTACCGGACCAGACACAGCCGGATGAAAACTTAAGAAAATGTCTGTACGCCTGCGTACCGACTCTGGCAGATATCAGCCACCTCATTTAGAGGTGGCTATATTTGTCATAGTAGCTTGATTTTTGTATTCCAGTGTGTTATTATTTTAACGATTAGAGTGACTATTCAGAAAACAGCAGAACCGGGCGAGACTGCTATTGCCATGCTCGCATGGAAATAGCAGTATTGGCTGATTCTGGGTGACTCGAATAGAGTCACCGTCACAGATATGAGCAAAAATAGCTGCAAAGCAGCGGAGAGTGCGATTTATCGCACGATTTTGCGAATGTCTGGGGCTGTTGGAAGCCTTGCGAAGGGGCGGAAAGGAATGGAAGAAAATGAATTTTGATGACATCGTAGCAAAAGTAAAAGAGTGTGGGAAAAAGACCGTTGCAGTCTCCGTTGCACAGGACAGTGCAGTACTGGAAGCAGTACATGAAGCCAAGAGACTGGGCATCGCAGATGCGATTCTGGTAGGTGATGAGGCGAAGATCCGTGAGATCGCAGCCGGACTAAACATGGATCTGACCGATTATGAGATCATCAACGAGCCGGATATGATCGAAGCTTCCATGAAGGCTGTCAAGCTGGCCCATGACGGTCGTGCAGATATGTATATGAAGGGTCTGATCGATTCCAAGAATTTCTTAAAGAGTGTACTGAACAAGGAAGTAGGTCTTCGTACCGGCGGAACCCTGTCTCATGTATGCGTATTCGAGATTCCCGGCATTGACAGACTTTTGTTCCTGACCGATGTTGCATTTATGACTTATCCTACTCTGGAGGAGAAGGTACAGATCATCAAGAACACCATTCCGGTATGTAATGCCTGCGGCGTTGCAGAGCCCAAGGTAGCACCTCTGGCAGCTGTAGAAGTTGTGAACCCCAAGATGCCCGTTACTCTGGATGCAGCAGAACTGACCAAAATGTGCGAAGAGGGACAGATTCCCGGCTGTATCGTAGACGGACCTCTGTCTCTGGATCTGGCTATCGATCCCGAGGCTGCAAAGCACAAGGGAGCAACCAACCGTAAGATCCAGGGCGATGCTGATGTCCTGCTGTTCCCGGATATTCATGCCGGCAATCTGGTATACAAGGCTATCGTACATATGGTAAAAGTAAAGAACGGATGCATCCTGACCGGTACCAAGGTACCCGTAGTCCTGACCAGCCGTTCCGATACCTTCGAGACCAAGGTATACTCTCTGGCACTGGCAGCAGTTGTGGCAGAGGAAATGAAAAAGAATCAGCAGTAAGCTATGGATATCATTATAGATGTCGCTGCGGAAGCTGCGAGTGAACTGCTGTCGGCAGGGATAGATGCCGTAGTGGATAAAGCGGTAAATCATAAGAGTGAAAACAGGAGGAAACACATAATGGCAATCAAGAGTCTGGTTATTAATCCCGGTTCCACCTCCACCAAGATCGGTGTATTTGAGGATGAGACCTTATTATTTGAAGAAACTCTGAGACATTCTACCGAGGAGATCTCCAAATACGATACTATTTTCGAGCAGAAGGATTTCCGTAAGAAGATCATTACCGATCTTCTGGCAGAGAAAAACTGCAACCTGAAGAGCTTCAACGTGATCGTAGGACGTGGTGGCCTGTTAAAGCCCATCCCCAGCGGTACTTATGCCGTAACCGATGATCTGCTGGAGGATCTTAAAGTAGGTGTACAGGGGCAGCATGCTTCCAATCTGGGCGGTATTCTGGCAAGAGAGATCGGCGATGAGATTGGCGTTCCCTCTTATATCGTAGATCCCGTTGTAGTAGACGAACTGATGCCTATCGCAAGATATTCCGGTCTGGAAGAGATCCCCAGAGGCAGTATCTTCCATGCACTGAACCAGAAGGCTGTTGCCAAGAGATATGCAAAAGAGGCAGGAAAGCCTTACGAGTCCTTACGTCTGGTAGTTGTTCATATGGGCGGCGGCGTATCTGTAGGCGCACATGAGGATGGCAAGGTCGTAGATGTATTCAGTGCATTCGATGGCGACGGTGCATTCTCTCCCGAACGTGCAGGCGGCGTTCCCTGTGCGGCACTGGTAAAAATGTGCTTCTCCGGAAAATATACCGAGAAGGAGATCAGTGCAAAACTGATCGGCAAGGGCGGCCTGAATTCCTATCTGGGTACCAACGATATGCGTGAGGTAACCAAGCGTGCCAACGAAGGTGATGCCAAGGCAGCAGAGGTAAAACAGGCATTCCTGTTACAGGTAGCCAAGGACATCGGCGCTATGGCCTGTGTTCTGAACGGTAAGGTAGACCAGATCATTATCACCGGAGGTATCGCATACGGTGAGGACGTAGTGGCTAAACTGAAAGAGAGATGCGGCTGGATTGCTCCCGTGACCGTATATCCCGGTGAGGACGAGCTGTTAGCTCTGGCACAGGGGGCACTGCGTGTCATGAACGGCGAAGAGCAGGTAAAGCAATATTAAAATACAGCACAGCCTTATAAAGGATGGATAAAACCGGGCGGCTTTTCATGATAAATGGAAAGCCGCCCGGTTTTAACAGGCGCAGCCACCTCATTATTGAGGTGGCTTTTTCAGTGAAAGACCAACTTCGACAGGATTCCCAGTATCAGCATATGCACCGGATAAAAGGCATAGCAGGCAAGCTGGATCTTACGGTTATGTGCCCCCTGCCTTCCGTGGTAGCACCATAGAAGCGGCAGACACAGCAGAGCCAGTCCCTGTTCTGGGATTTCAAAGGAGTGACTGAAAAGCTGTACCGGGATCTGCATTCCGGCCAGCAGTACAACATTGATCCAGTAGAGCCCGGCAAACTGCCCCAACAGCTGCCACCATTTTCTTCCATGGAAGAGATAGAAGACAATGACTGTCAGGACTCCTTCACCGTAATAGTCAAACATGAGAAGGGTTGCCAGCACATAGCCAATGGCAGAGATCAGAAGGACTGCTGGTATCCAGAGCCAGACCGGGCATTTTTTTCGAAGTTTATCCATAAGCCAGATACACAGAAAGCCTGTAAGCAGTGTCCAGATCACATTCTGGTGATAGGGATAGAACAGGAGGCCACTGTACATAAGGTTAATGGGAAACTCTGACAGGAGGGCCAGCAGAAGCAGGCGTATACAGTATTTTTTCCTGACATGGGTATGGAAGAAACCTTCCACCAGGAAAAAGGCGAACATGGGAAATGCCAGTCTGCCGATCCCGGTCAGCCACCAGGCATCTCCGGCGAGGGTGGCCCACAGGTGATCGCAGAACATGAACAACATGGCGAGAACATGCAGCGTCAAGGCGCTGAGATCCGGAGGAAATACGGGAAAACGGGATGGTTTATTTTGCAAAATGAGAACTCCTTTCATAGCTCCTTTCGGAAGGATTATAGTTGCATTATATCCTGTTTATGCGCTATAGTAAATATAACTGTGGTACAGTATATGAAATTGTAATGGCGGTCTGGCCCGGTATTCATACGCTGCACTGCATGCTGAATGGAATGATATCGACAGAAAGAGGAGACTGTATAGGAGGAAACACAATGCGCCGTAAGGATCGTGAAATTACAGAGTTTTCGGAAATGATAGATGTTATGAAACGGTGCGATGTCTGTAGACTGGCATTGAATGATGAGGAGGGCTACCCGTATCTCCTGCCCTTAAATTTCGGGCTGGAAGAAAAGGACAGCAGCGTGACGCTCTATTTTCACGGGGCAAAAGAGGGAAAAAAGTATGATCTGATCCGCAAGGATACAAGAGCAAGCTTTGAAATGGACTGCTCCCACAGACTGGTGCTGTCGGAGAAGGAAGACGGCTGTCAGTGCACCATGGAATACGAAAGTGTGATTGGTCAGGGGAAAATAGAGATCCTGTCGGATGCCGAGAAACAGAAAGCGCTGGATCTGCTGATGAGGCAATATTATCCCGACAGAACGGAGGGCTTTGTCTTCCGTCCGGAAGTCATGGCTATGACAGAGGTCTTCTGCCTGAAAGTAGAGCACATGACCGGGAAGAGACGCTTCAAAAAGGCATAGTGGGTACAGAGAACTCCCAAGATTGTTATATGCCCGGCACATTTGACGGCAATGGGTACAGATAGCAAGAAAAGAGGCTTTATACCCAGTAAATGTGTCAAGCGAGGGTACAGAGAAGAGTTCTATAGATGATATAGAAAAAGAGAGGATGAGGGATAACAATGTATACAGACGGACAGATCTATATGGGACTGGCAGACGGACAGCGGGTGAATATGCAGCTGAATATGAGTAACCGCCACGGTCTGATCGCGGGAGCCAGCGGCACCGGCAAGACCATTACCATGAAAGCCATGGCGGAATCTTTTTCGGATGCGGGAGTTCCGGTATTTTTGTGTGACGTGAAGGGAGATGTCTCCGGCATTGCCACGGCCGGTGTGGCTTCGGAATCCATGGATAAGAGGATCGATAAATTCGGTATCCGCGACAGCTTTTCCTACAAAGCCTATCCGGTCTGCTTCTGGGACATCTATCAGGAGGGCGGCCATCCGGTGAGAGCCACGATCTCCGATATGGGACCGGAACTGCTGTCCCGGATCCTGGGGCTGACTGCGGCACAGGAAGGAGTACTGAATATTGTCTTCCGGATCGCAGATGATAAGGGACTGCTCCTCATTGATCTGAAGGATCTGCGCATTTTATTGAATTATGTGGCAGAGCACAAGGACGAATATCTGACCACCTACGGAAGTATCTCCAAACAGTCCGTAGGCGGCATCCTGCGGGCGTTGCTTCCTCTGGAAAATCAGGGTGGAGACCTCTTTTTCGGGGAACCGGATCTGGATATCTATGACTGGATGCGCACGGATGTGTACGGCAAGGGCATTGTCAATGTGCTGAACTGCGTAAAACTGGTGCAGAATCCCACCCTGTACGCCAGCTTCCTGCTATGGATGATGTCGGAGTTATTCCAGAAGCTTCCCGAAGCGGGAGATCTGGAGAAGCCGAAGCTGGTATTTTTCTTCGATGAGGCACATCTGTTATTTGCAGATGCCCCCAAAATACTGGTGCAGAAGATCGAACAGGTGGTGAAGCTGATCCGCTCCAAGGGTGTGGGTATCTATTTCGTGACCCAGAGTCCCAGCGATATCCCGAATTCCGTGCTGGCACAGTTAAGTAACCGGGTACAGCATGCCCTGCGGGCATATACTCCCGCGGAGCAGAAAGCCGTCCGGGCAGCAGCACAGTCCCTGCGGGCCAATCCTGCTTTTAAGGCAGAGGAAGTCATCATGGAACTGGGCGTGGGCGAAGCGCTGACCTCTTTCCTCGATGAAAATGGTGTGCCGGGAATTGCTCAGCGTACCTCCATCATCTGTCCCCAGAGCTTTATGGGACCGGTGGATGAGACGGAGCGCAGGAATCTGATGGCGCGGGATGGCATGGGGCGCTACGATGAGGCGGTGGACAATATCTCCGCCTATGAAGTGCTGACAGGAACCATGGAACATGAAGCGAAGGCAGCACAGCTGGCCGCAGAGAGGGCACAGCTGGAGAAAGACAAGGAAGCGCTGGCAAAGCAGCAGGCAAAACTGCAGGAATCCGCCGTAAAGCAGAAACAGAAAGAGTGGGAAGCCGCCCAGAAAAAGAAGGAAAAGGCGGCGGAACGCAGACAGGCCCAGATCGAGCGCCAGCTGATCAACACCGGCGCCCAGGTCATCAAGAGAGGGCTTTTCAGCACTTTGTTTGGAAAATAATTAGAAATAAAATGCTTTTGATGTTTATTCTGCCGTCGTCAACGGACGGAAAGATTAAGCAAAACGATGGAAAGGCTAGAATAACTGGAACCAGAGAAAGTGTCCGCCAAAGATCAGCCAGAGGACGGACAGAACCGACAGCAGGATACAGACGATGGTCTCCGCCGGCTGCCGGGGGCGTCTGCGAAGTAACGGCGGCAGAGCGATGGCGAGCAGAAGGATCGGAATTCCGTACCGGAAAAGCATAAGCCCGATGGCAAAGGCACCCAAAGCCAGGGTGAAGAGTGCTTCGTCTAAATTTGCTTCATTTTGTATAAATAAGAAAGCACCGGCAAAGAAGAGAAATGCAAGAAGGATCACGGAAAAAATACTGAGACAGAGGATGCGAAGCCACTTCGCGGCTCTGTCTTTTTTCTGTTGTTTTGCCTCGGTGATGACATCACTCAGAAGTGTATTGGTGTCCGCAGAGGGCAGGGCAAGCTTTTCGCCGCGGCAAAGCTCCTCGACCGATACCGACAGCGCAGCCGCCAGATCGTCCAACAGAGCAATGTCGGGGTAAGCATTGCCGGTTTCCCAACGGGAGATTGCCTTGTTCGTAATATGTAACTGTTCGGCCAGCTGTTGCTGCGTCATTCCAAGAGCTATCCGCTGTTCCTTGATGAAAGTTCCCATTTTGACCTTATCCATGTGTACCTCCTGCCCCTTCATAGTCTGAATATTTGATTTCAGTATAGAAGAATCCGGGGAAATTGGCAATCTACCGGAGCGAGAATACTGGGAAAGCAACTGGAAAGTTAGCGGAACGTCCCTGTAGCCCGCATTGGGGGTAAGGCCATCAGACCCGCTTTCGCTTCGGAAGCAGAGCGTAGCGGTACGTAAGCGAGGAAAGTACCCTCGCTAAGTGCCGACGTCTGCTTAGAGTCTGCTGTCCTTACCCCCAACGTGGGCTACTGGTTTCTTGAAAAGGACTCCAAAATGGTGAATTTTGTGGAAA
>OIZA01000428.1_pt1 | contig 22413 bp, 22 predicted proteins | sample 1588381 | NCBI WGS metagenome assembly OIZA01 (sample SAMN03283277) | human gut metagenome | biome: human-associated habitat; material: feces | host: Homo sapiens | place: Peru | collected 2012 | reverse complement strand
TTTTTATTTGATTGAATGTGGGATGGTTTAGGACCAGATAAAATGCGGGATAACACTCAGGTGTCACGCCCATGCTGTCAAGGATCTGATTGGTAACAAGGACTGTTGCTCTTCCTTCATCATTGGAATCAAGGACGAAGCGGTAAACAACAGACATGTCTTCCATATCCTTATGCGGAACATTTTCAAGCATGTCCTTATTCGACTCAGTAGAAACAACTTCCATGACCAGCTTTTCCTTCATCTGGCTGTAATCGGTAAGTGCTGCAACATCGATCTGCGGCGTATTGTTCAGACCGCGTTCTACGGTCTCCACTGCCTTATCAAGCACATCCTCGTAAGGAGTACCGTTTTCGATTGCATCGTAGAACTTATCAAGGCTGATATTCACACCGATGTTTCCTTCCTCAGGAGTAACCGTGATTGCTTCGTAGCTCTCGTTGAGCTTGTTTACCTGGTTAATAGAGACCTTCACATCTTCGCCTCTCTCTAAAAGGCGATCCTTCAGATCTTCGGTAAACTGTTCTTTGAAATTCTCATAATCCATTTGCGTTTTTCCTTTCTTTAGTTGAATGTGTGCCGGATCGTCATCCGTAAGTGATTTTTGGCATTAAAGAAGCGCCGGACCCGTGACCGTTATGATCACTGATCTGACGCTTTATCGTCTGCCGTTATTCTTTTGCAAAAGATCTTTGGACTTTGCTTCGGGCTTTTTGTTTTCCCGTTCGCTTTGTCCATTGTAAATATAACACAGCTTTTTCAGAAAAAAAATACTCGAAATATACCAGTTTTATACCGAAAATATACCGATATTATACTTTTACAAAAATTTTGTACCCTTGTTGTATTACTTCAAAAGATAATATTTTCATCATCATCCTTATTAAACGCATCTTTCCTCCTCTCTTGCCGTTAATTAAAAATCACCATCAAAATCATCGGGATCATATCCGGCATCTTCAAGTGCTTCTCTTCTCTCATCTTCATCCATCATTTCAAGTTCGTCCCTATCCAAAAACGGATCAAGATTCAAATCATCTTCGTCTTCATCATCATCGGAGCTATCAGATTCCATGTCCTTCATAAGGAAATCCAACTGAAATCCCTGCTCCACAGCATCCAATACGCCATCTCGATTCAGATCAAATAAGCTGTCAAATGAATTCTCTACATCTCTGTCAAAAAATCCCATACCCTTTACCTATCCTTTCCTGTTATGAATATGTGTCCTGTTATCTCTCGCGATCAATAATCTTCCCAATAATCATAAGCCTCATCCCAATCATCGAAATCATCTCCCCAAGCGTCATCGGCATACTCCTCCGGATCATCATAGTCTTCAGGGTCATTATTAAGCGTGTTATAGGTCTTCGTACTTGTTGTTCCGGAAGAATTACTCTTTCCTGTGGTGCCACCTCCTCTGCTGGTTGAACTGTAGCTACCTGACGATTGAGAATTAGTTGATTTCGATCCATTTCCACCAGACGAATATGTACTTCCTGAACTATATGTACTTCTTGTGGTGCTGCCGGTGTATGGCTTATGAACATAGCAATAGCTGCTTCCGTCAGCACATTTGTTGTCACATCCAGCCTTTATACACCTATTGCCAGAATCATTGCCACCGGCAAGCATCCCCGCAATCAGGATTATGCCAACAATCACCAATACAGATACAAATCCATTCTTCCCATTATTATTCATAGGCTCTTTCCCTCCTTCTTTGTCTGCTATGCCCTATGTGCAAATGGCAATTTAATATCCGCTCTCCCAATAAAGATTCCTGCCGTTATACAGAGTCCCAAAGCCAACGCTTCACCTCCGAACTTCAATATGGTCAAGACTACTTCTTTATGTTCTGCATCCTTCTTTTCTTTACGTTCAGCAGCCTCCACCATCTTTTCATAGTAGTATTTCTTCTCCTCAAACGGCGTATCTTCCTTTTCTGCCTGCTTCTGCATGGACTGAATAAGAATGTCTTCTGTCTGATAACAAGACTCTGTACTGAATTTGCAAGCTTCCATACCGGACTGTAAGATACCGGCATATGCCTTCTCGTTCTCGACTACACCTCGAATGACCTCCGGCATCTGAGCGATCAGGTTTTTGGCTACCTCAGGATCCACCTTGTCGAGAATAGATATAAGCTGCATAACATTGTTCTTTGATATTCCTCTGAAGTTATCCTTCTTCATAAGGTCAAGCGCTCGTTTTTCTTCAAATGATAAAGCATCCATCCGTTTGCCCTCCTTTTGGCTGTTTCCTCGTTATCATTTCCTTCCTACTAATAGATAGAGAGACAATTAACGGCACTTAACATTTCCATAAAAAAAGAGCCTGGGTTTTTCCAAGCTCTTCATCCTTAACTATGTCGAACCGTAGATCGCTTTCCACAAATCGGACAAATCGGTATGTACCTCATTTTTCCATCAGCTTGTCGTTCAAAATCAAAATCTGTTATAGCAAGCCTATCAAAAATAATTTCCTTTTTCAGCATCATGGATAGTGTATCTTCTAAATCTAAATCACTTGATTTTATATTGATGCTCGGCCGAGTCCATTCATAGCTCTTCCCACATCCGTCCGAATGTTTTGTCTTACCGAAAATCACTCCACACTCCGGATTATTACATCTCCAGCTATCAACTCCTTCCTTACGACAGTCCTTACTTCCGCAAATCGGGCAGACCGTCTGTTGGTCGCTCCAGATAATCTGCAGACGAGAAGAATGAAGGGAGATCAGTTTCATCAGTCTTTGTGCAGAGTTCACCTCCGTTTGTGCCATCGGCAGGATACCTGTTCTGTAATTTCCCCACCGTCCGGCATCATCTCCAAGGTATTTCTCGCCGTAATTAAGTAGTCTGAACAGCAGCCTGTCCGACTTTATGCTGTTGCGGTAATCCCCCAGCTCAATGGGAAACGTATAGATCACACTACCATCGGATGCATTCAGGAGGCTCTCTGTAAATCTTTCAATTCCCGTTTCTGAATTATCCATGTTAACAAACTGCGGATTGATCACCAGGCTTCTCGACCTGGCATCTCTTATTTTTCCGGAAGAAAAAAGTTCTTCCAATTCCGGCCTCCACGTATCATCCGCAATTCTCTTTGCTTCTCTTTCCTCAGAAGTTAGACTCTTCTTTTCAGAATGACTAAGATGGAAAATATTCTTAAACGTCTTCTGTTCCGCATCAGAGGGCTTATTGTAGAAAATAACCTTTTGGTTTTTCACATCCAATTCCGCATCTTCGGGAAGCTCCGTTTTTATAACTTCAAGATATGCGACTACCTTCTGCGGAATATCAAACTCGTATCGGAACTTCTCTATAAAAGTAATTCCGATTTCCAATGAACCATAGTCATTGACACGAGTCTTCACCTGATACCGCATATTATTAGAATCAAATACGGCATCGGCAATCATCTCCCCATTCAGGGTGACCTTGAATTTCGAGTTCTCGCTGACAGTGCAGCCAAGAAGTTTAAACACATAAAGAATTAGTGCAGTCACATAAAGAGAATAGCAGTTGTTCAAAATGATTTCGTCTTCTCCGAAAAGCCCTTTAGAATCATCCTGCTCCAGAACAATCCTCCTTTGGATTTCACACCATAACCTGTAAAGGGCATTGTATCTCGAATCCTTCTTTATGATATTTGTAGGCTTTATGTTCCTGCTGATGTGTTTCTTCTTGCTGATGCTGCGGAAGAATTTAGATGCCTCTACAGTTGAAAAATTCTTCTCCAACTTTCTCCACTGCTCCAGTAGGGAACCAAGAACATTATTCTCATTCTGGCGTTCCGCTACATCATAATCAGGCAGGAGCTGTTCAAAAATCTGCATCCGCTTATAATCATACAGTTCCTCTCCGTACGCGTTCCAGTCTATGGCATTATCATTCTGCTCGATGGTCTTTTTAATACTGATAGCCTGCCTATGGACATACTTTAATATGTCATCAACCGCCATCCGAAAGAAAAGATTCTCATAAATATTTATCTCGTCTTCAAAGATATCTGCTCTCAAACGATTTGGAATCAGTCCGTTCAGATTCCTCGCCTTCCAGTGCTCTGAATGCGAAGAGAGATGATCCATGGTTCTCGAATTAACCCGCTTCACCAGGTTCACATCCAATACAGCCTCTTCTGTACGCAGACTCTGTTTAGGATGGGAACAAATATCCATAACCATCGGGACAGTCTCATTGATTTTTTTTAGCAGCGACTGGTCATCATATCCGCTATATGGAGTCTTCTCAATAATCAATGAAACCCGATCCGTTTTGATGGCATCGAATAATTCCTCCACACTATATTCTTTATCATACCGAAATGTATCCTCCATCTGAGCAAAGAACTTCAGAAGATTCTCAATGTCTTCCTCCGGCATCAGCGAAACCGCATCCAATTGAAACTGATATTTCAGAATCTGCCCGTTTACCCGGATGACCACTGTACTCCTGTTATCCCTATCCCATACGATGGGAATGCCCTTCGTCCACTCTTCCACAGTATAGCTTCCGGACGGTGTATCCACCTCCACCACAGACTTATCCTCGGATTCCACAGACAGATAATTGTTATATAAGACGAGTGTATGTTTGCCATTTTCAGTAGGAAGTTCAATCCTTCCTGCCGCATTATCAACAAATATCCGCATTCTTATCACCCTGAAATCTTCTCTCTCAACTTATGGATCTTATCAATGCTCTGTCTGAACTTTCCTTCGCCATAAATCTCATTCAGCCCCTTCTCAAGTTCGTCCAGCTTTGTAATGAGATACGGCTCATACCGTTCATCGAGCTTCCGCAGAATCTTATGCGTAAGTATATAGTCTACAGCCTCATCCTTCGTTCCGCCACACGCTATATATACAGGCACAAAATCATCCATCTGGTTCATAATACGGTTACCAAATGTGATATCCATTTCCTTGAGATAATCATCTACCAACCTGAGATTCTCCCTATCGGAAGCCTCTAGCTTATAGGCAGTTGTTCCTTTTGCGCTCTGGAAGAGAGCCATCAGGTCATCCAGACCCATTTCGACCCTATCCTGTTTGGTTCCCTTGAATTCATCCTCTCTCTTGTCCATATCCAGAACCTGTGCCCTGTCATAGACCTTATCCGTGATAAGAGAAGTAGAATCGTCATTATTTGCAGTACCTACAAACCAGATGTTGCTGGTAACACAAATATTGGCAGCCTCGTTTGAATAGTTCAAGTACTTCGGTTTCTGATCCTCGTCAAGCTCTGAATATCCGGAAACAAGAGGAACAATCCACTCTCCCTTATCCGGCTTCTCAAGCACCGAAAGGAAGTCCGCAAAATAATATTCGATCCTAGCCAGATTCATCTCGTCAAGAACAATGAGATATATCTTCTGCCTGTTGGGAGCGGCTGATGCCTCGTATAAATACTTGGTAAATTCAGTCTCCTTGAACCTATTTGTAAAATCGTTATCGTATCCAAGAAGTTCCCTGTTATCTCTCCAGGATGGCTGAACCGGTACCAATCTACACTCTGCACCTAACGACTCTGCCACTAGCCTTGGCAGGCTTGACTTTCCAGTACCGCTAAGCCCCTGAAGAATAATCAGTCTTGATGCCGACTCCGATGCTGCTAATGAAGCAAAAAAAACTCGGACTGTATCTATGGAATAATACAACCCCTTGTGATAAGCTCCGTAATTACGGACATACTCACAGAGCCCCTTTAGTGCTCCGGAATATTTCTTTGGTGTATGTAATTTTTGTCCATCAATTTCAGTATCTATATCCAGAAGAACCTTAAATTTGCTTTCTTGAGTAGTCTTATACTGCTCACTGATATATTTCAGTTTCATCTGGAGCTGGTTGTTCAAAGACTGCAGCGCAGCAGCCGACACCCTTGCGTTCTCCAATTCCCTTGTACTCATCGCATACGCGCTAATTTTGGCCTCTGCTTCGCTCCTCTTCTGTTTTTCATCATCCAATGCCAAACGCACCACTTCTAGTTCTCTCGTATTGGCGCGCAGGCGTTCGATTTCATCAGCGGATGGCATATTAGCAAGCTCGTCATTTCTTCTATGCGCATCCGTCAGTTGATCCTCAAGTTCATTAATCCTGGCAACAAGAGATTGCCCGTCGTCATCCCTCAATGTAGTTTCCATTCGAGCATTCTTTTCACTAAGCTCCGCTATTTTTTCGGAGTAGTAGCCGATTTGTATCTTATAGTGTTCTAGTTCCTGCTGAAGTCTCATAACTTCTTTTTCGGAATACTGACTATACTTTTCCTTTAATCCATCCACATATTTTCTGTCATCATCCAAATCCGCCCTGTCTTCTTCCAACTCCAAAAGCTTATGTTCTAGGTCTTTCTTTTTTTCAGAAAACTCCCTAATCTTTGTTGTATATTCTTCGGTAAGCTCTCTTCTTTTTTCCTCAATCTCTGTATCCGCTTCGTGTATTTTCTGCAATTTCTGAGCCTCAGCATCACTCCGCTCCTTATGCGCCTGCTCAAGTTCTTCATCAATCTTCTGACGCTGGGATGAAATATAAGATGCCAGTTCCTCCTTCTGCTTTTCTTTATCTGATTCCCATTCAGAGTAAATTGATTCCTTTTCTTTTTCTCTTATCGCCCTTTCATCGTCCCTGATTTTTTTAATTTCATCAGCAACCGCAGAATCACACTGTTTTTTTATCTGTGCCTCAGTATCAGCCAGTTCTTTTTCCTTTTTCTCCTGTGCCTCCTGCTGAGCATCTAATTCTTCTGTCCTAACATCAATGGACAGTTGTTGTTCATCAATCCTCCCCTGTAGTTCCTCCTCTTTTTTCCGGTATTCATCTTCGAGGTCATTTTTCTTCTTTTCAAGTTCTTCTATCTTTGCCGCTACTCTCTCATCAGTGATAAGAGCAGCATCAATCTTTCCCTTCTGCGCCTGCATAAGTTCTTCCGTCCTCTCAGCACGAGTTTTCTGGCTATCCTGATTGCCTCCGAAAGGTGTCTTTTTATTTCCTTTGCTTTTCCTGCCCGCCATTTATTTACCCTCCATAAACATATTGTAAACCAATCTAAAAATAGCCTCGAATTCCTGATACTGGTTTTCGACTTCTTTTACATCATATGTTCCAGTAAACATATGAAACTTATTTCCATCGTTTCTTGCCCTTTCGGCAATAGTCGTCGAAGCTCGTTTCTTTATTATAAGAGGCAAGTCGTTTCTTAACCTTAATAACTCCATTGACTTTCCATTTTTATCATTCCATGCATCCATAAGCAACAAGGACATATAAGATGTCGCATAACCATCTGTATTACTTGCATTTGTCATATTCTTATACATATGAATACTCTTATATTCTCTTTCAATATCATCATTAAACATGTCATATGACGATACCAGCATTCTCAGATCACTCTGATACGCCGAGAATTCCATCGAAGTATACTGCAGAAGGTGTTGATTTTTAAGAATAACTCCGTTCAGCAATGCCTGGTATGCATCTCGTATTGACCATGCAAAATTCTTAGTATCATTTTCTCCTTGCTCAAATCTCCTCTTCGATTCAGCGAGGCTCATTATCTGCTTCTTCAGCACATAGAATTCATCAGAATTACAAACACGAGGATACTCAATAAAAAGTTCAATCTCTCTTTCCAACTGAGATCCGAGCGGAATAAGATCTTTCAACTCTTCTTTCTTTTCTTCAAGGAAAAATTGAATCTCCTCCTCAAAATCTTCATTACCAAAACGCAATCTCGTTACTAACGTTCTATACCAATCATTAAGCCGATCACCAAACGGAGAAATAACAAGGATTTCATCCGGCGCATTCCTATTTATCGCTATAAATCCCCTGGCATAATAGATATCAGGTGAGTCATCCAAAATTGTTATATTTTTGACTTCCCTGTCCGCTTTTTCCTGCTGTTTCTCTTCCTCCTTTTCCGCAAGCGTAACTACTGTGTCTTCCTCTCTGTCAACAGCTGCAGCCACGCTCTCCCAACTAACCTCGTCCTCAAAAAAGAGTTCATCCGTCTTCAAGTCCTCTTTAGCAGGCGGCTGACTCATATCAATTCCCTTTACACCTGGTTCAATCCCAATTCTTCTGTTACTGCATAGCCTTGCCCAATACCTTAATGCCGTCCTAACGGAAGAACTTTTTGGTTTCCTGCCGTCAATACCATCATAAGGAATAACTAACACTGACTCATCTTCTATATAAAATTCAGGAAGTCTGTATAGATCAAATACAGGTACGATATTTCTTGTAACAAGATCCTGAATCATGTATATCTTTTTAGAGTTCTTTGAGATATTTAAATCTGATTCATACGGATTGTCATATTTTCCAACGGCACTTTCGCCATCAGCCGAAAGCTTCAATTCCTTATATCTTCCGTCAAAATAACCCTTATCTCTACAAGCCTCTATCGCTGCATCAACAAGATCCTTATTAAATCCAACCTGACCGCATAGTATACTTTTAGGATCTGTAAAGTTCTTGTTGACAAGTTGGAGAATCAAATGCTCAAGGATGTTTATATTTTGTGTTTCGTTCTCTGGTATATAGCAGGACCATACAGCCACTGGCCAGGCTACTGCTCTTCTTTCATTTGCACTGATAAATGCGGCATCAGTACCAAAATCATATAATTGAGTCATTAACATGTCCTCCCCTTATGCCTGGCACATTTTGTACATTTCATTAAGTGGCTTGACATATTCTCTCTCTCCATCATAAGCCACTGTACTAGCATCGCCTACGGCGACCAACAGTCTCTTGGCTCGACTGAATGCTACACACAATCGATTTTCATTATCTAGAAATCCGACTCTTCTTCGCATTTCTTCCTCTCGATTCGACCTCACTACAGACAGGAAAACAACATCAAATTCCTTACCTTGAAAAGCATCAACTGTTCCTACCCTAATTCGGTCTACATCACCCGGAAAATTCCTCTGAACCATATCATTCAACAATTTTGCCTGTGCACTATAAAATGTAATTATTCCTATTTTGTAATTCGTATTTTTTGCAAGTACCGCAGACAGTTCCTTCTGTATTCTATCTACCTCACACGTTCTACTAACACTCTGATGTCTCTCTTCAGCTGGAAATTCATCCGACAGAGGCATATCGATCCAAGCTAATGCTTTTCCACCATATAATCCTAGTCCATGTTCTTTATCTTCCCGTCTGCACAACGTCTCCAAATTTCCGTCATAAAAGATATTTACCAGATTACATATATCGGGATGCATTCTGTACTGTTCTGTAAGCATTGCAGCACGGGATATTCCAAGTTTCTTGTCTTCTGAAGAAACGCTATCATTTAGCCTCATAAACAAGGACTCTTCTAAAACATCCTCAACTTTCTTGTTCCCAGTTTTCTTTGATACTGCTTCCACAACATCCCGCTCAACCATATGAGGAAGCTGTTTATGGTCGCCAACAAGTATAATCTTCTTTCCCATTGACATTGGTATAAGCAAATCCAACGGGTTCGATCTTGCAGCCTCATCCACAATAACATAATCATATTCCTCATCAAATCCGGCCATAGAAGCGCTTAAATGTGGATTCGCCGACTGCTGACATGTCGCAGCATTTATTTTCGAATATGCTCTTATTATGGCATCAACATTATTACTATTGGTTAGCTCCTGTTTAAATTCCCATATAAGGTTCGTAACAATGGTCTTTCGATCTTCCCCCTTTGAAACAACACCCATACGAATTGCTATTATCAAATCAGAAATATCTTTCTGTAATAGTTCATCATTAACCGAAGACATTTCCGGGCAAAGATCCTCTAATCTCTCGCAATCTTTTTTTAATTGTTCAAGATAATTAACAAGATCTGGCGAATCACTTGTTATTCTTCTCAGCTTCTTCCAGTAACTTGGAATTTCAAAATCAAGATTACTCTCATATTTCAAATATTGCTCCAGCTGTTTTAGCTGTATTATCCCATCATCCAGATATGCCTCTGCTGTAAATCTCTGACTTTTTATAAGACTGGGCAACGGATTTTCTTCCTCTGTGGTTAAATTCGTCTTCACAGTCGCACCAAGTTCAGCCATTACCATTGTGAACTTACTTATTGTCTCCGGGCTCAGATTAAGCTTTTGTATAAGTTCATCACATTCGTTCAGCACTTGATACTGAGTTTGAAAATCCTCTGCCTCCTCCACTTTTAGGAGTTTTTCAAACAATTCCCTAACAATACCCCTATCACTTCCCTCAGTCTCATCAAGCCATTTTTCACAGGACAATATCATCTTATCTATCCAATCATGTATAAGAAGATTATCGTCATCCTTTCCTTTTCTGACAGAAACCCTATTTACAGGTACACCTCCGTAATTGATTTCCTCTACGGCATTATCTACCGCATCATGCTGTGTAGATGTTATTAAGATCTTCGCCCTGCTGTTTTCAATCTCATCAATCCTCTTTACTATCGCCCTGATTACCGTTGTTTTTCCCGTTCCTGGAGGTCCCTGTATAATTGCGATATCAGGAGTGTTTATGGCTGCATCAATTGCACTTTTCTGTTTCTCAGTAAAATGCAAGTCACCGCCCTCAAATATTTCTTTTTCTAGGTTGCCGGAAAGGGGCTGGAATCTTCTACCACTTACGCCTACCTGGGCACCCCCCTGAATTATATTTTTCAGTCCCGGCATAGCACACTTATTTGAAATAATGTTCCTTTCCGCCTGCTGCCTTCTCTTTTTTTGAATGGCAGATCCGGATACGCTTGGAAGAAGGAACCCCGTTTCAGGGATCACTCGCGTCGTATCCATATCTTCCTTAATTCGAAATTGATTTGAATTAACACAATCGTAGTCAATCTCGCTACCGATAACCGTTGCTGATCTGAAGTTATACTCCATAGGATGTTCTTTATTGATGCTTTGGATAGCAACATAATACATATTATCCTGACAGAATTCTCTTCTGGTGTATCCTCCTTTTAGGTCAAAAATAATCATCCCATTGGCATAGTGGAAGCTCTTATATTCCAGATATCCCATTTCTTCTGCCTGTTGCTTGATACTTTCCATTTCAAGATCGTTATATGTATTCCAAAGCTGGATAAATTCAGTATCCGAACTTATCATCTGAGAATACTGCTCATTTGCTCTCGCCGTCAGTATGGCACGATCCGTTAGTTCATCAGATATTTCAATTGCACCACTTAGCAACACGACAGGAAAATCAATTCTATTTTTATTCATTCTCCGTCGCATCTGAACAATATGCAAATAATGTTGCGGCGTCTCAGTTATTGAAAAAGAATATCGCTCCCCAACGAGTTCAAGTGTTTCATTTCCGTCATTCCTGGAATATGCAAAGCAATACCTTCCTGTTTCCTCAACCAACAGCTGGCGTTTTATCTCCTCTACAGCCTTTTCCTGCGGGATATTATTTGAACGAAGATCTACTGACAAAGCTTGATCGACTACAATCCTCAAAGGATTTTCCTCATCGTAAATCTCAGTTTCAGAAAATTCTAGTAACGTAAAAGAAATATAATCTCTATCTATTTTGTCAGCACGTAATAGCGCTCTGCCATAGGCTCCCCGCAGTTCAGATATAACCATATCAATCTCTGTCGATATTGATGCCCTTACAAAATCTCCGCTATCATTCTTTATCAGCAGATCATCCTTAGGAATCTGAAAATCAACAATCCCTATATGAATTTGAGTTGCAGCATTATCCAATACAGCAGTAAAACAAAATTCATTTGCAAATTTTATGTTTTTACTTTTCAATCGCTGAGCCCTCCTGCCTTATCAGTGCAAATTTACTGATTTCTGTGGTTCCATAGAATTTCTCAATTTGTCTTGTATCAATAAATTCACTTTCCGTTGTTACATCAATATTTTTCTGAAGGAACATAAAGTATGTGCCCTGTCTCTCGTCTATTATTACAGGTTGTGTTGCCCCTTTTTTATATGGCGGAACTGACCTTGGGTCAGACATTTTCGAATCATTCAATGTAATATTATTACCTGTCAGATTTAGAACTGCGAGTTTCCCATTTTTTGTTCTAGCCACTGCAACAAGTGATCCATCTTCTTCTATCGAGATGTTTTCATCAAAGAAGCTTCGATTTATATATTTCATTTCCCTAGTGATTGCAATGGTTCCAACCTCATCAGAGTATACATCCAACGGTTTCATATCCTGTGTTCCGTCCAGTGGTATTAAAATTTTGCCTTTGGTTCTGACCATGTTTCTGCTTTCGAGCAGATAAACCTTATTCACTCGGCTGTCGCACATGGGGCATATACAGTTCCGTCCCGTATAGTAATATTCCGTATCACATCCTTTAGCGTCGCACTGAATAACAAGGTTCTTCGCATGCGCACAAGCCTTCATAAACTCCATCAAGGTAGGTCTTCTGGAACTTTCCATTTTTCCGTCAACAAAAGTACGTCTGAATAATTCTTTCAGTTCGTCTGTAAGAAACACCTTCGTACTCTCAAAGTTCGAATTCTTATTATCCGCAGCATCGGGATCACCTATATAAGCAAGCTTCCCGGTATCCACCGATTCCTGTACCCACTCAGGATTCGCATCCTCAGCTTCATCCCCGATAAATGGATGGCATGTCGTGAGCATCTTAAACAACAACACTGCGTATGAAAAGGTATCTGTGACCGTGTTGGGAATTGCAGTCTTGTTTCCGACCTCAGGAGCCATATAAAAATTTGTACCGTCAATCAAAGGACGGTATGCTCCTGATGTGATATTATCTGAATCGATGATTGCCAGACTATTTTTTTCTCGTGAAACAAAAACATTGTTCGGTGACAAATCTACATAAGCATATCCATTAATATGCAGATAACGAAGACTTTTCGCTAACAGATAACCAATCTGCAGCCTCTTCGTTATCCCTCCAGTGGCGTTGAAATACCAATCCCAAAGATCATCTATCTCTTCTGATTTTTCTACATAGTCGTTTAAAGACACGTGACCCTTCGCTTCTTTCATCACATACCCTATGTACGGTTCGTCGAGAACTGCCATTGGAAATGCAATCCTTGTTTCCTTAGGTAGCTGATTTCCTCTTTTCTGAAGCCACTTATATCGTTCACGATATTTTTCACGATCGGACGATGTATTAATCTTTATCAGGAACTCTTCCGCTGTCCTGTAGACAACACCCTGCCCTCCCTTGCTCAAAACTGATGTGATGTGGTATTGCCTTCCATCTATATCTTTTATTATCTGTCCCACCAGTTCGTTTTCCATATTCATGCCAACTCCTTTTTTGCCACAAGATAACATATTGTCTTGTCATCACTATGGCTTTCTGTTTCCCAGTCTTTCAACCATTCCACAAGCTCAGCTTGCATATTCTCGATTCCCCGCGTTGTCAGCACCTCAAAAAAATACTCTGGTAATGTCAACTTCTTTTCTGGAATAAGATCATCGGCAATCCCATCTGTAGCTAGAATCAGCTCTGCCCTTTCTTGGATAGAATTCTCTGGTATCACCTCAAAATCCAGCAGCGACGCTACATTAATGGAGCACATCGAATTAGTCACATTCGAAAACAAATCCTTATGATTAATTTGGTCTTTGCATACCAACTGGTCATAACTCACCAAAACCATACCATCTCCAATACCCCCAACGAGTATGCTACCCTTATAGAAAACAGCCATATGAACAGTCGTATCGTATGAACTTATCTCATCAACTTCATATGATGCATTCCATTCTTCAACCAGCCTCTTGGCCAGGATATTGGCTATATTATTCGACAGGTAGGCATATCGCGGTAATTGATTCAAAAGCCACGACTCTACAATCTCTGACACCCGTTTAGAGCCCTTATCTGAATTTCTGCAGGATCCCAGTCCATCTGCCACAATAATATAAGCAAGGTTTAGTTCTTCATTGTTTCCCAGCAAAAATGCATCCTGATTTATAACTTTATCTACACCTTTTTGGGTAACCCCTCCCATAAATATATGGTAGCCACCAATACTTATTTCCTTATTAACAGAATCCATAACATCACCCAAGATTAAACCAATCCCTTTAGATACTCTACTTCGTCTTCTCCAAACATTTCTCTAGGATCTTCAAGAATAGCTTCGTTTGGATTACTACTCACAGATCTTTTGCTGATTGAATATGTAACCCACTGGAAAAACTTTGTTATTGTCGCCAAATCATTTGCCTTTATTACCGGAACCTCCGGATCATTGATAAAGGCATTCAGCATATTGTAATTTGTTCCTTCTCCTATACCCAGCGCCAACTTAGGACACTTTTTCAGTCTCTCGCTCGAATGCAATCTCTGTAACGGTTCCCATTCAGAGAAATCATAATTAAGCGGATTCATCTTTCCTGGACAATCTGAAGGTAATCCATCACTCAACAGTATTATAGTAGGAGTGTATGCCCGCTCTGGAACCTGCTCCTTATCCTCTAACATATCAACAGCCATATCAATAGCTTGCCCCATCCATGTCTTCCCTGCTGCTGAGAACTCAGGAATAGAAACATTTTCTATTTTGTCAATTTTCTGTACCACCTCAACAGTATTGCCAAATGTTATTGCGCCAATACTGATTTTCCCTTTTGCATTCTTGATATCAGAAAACTCAGCAATCATCTCTTTTATTGCTACATTAACTGTATTTATTTTTTCGTTGGCCATGCTTCCACTATTGTCGATAAGTAGAAGAACCGGAAGCGGTCTTGCCTCTTTGATAACCACATCTTTTAATCCCATATTAAATCACCCTCTCTTTCATGTGTTCTTTGAACTTATCCTTAAACGCTTTCCACGACCGGCTTGTACTTGCCTCTTTCACTCCTAGCCTGTCTGATATTTCCTTTGCTTGGATTGCTTCGCCTCTTTTTGAACATTCCTCAAAAATCTGAATGTCAAAATAAGGCATTCCCTTAAAGCAATCCAAAAAATCATCACTCTCTATAGCCAGCATCGCCAATTTTGAAGTGATAAGGTGCGCCATCATCGGCTTCTGTCTGCTTTGCAAGCTGTCGTAAACAGACTGTATATTCTTAAGCAATTCAACAACGCTATCCCTCGACAATATGCTGCTGTCTGAATATATGCCACTGTCTATCTGGTCAATAAGGCTAAACTCCTCGCCCTCATCATTCGTGATCGTCCCTGATGTCGGCCTGGTTTCAATCATCATACGTAGGTTAGCAATATCATCGATTGAAAGATCCATCGCCTCTGCAACCTTCTGATTGAATTCATCTGTATTGGTATCCTGCCCCATAGACTGAGCAAAACGCATGTATTTACGAAAAGTTCTTTCCTCTTCCTCTGTAAAATGCATGCCTCCGAAAGTATTCTTCACCAGTTCTTTTCCAACAATATGTCCATACATCTGCTTCCAGGAAGAATTGAAATAATGAAGGAATTTTCCGCTTTCCGGCTTAAAATTTGCAATACACCTTTTCGCCGTATCAATAATCTCTAATGCGTACTCCTCATATTTTGTTTTGTTAAGTGCCATCAGATAGCAATACAGATATTCAACCATCTTCAGAGATGCCGCCCTGTATGCACTCGGTTCCAGTTCTTTGTCCAGCTGAAATAACGGTGATTCTTCTATCAGCCTCTCGCATTCTGACTTTTCATAATACATGCGGATATCCCTCCTTACATTGAAAGAAGGGATTTCAACATCTGCCGTGCCTTATCCGGATCATCGCATTTGATCGTATTGGTAACTGAACTGAGTAGGTAAAGGGATGTCACATCACATATCGTTGCCTTTTTTATCTCATTTCCCACAAAATCAGCCTTGCCGTAGACAATATTGTCGATCTCACATTTCAGGAATTTCTCTGCAAATCCTAAAGCAGAAAAGATTATGATCGGCAGATCCTTCGGTCCATAAGTTATATCTGCCAGAATGTGTGAACCAATCTCTATCTCTTCAACAATCCTCCCCATCAGCTGCTCATGAACTTCTCTACTCTGAGAAAAATCCGTATCAATCACACTACATTCGATATTCGCGCCAATAGTAGTATTCGTCCTTTTTATTTCCTCTTTGAACTCTTCCGTATTCTTTTTATAGAAGGCATTTCCATCCTTCTTGACAAGCAGAATAGCTTTAATATCATCATCCGGCTTCATTGTCTGTGACAAGAAAGAATTGACCGGATAAAGATATTCCTCAGAAGATACCGGCAGAGAACGATCCTCTGTGGCAAATACATTCTTTGCACTCTGTTCTCTCATCGGTATGTTACAGATTACGATCTTTTTCATTTCAGTAAATCCTCCTTATGCGCATCTCAGCCGATAGTTCTGACTCGACCTCTTGGTTCTTTCCAGAACAGCTAAATCGTATTCCTTTTCGATGTATCTTACATACATCGGGATCTTACTCATCGTTCTCGTTATCGCGGAATCCTTATGTGCCTTTGAATAGTTCATAGCCTCATTAAGAAGAACACCGCTTCCGTAGTAGTCATCCACACCCTTTCTGTATGCCTGACTGAAAAGGAAGAATTCTTCCGAGCCCATTACCAGATAGAAGGAATGAATACCCTTTTCTGTCGGTTTGCAGTAAATCTCTGTCTTCATTTCGTACCTCTCTTTCTTTAGCAGTTTTCCCTGTCCTACTAATAGATAGAGGCATATTCAGAGCCACTTAACAATTTCTGAAATTTTTTTATTTCTTTATGTACTTTCCCGTCTTTATGCGTTCATCCTTGGGTTTCTGAGCACCATAAGGAATAACCCACATATTCCCTATCTTTGTTGCACCGGGAATCCTTCCATCGGCACACAGTACATTAATCCTTCTTGCGCTGATTCCCCACTTTTCCGCAGTTTCTTTCAATGTCATGTATCCCGTACTCATATTTCTTGCATTCACTCTTACCCTTGAAAGCCGTCAACGTTCTTTTGGGTGCAAAAACCCATTTAATATTTTATACCAGAGTTCGTATAAAATCAATAATTTTGCAATAAAAATAGCCTGCTGCCATCTGCTTTTCACAGACAACAACAGGCCTTCAATTACACCTTCTCCGTATAATCCAAACTGAGCCAACCTATCCCGCTCTTCAACCTTCCCCACCCGGTTTTCGATCCGCTTCCGGGCTTCACCTCGACAACCGTATAGGTTTCCGGCGGACAATACTGGATACGTTTGTTTCCGACACCCGGACCCGACCGGATATTCAAATTCTCGAATACATCCAGTTCCCCGGACAGCTTTTATTTTCCGATCCTTTCATCTTTTTATAATTCACTTATCTTTTCCTTGATCCCGTTCAGCAATTCATCAAACAAAATGCACAAGAAAAGAACTAAGATTACGCAACCTCCTATTCCGGATAGGATCAACATATCTGCCCATCTTTTTGCAAAGAGACAGTAAATAACACAGGCAACTACATAGATCAGGAACAGGCCGACCGGTGCAGAAGTTATCCGCACAGTCAGCTTTATTACACAACATAGTATAAAAATAACGAGCGAGACAGGCAATAATAATATTTTCATCATCATCCTTATTAAACGCATCTTTATTCCTCCATAAACTTGTTTTCCTTCTTCCAATCCGCAAGAAGCTTGAAAATAACATTCTCCATCTGTGACCTGGTGTAAAACCCGGGGAAATATTCATGAAGCTTCGTCGTTGAAAGAGTGATCTTCTGAAATGTGTTTCCTGCATCCTTCGGAAGATTTTCGTTAAGTATCTTAATGAGTTGCATCTTTGTAATGGTCTCATGCTCCTTCAGATACTCTCTCACCGCATACAGTTGAAAGGATTTGCAGACACCGTTTTCTTTCATATATTCATACAGCCATTCCTGAGTATCTTTATCCAGATAGGATACTTCGACAGCGGTCATAAGTGCCATCGCCTTTGAATCCACGAGATCAAGGATCTTCGGAATGACTTCCGTAAGACGCAGATAACGGTGAATGTTATTTCGGTTTTCTCCGACTTCTTCTGCCAAACGGATATTTGCCCACGACTTCTTCCCAATTTGGGAAGAAGTTAAATCGTTTCTTTTTCCCTGGCGTTTCATTGCTTCATACCGCATTTTATATGCAAAAGCTTTTTCACTGGGAAGGATCTCTTCTCTCTGGAGATTGGAATCGACCATTGCAAATATGGCTTCGTCATCGTCATATTCCTTAACGATGACAGGGATCGTTTCAAGCCCTATCTGTTTTGCAGCGAACAGTCTTCTGTGACCGGAGATCATTTCATACCCGTCCTCCGATCTTCTAACAATGACCGGAGTGAGCACACCATTCATCATGATACTTTCTACAAGTTCATGCATCTTGTCATCGTCAATAACTTTAAACGGATGATCCTTAAAAGGCCTAATCTTATCAACCTCGATCTCGGATGTACCGGAGACCTTGGGGACACAAAGAAGTTCATCAACGGATGTCATTTTGATCTTCTGACCTACTCTTTTAGCAGCCATGATGAGCCACCTCCTTTGTCAGGATTTTATAAGCATTTGCCGCCTTGCCCTTTGGATCATACTGGTATATACTTGAACCCTCGGCACAGGTTTCAGCTGCCCTGACGGATATCGGAATGACAGTATCAAACACATTGATCTGATCCGCATAGGTATCAAACACAAGCTTTGAAATATCCTTTGCGAAGTTTGTCCGATTATCGACCATAGTGAGAAGAATACCTTCAATCGTAAGATCGGGATTAAGTCTTCTCTGTACTCGACCGATAGTCTTTATCAGCTGCTGAAGACCTTTGACAGGAAGATACGCCGCCTGCACCGGAATGAGCACGCTATCAGAACAAACAAGGGCATTTATCGTAAGCATTCCGAGAGAAGGCATGCAGTCGATTATGATATAGTCGTATCTGTCCCTTAAAGTATCAACTAGGGATTTCATCATCATCTCACGGCTCATGATATTTACCATGTTGATCTCAAGAGCTGAGAGTTCGATATTTGCTGGAATCAGATCTACTCCCTCTTCCTGATGGATGATGACGCTGTCCACAGTTAAACTCTCATCATTGATGGAACTTTCGAGAAGTGTCGCAAGTGTATTTTCGATACGATCGGGCTCTTTATACCCGAGACTTACCGTAAGAGAACCTTGCGGATCCGAATCGATGAGAAGAACTCTGTTGCCTTCCTTTGCCAGACCGATTCCGAGATTAACTACCGTAGTGGTTTTTCCCACACCACCTTTCTGATTAGCTACTGAAATAACCTTACACATAAAATCGCCTCCTTATATATCCGACGGATCGTCCGCACACATGAGTTCCATGTACTCGTCAAGTTTTTCTGTGTTTACAAGAACGATCCTTCCAACGTGATAGACTGCCTTGGCATCTTTCGCCAGCTTCTGAAATGAGTGAAGTCCCATGGAATATAACTCGCTACCTTCTTCATAACGAACCCATTTTTTCTTTGCGTTAGAAGGGATCTGCTTATCCATCTTTTCAAGGTTTTCCTGCCGTCTGGTTTTTTCCTGCTCCGTTGCTTCAAAACTCTTTCTTCGTTTATACATTCCGATCACCCTCTCCTTCTCCGAAATTATTCGCTATATAAGCATCCAGGACATCCACATCAACAACCACATTCTTTTTAACTCTGATATTCGCACCGGCTTCCTTTGCCAGATTCACGAACGAATAGTAATTCATTGAATATATGTTTGCACCCTGTACGTAGGAAACAAATTTTCTTTCTTTGCCCTCTATAAAACGGTCAAGGTCAGGGCCTTTTGCCAATACTTTTCTCTTATCTGTTTTAATCATATTGAATCCTCACTTTCATTTTGATAACCCAATCACAAGTTTATTCAAAACAAAAAAGGCACCTACAAAAGCATTTCTGCCAATGTAAGTGCCTTCATGCCGTTCAAAAACTGTTCCTTTTGAATGCGGCCTGTATTTAATTTGCGCTAAATTCATGGTCTACATCTTAATCCGTCATATTCCATGAACCGTTTTTCTGTTCTTACAAGAGATTCCGACAGGTTCCGTTAGGCTCTTCAGAAATCGTGTGGATCAGTGTCAATCCGTCTTAATCCAGCATTGACCGTCATGCGTCGGAGAGCGTCGGAGAGCGTCGTCATTGTCCGTCATTAACCCTGGCGAAGCGTCGGGATTTCACATCAATTTAATTTACTTTAATGTTTTTTCCTTTAATAAAGCCTTTTTCGGTGTTCCAACATTATTATAATAACATATTTATGCTGATTACACCACTCGAATTTGTCGTACTCTTGTCGTATGGCACACATTTTGTCGTACTCTCGTCAGTCCATGCCGGACTCTTTCCTAAAATACATCTAAATTGTGTGCTAAATTTTGAATTGCTTCCTGCTTTTTAGTATCGGTAACTTCCGCATAAATATCCATGGTTGTTTCGATATTTGCGTGTCCCATAATAGACTGAATTACCTTTAAGTTTGTTTCATTTTCGCAAAACCTTGAACAAAAGGTATGTCGCAAATGATGACATGAAAAATGTGGTATTATCACAGGCTCTCTGTGCTGTTTTGCAGCTTTTACCACTTCTTCTGCATTGTGTGCTTCATATATACGCTTGATTGCTCTGTTTACAGCTTGCGGATTATGGATATTGCCAAAACGATTCATAAAGATAAATCCTTTCATCCCATCAATCACTGTTTCATTAAATCCATGTTCCTTCTGGTCATCCAATTCCATCTGGAGTGCATCATAAACCGTATCCATCATCGGAATCGTGCGTATACCAGCTTCTGTCTTTGGAAGAGATACAGCAAATGAACATATCGGATGTTCTTTGAACTCTCTACTGTAATAAACCACGCTATGATTGATACTGATCGTCCTTTTTTCAAAATCAATGTCTTCCCATCGGATACCGATTGCTTCTCCAATTCGACAACCTGTTCCAAGTAGGAACTTAAAAAATGATGCCCAGTGGTAAAATGTAGGACTTTCATCAATATAGCGTATAAAGGCTCTCTGTTGTTCCACTGTCAAAGCGTGTCTCACACCATGATTTTTTCCCGGTTGCTTTTTAATCTGTGCCATTACTCCATCGCTTGGATTAACACGAATGATGTTATCACGCACAGCAAGCTGAAATGTCGGGTGTAAAACAGTATGAATTGTTTCTAGCGTATTTATCTGCATTTCCTTCTCTTTCAACAAATGCTGATAGAACTGCAATACATCAGAATACTTCACAGCGGCAATTTTCTTCTTGCCAAATCCACCTCGTATAAAGCGATCATACATATATTTATAGTTCCGCATTGTTGTTTCCCTCAACTCTGCCTTTGTCGATATATATCTGTCAAAAACAAAATTGATTGTAGATGTTCCGGCTGCATACGCATCCAACCCATCAAGCTGATCTTTCATCAGTTTAACTTCTCTCTCCCGCAATTCCATGATGTCCTTAGAATAGATGCTCCGGCGCTTTCCTTCCGGATCAACATAAGTATATACATACTTACCATCGCAACTGCGTTGAGTTTCGCCTTTTCTTAATACTCTCCCTTTGTTATCCTTTCTTGATTTCGCCATCTCGTCTCCTCTCTCAAGGAAAGAGATTTTGTACTAGCTACTCAGCCGGTTTATCCATTGCATACTGCATATCAATCCCTCTTTGTAGCACCTGTGTTATGGTCATGTCATGTTTGGACGCATATCCTTTCAGTCTTGCAGCTTCTTCCTCCGTCAGTTTTAATCCGATAAGAGTTTTTTTAGGATTATCCGACTTCGGTCTACCTGTTCTAGCCACAATATACACCTCCATCCATTTCATAATCATTATACTTTCTGTTTAACCAAAAGTCAAGTGAATTTTGGTTAAGCCAAAATCTTTTCCTTGTCTGCAAAATTTATTTCACCCGAAATGACTCAAGATATTGGTCAAACACATCAAGGTCTACTAACACCATTCTGTCTATCTTCAGAATTGCTCCCGCATCTTTGGCAAGAGTCTGAAATTTATTCATACCCATGCTGTACATTTCTGCCCCTTCCTTATATCTGACCAGTCTTTTCTTATTTATTGCCTTTGGCTTCCTCTGCATTACTCAAATCCTCCTTAAATTTAACACGCATTTTATCTGCCAATGACAACCCACAATTCACTTGCCGGCTCTCATAGGCAGATAAAAATGCAATACAGGTGACAGATCATTACTCTGTCCACATCGGTCTTGCACCGTCATTCAAATTGACCGGACTGCAAATTTCCTTACAATCCGGAAGTATCATTATCACGGACATGCTTCATCGCCCTGTGTTACTGCCACACATTTTGTCAGATCTTCTCGCTCCATACCTTTGCTTCATGTAATGTTTCAACATTTCCTCACGTTCACTCCTATCAAAGAGCAGGTACATCTTGGCGAATCTACCTAGTGGCTCCACATATCCTCACGT
>OIZA01000426.1_pt1 | contig 22445 bp, 22 predicted proteins | sample 1588381 | NCBI WGS metagenome assembly OIZA01 (sample SAMN03283277) | human gut metagenome | biome: human-associated habitat; material: feces | host: Homo sapiens | place: Peru | collected 2012 | reverse complement strand
CCTATAGGAATCGAACCTACAATAGAGTCTTAGGAGGACCCCGTTATATCCATTTAACTAAGGGAACAAATGCCGTATTTTCGGGCTTTTCAGCCTTTTTGGCTCCGGCTGCCATGTTTATGAATCCAATCACTTGCGTGATGAATTGCTCCTGTTATTATATATTGATTTTAGCCTTTTTGCAAACTCTAAAATCCAGTTGCGTCTCACTAAATGGTCTCCACTTAGTTGCCCCTTAGGAGGCGCTTGTTATATCCATTTAACTATAGGAACATACACACAACTGTTAGTATACCGAAAATATCACGATTTTGCAACCTTATTCCTCGGGAAAATTGATATATCCCTGGAGCCAGATCACGCCTTTGAAGCGGCGGCCTACCTGGGGTTCTCCGTAGAGGTCTTTTGCATTGATGCATACGTCAAAAGATAATTCGTTACACAGGATTGTGAGAATATATACCTTTTCTCCGGTGACATCGTTGGTCACCAGACGAAGCTCCGTGATCTCTCCCAGTACGGAGTACTGGTCGCACTCCACACCATAGGGCATGAAATAAGTATCCACGAGACTGAAAATATCGTCCTTCTGAATCCTGCGGGAAATGGTGGTGTACATGTCCATATCTTCCAGCGTCAGGGTCTCAATGGCGTCTTCGTCTCCCTGTCTGGCGGCTGCCAGCAGTTTGTTCCGATTAGCAGAATCTTTTTTTACCCGGAGGACCTGTTCTTCGTCTTTTTTGATGGGTAACAGGATACTTCCGGTCAGGGACAGGCCGGATAAGGTCAGCGTAGTACCGCGGATTGGCAATTTTCCGGTACTCTGGGCCTTGATATAGGGAATCCGGTTCCGCAGATAGAAAATCAGGGAGATTCCTACCTTGATATCGTCGCAAATACCGGCATAGGAATCCTTTTCCGCGTGGCGTTCCACGGAGACATCTTCGTAAGAAGTAATGCCACTTCCCGTCAGGTACGGAAAATAATATTCATAGATAAACTTATCGTTGTCGTCAAATTCCCCACAGACAGCCACACCAAAGGCGCCGGATTCCACGGCCCCTTTAGCTTTAGTGGCGGTGTGATTTTTGCTGAATTCACCGAGAAGGATTCCCTCCTGATTCATGGTATATGCGCGATGATCGGAATTCATGATCACGTCTGTCAGTAATTCTTTTAATTTCTTCCGGTCCGTATATTCACTGAACCCGATAGCTCTCATATATTTATGCAAAAAATCACCCTCTTTCTGTCTGTGTCATTTTTCATAAAAAACTACTTATTTCTGGGGGAATACTTTCTCCTTGCCACCCATGTAAGGACGCAGGGCAACAGGAATGTTCACACTGCCATCCTCATTTACATTATTCTCCAGGAATGCGATCAGTCCTCTGGGAGAAGCCAGTACGGTATTGTTCAGTGTGTGTACCAGATAAGTTCCGTTTTCACCCTTGGTACGAATACCCAGACGTCTTGCCTGTGCATCACCCAGGGTAGAACAGGAACCAACCTCGAAGTACTTCTTCTGTCTGGGGCTCCATGCTTCTACGTCACAGGATTTTACCTTCAGATCTGCCAGGTCACCACTACAGCATTCCAGTGTACGAACCGGTACATCCAGACTGCGGAAGAACTCTACAGTGTAGGACCACATCTTGTTATACCAGTCCATGGAATCCTCGGGCTTGCACAGCACTACCATCTCCTGCTTTTCGAACTGGTGTACGCGGTATACACCTCTCTCCTCGATTCCGTGGGAACCTACCTCCTTACGGAAGCAAGGAGAATAAGAAGTCATGGTAATAGGCAGACTCTTCTCATCGACGATCTGACCCTTGAACTTACCGATCATGGAATGCTCGGAAGTACCGATCAGATACAGATCTTCGCCTTCAATCTTATACATCATAGCTTCCATTTCTGCGAAGCTCATAACACCGTTTACAACGCTGCTGCGGATCATAAAAGGAGGAATGCAGTAAGTGAATCCCTTGTCGATCATGAAATCTCTTGCATAGCTGATCATTGCGGAATGGATTCTTGCTGCATCGCCCATCAGGTAATAGAAACCGTTACCACTGGTACGTCCTGCGCTCTCCTTGTCCAGACCGTTCAGACGATCCAGAATATCTGCATGATAGGGAACCTCAAAATCAGGAACTACCGGCTCACCGAATTTCTCGATCTCTACATTCTGGCTGTCATCCTTACCGATAGGAACAGACGCATCAATAATGTTGGGGATGACCATCATGATCTTGGTGATCTTCTCCTGCAGTTCTGTCTCGGAAGCTTCCAGCTCGGCCAGACGCTTTGCGCCGGCAGCTACTTCTGCCTTCTTGGCCTCTGCCTCTTCCTTCTTGCCCTGACCCATCAGTGCACCGATTTCTTTGGAAATACGGTTTCTGGAAGCACGCAGATCATCTGCTTCCTGCTTTGCCTTTCTGCTCTCAGCATCCAGTGCGATCACTTCATCTACCAGAGGGAGTTTCTCATCCTGATATTTCTTGCGAATGTTCTCCTTGACCACCTCGGGATTTTCTCTTAAAAATTTAATGTCTATCATGACTTCCTCCATTCTGCTGACATATATGTATGCAGCATTATTCTAATCCTTTTTCAATATACACATTCAGAACCCTTACAAGATCCACGATTCTCTCTTCCTTTAATTCACGTCCGTCCTTATCACGGATAATACGGATCACGGGACGATCCTGGAAATCTTTGTTCTGCGATACCACAATGGCTTCTTCTCCGTCGTTGGTCAGTACGTGGCTTCCGGCAGGGTAGACTGCGGTAAAACTTAAAAATGCGTCTACTATTTTACCATTATATTTCACATTTTTAAAGCTTTTTAAATATTCTACTGCTTCGTAGACTCTGATTTGCCTCTGGGCAATGCCGCAGATCATTTCATCAAAGGCATCACACACCGCTACGATCTGGCAGGAAAGAGGAATCTCTGCTTCCTTCAGGCGAAGCGGGAATCCGGATCCATCCAGTCTCTCATGATGATACAGGATGATCTTCTTCACTTCATCGGAAATCCATTCTTCATCCTTGACCGAAGTATATCCATAAACAGGATGTTTCTTATACTCAGCCAGTGCTTCCGGCTTCATATCCTCCATGGATTTTCCTTCATAGTCCAGAGTCGTATACCTGAGTCCGATATCGTGCAGCAGGCATCCTATACCAATATCATGTATTACCTTTTTGTCAACATTCATTCGAAGTGCCGTCAGAATAGCCAGGGAACTCAGGCTGACGGAATGCTCATAGATATCCGCACTTCGCTCTTTAATATCAAATACCTTTTCTACGACTTCTTTCTCATCCAGAATATTGGTAATGATCTCGTCCGCTGCCTGGGTCAGGCCCTGCAATTCTTTGTTATTCTGATAAGTATGTCTCTCCAGAATACTTTTTACTTTACTTTTTATCGTTTTTTCTATATCATTTTTAAGTATTACAATTTCATTGCCGGGATCCTCTTTCACATAGACTTCCAGGATACCCATTTCCTCAATCTTATTGATATACTCCTTTTTTAATACTGCGCCTTCCGGAAGAATGATCTGATAATCCCAAGTCATCAATGACTGTGCAAGAATTTCGTTTCCGGTCAGCTCGCTCAGTTTCATTCTCTTCATATGAAAACCTCTTTACTTATTCTCCCATCGCCATGGCGAGTGCTTCTGCTTCTTCTGCCCCCAGATCAATAGCGCACTGGCCAAGCTTGATCTCCTTCGTATAAGAATAGCATCCCTCTGAACTGTGTACAGAGTTGATAATAAAACCGTTATTATTTTCATCCAGCAAAGCCAGGGAAAAACTCAGTTGCCCACCCATCTGGTTGAACGCATCGTATTTCACAAGACCCATTTTCTGGTAAGCGGATTCCATATTTTTGTATAAGGTATGAATATCTTTTTTATTATTCTCTGTAGTTGCTTTCAGGAATTTATTATCTTCATACAGACCTGCAATATCCTGTTCCAGACTTGCTCCGTCTTTTCCGCTGAGGAACTTGTCCAGTCTCTTTTTCAGCTTGCTTGTCTTCCGGATCTGAAAGATCAACAGAATCAGCAAAATGATCAGTAATAAGATCACTGCACCCATTCCAATCAGAAGATATCCCAGATCAAATCCGCCCAGGCCAATCTGATTTAAAAAAGTACTACTTGTCATAATACTCTCCTTTGTATCTCTTACTTCTTTTCTCTTATTTATTCAGTACATCCAACAGACGATCCAGATCCTCATGATTATAGAATTCAATTTCGATCTTACCGGATCCCTCTCCCTTGGATGTTACGGTAACTTTTCTGCCAAGCTTCTGCTTAAGCTTTTCCTCGATATCCTGATAGATCACCTGCATGGTCTTATCATCTGTCTTTTTCGGCTTTGCAGGTTTATGTAGATTCTTTACCAGTTTCTCTACATCACGTACACTCAGTTTTTCATCAAAGATACGTTGTGCCAGATTATACTGTTCTTCCGGATTCTCTACTGCCAACAGGGCTCTCGCATGTCCGGTGCTGATCATTTCATCTACCACCATACGCTGCACATCTTCATTCAGTTTCAACAGACGGATGGAGTTGGTTACTGCAGCACGGCTCTTGGATACTCTCTCTGCCACTTCATCCTGTTTCAGGTGAAACTCTGTTAAAAGTCTCTTATAAGCCTGTGCTTCTTCAATAGGATTCAGGTCTTCACGCTGAATATTCTCGATCAGGGAAATCTCTACGATTTCCTGTTCCGTGTAATTACGAATGATAACCGGAACTTCCTTTAAGCCTGCCAGCTTCGCTGCACGCCATCTTCTCTCACCGGCAATGATCTCATAATAATCTTTGCGATCCTGTACCAGAATCGGCTGTAACAGGCCGAACTGTTTGATGGAATCAGCCAGTTCCTGTAAGGCATCTTCATCGAAATTCTTACGGGGCTGTTCTCTGTTTGGCTCCACCTTTGTGATCTTCACAAGGGTCTGCGGTTCCTTTTCTCCGGTTACCTTCTCTGTCGCTGCTTTGGCTACTGCTTCTTTTTTCGTCTTTGTTTCCCCTAACGCATTAGGTATCAGGGAATCCAGACCTTTTCCCAATCCTCTTGCTGCCATACCGTTTTTCTCCTATACTCTTCTCTTTTATTTATTCTTTATGACTTCTTCTGCCAGCTGCATATATGCTTCTGCACCTGCAGACTTAGGATCATACATATTGATAGGCATACCATAACTGGGTGCTTCTGCCAATCTGATATTTCTGGGAATCAATGTATTATACACCTTTTGATTCAGATTTTGTTTAACATTTTCTACCACCTGCATTGACAGATTCGTACGGGAATCATACATAGTGAAAACAACACCATCAATATTGAGATTCGGGTTCAATCTTTCTTTTACCAGATTGATGGTATGGATCAACTGGCTCAATCCTTCCAACGCATAGTACTCACACTGAATGGGAACCAGTACACTGTCTGCTGTAGTCATGGAATTGATGGTCAACATATTTAAGGAAGGAGGACAATCTATAATAATAAAATCGTAATCCTCTTTGACATAATCCACTTCATTCTTTAATATGAATTCCTTCTTGTCGACACCGATCAGTTCGATCTCGGCCGCTGCGAGATTTACATTTGAAGGAACTACGGATACATTTTTAATAACATCCGAAATAATGCAATCTCTGATGGAACACTCACCCAGAATTAATTCATAAATGGTGTTTTCCAGTTCATTCTTTTCAATACCAAATCCGCTGGTGGTATTTCCCTGCGGGTCCGTGTCAATTACTAATACCTTTTTTCCTTTTGCAGCCAGAGATGCAGACAAATTAATGGACGTAGTTGTCTTACCTACGCCACCCTTCTGGTTTGCTATTGCAATAATTCTACCCATACTTATTTTTTCACCATGTCCTTCTTATTGATTTAGCCGTGCAAACCTCTGGACTGTCTATCCATATCCTCTACAACAATATCATAGATTTCTCCGAGAGAAGCACAATACTCCAGAACCTTCCAGGGCTCATTGGTATGAAAATGAATCTTGATCAGTTCTTCATCTCCTACTGCTAACAGGCAGTCTCCCTTAAAATGTTCTGTGATGTAGTCGTTGATCTCGTCTTCATCCAGATCTGTTCCTTCAATTAATAATTGTGTATCATATTTGAATTCTAACATTTGAAATCCTCCATTCTGTGATACAAACCACTCTATAATAATAGCATGAGCATTTCTATGTTACAAGGTAAAAATGCCACAAAAAGTTGATACTTTATATACATTTATTGAGATGAACACTAGATATAGTGGCGCTGTCTTCTTATCTTTTCTCGTAAGTATCATGTTTCACAGTATTTTTGCAAAATGTTTCACATTTTCACCTACTACATCTTGGGTTAAGATGTTTCACGTGAAACATTATCTAGTATTACTTTCTTGTCTATCCATACAATGTTTCACGTGAAACATTGTATGGAATTAACCCTATATCTAGTAAAGATTTTTAAGAAAAAGGATATCTATGTAACTTGTTTTGCCCTTTTATCTATGTTAGGATGAAACTGTTTAAAATAATAAATAACGAGGTGCATAACAATGGCTATTGATAAAGTACGAGAATATTTTAAACCCTTTCATATGGAAGATCATATTTTGGAATTTGATGTTTCCAGTGCTACTGTAGAACTGGCCGCTGAAGCTCTTCATTGTGAGGGCAAACGAATTGCAAAGACCATGTCCTTTCTGGTTGGAGAACAACCGATTCTGATTGTCACAGCCGGTGATACTAAAATAGATAATGCAAAATACAGACACTTTTTTGGAGCAAAAGCTAAAATGATACCGGGGGAGGAAGTCGAAACAATCATTGGACATGCCATTGGTGGTGTATGTCCTTTTGCAGTAAATGAAAATGTGAAAGTATATTTGGATGAGTCATTAAAAAGATTTGAAACAGTATTTCCAGCCGCAGGAAGTTCGAACAGTGCCATTGAATTGACGATCCCCGAATTGGAGAAATATTCAAACTTCCTACAGTGGGTAGATGTGTGTAAAGGTTGGCAGGAATCTGCTAACTAATACAATTTAATAAGGTTATTTTTAATAGCAAAGACAGCTGCCTGTGTTCGATCTGATACATCTATCTTCTTAAAAATATTGGAGATATGATTCTTTACTGTTCTCTCACTGATATTCAGAGAGGTTGCGATCTCCTTATTGAACATTCCGCTCGCCACTTCAATCAGGACTTCCAATTCTCTCTTGGTGAGACTGTCGATTTTCTCCTTGTCTACATCTCTGGATACCAAACGACTATTCAATGCAGGAACAAGACTGGGCTGAATATAAGTATCCCCGTTCATAATACAGTTAATAGCAATTTTCAGTTCTGCAGACTCCGCATCTTTCATAATATAACCATCAACGCCGATGTCTACAGCTTTCAAAAGATATTCCACTTCATTATGCACCGTAAGTACCAACACTTTAACGGGAATTTTTTTCTTCTTAATCTCCTGAAGCACTTCTATTCCATTCATAACAGGCATGTTAATATCCAGAAGCAGAATATCCGGATGAACCGTCAATAATTGCTCCATACATTCCACACCATTATTAGCCTCTGCAATTACAGAGATAGTTCCGTCAAATTCCAATAACTGACGAATTCCTTCTCTCATAAGAACATGATCATCTGCCAACATTACTTTAATACTCATATATTATATATAACCTCGCTTACTTCTACTTAACCTTCGTAAGAATCTGTTGGAATCATTATTTCTATGGTAGTACCTTTTCCAACAGCAGAACTGACATGAATCGTACCGTCCAAGAGTCCGACGCCCTCATGGATCAACGCCAGACCGAAATGTTTATTGGCCTTATCTTCTGCTTCTTCCATGGTAAATCCTTTACCATTATCCTGTATAAAAATCACATATTTGCCATGATCCTTTTTACAATGAAAGAGCACTTTAGAAGCTTCCGAATGCTTTTTAATATTCAAAAGACATTCCTGTACAACACGGTAAAGTGTGACACAGAAATAGTCATCTGTTTCACATGAAATATCATCGATATCAATATCCATAGAATATTCTTTCTCTGCATTCAAGAGATCCAGCAATCTTTCAAAAGATGCCTTTAATCCCAGATCTTCAAATGACATGGGCCGCAGATTAAAAATAGTACTTCGAATATCTTCTATCACATTATGTAATCCCTTACTTACCGCACTTAATTCCATCTTGGCCCGGGCCGGATCCTTATCGATATATAAAGATGCCAGTTCTACCTTATGAACAAAATGTGCAATATTCTGCAAGGTAGTATCATGAAGTTCGGAGACAATTCTCTTACGTTCAGTCTCCAGCATTTCTATCATTTTCCTGCCATTCTCGGTATCACAGGTCCAGTCCTCGGGTCGATTGTATTTATCAATGTTCATGTACTACCTCATAGAACATATGTTCTATTTATAAATATTCCATATTCTTATCTTAAAGGAATTATGTTTTCATGTAAAACGTTTTTTTCGGAAGTAAAAAATCTTAACAAATATTTTACATACCATTTTATACCAAAGGCTCTTTGGAAGGCAAGCCTGCTTTTCTGGGATATTTTGCCGGGGTTGTTTTCTCTTTTGCAATAATGAAGAGATTACGGTAAATATCGGAATCCGGAAGTGTAAATTCCACCTGGCCATCCATTTTTCCACCAAGAATCTTTACTGCACGCTGAGCTGCATTCATTTCCTCCACAATTTTCTCCGACTTATAAGAGATAAACTTTCCTCCCACTTTTACAAAGGGAAGGCAATATTCCGATAAGGTAGAAAGATTAGCAACCGCTCTGGAAACACAGAGATCATACTTTTCTCTGCATTTTCCCGGCTTTGCATAATCTTCCGCACGTCCATGAATGGTTTCCACACCGGTCAATCCCAGCGCAGCGATCACTTCATTCAGAAAATTGATTCTCTTATTCAGGGAATCCAGCAAAGTCACCTGAAGATTTGGAAAAGCAATCTTCAGAGCAAGTCCCGGAAATCCGGCGCCAGTTCCCACATCAATTACCGTTTTCTTCTGTGTGACATCGTAAGCCTTACATAGAGAGATGCTGTCCACGAAATGTTTCTTCATGACTTCATCATATTCCGTGATTGCCGTAAGGTTCATAACCTCATTCCACTCCACCAGCATTTCATAATATTTCAGAAATTGCCGGATCTGTTCGTCACTTAAGGTCACACCCAATGCTTTACAATCTTTTTCAAATTGTTCTGTATTATAGTCTGCCATGTATTCCTCCATGGTATTATTTCGTCACTTTATAATGTTCCAGATATACCAGCAGCACAGAAATATCCGCCGGTGACACACCGGAGATCCGGGAAGCCTGTCCTACCGAAATGGGACGGAATTCCTTCAGCTTCTGTCTTGCCTCCAGTCGAAGGGAAGGTACCTCATCATAATCCAGAAATTCCGGAATCAGCTTTTTCTCCATCTTACGATATTGCTCTACCTGTCGCTTCTGTCTGATAATATACCCTTCGTATTTAATCTCAATTTCCACCTGTTCCACAACAGCGAGAGGCAGAGGCTGTCTCTCCTTATCAATGGGAGCCAGTGCCGCATATCCCAGTTCCGGTCTGCAGATCAATTCTGCCAGAGTAGCCGCAGTTTTCAAAGTAGAACTACCGCTCTCTTCCAGAAAATGCTGGATTTCCTTATTGGCACCTACGGAAGTATTCTTCAAACGCTGAATCTCCCGGTCGATCAGTTCCTCTTTCTCCACCAGAGCGTCATATTCCTGCTGTGAGATCAATCCGATCTCATAGCCCTTCTTACGGAGACGCAGATCCGCATTATCCTGACGGAGCAGCAGACGATACTCCGCTCTGGAAGTCATCATACGATAGGGTTCTCTATTATCCTTGGTCACCAGATCATCGATCAGAACACCGATATAGCTTTCGGAACGATCCAGAATCAGAGGTTCTCTATTCAATACAGACATTGCTGCATTAATACCGGCAATCAATCCCTGAGACGCAGCCTCTTCGTATCCGCTGCTTCCATTGAACTGTCCGCCGCTGAACAGACCACTGATATTCTTAAACTCCAGTGAAGGATTCAGCTGTTTTGCATTGATACAGTCGTATTCAATAGCGTAAGCATTTCTTACGATCTCACAATGTTCCAGTCCGGGAACGGTGCGGTACATAGCTAACTGTACATCTTCCGGAAGAGAAGACGACATGCCACCGACGTACATTTCATTCGTGTGCAGACCTTCCGGCTCAATGAATACCTGATGTCTTTCCTTTTCCGCAAATTTCACGACTTTATCTTCAATGGAAGGACAATATCTGGGACCGGTACCTTCAATAATACCGGCATAAATAGGAGAACGATCCAGATTATTCCGAATGATCTCATGGGTATTTTCATTGGTATAGGTCAACCAGCAGGAGGCCTGTTCCTTCTGTATGGATTCCGGATCCGTAGAGAAGGAAAAAGGAACGATCCTCTCATCTCCGAACTGCTCTTCCATCCTGGAAAAATCAAGAGAACGCTTGTCCATTCTGGCAGGGGTTCCCGTCTTGAAACGACGCATCTCGATACCCATGGCTTTCAGGGAATCTGTCAGATGATTGGCCGCCTGTAATCCATTGGGTCCCGTATAGGTAATGGATTCACCGCACAGACATCTGGCCCGCAGATAAGTTCCGGTACAAAGCACTACCGCTTTGCACTCATAGATAGCCCCGGTAAAGGTCTTGAGACCGATAATTTTCTTTTTCTGATCTCCGGTCTCCTCCCAGAGAAGTTCACAGACTTCCGCCTGCTTGATCAGAAGATTCTCCTGATTCTCCAGTACCTTGCGCATGGCTCTGGAATATTCCGCTTTGTCTGCCTGTGCCCGCAAGGAATGTACTGCTGGTCCCTTGGACACGTTCAGCATTTTCGACTGAATAAAAGTCTTGTCGATATTTTTCCCCATCTCTCCGCCCAGAGCATCCAGCTCTCTGACCAGATGTCCCTTGGAAGATCCTCCGACATTGGGATTACAGGGCATTAATGCGATACTGTCTACACTTACCGTAAATATTACAGTCTTCAGACCCAGTCTGGCACAGGCCAGCGCTGCTTCACAACCGGCATGACCGGCACCTACCACACATACGTCTACTTGCTTCTTTAGTTCCATAGTATTTTTCCTTCTGGTTGTTACTTACCCATACAAAATTTAGAGAAAATCTCATTGACCACATCTTCATCGACTTCTTCTCCGATGATCTTACCCAGAGAAGCATAGGCACTGGTCAGGTCGATGGAATAAAAATCTTCCGGCATACCATCTTCAATGCTTCTCTCTACCAGCTGTAAACTGTTCAAAGCATCCTGAAGAGCCTCTTTATGTCTGAGATTGGTCACTACCAATTCGTTATTATGTTTTAATTTTCCTTCAAAAAACATCTTTCGAATGATCTCTTCCAATTCTTCCATTCCGGAATTTTCCGAAGAAGGATCAATAGTGGAAGTACGAAGAATCTGAATCTCTTCGGTATGTTTCAGCACTCCGGCCAGACTCTCTTTCAGACTTTCTTCGGTAATCTTATTCTCCAGATCTGATTTATTTAACAGAATAATTGCTTTTTTTCCTTCCAGCAGGGATATGATCTCCCGGTCATCCTCGTCCAGATCTCCGGAAGCATCTACCACATACAGGATCAGATCCGCCTCCACAGCATATTTTTTGGCACGCTCCACACCTATTTTCTCCACGACATCCTGTGTCTCGTGGATTCCGGCTGTATCAATCATATTCAGACTGATTCCATGCAGATTGATAGTCTCATGCAGCGCATCCCTGGTGGTTCCGGCAATCTCCGTAACAATGGCTCTGTCCTCTCCCAACAGCATGTTCAACAGAGAAGATTTTCCCGCATTGGGCTTTCCCACAATCACCGTAGAGATTCCTTCCTTGATCAGTCTTCCGTTATCTGCTGTTGCCAACAGCTTCTGGATCTCTTTTTCAAAACCAGTGACTTTCCCTGCCAGCTGCTCCGGATAGCCTTCCAGACTGATGTGTTCCGGATCATCCAATGCCGATTCGATAAAAGCAATCTGGTATAAAATATCCTCCCGCAGGCTGTGAATCTTATCGGAAAGCCGTCCTTTTAACTGACTGACCGAAGAAGAAAGGGCATATTCATTCTGGGAATGGATCACATCAATAACCGCTTCTGCCCGGGACAGATCGATTCTGCCATTCAGAAAAGCCCTCTTGGTGAATTCTCCCGGCTCCGCCAGTCTGGCTCCAGCCTGTAATACCGTTTCCAGTACCTTCTGCATGACCAGCACGCCGCCGTGGCAGTTGATTTCCACCGTATCCTCCATGGTATAGCTCTTAGGGGCTTTCATGACAGCCACCATGACTTCATCTATGACACTTTCGTCCGAATCCACAATATAACCGTAATGGATCGTATGACTCTGCACTTTTGTCAGAATCTTTTTTCCGGATGCGGAACGAAAAATACTATCTACTATATATATGGCGTTTTCACCACTGATTCTTACAATCCCGATTCCGGAATCCGATAATGCCGTAGCAATGGCGGCTATCGTTTCGTTTTCATATCTTTCCATACAAATCTAATGCCTTTCCATAACCTGCAGACTATTTCGCATCGAACACTCTTCCCGTAGGAACCAGCGTGGATTCATCGCCCGCATATCCTGTCTGAACATATTCCACCATATGGTCTTCCCCAAGGTATTTATAGAGAAGATATCGGCGTTCTCTCTGATCCCCTTCCTTGTATGCAAAGCAATCATCGGATGCGGCCCCATCCATTAATTTGTAATAGGCATCTACCAGATCCTCATAAGAGATTGGCGCCCCGGATACCTGAAAATCATGACTTTCATTTAAGCCTTTTACAAATAAAACAGGATGCTGTCTGCCGGTTTCATTCTCATTACGCTGGGGTGTATCCACGGCATCCCCTTCTATATTATATCCATGATCTGAAAGTACAATAATGACAGAATTGTCATATACTCCCGCTTCTCTCAATTTATCCAGATAAGCCATAGTAACAGTCATGGAAGATTCAATGCAGGTGTAATAATTGGCATTATCAATTTCATTGACATCCTTGTCATAATAGAAAGGAACATGGGCACCCATCAGATGGATCAGCTTAAATCTCTTTCCATCCACATAAGTGATATCATCTTCTTTTACATCATCATAAAAGTCTTTGTTCTTCCAGGAGAATAATGCCTCATCCTTAGGTGTCATTTCCTGATTATTCAGCATATCCACATTGAACCAGCACTTGGGCTTTAACAGGTAGGGTGCATATTTCATGCCTACCATTTTAATAATACGCTTATTGAACAAAGGAGCATCCCAGAGTGAAGACTGTGTATAAGCCAGATTATTAAAGGCTCCATCCATCACACCGACTTCAAATTTGTATTCATCTTCATAATAACTTAACGTGTAGCCCTGTTCCTTCAGACGATTGAAAAAAGGAGAATCCTTAAATACCCGAATCTGATAGTCTGAAAAAGGCTCTTTATTTTCATACCATTCACCGGATATGATCAGAGGAAGAGAATGATTGGTATAAGCATACCCGGACATTGCATTATTATAGAAAGTAAAATCTCGCATTTCCTCTGCATATTCCGGATGCTGTTCCCATACCTGCCAGAAACACTCTTCATCTATGGCATCCAGCATAACGATAACAAAATTCGTATCCGTAGACATTTCAAACTGATCTAATTTATTGAACTTTTCATACTGTTTCTTTGTAAAAATATCACCATTAACAGAAAGAACGGTAATCGTAACCGCCAGCATTAAACCCATAAAAATACTGACATAAGAAACTGCTTTTTTCACCTTATCATATTTTAAAACAAGGAATCCGATAAGGCAGATAACTGCAACCACAGCCCACATGATCGTGGACTTTATCATTTCCGGCCGATACCATTCCCAATGGATATCCGTACCATCCAAAGGAGGCAGCCCTTTTACCATATAGTTTCCCTGGATATAGCAGGCGATCATACAGACAAAATAACTATATAATGCAATTTCATATACAATCTTAGCCAGCAAATAAGCCACTCCAAATAAAACCACACTGACGGCTAAAAAGAAAAAGAAATCCTTGATAATAAATGGAAACAATACAAAGGCATCATACCAGAATTCCTCTATATTATTCACATATAATTCTAACGGTGCATAAATAAAAAGCATAAAACAAAAAGTCAGGGACAGAAAAAAAGCAGGTCTCAATTCTGCAAGCATCTTTCCCTTATTCCATTTCTTCTGTAACCAACTTTTCATTTTCTTATATCTCCTTAAAATATAGACAATTATACTCCATAAAAGAGGTAGTTGTAAATAAAGCCGGTAAATAGAATAAATTCTAATACCGGCTTTATCACTCTTATAATAACTATCTCTTGAGAGTAACTACAACTCTGCGGAAGGGTTCCTCTCCTTCACTGTGAGTCGTAACATATTTATCATTCTGCAATGCGGAATGAATGATTCTTCTCTCATAAGGATTCATAGGCTCCAGAGATACGCTTCTCTTGGTTCTCTTTACCTTATAAGCTATGTTCTTGGCAAGATTCTCAAGAGTTTCTTTTCTGCGCTGACGGTAGTTCTCCGTATCAACCTTTACATGAATGTACTCTTCAGACTCTTTATTCACTACCAGAGATACCAGATACTGTAAGGAATCCAGTGTCTGTCCTCTCTTACCGATCAGAACACCCATCTCATTACCACTTAACTCGATGTCCATGCTCTTCTCTTCTTCGTTGTACTTAATATCAATGGCAACTTCCATGTTCATTGCCTGGAATACATCATTTAAGAATACTCTGGCAACTTCTTCTACGGAACTCTTTTTCACAGCAGCCTTGATGACTGCGGGCTTTGCTCCGATTCCGAGGAATCCGGAAGAACCTTCTTCCACTACCTGATAATCCAGCTTGTCACTGGTAACACCCAGCTTCTGACAAGCTTCTGTAATGGCATCACTGACTGTCTTTGCAGATACTTCGATCATGTCCATATTATTTACCTCCTCATTTTATCAATCATAAGGAAAATTTATTTACGACTGTTTTTCTCGTTATAATCTCTGACCATATTTGCCTTGGCCATCATGCTTCCGGCCTTTGCTGCCTTTACTTCGGAATAGCTGTCAGCAGATACTTCGCTATTATCTACCTTGGAAGAAATATTTGCCTTCTTCTGAATGTTCTTGGTGCTCATGTTAGCGTATGCATTCAGTTTTTCCTGCTGTTCCTTCATCTTCTCCAGCTTCTTGGCACTCTTTGCTGAATTTTTCTTGATGATATCATCAAAATTCATCTTGTCGATGTGCTTGTTGATCACTACCTGCTGAATACTTCTGACAACGCTGCCGGCTACCCAGTACAATCCCATACCGGAAGGTAATGTGAAGCAGAACCATGCAGACATCAGAGGCATGATCATGTTCATGGTCTTCATGGAAGAAGCCATTGCTGCAGCCTGATCGTTGCCATTGGTTGCGGAGGTATCCTGCTGAGGCATCAGCTTTACATTGATCCACTGAGTCACTGCAGAGAGAACCGGAATTGCCAGTGCTCCGATGACAAGCAGCCATGCACCGTTGGCCCATGCTTCCTTCATCAGATAGGAAGGAGAGTTACCAATGTTCAGTCCCAGGAAGTTATTATACTCTTCCAGCTTATTTACCGTATTGGCCACATCGTTGGCCAGAGAAGGGAACTTCTCACTGATACTTGCAAAATCAGCGGTAGATGCTTTGTTCAGACAGTCGATGATCGTATTCTGAACATATTCACTGTGGGTTCCTGCCACAAAGCTTGCGCTGGTGAACTGATTGCTGTACATGCTGGAATTGGTCAGATTCTGTACCAGTTCCGTAGCACCAGCGGTATCAATCAGATTATCTACCAGAGGGAAGAAAGCTTCCTTTACTCTTCCTACATAAGCGGGAATTGCATAGATAACACGATACAATGCAAACAGGATAGGCATCTGGATCAGCAGATAGAGACAACTGCCGGTAGGAGATACTCCGTATTTGGCATATACTGCCTGAATTTCCTGATTCTGTGCCAGCTGGGCATCCTGATCCTTGCGATTCTTATATTTTGCCTGAATTGCCTGAATCTCAGGATTCATCTTAGCAGAAAGCTTGGAGAATTTCTGCTGCTTGATGGTAAGAGGCATCATCAACAGATTCACAACGATTGTAAAAAGGATGATTGCGAGACCGATATTGGGAATACCGATCATGTTCAGGACTTCGAAGATTCCTTCCATTATCTTACCAAGTACCCATGCGACCTGTCCGATAATGAATGTGGAATTCTGTGTCAAAAGAATACCGTTCATTTATCCTCCTAATGTGTGCCATATTCTATTAGAAATAATTTCTCAGGGTACCGGATCGTACCCTCCCTTGGAAAAAGGATTACACCGAAGGATCCTCCATGCAGCCAGAAGTCCTCCCTTGATCACACCATATTTTTGAATGGCTTCCAGACCATATTGAGAGCAGCTGGGAACATAGGGACATTTGGTACCTTTATAAGGCGAGATATATTTTTGATAGAACCTGATCATGGCTATAACTAATTTTTTCATATACAATTCTTATTAATCCTGATAAAAATAGATTTTTATCAGATGGTGAAGTTTTGCAAGATGCAGCAGCGCGCTCTCCGCTTCTTCATATCCTATGGAAGCTGCGGCCGGTCTTGCAATGATTACCATATCCAAACCACTATTGAATACACTTTCATGTAATCTGTAACTTTCTCTGACCAGTCGGGTGATCCGATGCCTTACGACACTGTTGCCGACTTTCTTACTGACACTGATTCCGATTCTGTTCTTATCAAGGCCATTTTCCTTTACATACATGATAAAGTACTTATTGGCATAGGATCTGCCATTCTTGTACACAAAACGGAACTGCTGATTTTTCTTTAATGATTCCGAAAACTGCATGCACTCCTCCAACCGTGAAAGTTAAGAGAAAAAAAGGTCACATTGCTGTGACCTATGCGGATAATTTCTTTCTTCCTTTTGCACGTCTTGCTGCTAAAACTTTTCTTCCACCGGGAGTACTCATTCTGGCTCTGAAACCGTGAACCTTGGAATGGGAACGCTTTTTAGGCTGAAATGTCATCTTCATGGAAAGGCACCTCCTTCTCTAAACCTTCTTATATAAAAAGGTAAACATATTTTTCATCATTTGGGCACATAAAAAATGCGCCTTCCTTTCGGAAAATAGCATATTGATTGTAATGTAAAAGCCCGGCAATGTCAAGCAAAATTCCATAAAAATGCTGAAAAATCAAGAGAAAATCAGCTTTCTGAAATTCTGAAAAATTTTTAAAATGAGTTATCCACATAGATATACTCCATATTTACACACAATCGAGTTATCCACAGTCTGTTGATTATTTGTGGATATTTATTTTTTTCACATGGATATTCTGTGTAAATCCGGTGTAAAAGTGGACAAGTTTACTGTAATTGTGGATATCTCGAAATTTGTCGGATTTATCCACATATACACATTGCTATCCACATCCCCTGTTAATAGCCCCAGTTATGAACAACTTTATCAACAATATGTGGATAACTTTATCCATAACCTGTTCATAACTTACATTTGAATTATTTTTAATTCTATTATACAATGAAATGGAGTTTCGCACAGCGGGACTCTTAGCGGGAGGAAATCAATGGACGCAATCAAAGAAAACTGGACTACTGTTAAAGAAGCTGTCAGAAGAGAATACAGTCTTTCTGACATTTCTTATCATACATGGGTGGAGCCTCTGGAATTTCACAATGTGGTAAATGATGTGGTAAGCATCATCATTCCTTCTGACCAGGCCCATGCCCTGAATTACATTTCTTCTAAATATAAAAGCTTTTTTCAGGTAACCATTACCGAAATGTTCGATCATCCTTATGATATCAGCTTTATATTGGAAAAGGATGTCAAGGAGGAGCCTTCTGAGAACGAAATGGCGGTTCCGAACCAGATCTATGGCGTTAATTATGAAGATGCTCATCTGAACCCCAAGTACAAATTCGATACCTTTGTCGTAGGCAGCAACAACAAGTTTGCTCATTCCGCATCCCTTGCGGTAGCGGAATCTCCGGGAGAAGTCTACAATCCTCTCTATTTATATGGAGGCCCCGGTCTGGGCAAGACTCACCTGATGCATTCCATCGGACATTTTATTTTAGAACAGGATCCGGACAAGAAGGTACTCTACGTTACCAGTGAGGAATTCACCAACGAGGTAATCGAATCCATCCGTAGCGGTAATGCGGCTTCCATGACCAAGCTGCGTGAGAAATACCGTAACGTCGATGTGCTCATGGTCGATGACGTGCAATTTATTATAGGTAAGGAAAGTACCCAGGAAGAGTTCTTCCACACTTTCAATGCCCTGCATGCTGCCCATAAGCAGATCATTCTGTCCTCCGATAAACCGCCCAAGGAAATGGAGACTCTGGATGAACGATTCCGTTCCCGTTTCGAATGGGGCCTGATCGCGGATATCCAGCCGCCCGATTATGAGACCCGAATGGCCATTTTACGGAAAAATGCGGAGACCTATGATCGCCAGATTGACGAAGAGATCATTAAATACATTGCCACGAATATCAAATCCAACATTCGTGAGCTGGAAGGTGCATTTAACAAGATCATTGCTTTTGCCAAATTAAATAAGGTAGATCTGACTCTCTCTCTGGCTGAGGAAGCCCTGAAGGATGTCATCTACCCGAACAAGCCCAAGGAGATCACTCCTACTCTCATTATTAATGTAGTAGCGGAGCATTTTGGCGTAAAACCGGAAGACATTACCTCCAAAAAGAGAAATTCCGAGTTCGTACAGCCCCGTCAGGTCGTTATGTACCTGTGCCGGGAACTGACGGATACTTCTTTCACGAATATCGGCAAGCTTTTAGGCAAAAAAGACCATACGACCATCATTCACGGTGTAAATAAGGTATCCGCGGAGATCCAGACCAACGAGGAACTTCGTAATAAAATAGATATCATTACAAAGAAGATTAATCCTTCATAGAAAATAAACCTTTCTTAAGGGGATATCTGTTCTTATTTTTTCTTATTCTGAGGACAAGTTGTGTATATCTTCGGAATAAAAGGTGCCTGCCTGTTGATAACTTGTTTTAAGGCCCTGAAACGGAATCCGGAGGGTGTGAATAAGCTGAGATTTATTCTTAGGTTATTCTGCCAAATCCACTAAGATTTCCATTCCATTTTGCCTTGAAAAATAGTATAATAAGACTGGTTATGCACATATCAACAGCCCTTATTAAGGAGACTACGAAATTCTTTTAATATTTTTATACAACGCGTATCCACGCGTGCGCAAATCAACCAGAAAGGACGTTATGCACACATGAAATTAGTCTGTTCAAAAGCCAATCTTTTAAACGGCGTACAAACTGTATCAAAAGCTGTTCCCAGTAAGACTACTATGTCGATTCTGGAATGTATTTTAGTAGATGCTACCAACGGAGAGATCAAGCTTACCGCCAACGATATGGAGCTTGGTATTGAGACTACCATAGAAGGACAGATCGTAGAAAAAGGTATCATTGCTCTGGATGCCAAAATGTTCCTGGAAATCGTACGCAAACTTCCTGACAGCGATATTACCATTGAGACCGATGCTTCCTACAAGGTAGTCATCACCTGTGAAAAAGCAAAATTTACCATTATCGGTAAATCCGGTGAAGATTTCTCTTATTTACCGGTAGTAGAAAAAGATGACAGTATTGTCATGAGCCAGTTTACATTGAAGGAAGTCGTAAGACAGACCAGTTTCTCTATCTCTGACAATGATAATAACAAACTGATGACCGGTGAACTTTTTGATATTAACGGAGAAGAATTCAAGATCGTATCTCTGGACGGACATCGTATCTCCATCCGTAAGATTCAGCTGAAGAACAGCTATTCTCCGAAAAAAGTGGTGGTTCCCGGCAAGACTCTGAACGAGGTAAGTAAGATTTTACCCGGAGATGCGGACAGTGATGTAACGATCTCCTTTACTGCAAAGCATATTGTATTTGAATTTGACAAGACCGTTGTGGTATCCCGTCTGATCGAAGGAGAATATTTCAAGATCGACCAGATGCTTTCCAGCGATTATGAGACCAAGGTAAGAGTCAACAAGAGAGAGTTCTTAAGCTGTATCGATCGTGCTACTCTTCTGGTCAAGGAAGGCGATAAGAAGCCTATTATTGTAAACATCACAGATAACGGAATGGAATTAAAGATCAATTCCGCTCTGGGAAGCATGAACGAAGAAATTGACATTCAGAAACAGGGTAAGGATCTGATGATCGGATTCAATCCGAAGTTTTTGATCGATGCTCTCCGTGTCATTGATGATGAGGAAGTGGATCTGTATATGGTAAATCCCAAAGCACCCTGCTTTATCAAGAATGCAGAGGAAAGCTATATTTACCTGATCCTTCCCGTAAATTTTACAACAGTTGCGTAATTTGAATAAAACAGAGGTTAAAAAGATGCATACGATCCGTTTAAAGGATGATTATATTAAGCTTGGTCAGGCATTGAAGGCAGCCGGTGTGGTAGAATCCGGTGTGGATGCCAAGTTCGCCGTACAGGATGGTCTGGTAAAGGTGAACGGACAGACGGAATTACAGCGTGGCAAAAAGCTGGTATCCGGAGATAAAGTGGAATATGATGGTGAGACCATCGTGATAGAATAAGCAGGTTACTATGATCATCAAATCAATCGAATTGGCAGATTACAGGAATTATGATTCTCTTGTGCTGCAGTTTGACCGTGGGACAAATATCCTCTACGGAGATAATGCGCAGGGCAAGACGAATATCCTGGAAGCAATCTATGTTGCTGCCACCACAAAATCGCATAAGGGAAGCAAGGACAGAGAAATCGTTAATTTCGACAAGGAAGAGGCCCATATCAGAACTTATCTGGAGAAGGACGGCAAAGAAATCCGCGTGGATATGCATCTGAGAAAGTCGAAATCCAAAGGAATTGCCATAGACGGTCAGAAGATCAAGAAAGCAGCGGATCTTCTGGGTCTTTGTAATGTCGTCTTTTTCTCTCCGGAAGACCTGGGGATCATTAAAAACGGTCCTTCCGAACGGAGAAGATTCGTAGATATGGAATTGTGCCAGCTGGATAATTTCTATCTCTACAATCTCAATCATTACAACAAGATCGTTAATCAGCGCAACAAGCTTCTCAAGGATATGTACATGAACCCGGATCTGAAGGAGACGCTGACCATCTGGGATATGCAGCTGGTGTCTTACGGAAGTAAGATCATAGAGAGAAGAAAGCTATTCGTGGAACAGCTCAATGAGATCATTTATGAGATTCATAAAAAGTTGTCCGGCGGCCGGGAAGAGATCCGTATCCAGTATGAGCCGGATGTGGAACTGGATGAATTCGAAAATAAGCTGAGAAACAGTCAGGATCGGGATATGCGGGCAAAAATGACATCCGTTGGACCCCACAGAGATGATTTTTCCTTCCTGGTGGGGGATGTGGACATCCGGAGGTTCGGGTCTCAGGGACAACAGCGTACCGCTGCTCTCTCCTTGAAATTATCCGAGATCGAACTGGTCAAGAGGATCACGAAGGATACGCCGGTGTTATTACTTGACGATGTATTGTCTGAACTGGACAGTAACCGGCAAAACTATCTGTTGAACAGTATCGGAGATATTCAGACCATCATTACCTGTACCGGTCTGGAAGAATTTGTAAATAACCGGTTTGAGATCAACCGGGTATTCAAAGTATCCGCCGGAACTGTCACCTGTGTAAATGAAAATATGGGACTGAAATCGGAACCGGAAGCATCCGGGGCAGATGCGTATAATTTTGGCAGCCTGTAGGGCAGAATGTGAGGAATCATGAGCGAAGAAAATATGAACAATACCGCGGTAGAACATGAATATGGCGCGGATCAGATTCAGATATTGGAAGGTCTGGAAGCTGTAAGAAAGCGTCCGGGAATGTATATTGGTACCACATCCAGCAGAGGACTGCATCATCTGGTATACGAGATCGTAGACAATGCGGTAGATGAAGCACTGGCAGGTTTCTGTGATACCATTGACGTAACCATCAATGAAGACAACTCCATTACCGTTATTGATAACGGCCGTGGAATTCCCGTAGGTATCAACCACAAAGCAGGCATACCCGCAGTAGAAGTCGTATTTACGATCCTGCATGCCGGCGGTAAGTTCGGCGGTGGGGGATACAAGGTATCCGGTGGTCTGCACG
>OIZA01000424.1_pt1 | contig 22486 bp, 21 predicted proteins | sample 1588381 | NCBI WGS metagenome assembly OIZA01 (sample SAMN03283277) | human gut metagenome | biome: human-associated habitat; material: feces | host: Homo sapiens | place: Peru | collected 2012 | reverse complement strand
CCTCCTGCAGCAAAGCCGCAAAAGTCTTGGCAGCCTCCTTCAGCATCTCCACATCTGTTACACTCTTGATAGCCTCATTCTCCTCAGCAAATTCCTGACGGTCGATAATCTTAGGATAGCCCACGATGATGCGACTAGGATAGAGATTATCATAGAGTGCCTTACTCTCACGAAGGAACTCCGGAGAGAAGAGCAAGTTGAATTTCTTCACCCCCTTCTTGGCATACTTCAGATAGAGACTACGGGTATAACCCACAGGGATGGTACTCTTGATAACCATCACCGCATCAGGATTCACCTCCAAAACCAGGTCGATGACCTCCTCTACGTGCGAAGTATCGAAGTAGTTCTTCACTGGGTCGTAATTGGTAGGAGCAGCAATCACCACAAAGTCAGCATCCTTGTAAGCCGCCTTACCATCCAACGTAGCCACCAGATTCAGCGGCTTCTCTGCCAAATACTTCTCGATATAATCGTCCTGAATAGGAGAAATCTTGTTATTCAGTTTCTCCACCTTCTCAGGGACCACATCCACTGCACTCACATGATGGTGCTGAGATAGCAAGGTTGCTATACTCAGACCTACATAGCCTGTACCGGCTACTGCAATTCTTAAATTCTTAAAATCTTTCATTTTTCAAATAATGAATGTTAATGATATTATATTGAATACCATGAATAATCATAGTGTTCAATAATATGATAATAAAATAGTTAGAGAGTTAACTCTTTTTTAATTTTTATGATATTTTATCTATATCCTTTGTGCTATCCAAATCTATTTCGAACACTTTATTTTATTATCCCAAAAGAAGTCTATTAGTCTTTATTTTTCAATAAAAATACTAAAAATAAAATCTTTTCGTTACTTATACGTATATAATATAACAATAAAATGATACAACCAAAGAAAAAGATACTTATCCAGCCCGGCTATGAGATGAAAACATCCCAGCAGCTTCTCATGCTCCAGATAGACCACAAACTTCCACTTAAAGAAGTTGAGATAGATGGCATTCTTCACCAACAACTCACAGAAAATGGTATTATCTATGCAAACTTGGATGACGCTGAAGAACAAAGAGTTTTGCGTTTGCCATACGTTAAAGACATTGAGTCATATAGAGACTAGCCTTCCAGTTCACGGTAGCATTTTTCCATTTCCTCCACCATCTTAGGAATGGTAAAGTTATCACGCACTCTCTTCATGCCATTCTCTGCATAGCGCTTGCTTAATTCCTTATCGTCAATCAATTTGTCGATAGCTTCAGCGAATGCCTTATCATCACCATTAGACACTTCGATACCAGTCTCACCATTCAGCGAAGCCCAATTCACACCACTGCCAGGAATAGTGAATGTAACAGCAGGAGTACCACAATACATAGCCTCAGCCAAGGCTACACCGAAAGCTTCATTCTTGGTGACAGATGGGAAAGCAAAAACAGATGCTGCATAATGATGCAGCTTCAAGTCTTCATCAGACAAACGGCCTACAAAATGAACTCTTGATGACTTACATTGTGCTTTCAACTCATCGGTCAGAGGACCAGAGCCAGCAATAACAAATACGCAATCAGACTTCACGTATTTCTCAGCCTCAATCAAATGTGGAAGACCTTTATACTGAATATGACGACCGATAAAGAACACTATAGGCTTATTGCCATACTTTGCTTTTACCGCATTAATCTTCTCTACATCACCATCACGCAAGATGAAGTTATCCTCATCCATTGCGTTCTGAACAATCCTCACTTTATCCTTAAAAGGCTGCAATGGCAACGAGCCATCACGATATTGCGGGCTTGTTACACAAACCATATCTGCACGTTTAAGCAACGCAGTTTCAACAGGCTTGATAAACGGATAGATATGTTTCTGCTTGATAATATCCATGTGCCAATGAATGATTAGCTTTACATTCTTTGGAATGACACATAACAAAACCCAAGCAGGAAAAGGATTAGCCCAATGAAACTGAATAACATCTGGCTTAAATTCCTTGATTGCTTTTTTCAACACCCAGAAGTATGAAAGGGATAAGGCTTGTCGAGCCACGTTGACCCATGTAGCAACTCGATAGACCTTATGTCCATTCACTTCTTCTATAACATCCTTACATTTATCATTGAAGCATACCACAGCAGTTTCATGCTTTACGGCACCCTCCACAAGATACTTGCAGATGTTCTCTACGCCTCCCAAATAGGGAGAATAGTATTTTGAAATGTGTAATATTCTCATAATTATTGTTTCTTATTTTATGAATATCAAATTTTCCCGATTGTCCAAGAAAATTTTCTATTGATGATTTCAATGATAGGAATACATACAGCCACAACTATTAACGTAGCAACTATACTCATCCCAATTTCGTCTCTTATAACGTCTGTAGGCATTGATATGACCTTTGATAATACCATAAGAATTATTCTTTTTAAAGGTTCATGCACACACATGATTATCAAACTATTTCGACCTAAATATGCTAAATTTTGCCCCCCCCGAATTGCAAATCTATCTATCTCTAAAGAAAGAATGATCACACACAGACTGCCTAATATTGCCATAAGATAGAACTCTTTAGGTATTACATTATGAGCCATATCCGTGTGAGGATTCAGTAATAGGAACAAAAGGATAAAGGACAATAAGCACACTCCACCCATTACCACTGCATATATTGTCCTTTTCTTCAAAACTTTCATCAAAGGCTGATAGAATTTATTACCTAATGAAAAGAGAGGTACAGCTACCACTGCTTCTCCTAAACACCAAGGCCAACCATTAGAAGAACTTACAGCTACATAACAAACTACGATGCACAATACATCTATAACCCATTCGACTTTTGTACCCTTTATCTTTGAATAAAGCAATTCCGCCATAAAAAGACAAGGCAAAAACCAAAGAACAATATTATAGATAAAAGCCGGCTTACAATTGATTGCCGTAAATATATTGGCAAACTGTTGTAGTTTTACGTTCAAACCTATACCGTCATCGAATATTGCTACATCATGCATCGGGCGGAACCTTGATTCTATTAATGCCCAATACACAAAACATATAAGCGAAAATACAAAATAGGGAACCAACAAACTCTTGGCTTTTTTCTTCAAAGAAAATCCCGATTTTGAATATGTCATTGCCGCTCCTGAAAGGATGAAGAACAATGGCATGTGGAATAGGTATATGATTCCACTTTTATGAAATACATGAGCAAAGACAACAAGCAATATGCCTATGCCTTTCATTATATCAAGTCTTTGATCCCGTTTAATTATTTTTGATTGTGTCATTATATTTATTTTTTGAAACACTCCATTTCACCTAATATAGCAGTGGGGGGCTAAGATTTGATACTATCTGCATCAATATATAGAAGTGAAGGTGAAACATGTGATCCTGATTCATCCAAGATATTTATTCATGTTTACTCTTATTTAACTTGTTTACTCTATACAAAATCGACTGTATAAAGGCAAAAACTTTTGGGAACTTATTATATATGAGTCTTACAGTTTTGTACACATGGGTGTTAAGAATATCTACATCTGTACCACCGATAAGTTCAACCCTTTCTGAGAAGCAAGACAACGGCTTTTCAAGTTTAGCCTCTATTTCTGGGCTTATCTGCCATGTCTTCTTTATATCTTCCAAAATCTTTGGATCCATAAACTCATAGATGTAGCCACCATTGTTGGTCGTATATCGAGAAGCAAAGTAATGAATAATCTTGGCTGTTGTAAAATAGTTGAAACCATACATCAGCTGGCAGTTCCATTTACCATCCAATTTTTGAATCATGTGCTTCATTTGGATGTTAGTCAGAATCAATGCGGGCATGTCTTGATTAATACCATGTTCCACACTCATCTTCCAGTTCTCATGCCAACGTTCAAAGAAATTATGTGTTTCCTTGCAATCTTTTACATAGAATACACCACCATTAAAATAATATTGTTCATCATTTACAGAAAAGCCAAGTGTCTTAGCCTGACGAAGCAATTTTTCTTTGCCATAGTGTACGTTCAATGGACGATGAGCATCCTCTACTGAGCCAATTAATAATGAACAATCGTCTATTTCTGCAAGAGAATCATTGATGATGGTATCACCATCAATATACATGAAGTCTCCTTCAACCAAAGAGCGCATTTTTGTTTTCAACCAACGAGACCTACGCATATTAGTTACATCATCATCGAATGGTACTACAATTTTCTCTGCTATAAGTTCGAGAATCTTTGCTCTTTCACCATTCAAGGTTTCATCGGTTTTATTGTCTGTCAACAATACTACATGTGGATTTTTCTCATGTTTCCACAATGAATAAATAGACAAATATGTCTGTTCCAAATATATATCATTTGGAGTACTCGTTATTACGTAAACAATCTTAGTCTTCATTTCTTTTCTTTAAATGTCAATTTTGATATTGTCAAGTCATAGATTTTTTGTCCATAATAGGAAAGAACAAAAATCATGATGATAGTTATTGCTATAGCAAAATAAGGTATGGAGCCATCCATCTGATGCAAAAGTCTCTTTGCCACTTGATAAAATTCTCTATGAAAAAGATAGGCAAACATTGATGCGTAGGCTATCTTTTCAAAAAAACTTTTCATTCTGTCATTGGAATGAGTCTCTATAAAGTTTGAAAAACAAATAAGGAGCATCACTCCCAAGGCATCAGTCACCATTGACTCTACTTTTAAATAAGACAGTAAAAACCATGCAATTACCCCCCCCCATTTTGTAAATAATATTAGTATTTACTACGGATCTAATGCAATTCAAGTCGATTACCATGCCAAATATATAAAACAGAAAATAAGCCTGAACCTTAGGCTGTATGCCGATGCACATCATAAAGGCGAACAGCAACAAACCTCGAATCATAATGTTCACGACACGCTCCAAATTGTTCATTTTGCCTACTCCCCATAGAATCAATGGAGTAAAAAGATAGCAAAGTATTATCATGGAGAAATACCATAACGTAGGAGCCATAGGTGGTATAAAACAACTCAATCCAATGGCTGAGAATACCACTGTCCGGAAAGTATCTATAACTCCAAACATATACAGAATAAGTAGACTTACCAAAAGCGGCAACATAAAACGCTGAAGTCGCGAGATATAAAACTTTCCGACAGACACTTTCTTCTTGCCCAAGAAGAAACCGCTGGCAAACGTGAAAGCAGCAAGTACCGTACTTGTCAAACTTCCGCCGAACAAAACATCATCAGCCTCAATAGGCGTGTAATCGAACATGTGCCAGAAAGCAACAATTTCAATCACGCACAAAGCCTTCATGATGTCGAATAAGACAATTCTATTATTTATCATACCAGTATTTATTATTTCACAACATGCTTTGTTATCGCTAATAAATCTTTACAGTTCAATCCATACTTATTGTGATTAAGATAAATACAGAATAAAGACCTAAATTTTTTATGATTGATTTTTCTGCACAATGCGACAAAACCCATTTTTACTGCGTTTTCAGAAATTTCAAATTTCTGAATAATACTTCGAATGATACATACCTTTTGATAATCAAGATGCTCCCAATCTACATTTACCGCAGGTTCCTTTTTCTGCAAAAAGGCCAACTGTACCTCTTCTGAATAATGCCGCTGTTCAGTTGACTTCTTTTGACCAATTTGATTAGCTGACTTTCTATAGTTTAACAAAATCAATGGTAAATTAAAGAAATCACAAATATCATTCAATCTATACCACAGGCTAAAGTCCTGTGAATATTTGAAATGTTCATCATAAGGTGTTCCTAATTGCTGGAGACAACTCTTTCTCATCATCACAGCAGGATGTCCGAAGAAAGGCATCACCATATAAGGAAAATCATTCTTATCGCTTGGCAGCAAGTTTTGCCCTATAATCTCGTCATTCTCATCAATATAATTGAGTTGTGATCCACATACACCAACATTAGGATGTCCATCCAAGAACTTCACTTGTTCCTCAAAGCGATTTTTCTCACTAATATCATCAGCATCCATTCGGGCTATATAAACGCCCTCAGCATAGGCGATAGCCTTATTCAAAGATTTAGTTAGTCCAATATTGACTTCATTTTCAAATATCTTTATTCGATTATCCTTCTCCTGTACAGACTTCAAAAATTGAAGCATCTCTATATTCTTTGGATTATCACAAACTATGATGTATTCAAAGTCTGTATAGGTCTGCAAAAGTATTGAATCTATTGCTTTCTTTACAAAGTTTAGAGGTTCGTTGTAAACACTCATTACTACAGATACTTTATTTGCCATGTTCATCTATTATCTTTAAAAGTTTTGTTGGTGAAAATTCATTTTTATATGTATAACATTTCTTTTTACAAGTCTTTAACTTTTCTATTGCCGTATTATCAAACTTGTCAAAAGCTAATACATTATATGCTTCAACTAATGGGGTATTATTCAAGGATGTATTATTTGTTAAAAGTATTTTATTGTATGCAATAGCTTCCCAAGTTCTCAGCGTATAGCCAATGGCGCCTGTTTGCATTAGTTCAAGTACAATCTTAGCTTTGCTCACTTTTTTTAAATTTTCCAGATAAGACAGACTCTTATTGATATAATGAAGCCCAGTTTTCTTTATCTGATCTTTCTCTTGTACATCTGCAATATAGAAGTCACACTTAAATCCATGAGCTGTCAGTAAATCAAAAACCTCATAAATCTCATGGAGGCGTTCCTTGGCTTTCCCGACGAAATAGACATCTGTTTCTTCGTTCGAGACATCATCAAGTTTGATGTAAGAGAATGGTGTCGGTGCATAAATAAGGTCATACTTGTTAGCTTCCATTTCGTCATAATCTAAAACCAAATCGAACTGTGATTTCACTCTCTCTATGTCAATATTTTTTTTGACTAATAAATCCTGGAAATAGCATACAGTCAGACAATCCTTATGTTTCTTTTTGAAATACTCCAAAAGACGGTTGTCAACCCAAGGCAACCTGCCATAAAAGAACAAATAAACAATTCTATCTTCATTATTAAATTTTCTGTCATATAGTACATTTAAGAGGTATCTAAACCTTTTAAAAATAAAGTCTAATTTGGGAGACATCATAACCTTATATAGGGCACGAATGAATAGGCATCTGTTTTCTACAGGAGAAACGATAAACCAAACATTCTCTTTTCCTATGATGTCACGATATATTACCTTATAGTAATCTTCTTTTGTAGAATATATAACAAAGTTACTCATGTGCTTTTGTGAATTTAATATAGTAATAAAGAAGTGTCAGAATATAGAACAAAGAACTTAAAATCTTTGTCAAGATTGCTCCATAAACACCACAGAGATATACTAAAAGTGTATTGCCTATAATTAGCATGATTCCACAGGCAAAAGAGCTGTTTCTTATTGACTTCCCTTGTCCATGTGAACCTAAATAGCGGTTTATAAAATCGCCAAAGCCATGCAATGAAAAGCCAACGCTTAACAGCATTGCATACAGACCTACATCAGCATAATCCTTTGAATACAAAAAGGTGACTATTGGATAGATACATAACACAAATATTACATTGGTGCCTATGGTTATCAACAAGGAATTGCGAAATACAGAATGTGGGATTCTTGTTTCATTTGCGAATTTCTTGAAGTAGGTTGTGCCGATTATTGACGGAACCATCTGTAGAGGGGTCGTTACAGTCAAGGCCAGCGTATAAAATCCTACAACGCTATTGTCCATATTGAATAGTCCTAACGTGATACCACCTATATATTGGGTAGCAACCATTGCCAAGGAGCCATAATATAATTGTATACCGTAAGACGAGTTTTCCTTTTTTAAACTGTGATATGCTTCTTTGGTATTTTTGAAACTCAAACCCGATGATAGGACAATTCCCAAAAGGACAACCGTTCCGATACCCCATTGCAATAACACCATAACTGTAGAGGTAACATGGATTTGCTTATAGAGGAAGTATGCAATTAGCAAGTAGAGAAAAGACGGTAGAAGCCTTGCAAGAGCTATTCGCCCGATCTGGTTGTCACCTTGTGAAGTTGTATTTATATAATTCAGCAACAGGGGCATGGCACAAACGGGAATTGACACTAAGAACAATGTCTTACCAGGGAAAGGTTTGAAGGAATCATGGAATCCATACAAAACAACCATCAATCCTATTGTAATCAACACTAGTATTCCCAATATTTCAATCAGACAGCCTCTAATACTTCTGCTTTTCGCTTCATCCTTAGATATGGCAAGCAATCTGCTGCCAGATGCAAAATAGCCTAAAAGCAATATAGTCGATATGAAGGTTATAATGTTCTGTACATACCTAACATCACCATAATCGGCAGGAGATAAAGCATGAGTGTTAATTACCGAATTACAAACCCCGAAAAGCATTCCAATCAAGGAAGCTCCATATAGCGTTACAACTTGTTTATTCTGTTTATTCATATTGTCATTTTCTTGCAATCGAAACGATGCTTTTCTTATTGTCTTTACTTGCAAAATATGCAGCTACCAATACCAATGTTGTTGTCAAGTTGAGCCAAATCTCATGATAGTAATACCCAAATATACCCAAATATACCGCATTGATAATAACCATATACATATAAGCCCTAAAGAAAGTTATCTCTTCCTTTTTTTTACGTTTAATAACCAAAGTAGCTATACGGTTATAAACTGCGCACCATAACAGAGTAAGTGGCAAGCCAATCTCTATGAGGAGCATTCCTGCAAAGGTGGCAAAACACATTGTAAAGACTCCACTCTTTGCCTCTGTCATATTATACCAATCCAAAGGATTCATGCCTCCAGAGATAGTATTGTACAGTGGCAGGACATCCATTGTCGTAAACATGTTGGTTAACTTGAATTCTTGATTGAAAGTGCAGAAATTCAGATAACTCTGTCCTATATAGGAAAGCATGTGATAGTTTGCACCATTATCAGAAGAATCAGTAAAGCGCATGATGTTTATAATCGCAACGTAACCAGCAATGGTAAAAGCAACTGCGCCACCAATGGACAAAAGCCTTTTCTTAACCTTAATATCCATATACCTATAGAAAAAAACAAAGTTCAAAGAGAAAGTCATCATCCAATACATGAACCTAGAACGGTCCAATGTCAGCAGACTGGAAATACAAACAGACAAAGAACCAATGATAGCTGCCACATAAAACATTCTTTTCTTTTTCAAAAAACATGCGCTGTAGAAGAAAATGAAAATCACGTTCATTGAACCAGCCGATAGCCATCTTAATTTTTGCGCAACATTAAATTTCCATCCTGTCAATGTAGTGTATTCTATGTTGCCATAAGCCATGTCGGCTTTCAGGTTGTCATTGACTGCCAACATCGCAAGATTTCTTACAATATCGTTATATATCAAAGCTAATAACACTAAAAAAAGAACAAAATAAAAATATACAATAATGTCCATGAAGAATGTCTTTTTCAAAATCTGTACACGTTGTATTTTATTCTCATTGTTATTGACAAAAGGTATCATTGTTATAAATAGCAAACCACAATATAGGAAAGCAGACTCTGGCTCTATATCTACTTTCGGACATATATGACCATAAGCATCAACTACATCTATCAATATTGCACCAACGGATATGATGAAATACAAAAGCGGAAGAATTGTTCCAGTATTTATCATGCCATTCCTTTTCTTCGCATACAAGAAAAGGATGAAAAAGAATATTGCGGGAATATATAACATTTTGCTCAACGATTTAAATACGGAAAGTATTCCTTTAAAACTTCCTTGTCTATAGTTCTTATTACCTTAGCAGGAACACCAGCAACAATGGTATTGTCAGGTATGTCTTTCACAACCACACTACCTGCAGCAATAATCACATTGTTGCCAATAGTTACAGGGCCTAAGATTGTTATCCCCGTTCCTACATACACATTATCACCAGTATTTATCAAGCTATTAAAATTGGAGGGAGTAAGTATTGAAGGCGATTTCTTACCGAATAACAATCTTGGTAAGAGTACATTGTTTTTTCCTAAATGCGAGGACGAGTCAACCCAAATATACCCAAGATGTTCAATGTTCAAACCTGCTTCACAGGTATTTGGAGATATAAATAATTGTGTTTTAACTTGCAATTTTTGGAACATACGTTTGAATACTAAATATCTTAGTTTCCCTAAAACACCTTGCTTATTATTTGTACAATACTCGAATATTCTAAGACAATAAAGGTATTTAAACTTGTAGTAAGTCTTAAAGTTTCCATTCAAATACTCCTTCAAGATATTCTTTTTATATATTTCATGATTATTCTTAAAATCTGTTCTAAGATAATCTTTTAAATCTTGTATCGTTTGTATCATGTTTTTACATTATATAATATATTCTTAAATATAACTCTATATCTTTAGACTTCCACTTATATAAAAATTCCTCAGTTTAGCTGCTTCTAAAGATAAATCAAAATTCATTGCCTGGACTTTTGTTGAATAACTATCTCGTTTATCACTCTGTTTTTTCAAAAGTGCATTTACCCAAACTTCCATAGAACTATTAAAAGAAACAAATGAAGCAATATTAGTTATACCACTTTCATGTGTTACGCCTTCAGACATTACTATAGGCAAGCCATTAGTTTGAGCTTCAATAGAAACAATAGGCAATCCTTCAAATAAAGAAGGCAAAAAGAACACATCTGCTCCATTCATTAATCGAGCAACGTCATCTCTCAAACCTAGAAAAATCACTCTATCTTCTATAGTAAGCTCTTTCACTTTTTTTTCCACTTCGTCTTTCAATGGTCCTTCTCCAATTAAAACCAACAAAGAGTCTTTTCTTTGTTCTGTAAGAGAATGAAAAACATCAATAAGGAATTTATGGTTTTTCTGTTCAACGAACCTTCCAACATTCACTACAACGAAATGATTTTCCCATCCCATTTCCTTACGCACATCATTGCGAGTATTGCTATTAAATCTAAATTTTTGTATGTCGATTGCATTATTCAACACATAGCATTTTCCCTGATTGAAAGCTTTTTCTCCCCACATGCTTTTGCAAGCATCAATGCCACATCCAAAGTAGTGGGTTGCAACTTTCTTTGCTATCAATCTTCCTATTGGAGCATACAAGTTTTTTAGTTTTGAATAACGACCACCAGCCATATGAGAGTGAATAATTCTGGTCTTCACCCCATTAAGCATGGCAATACCTAAATAGATTTCGCTCATAAATTCGCAATGAGAATGAATGACATCATATCTGTTGTTATGTATAAGCTTTTTAAAAACGCCTATACGTTTGGATACTTTTTTAGGAAGATAATATACGCCTACCCCTAAGTCTTTAAACTGATCTTCAAGAAAAGGCTTAAAAGGTTGTTCCAAAGCAAGAACGTCAACATGAAGCCCATTTCTATTCATGTGACTCAGATAGTTGTATACTACCATTGCGGCTCCACCGCCATTTATATATGTAAGAATTTCTAATACTCTTTTCATATTAACATTTTTAATAATTAATTTTATCCCCCTCAAAATCTACAATTCAAATGCATTCAATATGACACGACTCGTATATAACGCCCCTATCATCATAAAGAGCATTCAAAAGTAAAGAAGAAACGTATTCTTCGCTATTCGCTTATTATTATCTGATGTTTGATTTGACATATTTATTCGGACTTATTTTCTATCATATTTATGAGCTTATTAAAGTCCCCATAAATATCTTCAATATTTTTTATAATCTCATCATTTATCATCGCTTTATCTCGAACAGCGTCTTCGGCATTTTTAATATTCCTTGTTAAATTGAAGAAAAAAACATGCAGCTCAAAATCCGTGGATATACCATGTATTCTAATAAGTGCTAACCTGAGGTTTAGTAACATCATTGGCAAATGCATTGCAATATCCTCAGGCATTTCATTTTTATGAAATTCTTTTTTAATAAGACTAATATACTTTGCAAAATGCCTTGACATCAATCGCATATAAAAAGCAAGTTGGCTTTTGCGATCAGAATTCGAATACAACAATTGAGGGTCTGGTATAGAACTTAGACAAAGTAGTAATGACGTAATTCTGTTTTCTAAAGTAGAGTACCGATGTTCTTTTGAACGTTTTAGTAAGTCCTCAGACATCTGTCCTATGTGTTTATTTAAATCATTATGCATTTTCTCCTTATTCTGAGAATACTTCGTTTCCAACTTGGTTTCCTTCTCCCTAAGTTCTTTTAAAGAGCGATTATACATAGTTTCAAGTTTGGTTATTCGTTCCTCGTATTTATTGATTTTAAAATATTGCCATATAGAGACCAATCCTAATATCAGTGTCAATATGCCCATCCATAATCCTATCCACGTGTTGAGTTTGTCAATCATCATGTCAATTGTAGATACATATTGACTATCCAGTTTCTTAACGATGCTATTGATGGAATCAACACGATATGCATAAGTATTTAATTCGTCTGTCAGTTTCTTTACTCTTGCATTGTGGATGTCGTTTACAACATACTCTTTTGAAACAAAACTCGAGTCCAAAGTATAGGGTTTGTAATTAACTGCATCCAATAGCTTGTTGTATGTTGTGCCGATTACGATGAGAATGCCTATAAGAAACAGAACAGGTATAAGCCATTTAACAAAATTCTTCATTGTCAATATATAAGTTTTTAAAGTCCTTATCAATTTCTCTGTCCTTACATTCATGTCCGATTGTCCGATATGGAAAAATTCTACCACATCTCAAGTTGTCAAGACTCTTTTTACAATAACGATTTTCGATTAAGTCAGTTTCGCTCATATAGATAAAGCCTTTTTTGAATGCTGACAACATTAAATCATCATGCGTTAACATGATCAGTTGCAATGGTATTTTACAATTACCAACTCTCTGTAACTTCACGTCATACCATTTGTATATATTATAGACAAAATGCACCAACTTCAAACCATTATTGAAATCATTGGCATTGAAGACATCATCAATAACGAATGGTACTATCGTTTTGTTTCGTTTCATCCAATAAAGAGATAAGCATATTTTCAAGGTTATGCAAAATAGTTTGAAACGGAAAGAATTGAAATAATGAAAAGGTGTAGCATGGAATATTCCCTTTTCTGTTGGTACAATGATGTCTAAGTTAAATGAGTTTGAAGAAACAACAACTTTATAAGTTTCTCCATATTCTGAAAAACTTTCTAAGATATCACTTATTTCATTTTGAAAAGTTTGTTGGAACTCCAAAACTATTTGGTGTTGGGTTTCAATAATGAGTGTCTTTATCTTTTCAAGAATATTGATTTTTTCAAACATGTCATTGGCATTGTTTGCATCAATTATTTGTCTATACTCTGTGTCTTCTAAGTCTCTCTTCCTCTTCATCATGCTTTCAACTAAAGTTAAAAGCAGATTTGTTTCATCACGAAATTTTTCATCTTTTCTCATCTCTTTTTTTAACAAGAGGATCTTTCGTAGTTCATAATACAAACTGGATAATGTCCCAACCTGTTTTCCATACTCGTCATTACTTGAAGGGGGCGTTTGAACAATTATTCCAGGTTTCGAAGTATGCACTGACGCATTTCTTGCTTTTCTTGTGATTTTCCATTGTTCATCAAACAACTTTGAATCATGTAAATGAGGCGAGACTCCTTCTATCTGTTTCTTTATTTCTTCAGGGTTTATATACAAATCACACTCCTTTATATCATCATCACCATCATTTATGGAACGTAGAAAATTCAAAATAACAATGTTGAACTCGGCAGAACTAATCTTTTCTGGATTTTGTTGGAGGCTTTTGACCATCTCTTCCAAATTCTTACTTATTTTTGAGATACATTTTAAAATGTCTTCAAATTGTTTGTATCCTAATTGTTGTAAGATGTATGAATATAGGAGTTTGCCATTCTTTTTAATTTGCTCGGTATCATAATCTGAACAGAAATTACTGGAAGCACATATCTGTTGAAAATCACCGAATTTTTGTTTTAGTTCATTATATACATAATCTTCGCCTTTGAGGTCTTGCCTGATGACTCCAAGGAAAACATCATCTTTTGTTACTCCTTCTATATTTTCCATTCCGAATGTCAAGTACTCTGGAATATCACATCCCATTTCTTTGGCATGTGAACAAACTTTCGTATAATGTATTTCCAATGCCGAGTACACTGAACTCTTTCCTGTGCCATTTCCTCCCACTAAAAAAAGGGAACAAGGTTCTCCTTGTTTTGTGAAATCTACCCCGTAAGGTTTATCGTCTTTATCGGGGGAAGGGAACAAACGAAAGTTATAAAACTTGATTGCACGAATACGCTTGTCTACATATTCTGAAGAATGGATTAGAGAAGAAAAAAGTTCAGAATAATTTGTTTTTTGCTCATGTTGAGTTTGGAAGACATCATTTATTTTGATGTCTTCCGATTTTCCTTTATAATGAAACAAATTGGCTATAGCCTTTTTCTCTTTATCTGTCCAATCTTGAAAAGCGTTACTCTGCAATAAAACTTGCCAGCAACTATTTTCCATAAAGTTTAGTTTAGATTGAATCTGTAAATTTTAACAGTAAGTCTACCAAGGTGTTGTCTTTGTGAAACTCCTCGTTAGCTTTACGCTGACATACGTCTTGTATATATGTGACAATTTTCCCCATTCCTAATGAAGATAGGAAACTTTCATTTTCTAAATATTGCGCCAACATCTCGTCATCTTTATAATTATATACAAGCAATAATATATTATACAATGACAAAGTTTTCTGCAACTTTTCTTCTGTGTCATAAATTTTGTTACCATCCTTTTCTAACTTGATAACTTTATCGTCAGATAGGAGGTAAGGTTTGATGAAAGCGAAGTAATTAGATAAGAGCTGGTCAACTTCTTTATCTGTCATATCAGCAATCTTCCCTTCGACAACCAAAAGAGACATCATTAAATTGCGAATATCATCTTTCAGAAATTGTATCTTTTCTTCTATTTCTGAAATTGGAAGCAATTCTTTCAACTCATAATTTATGTCACCAGAGAAGTCTCCAAAAGGATTGTCTTGTACAGAGTCATCAGACAGCAGACTTATTATCTTTTCCCTAACTTTTGCTTCCATGTCACTACTAAGCGTGGTGTAAGTCTTGAACTCCTTGTTTTGCAATCTTGGCGAGCATTCCAAAAGATCATTTTCCTCAGTAAGGATATACATATCTTTCATATATTCCACAATATTTCTCTTCTTGTCGCCAACATATGGCAAGAGCTTGTAGTCTATACCGAGCTGTAGATAAGACTCCTCTTCTTTTAACTCTTCCTTGAATGTTTTTATGACTACGGACAATAAGCTTTGGAAAGTATAAGTATTGACTTTCTGCACCTGTAAAATTTCATTAGCTTGATTCCATACGCACAAGATAAGTCTTGCCAAGTGAGAAAGAAGCAAATCTTCGTTCTCTCCTGGTCTAAAGACACGCATCCATGTGGAAGAACCTGAATCTATTATATATTGTGGTACAATACAGCCATTATCTATTCGGTTGTCAATCCATCTATGAAGATCCTTTTGGAATTGTTCAGGCTCTTCTATCTTGAATTGTCCATAACGATGAACAAATGCTGTTAGATTCTTCATCGTATAACCAAAGCGAAGACGATAGTTGTCGTCATAGATGGTGCCTCGTGTCCATTTTTCTATCAAGATAGTCAAGTTGTTGAACATGGCAGAAAGCGTCTCTTCGGTATTTTGGCTTTTGCTTATCATCACAAGATTATGGTTCTGAAGCACCTCTAGCTCATCCTTCGGAAGGCTATTGCTTTCCTGCACATAGTCATTGTTGGCGGTCATTTCCTTAACCGACAATACAGGATCCAATGATAAGCTTGAGTCTGCGGCAACCTTTAGTCTTCCTATTGTATTTGCTACTAACGAGACGTTTCCTATCAGATAAGTCAAGTTGTTTTCCTTGATACTATATGAACTTTCAGCAATGCCTAAGTCATTCACTATTGCATTTATCTTCTCTCTTTCTACCAAGAAGTTATTGAAAGACAAAATGTAATTGGCGAGAATGACTTGTGTGCGTAAGCGGTTCCTACGTATCTCATTGTTGAATTCCTTACGAACATCAAGTTCTACATTTTTGAAATGTAGTTGTATTTCATCCCACATTTCACGGAATGGAGAGCCTTGTCTTACCATCAAGCCTGCCAGAGTTTCCTCATTGTTGTTGAAGTAATGAGGATTCATGAACACAAAGCGCAACTTTTTTGTTGACATGAATATTCTAACCTTGTTGAAGGCGGATGTTTTCCCGTTTCCTAAAATTATGCACCATTTAGCTTTGCTTTCTCCATTTTGTTCAGACTTGAATGTTTCCGGATATTGCTTTTTGAGTGCATCTTCTACGGTTTGTTCGTCAACATTACTTGGTAAATCATATTCTATAGTAGGAAACTCCACCTCCAAAGTGTCATCCAACTTAGAGAAATCGTTCATCAGACATTTTACAAAGTAATGTCCATAGCCAGCACGTAAAGGTTCTTTTCCTTCATAATTCAAAAGCAAGGCATCGTCAAAGCTCAATGTCTTTGAATCAGATGCCTTAATCGCTGTAACAACAGCGTAGATCTTTACATTGTCTAATTTGTACGCATTAATATAAGCCTTGATTTCGTTATACAAATTTTGTATTGTGGAACCAAAGTAAATTGCGTCATCAACGATGAATATACGATACTTCTTGTCTCTATTATTACTTATTTGCTCGAAGATAAAAGGCAAAGCGTGTTCTGTCGTAAAGGAGAACTCCTTCAGACTGTTGTAGATTCTTAGATACTCCAACATTCTTGGACCTTTACGAGACAATGCTATGACTATGTCTGTATCAGATGAATGAATCTCATCATTGAGATGCTTCACCAATTGTTTCAGACTGTTGCTATATATGGTTCTATCTGACTCTTTCTGTAACATGTCTGTTTGTTGTAACGAGCAAAAATAATGAGCAAATATACAATATTTTATTGGTTTTCGCTCCTTTTTACCCGATTTATTAAGTTATTTTGTGACTATTTCTGCATTTTATGGTTCAATCACCTTCGTTTGAAGACAATATCAGCGATTTGAACTGCATCCAATCCTTTGAGTTTTGAATGTGCTTCCAGTACTTTGATTCCTTGTGGAACAGTAAAATTGCGAAGTTTTCCTATACCAGCGTTGACACCAGGAATTTGTACACGGATTTCGGAATTGGGAAGTCCAAGTCTATGTCTATTGTTTTGTCCAAAGCGGCGAAATCTACCTCTAGAATCTGTATATACATATTGCGGTTTGTGAACACCGTAGATTTCGAGTTCACTCATAGCCATGATAATATTGGAAGAATTTCCTGTAATAGTAATCTTCGTCGTTTTTCCAACAATTGTTCGTTGCAGTTTGTTTGGTGTGCTTCCCTTAATTGTAATAAGTCCTGCAGTTTGCATACCCTGCAACACCAGTCTCACAGCATTCGTTTTTTCTTTTGGAACTACTATCACAATCTCATTAGAAGAACTTGATGAGAAATCAGTATGTACCATGGGAACGTTTTCTTTCTGTTCCGTTTTTTGAGATAATTTCAATCTTGATAGAATATGTATATTTCGCTCCTGCTTTACCTCATTTTCGTCCAGCATTTTTGCTATATGATAGCGAACTGAGGTTACTTTACCTTGTTTGGTAAAATTTGTTAAAGCCAACATTGAATTGATAAAGCCACCATTCTTAGCTCTAACATCATCAATCTCCTCATTGACATATAGTGGTCTAACAACTATTTGAGCAATATCTCTATTATTGCTACAAGCTTCCAGTTTGTCCTTGTATTGAAGTGCCAATTCTAACTTATCATGAAGATAACATGCAAAAAGCAAGGTGGCTTCATTCTCATCAGGATAGCGTTTCTTCAATATTTTTATATGTTCCTGTATATTCATTTTGAAAAGAATTGAATTTGTTTGAAACTTTTTAACCGTTTTTTACACTTTTACGCCATAGCTTTAATTTTGCAGTGTCTTTCGAAAGGCATTAACAGAATGTTGAACCCTATAATATAATAAGGTGTATGAAACTAAAAGCAACTTATACTCGCCGCATATTGGCGATGATGTATTTCCTAGACTGCGAACCGCAGAATGCCGTGCGCCGTCTGACCAGCGAAATCAAACGCTGTACGGAACTGTATGAACTCTTGACCGCCAACAGCAAGAGGTTTGACCGCAAGCAGATTCTCACCATCCGTGAGGTGAAACTTATCGAGGAGTATCTGGGTGAACCAGTGTACTCCATCGAGGAAGTGCTTGTATGAACTCTCATGAAGCGCATCGTTAGATGCCAATGATGCGCTTCTTTGACTGCTAACGAAGCGCATCTTCAGGGTGTAAGGAAGCGCATCTTTTGGTCGTATGAAACTTCGACGTTCATCGACGCACTTCGACGGATGACCCTGAGCTGATGATGTATCTTTGCACCAGCTAAACGAAGAACGAAGGGTGATGAGTGACGAATTCAACACTTGGGTACACTCGGAAGTCCTTGTTCGGAGTGATGCATACATATTTAGTATTAATCTCTTAATAGAATTGAAATTATGAGCAAGTATTACAAAGTGTTTTCTCGTACCCTCACCATGGGTAAGTGTGAGGGTGAGATTGTTTACAGTGTTCGTCCTGTTAGTAACGGAACATTGACTACTGAGCAGGTAGCGAAGCAGATTTCTACGGAATCTACAGCTACTACGGCTGACGTGAAGGCGGTACTCGACCGCTATGCCTACTATGTGATGGACAACCTAGCTAAGGGTTACAACATCGAGTTGCTTGGCTTCGGAACGCTCTACCTTCGCTTCATTACCAACAAGTCGGTAACAGACCCGAAGAAGGCGAAGAGTAATCTGGTGAAGAGCATTGTTCCTGCCTTCCGTCCTTCGTTTACCGTTGACCGCAACGGTAAGCGCACCTACGACTTGATTCCTAACCGTATCAGCCTTGTGAAATACGGCGAGGACAGCACCTCTGACGGAACAGGCGATGATGGCGACGAGGGAAACAACTCTACACCAACTCCTTCCGACAAGGGTGACAGCACTGGTGGTGGTTCCGACAGCGGAAACACAGACACTGGTGACTCCGGCAGCGGTGCTGGAGGCGATGGCAACGTTAACTTTGAGTAATCCGTAATTCGCAATCACTGAGTATGAATGTATTAATCCCAATAGCTACAGCTATGATGTTGGAAACTTATCCCATGACCATTGGTGGGGAGGCTGTGCGCAACGAGCGCACCCTCCTTGCCAAGGTGGAGGACGGCGAGCTGATGCAGTCGTCCGAGAGTGTTAGATTTTTGATCCTGCATTGTTCGGCTACCCGACGCAATCAGGATTATAGTGTTGAACAACTGATGCGTGATCATAAGAAGCGTGGCTTTCGTACCATCGGCTACCATTTTTATATTCGTAAGGATGGTACCATTACGCAGCATCGCAAGCTGTTGGAGGTGGGGGCGCATTGTCGCCCTTACAACCGCTGTTCGATTGGTATCTGTTATGAGGGGGCTGGATGAGCATGGCAAGCTATGCGATACTCGCACCGAGGCACAGACTGAACGTATTATCGAATTGCTGTATAAGCTGCATAAGTTGTTTCCGAAAGCGAAGATAGTGGGACATCACGACTTGCCGGGCACTACGCCGAAGGCTTGTCCTTGTCTAGATACCCATGCCGTATTCGGGTGGATAGAAGACCTTTAGTCCCTGCGGAAGATGTCTCGTGTATAAACCTTTTCCTTTACATCGTCAAGGCAAGCGTCATAGCGGTTGGCTATAATCGCATGGCTCTGTGCCTTGAATGTTTCAAGGTTGAGCTCAACGCGGCTTCCAAAATCACCTTTATTCTCCCATAATCCGTTTCATCGCTGCCATCATGCGGAGCTGCTTAGCAGTTGGTCCTTTCTGACCTTTCTCTGCCAAGTCAAGATAGAACTTGTAGTTGCTTGACAAAGCCTCACGAAGTTCGTCTGGCATGAGCATGTGCCATTCCAGGTTTGCCTCATCACAATAGGTGGCAACCAAATATAGTTTCTGAAGCTTGTACTGGGTCTTGCGCATCTTGCGAACGACATAGGTATTGGCACCGCCCTTGACAAACTCATCGATAATTTGTAACTCTTGCTTGTTGAGGTTGCTCAATATCTCAATAGGACTGTTGAGCAGTTCCTGCGCTACTCGGCGTGCCGTCTCGTCCTTCTTCAAGTTCGGACTAACATACAAGTCGAGTTTGTCACACACCTTAAGCATATTTACTTTGGTGACACCTCCTACGAGTTGCACCAAGCGTATGCTGGAATCAAAAGTTATTGTATCAGGTAAAACTATCATGGGTTATCTGTTATTCATGTCCATACAAATCTACATGGATATCGAATGGAGAATCGAAGTCTTTCAGCATTGCATGCTTTGTATCTTTTTCTGAGAGATTAGCATGTTCTGTTGGGATTTTCCAATCAATACCGAGGGTATCATCAAGAATAGAAATACCTCCATCTGCCTCTGGATGATAGAAGTTATCACACTTGTATTGGAAGACTGCAGTTTCTGAGAGAACAGCGAAACCATGGGCAAAGCCCTTAGGGATGAAGAACTGGTGATGATTATCTTCTGTCAATTCTACTGCCACATGCTTGCCGTAAGTAGGGGAGCCTTTGCGAATATCTACTGCTACATCGAGCACTCTACCTTTTACGCAGCGAACCAACTTGCTCTGGGTATAAGGTGGGCGCTGGAAGTGCAAGCCTCGCATGACACCATAGCTGCTCATAGACTCATTGTCTTGGCAGAAGTGAACACTGTGACCTAAAATAGGAGTTACCTTCTCGTCAAACTCTCGCTCGCTGAAGCTCTCGAAGAAGTAGCCACGAGCATCACGGAAGAGGCGTGGCTCTATAATGAGAACGCCTTCAATATTTGTTTTGATTATATTCATTATTATATTAAAAAGGTAGGCTCCATAACAAGAACTAAAAGTAAATATAATGATAAGTTCAAGGCATTTCGCCTACCGTATGTTTTTAGAGCGACATCGGATGCTATTTATTCTGCATATCCATTAGGATTATTCTTCTGCCAATTCCAGCTATCTCGGCACATTTCCTCAATACCATACTTGGCTTCCCATCCCAACTCGGCTTTAGCCTTGGCTGGATTGCAATAACAGGTAGCAATGTCACCAGGACGTCTTGGCTTGATGGCATACTTGATGGCAACACCATTCGCCTTTTCAAATGCCTTGACTACATCCAAGACTGAATAGCCATGTCCTGTACCGAGATTATAAATAGCCAAACCACATTTTCGCTCAATGGCTTTCAATGCACATACATGACCTGCAGCCAAATCACAAACATGGATATAATCACGAACGCCTGTGCCATCAGGAGTATCATAATCATTACCAAATACACCAAGTTCCTCACGCTTGCCTACTGCCACTTGGGTAATATAAGGCATCAGATTGTTAGGAATACCATTTGGATCCTCACCTATCTTGCCACTCTGATGTGCTCCAATAGGATTGAAATATCTCAGAAGAACCACATTCCACTCATCATCTGCCTTCTGCACATCCATCAATACTTCCTCCAACATCGACTTGGTCTGACCGTATGGATTAGTACAATGACCCTTAGGACATTCCTCGGTGATAGGAATGATTGCTGGATCACCATAAACAGTGGCTGAACTTGAGAAGATAATATTCTTGCAATCGTGACGACGCATTACATCTAAAAGGATAAAAGTACCAGTCATGTTGTTGTGATAATACTCCAAAGGCTTTGCCACTGACTCACCAACAGACTTCAAACCTGCATAATGGATAACTGCATCAAAGTGGTTTTCATCGAAGACCTTATCTATAGCTTCCTTGTCCAAGATGTCTGCTTCGTAAAACTTGATTTCTTTACCTATCAGTTCTGATACTCGCTTCAAAGCCTCAGGCTTAGAATTTGAGAAATTATCTACTACAACTACGCTGTGTCCAGCCTTATCCAACTCGATAATCGTATGGGTGCCGATATAACCTGCACCACCACATAAAAGTATATTCATTGTTTTTTTATGATTTTCAAATTAATATTATTCTACAGTCACACTCTTTGCCAAGTTTCTTGGCATATCTACATCAAGTCCCTTGTCTACTGCTACATAATAGGCAAGTAGCTGCAAAGGTACTACACTCAACAAAGGAACTAAGCTATTTATAGTTCGTGGTATCTCCAACACATTATCTGCAATATTCTTAACTTGCAAATCGCCTTCTGTAACAACGGCAAGGATTCGTCCGTTTCTTGACTTCACTTCTTGCATGTTAGAGATTATCTTCTCATATAATTGATGATGTGTAGCTATGAAGACTATAGGCATATCTTGATCTACCAAAGCA
>OIZA01000423.1_pt1 | contig 22493 bp, 27 predicted proteins | sample 1588381 | NCBI WGS metagenome assembly OIZA01 (sample SAMN03283277) | human gut metagenome | biome: human-associated habitat; material: feces | host: Homo sapiens | place: Peru | collected 2012 | reverse complement strand
CGTGAAGCAATGGCAATGGGCGCTGACAAGGGTATCCTTGTTACAGACAGAGTATTAGGTGGAGCTGATACATGGGCTACTTCTACTACAATTGCCGGTGCAATCAGAAACCTTGACTATGATCTCATCATCACTGGCCGCCAGGCTATCGATGGAGATACCGCTCAGGTTGGTCCGCAGATCGCAGAGCATCTTGGACTTCCGGTGATTTCTTATGCACAGGATATCAAGGTAGAGGGAGACTCTGTTATTGTACAGCGTCAGTATGAGGACAGATATCATGAAGTAAAAGCTAAAATGCCGTGCCTTGTTACAGCATTATCTGAATTAAATGAGCCGCGTTATATGACTCCGGGCGGAATCTTCGATGCGTTTGACAAAGAAGTTACCGTATGGGGCAGAGCAGACTTAAAGGATGTAGATGATTCTAACCTGGGTCTGAAAGGTTCACCTACCAAGATCGCAAAGGCATCTGACAAAGTACCGAAGGGTGCAGGCGAGATGTTAGAGGGTGACTCCGTAGACGCATTAGTTGCAAACTTAGTCGGAAAATTCAAAGAGAAACATATTATCTAAGAAATAAAGGAAGAGTGGTGAACAAGATGGGTTTAGAAGAATATAAAGGAGTATTTGTCTTTGCACAGCAGGTAGACAACGTATTAGACGGCGTTGCATTTGAATTACTTGGAAAAGGTAAAGACTTAGCAAAAGATTTAAATACAGACGTAACAGCAGTACTGGTTGGTTCCGGCGTAAAAGGTCTTGCTGATCAGTTAGCTGAGTACGGTGCAGACAGAGTTATCGTAGTAGACGATCCGGAGTTAAAGGATTACAGAACTGAGCCGTATGCACATGCACTTGCTTCAGTAATCAATGAGTACAAACCGGAAATCATGTTAGTTGGAGCAACTGCAATCGGTCGTGACCTTGGACCTACCGTTTCTGCAAGAGTTGCAACAGGTCTTACTGCTGACTGTACCAAACTTGAGATCGGTGATTTTCCGATCAATGCAGTTGGAAATCAGCCGCAGAAACACAATCAGTTACTGATGACCCGTCCGGCATTCGGTGGAAACACGATCGCTACGATCGCTTGCCCGGATAACCGTCCGCAGATGGCTACTGTTCGTCCGGGTGTTATGCAGAAGATCGCTCCGGTTAAGGGTGCTAAGGCAGAAGTTGTTGAGTACAATCCGGGATTTACACCGAACAACAGATACGTTGAAATCTTAAATGTTGTTAAGGCAGTTAAGAATACAGCAAACATCATGGACGCAAAGATCCTGGTATCTGGTGGTCGTGGAGTTGGCTCCAAAGAAAACTTCAAGCTGTTAGAGGATCTCGCAGAGGTTCTTGGCGGAACTGTAAGCTGCTCACGTGCAGTTGTAGAGAATGGCTGGTTACCGGTTGATCTTCAGGTTGGACAGACCGGTAAGACAGTTCGTCCGCAGATCTACTTTGCAATCGGTATCTCCGGAGCTATCCAGCACGTTGCAGGTATGGAAGACTCTGATCTCATCATTGCGATCAACAAAGATGAAGGAGCTCCGATCTTTGATGTAGCTGATTACGGCTTAGTTGGAGATTTAAATAAGATCGTTCCGGCTTTAACAAAAGCATTAAAGGAAGAAATGGCTGAGAAATAATCCGATTCGGATCTATTGTTTTCAAGCAGGAAAAAGGGATGCACTTTTTTGGTGCATCCCTTTTCTATTATTGTATAAAAATGCTATAATGAAATATAGGAATGGTTGAAAAGAGGAGACGATATGAAAATTTATGACCTGCACTGTGATGTGCTTCACAAACTCTGGATGGAGGAGAAAGGAGGCGGCCCGGGCAGTCTTCGGGAGAATGCATATCATGTGGATTTAAGGAAAATGAAACAGAGTAATTATGGACTCCAGTGTTTTGCGGCATTTGTGGACCAGGGCGAGCCGGAAAGCCCGGAAGAATCGGCAAAGGCGCAGATCGCTATTTTTCACAGGGAGATGGAAAAAAACAGGGATCTTATTGCACCAGTGTATGAATATTCAGATATTTCAAAGAATGCGGCAGAAGGGAAGATGTCGGGGCTTCTTACGATCGAAGGCGGTGAGGCAGCAAAAGGTGATCTCTCTTTACTCGAAGAATATTATCGTATGGGAGTACGGATTCTCACGTTGACCTGGAATTATGAAAATGAGCTTGGATTTCCCAACATAAATGAGGGAGACCCGAACGGCACTTATCCGTTTGCGGCAGACACAGAACATGGTTTAAAAGAAATGGGGTTCGTATTCCTGGAGCGGATGGAGCAGCTTGGAATGGCAGTCGATGTATCGCATCTGTCAGATGCCGGGTTTTATGATGTTGCGGCGCACACGAAAAAACCGTTTTTCGCAACACATTCCAATGCGAGGGAAAAAGCATCGTTTGTGCGCAACCTGACGGATGATATGATACGTATTCTTGCAGAGCGCGGTGGTGTAACGGGAATCAACTACTGTGCCGATTTTCTGTATGATTTTGCGCAGGGGGAAGAAACGGTGAGCCGGGTAAACGATATGGTAACGCATATCCGCCATATCACAGATGCAGGCGGTATAGAGGTTCTGGCGCTTGGTTCTGATTTTGACGGGATCGGCGGAGCACTTGAGATGGAAAACTGCGGCAGACTGGAGCTTCTGGCAGATGCACTGAAAAAAGCAGGATTTACAGCATCCGAGCGCGATAAGATTTTTTATCAGAATGCAGACCGTGTTTTCCATGATCTTTTTTAGGATTTTTGCATAAGATAGCAGAAAGAGAGTATATGGAGCAAAATTATGGATATTTTGCATCAGGCGAAAACACCGGAGGATATTGTACCGGTTGATGTGCCTTATACTTCATCCCTGCTTGCACAGATTCTTGGTAATCTGGCGGAACGTTATCCATGGATGGAGATCGGCGAGGCGGGAAACAGTGTTATGGGTCGTAAGCTCTATACGATCCGGCTCGGACAGGGAAAAACGGAGGTATTTTATAATGCCTCTTTCCATGCAAATGAATGGATCACAACGCCATTGTTGCTCAAATTTGCAGAGGAATATGCGAAAGCTTTTGCAGAGGGAGGGAGACTTTACGGCGTGAATACCTCTTTCCTCTATGAAAATTTCAGTCTGTACCTGATGCCGATGGTAAATCCGGACGGTGTGGATCTGGTGAACGGAGAGATTGACGGCGGTGCATATTATGAACTGGCAAAACGGATCAGCAGTGACTATCCGGCGATCCCGTTTCCGAGTGGGTGGAAAGCGAATATCAATGGTGTGGACTTAAATCTTCAGTTCCCGGCAGGTTGGGAGAACGCGAGGGAGATCAAGTATGAACAGGGGTTTACATCACCTGCGCCAAGAGATTTTGTGGGAAAAGCACCTCTTTCCGAACCGGAGAGTATCGCGGTTTACCGTTTCACGGTGCAGCATGATTTTCGGCTGATCCTGGCGTACCATACCCAGGGGGAGGTCATTTACTGGAAGTACCTGGATTACAATCCGAGACAGGCGGCGCGTATTGCCCGGTATTTTGGGGCAGTCAGTGGATATGAGGTGTCAGTGACACCGATCGCGTCCGGGTATGCAGGGTATAAAGACTGGTTCATCCAGACCTATAACCGACCGGGGTACACCATTGAGGTGGGACTTGGGCAAAATCCGCTTCCGCTTACACAGTTCCCGAAAATCTATGAAGACAACAAAAGGATACTGCTCGGTGGTATGACACAGCTTGACGTGGAGGAGATGTAAGTGATAACAAATGAGCAGAAGTTGAAAAACAGCGCTTATCTGTTATAATGTTATAATAAAAAACAGCTTATATTTATAAAAAAACAGGAGATTCTAAAAGAATGAAATACAAAACGACAAATGAATTATCAGGATTTGATTTTTTAGATGCATATATCGGAGAAATCCGTGCACTGAGTGATACGTTTACGATGGTACTTGATAATGTGAAGATTCTTCCGGACAATTCAAAGAACCGGGATATCCGTAAGATGCGTACCAATGAACTGGAATTAAAGATCCAGAATGCGAAGATCGCGGATTTTGTGGAAGAAGGCTATAAAATTTATGATGCGGACGGAAATTTAAAAGAGAAAAAGGAAGACCGTCCGGTTCCGGAGGCTGACTACACGAAAGAATTTGAAAAGTTATCCGGCTGTGTGATCTATACGCTGGAGAAAACGGGAGATACCTACGAATTGTCAATCGATACCGAGGATCACACCTATCTGCTTCGGGTGTCCGGAAGTGAAGACACCGAGGAGTGGGAACGTTTTTTAAATCTTGATGCATAAGAAAAAGGATTAAAGCCATACTATTCCAAGACAATTGTTTGAAGTGAACATGACCGTGATACCGGCCATGCACGGAAAGGAGTCAGGAAGGTATGACAAAAAAAATATACCGGATATGCCTGGCGGTTGCAATTATAGCGATTGGAATTGCCGGCATTTTTTATTATATGAATTACAAGGACAGAGAATCCTTTTCCAAGGACGCAACACTCGTGCAGTACACAGTGAACATGGATAAAGGAGATTTGCTATGAGTCAGGAAGAAACACTTTATATTAAGATAGACCAGAATATTCTGGTGCATGATTATCACGTGACACTTGGCGATATTGCAAAGCTTGAGAGCCACGACAAGAGCATGGTAAGACAGTTAAAGCAAAAAAAGATCTATTCCTTTGAAAAACCGAAGGGAAATTTAAAGAATAAAAAACAGATCCAAGTTATTTCCATTTTAAAGGTGATCGCATGGGTGCATGAGGAGTATCCGAATGTCGAAGTCCAGAACCTGGGAGAAACGGATTTTGTGCTGGAGTATGAGCCACAGAAGGAGGAGCATAAAGTCTGGGACTGTACAAAGACGGCAATCTTAAGTATACTGATCTTTTTTGGCGCGGCGTTTACGATCATGGCATTCAATAACGATGTCTCGATTGATGATGCATTTGAAAAATTTTATATGCAGGTCATGGGAGCGGAATCAGACGGGGTGACAGAGCTTGAGGTGGCATACTGCATCGGACTGCCGGTCGGCATTCTGGTGTTCTTTAACCATTTCGGAAAGAAGAAGATCACGCCGGACCCGACGCCGATCCAGGTAGAAATGCGCAAGTACGAAAAGGATGTGGATACGACCTTTATCGAGGAAGCGGGAAGGGAAGGTCACAGTCTCGATGTGGATTAGACATATATTTTTGGGCCTGTTTGGCTTTGCGGCAGGCATTGCGATCGCAGCGGGAACATTTGCCTTTATCATAATGATCGGTATTGTTCCGCGTATCGCGGCAAGGAGCAAAACGGCAAAGCATACGCTGTGCTATGAAAATGCGATCCTGCTCGGAGGACTTTCCGGGGATATTCTTTCTGTTTTTTTGGATCTGCAGATACCGGGAGGAAGGCCGTTACTTATCCTTTATGGTTTCTGTGCCGGTATCTTTGTCGGCTGTGTGGCAGTTGCCCTTGCGGAGATCTTAAAGGCACTGCCGATCTTTTTCAGGCGGGTGCATGTGAAAGAGGGGCTGCCGTGGCTGATCCTTTTTATGGCGATTGGAAAGATGCTCGGTTCGTATTTTTATTTCTTTTTTGACATGGCGGCACAGTAGTGGATATGATATAATGAACGAAAAAGAGAAATAGAAAACGGGGATGTTTCATGGTAAGTTCAATCGCAAGACAGAGCATTGTCATCAAATGCAAATTAAAGGAGTCCATCCTGCTTGGAAATTATGAATTTTATTATGCGGCGGGTCTGGTCGGAAAGCTGACCGGTCAGCAGTTTGATTTTGCATGGACGCCGGAGGAGATGAATGATGCGGTAAAAAAAGCACTTTCCGATTATACGCCAAAGGATGACAGAGAGGAATATCTGGTGCATATCGTCTTAAATTTCAAGCCGGATGATGAAAAGGATGATCAGATGAAGGAACTCTTTGAGTGGGGCTTGAATGAGGATGCAATGTGGCAGGAATGAGCGAAAAAAGGTTGTATCGTTTTTTACAATACAAAGAAAAAAAGCCGGTCTATAATAACAGCATAAATCAACATAGTAAACAAAAGCAGTCAAAGGTGTCTGGAAACAGGCACCTTTTTGTTTATTTAAGAGGAAAGAGGGATTAGATATGGCAAATCGAATTGCAGAGCATCCGATTCTCGGAAAACCGGAAAAAGGAAGGGTAGTTCATTTTACCTATGATGGAAAAGACATGAAGGGTTTTGAGGGCGAGCCGATCGCTGCAGCACTCCGGGCAGCAGGTGTCATGAAGCACCGTTACACGAAAAAAGAGCATAAGCCGCGTGGAATCTTCTGTGCGATCGGCAGATGTACGGACTGTGTCATGGTTGTAGACGGAAAGCCCAATGTACGGACCTGTATGACACCGCTGGCGGAAGGAATGGCAGTACAGACGCAGTATGGCGTATCCGCAGTACCGTTTGAGGAACAGTAGAAAAAGGAGGAAGGCAAAATGAAAAGATATGATCTGATTATCGTAGGCGCAGGTCCTTCCGGACTTTCAGCGGCCATTGAAGCAGCAAAAAGAGGACTGAATGTGGTAGTGTTCGATGAGAATGCAAAGCCGGGCGGACAGCTCTTTAAACAGATACATAAATTTTTTGGTTCAAAGGAACATAAAGCAAAGATCCGTGGTTTTGTGATCGGGCAGCAGCTTTTGGAAGAAGCATCAAAAGCAGGCGTAGAAGTAAAATTAAATGCAACGGTCATCGGCATGTATATGGATAAGGAGATCGTAGTCCGTATCGACGAGGAGATTTATCATTATAAAGCGGATGCGATCATCATTGCTACCGGCGCAGCGGAGAATATGGTAACATTTGACGGCTGGACACTTCCGGGAGTGATCGGCGCCGGCGCAGCACAGACAATGATGAACCTTTACGGCATCAAACCGGGCAGTAAGGTCTTAATGCTTGGTTCCGGAAACGTCGGACTGGTTGTAAGCTTTCAGCTGCTGCAGGCGGGCTGTGAAGTTGTCGCACTGGTAGATGCTGCTCCGCGTATCGGCGGTTATGGCGTACATGCGGCAAAGGTAGCACGCTGCGGTGTACCGTTTTATCTCTCCCATACGATCGTAAAAGCCGAAGGAACCGACTGTGTGACAGGCGTTACGATTGCAGAGGTGGATGACAAATTTAAATTTATTCCGGGAACGGAAAAGCATTTTGACGTAGATACGATCTGCCTGGCAGTAGGACTTTCCCCGATGTCTCAGCTTCTTAAGATGGCGGGCTGTGAGATGGAGGACAATCCAAAGCGCGGCGGACAGGTGCCGATCTGCGATGAAAGGGGAGAGACATCAATTCCGGGTATTTTTGTGGCAGGTGATGTATCCGGTATTGAAGAGGCAAGCTCCGCAATGATCGAGGGACGTATCGCAGGAATCACTGCAGCAGAGTATCTCGGCTACATTGATACGGCAGAGCGCGACGAAAAAGTAAAGGAAAATGAGGATGCCTTAGAGGGATTAAGACAGGGTATGTTTGCACCGAAAAACCGCGGAAAGCTGGTGGAAAAGACCGAGGAGGGCATTGACGTTTCCATGAACCTCTTAAAGAAGGGTTATGTTGCAGATGACGAGATCGAGAGATTTCCTGGCGTTACCCATAAGGCAGGAATTCATCCGGTGATGGAGTGTACACAGAATATTCCGTGTAATCCGTGTCAGGATGCATGTCCAAAGCACTGCATAAAGATCGGTTCCAATATTACGGCACTTCCGGCTGTGGATGAGAGCATCGACTGCGTCGGTTGTGGTATGTGTGTCGCTTCCTGTTCCGGTCAGGCTATCTTCCTTGTAAATGAGACTTATGAACCGGGTTATGCGACGGTGACACTTCCCTATGAGTTTCTGCCGCTTCCGGAAAAAGGAACAAAAGGTTATGGCTTAAGCAGAAGCGGAGAGAAGATCTGTGAGGCAGAGGTACTGGATGTAAAGACATCTCCGGCATTTGACCATACAAACCTGTTAACCATGAAAGTTCCGGCAGACATGGTAATGAAAGCAAGATTTTTTAAGGCAGAATAGGAGGAAGAAGTCATGAAAGATATAAATTACAGATCAAGAGATATCGGACCATTCGTGCCGGAACCGGATGATGACAGGATCATCTGCCGCTGCGAGGAGGTCACAAAAGGAGAAATCAGAAAAGCTGTCCATGACGGCATGTATACATTGACAGAGATCCGCAGATACCTGCGTTCCGGAATGGGGCTCTGTCAGGGACAGACCTGTTCCAAACTTGTAAAACGTATTGTGGCGACAGAACTTAAAGTATCCCCGGCAGAGCTTGACCCGGCGACATCCCGTTCACCGATGCGGCCGATCGAGATGCGGGTATTCGCAAATGAGGCAAAGGAGGGCGCAGATCATGAGTAATAAAGCAGACACCATTATTATCGGAGGCGGCGTGATCGGTTGTGCAGCCGCTTACTATCTGGCAAAAAAAGGAGTTCCCGTCCTGGTACTGGACAAGGATGACAGCATCGGAAACGGTGGCTCAAGCAGAAACGGTGGCGGTGTCCGTCAGTCCGGACGTGATCCGAGAGAACTTCCGCTTGCCATGTATGCAGTAAAAAATCTGTGGCCTACATTATCGGAGGAACTTGATCTGGATGTGGAGTACCACAAAGAAGGTAACCTGAGACTCGGAAAGACAGAGCATCATCTGGAAATCTTACAGGGACTTACAGACCGTGCGGTTGCCTGTGGACTGGATGTGCACATGATCGACGGAAAAGAAGTGCGTGAGATCAATCCATATTTAAGCGATGAAGTCATCGGAGCAAGCTGGTGTGCAACGGATGGCCATGCAAACCCGTTGCTTGTAACACTCGGCTATTACCGGAAAGCAAGAGCGCTCGGAGTGGAATTTGTGACTGGTGAGGAAGTCGTGGAGATAAGGAAGATCAAAGGAAAGGCAAAATGTGTTGTCACAAAGAACAATGTGTATGAGGGGGATACGATCATTCTTGCTTCCGGTTACGAGAGCAAGGCAATTGCAGCTACGGTTGGAATTGATATTCCGATGACCAAAGACCTGATCGAAGCGCTTGTGACAGAAGCAGAGCCGAAAATGTTCCCGCAGATGCTTGGAACCGCAGATGCAGATTTCTATGGACATCAGACCGATCACGGCTCTTTTGTATTTGGTGGAGCCTCCGGATTTGAAACGACTAACCGTGACAACGGACTTATGGTAACACACAGTATTACGGCACCATGCATCTGCCGCGGTATCATGAAATACATTCCGAAACTTGCAGATGCAAAAATCGTGCGTACCTGGGCAGGGTATGAAGATGTGAGTATTGACGGAATTCCGGTCATCAGTAAGATCGATGAGGTCCCGGGACTGATCGTTGCCTGTGCATTTACCGGTCATGGTTTCGGGATCTCACCGGTGGTCGGACAGCTTCTGGCACAGATGGCGACCGGAGAAGAAACCATGCTTGATATGAAAGAATTTCGTTATGACCGTTTCCATGCGGCAATATAATGTGTTATGATACAAGGAGGAATTAGATGATGGATACCAAAATATCTTTTTTATATTTAAGTGAGCCGGATATGGTAAAGGCTGGCGTCAAAAATATGAAGCAGTGCGTGGATGTCATGGAAGACATGCTCGTCACGTTAAAGGAGGGTGACTATGTCATGGGCGGTCAGAACCACAACTCCCATGGCTGCATGGTCACTTTCCCGGATGATCCGAAGTTCCCTGGCATGCCGAAAAATGCGGTGGACCGCAGATTTATGGCAATGCCTGCATATCTGGGCGGTAAATACCAGATGGCGGGAATGAAATGGTATGGTTCCAATGTGGAGAACAAGAAAAAAGGCCTGCCGCGTTCCATCTTAATGATGATGTTAAATGACAAGGACACAGGAGCTCCGCTCGCACTGATGTCGGCAAACCTGGTAAGTTCTTATCGTACCGGCGGAATCCCGGGTGTTGGAGCAAAATATCTCGCAAGGAAAGATGCAAAGACCGTTGCAGTTGTCGGACCAGGGGTTATGGGAAGAACTTCTCTTGCAGCGTTTGTAAGCGTTTGTCCGAACCTGGATACGGTAAAGATCAAAGGGCGCGGAAAAGCATCGATGGATGCGTTTATCGCATTTATCAAAGAGGAGCTTCCGCAGATCAAAAACATTGAAGTCTGCGATACCGTAGAGGCAGCCGTTCGTGACAGCGACATCATCAGTATGACGACCACCGTCAAAAATGATGTATCAACGTTTCCGGTCATTGAAGAAGAATGGGTTAAGAAGGGCGCACTGATCAGTATGCCGTCCGCTGCCATGTTTTCTGATGATTTTCTGGCAAAACGGTGCAAGTTAGTTGTGGATAACTACAAGCTCTACGAGGCATGGGAGGAAGAATACCCATATCCGACTTATCCGGAGATGCAGATCATCGGAACCAAATTTACGGACTTAAAGCATGAAGGAAAGATAACAAGGGAAGACATCATCGATATCGCCGATATCATCACGGGGAAACATCCGGGACGGGAAAGCGACGATGATATCATCGTATACTCCGTCGGCGGAATGCCGGTTGAAGATATTGCCTGGGGCGGAACGGTATACCGGAATGCCTTAAAGCTTGGTATCGGCGTGGAACTGCCATTGTGGGACAAACCTGAGATGGCATAAAAAACCACGAGGAGCGAAACAACCCCATGAAAGAACAAAAACCGCAGAGTATCATTCCGGTACAGCCATATGTCATCATAAACACGGATGACTATGAGAGGCTGGTCACACAGAAGACCGGAATATCCCATTTCTATGAATTTACGATGCAGGAGGGATATAGTCATCCGCTTTTAGCGGTGCCCGACGGCAGCGTGGATCTGTTATTCGGAATGAATGGAAGGGATGTAAAAACCTACATTGGCGGGACGGTTCTTTCGGTAAAACGCTGGCCGCTTCAAAATGGAAGAACTTATTTTGGAGTGCGGTTTGAACCCGGAAGGTGCATGCTTCCGCGCGAGCTTTCCATTCGTGAGATCATAAATGATGATCTGGAACTGGATGAGAGTACATATGGACATGACCTCACGGAGCGTCTTGCGGAGGCGGGAAACATTTACCGCCGTGCCAGCATTTTCATGGGATATTATATGGAGCATCTCATGCACGGAGATGTGGAGGATACCGTACATAATATTGAAAGTTATATCCGCGGCAGAATCTATGAGAGCCGGGGAAATGTGGCAATTAAAGATCTCGCCGGAGAAACCGGTTATTCCGAGTGTTATATCCGACGGGTGTTTGAGCAGGTACACGGGATCTCTCCGAAAGTATTTGGCAGGATCGTTCGCTTTCAGAATGTCTTGAACAGCATGAGTTACCAGTCAGAAGAATACGGGATCGGGGAGATCGCGACAGACAGCGGATATTACGACCAGTCTCATATGATAAAGGATTTTAAACAGTTTGCCGGTGTCACACCGGAGACATATCAGAATATGATGGCGGATAAAAAAGAAAAATGGACGAAAGAGAGGTAGTTGTCATGGGAAAGGAAACAACCGGATTATCAAAAATTGAGATCATATCAGGAATGTCAAGGTTTTCAAGTTTAAAGAGTGCCTTAAGTAAAGCAGGTGTGCGCGGCATGACTGTAATGCAGGTGCTTGGCTGCGGCGTGGAAAAAGGAACCAGGGAATATGAGGTCGATGAAAATTATGAGATGGAGCTGCTCCCGAAGCAGCAGATCAACATTGTGGTCGAGACGGACAAAGTGCCGGAGATCGTGGAACTGGTAAAAAATGAGCTTTATACCGGACATATTGGTGACGGCAAGATCTTTGTCTATGCGATCGACAATATGATTCGTGTCAGAACCGGCGATGAAGGAGCAGACGCATTGTAGGGACAGGAGGACTTGGCTTATGGCAGAAGAAAAGAAACTTGGCCTGCGGAGTGTCGTATCAATATCAGTCGGACTGGTCATTGCGACGAGTTGTCTGGTATCGCTGGGACAGGGTGCAGGAACGATCGGTGTTGTATTTATCGGGGCAATGATCATTGCCTGTCTTTTAAACATGACAACCGTGGCATCTTTATCGGAACTGAATGCACTGATGCCGAATATCACGGGCGGTCTGGCGCAGTACACACTGGCCTGTATGGGGCCTTTTCCGACCCTGATTTCTATGGTGGGTGGATATCTGATCTGTAATATCCTCTCCTCCGGTGTGGAGGCATCCATTTTTTCCTATGCGATGGAACAGACGCTGGGGCTTCCGATTCCGAGTATTGTATACACGCTTATTATGACGGTGGTTGTCATGGTCGCAAACCTCTATGGCGTGGATATGTTTGCAAAGATACAGGATCTGGTGGCGTTTCTTCTTGTAGGTTCCATGCTGATCATGGGACTGATCGGAGTATTTCGGCTTGGAACAGGAACCGTCATTGACCAGCCTTACTGTATGGCGACGAATTTTAAAGATGTGGTATCCATGACAGCAGTGGCGTTCTGGTTGTTTATCGGCGCAGAGTATGTCATACCGGTTTCCAGAAGCGTAAAAAATGCAAAGCGCAATGTGCCGCTCGGTATGATCATCGGACTTGCGCTGATCTGTGTGGTACAGTCCATTATGGTGCTCGGATTTCATAACTATACGCCGTGGGGTGAACTCGCAGATTCAGCAGCACCGCATCTGCTCTATGGAGAGAATCTGCTCGGAAAACCCGGAAAACTGTGGATGACGTTAGTTGCGGCACTTGCAGTCATCAGTACCCAGAATTCTACGGTCAATGGACTGGCAAATATCTGTCAGGGCATGGCGAAGCTTAACATGATGCCACAGATCTTCGGAAAGACAAATAAGCATAATGTGCCGTATTTCGGCGTGATTTTTGTGAGTGGATTTATTTTTCTGTTTGCGTTTTTGAGCAACGGATCTTCCGATGCGATTTCATTCCTGATCCTGGTCGGTTCGGTGTTCTGGATGATTTCCTATATTCTGGCCCATCTGGACGTACTGATCTTACGGAAACGTCTGCCGAAGGCACCGCGTTCATTTAAAGTGCCGTTTGGCCCGGTTTTGCCGCTTATCGGAATTGCAGGAACAGTATACATGATCTTGAATATTTCAACCGATCCGGCGGAGCGCAATGCCATCTGGCTTGTGACGGCAATTACATTTCTGGTTCTTGCCATCTATTCATTTCTCTGGATCAAGTATAAAATGCGCATGCCGGTCTTTAAGAGTGTGCCGCTTGAGGAGGTCATGGCGATGGAAAACAGTATGTACTATACCGTACGAAAACGGCTTGGAATCTGGCATTAAAAACACAAAAATAAGGAAAACAGCAATTATCGGCTGCTTTCCTTATTTTTTATACAATATATATTTTAAGTACAATACCGGAATGTCCGGTCAGTCAGAATCCGGGCGAAGATCAGTCCGAATGGCAGCGCAATGATAATGAGGATTGCGGATGCAAACCACGATGCGGAGGTCGTAAGAGACATGATACCCAGATTATAAATGGCACGGTACAGATACAGTCCAGGAACCATAATGACAATGGAAGGAACGGTCAGTGAAATACGGGGGTAGCCGACCCGGTTTTTGATCAGAGATGCAAGCAGCCCGGCAGTCAGCGCGCCGAGAAAAGCGGCGGCAGCCGGTGGAAATGAAAGAAGATCCACAAGTTCAAGCCGGAGCGTGTTTGCAATCGAACCGATCATGGCAGCAGTTGTGGCAAGCCGCAGGGGACTGTTGAACATGATTGAAAAGCCGAAGACACCGAAAAAGCTTGCAAGCAGCCGGAACAGGATCTGTAACGGCAGTGCCAGTGCAAGTGGCGGAAAATCCACCGGAGCAAGATGTAAAACCAGTGCCATGATCCAGGCGGTCATGGTTGCGACAACAATAATGATAATGGCATAGGTCAGCCGTTCGAGACCGGAACGCATGTCAAGCTTTGCAAGGTCAATGCCGCTTGTAATAAACGGGAATCCAGGAATGATAAAAAGCATGGAGCACACATAGCCGGATTCGTGCTGGAGCGAGATGCCAAAAATCATCTCAGCAATCCGGAGCAGAAGCGTATAGACCAAGCATGCGGAAGTGACAGATGCTGTAATGCCGAGAAACAGTGTGAAATGATGCTTAGTCAGCTTGCAGCGTACAAAGTTGCCGATGCCGGCACCGCAGAATGCAAACAGCATTTCAAGCGGTCCACCGCCTAAAAGAAACGTAAATGCACTACAGGCAAGTGCGGCGGCAAATCCGAGGGCAATGGGAGAATAAAGTCCATGTATCCGTTCGATTTCATCTAAATGGGAATGAAGCTGCTCGCCGGACAGGTATTTGTTTTTGGTTGGAAATTCATTGATAAACTGTTCCAGACGGTTCAGTTTGGAGGTATTGACTCCGGTGTTTGTCAGGCAGAGCGACTGTGAAAAACAGTGCTCACCATCAAAGCAGGTGTATTCAATTGACATAAGTCCAATATCTGTTGTGCAGGTAATGCCGAGATTTTCAGACAATGTATTCATGGAACTTCTTACGCGCCATGCTCCGGTTCCGCAGGAAAGCAGCATAAGACCAATTCTTCCTATTACAGAAGCTTTTTCCGGCAGATCTGCCTGAGTAATGGGAGAATCACCGGAAGAAGTCACATAATCATGCCAGGGAATATCCATATGATTTTTGCAAAGAGTCTTTTGTGACATAAAACTCACTTCTTTTCATTTATCTTTTACAGTCCGTTACTTTCAAAATAATCGATCTGCATGGCATGTCTGACATCGGAAAGCGTCTGTGCAGCTTTTTCTCTTGCAGCTTCGCTGCCTGCTTTTAAAATGTCGTAGACATCCGGCAGATGTTTTTCCCAGGATTCCCGGCGTTCCCGGATCGGCTGCAGTTCTGTCTGCAGGACATTGTTTAAGAATTTTTTGATCTTTACATCACCCAGTCCACCGCGTTTGTAGTGATCCTTTAACTCGTCAAGATTTTTGTAATCCGGTAAAAATTCATCGAAATATTCCGGACGGCAGAAAGCATCCAGATAAGTAAATACCGGATTTCCCTCAACTTTACCAGGATCTTCAACGCGCAGATGATTCGGATCGGTAAACATGGACATGACCTTGGTCTTTATATCCTCCGGTGTATCGGAGAGATAAATGCAGTTGCCAAGTGATTTGCTCATTTTTGCCTTTCCATCGAGTCCCGGAAGTCTGAGACATGCCTGATTGTCCGGTAAAACGATCTGAGGCTCGGTTAAAGCTTCTCCGTATACGGAATTGAATTTGTGGACGATCTCACGGCATTGTTCGAGCATGGGCATCTGATCCTCACCTGCCGGGACATCCGTTGCCTGGAATGCCGTAATATCGGCAGCCTGGCTGATCGGGTAACAGAAAAAGCCGACCGGAATGCTTGCTTCGAAATTTCGCTGCTGGATCTCAGATTTAACCGTGGGGTTACGCTGGAGGCGGGAAACGGTGACCAGATTCATATAGTAAAAAGTCAGTTCCGTAAGCTCCGGGATCATAGACTGGATAAAAATGGTCGATTTTTCCGGGTCGAGCCCGCATGCCAGATAATCAAGAGCTACCTGGACAATGTTCTGACGTACTTTTTCGGGATGCTCGGCATTATCTGTCAGAGCCTGGGCATCGGCGATCATAATATAGATTTCATCATATAATCCGGAATTCTGCAGTCTGACACGTTCTTTCAGGGAACCTACATAGTGTCCGACGTGAAGATGGCCTGTCGGGCGGTCACCGGTCAGTATAATTTTCTTCATGGTTTGTTCCTCCTTGCTGTTGGAGCAATTATATACCTCATGCATCATCCATGTCAACATTTCGGCGGGTATGCAGGAAAAGGGCTGCTGGTGCATAGGAGAAGCAGATATGTAAAAATAATATAACAAACATATAAAATATACTTTTTACATATTCAATTTCCAAACGTATAATACAAAAGGATTGAGGAGACTGCGAACAGAAGATGAAAGGAGTGGTTGCGATGTCTACCATTTTTCCAAGAGAAGAAAAGGCGGAGCAGTTGTTTGAGAAAATATTGCAAAACCCGGATGCCTGTGAACGGCTGAAGGAAACCTTTTATTGTAATCTGCCGGATACGGAGAATGCGGATGCAGATACTGTGGATGTATCAGCGACGACATTTACGAAGGCACTTTTCGGAGCGTATGAGAATAAGGATTTGTCCGCATTTTTGATGGCTGTATGCGGAAACAGTATGTTTGATCTGCTTCGGAATTCCTTTCTGATACCGATCCGTTTCAACGACAAAGGAAAAACAAATCCGGTTCTGCTCACGGACAGGCAGGGAAATCTGTGTGAAAACAGTGCGGTGTATGTACCGGAAAAAATATATCAGAAATTTCAGAAAATTTATCGGAATCAGGAACAGATTCCGCAGGCAGGCGAATACCTTGCATATGGTTTCCGTGAGGAACATCAGTATGCCGGAGAAGGAAATGAAGTGGAGAGTGTGGAGATCGGCCAGCATCTGGGAGTCCTGCTTCTTTATGCGATGCCGGAAGATGTGCAGAAATATCTCACGGATACCGAGGTATATGTGCGCGTGTGGGATGCGCTGATGCGACTTCAGGATGTGCTGCCGAGAGCGTTTATGTATTATGGGAAAATGCAGATGAATGGAAAAGAGACCGGCAGTGAAGAACTTGGGATATTTCTTCCGATGCGCCATTTCGGGGAAGCAATGGAGCGTAACATTGAACAGGCAAATGGAATTGCACTTGGCTTCCGTGAAGAAATGGAGAGTTATATTGCAGATCTGAAGAAATAAGAGCCGGAGGGATAGTAAATGAAGAAATACGACAGGGAAGAAAACAGGAGAGATTTTATGGATCATCAGCTTGCCGAGAGTTTCAAAGACCTGGTACAGGATCACCCCTTAGAAAAAATTACAATAAAAAACATCACGGACCGTGCCGGAGTTGTGCGGCCAACGTTTTACCAGCATTTTGCGGATAAATACCAGTTGATCGAGTGGATCTTAAAGCGGGAGCTGCTTTTGCCGGCAGAATGTCTGCTGACACAGGGGGAAATGCCCAATGCGGTACTGATGTATGCAAAAAAGATCTGGGAGGGCGGTATTTTTTATAAAAGAACAGTCAACTCGGCAGAGGGAAAAATGACAGTGCAGAAATATTTACAGGGTTATTTTAAGGAGATCATCCTGCAGTGTTTTCTGGAAAAGCATGCAGAGCCTGCGGAAAATCCGGTTATTTCCGCGGAGTGTTTCGCGCAGAGCATGACATTCTGGCTGATTCAGTTTATGGAGCATGGAGAGGAGAATGCGGTGGAACTGGAATGCTTAAACTATATTGCCCATTCCATGGAGAGTATGCTGAGTTTCCGGCATAAATCAGCCTGACATACGGATTAAAAATAAATATGTAATGCAATCATTATAGAAAGAAAAGAGCAGTGTGAATAAAACACTGCTCTTTTTTGCATACTAAAAACAGAAAGCCAAAGGCAGGATCAATAAGAGAAGGAAAAGAGGAAAGAGCATGGAGAAAAACGAAAAAAAACAGATGCAGCAGGAGGCTTACAACGAGTATGTAAAGCAGGTGACTCCGACGCACAATCTTGCCGCCAATATGGCAAAGGCGTTTTTGGTCGGGGGGATCATCTGCCTGCTCGGTCAGTTTATCTTAAATGTCTGTAAAAACTATGGACTGGATAAAGATACCTCCGGCTCGTGGTGCAGTATGCTGCTGGTGCTTTTCAGTGTCCTTTTGACCGGTTTTAACCTTTACCCGCAGATTGCAAAATTTGGCGGTGCGGGTGCACTTGTCCCGATCACGGGATTCGCAAATTCCGTTGCAGCTCCGGCCATTGAGTTTAAAAAGGAGGGGCAGGTCTTTGGTATTGGCTGCAAGATCTTTACGATTGCCGGGCCGGTCATCTTATATGGAATATTTTCAAGCTGGGTACTGGGATTTATTTACTGGATTTTAAAGATATGTGGGGTGATGTAATGTTAGATAACAAAAATGAACTTCCAATGGGGCTCGGTTTCGGGCTTGCCATGAATGAAAAGGCAATGAGCAATTTTGCTGCGATGGGTGCAGATGAAAAACACCAGGTCATCGAGGCCGCGCGAAACGTACGGTCAAAACGTGAAATGCAGAATCTTGTCAACGATATCGCAAATCTGGATACCATGATCTGATCTGCTGTTTCGCTGCAACAAAATACGCAGGGCATACGATAAATGTGGTATGTCCTGCGTATTTTTCTAAATAATCTTTTTATAAATCAAGTGCGCTCTTTACAACACTGGATACAAGCCCCTTGGAAGAAATGGTATTGCTCTCTTTCGGACCGTGGGAAGAAGACATGGTCGTGCCGTTTATAGTCGGCGCAAGCAGAATCTTTCCAGTGCCGCGGTATACATTTACAAATCCCTCTCCGTTGATTGCGGAGCCCATCAGACTCTTGGAGGATTTCTCTACGGTGAACTGTAATGTGGATGACCAGGCAACTGCCATATTTCCATCGATTTTTACAATGTCATTCTGGACTTCGATCTCAAGCAGCTCTTCTCTTGGAACCGGGCTTTCCAGTACGGCGATACCCTGTCCGCTTAAAGAAAGGTTGAAAAGTCCCTCTCCACCCAAAAGAGCAGAGGAAGCGTTGGTTCTGGATACGATCTTTTCTTCCAGACCTGCGTCACAGGCAAGAAAAAGACCGTCGTCTAATACGATACCGCCGTCCCACTGTGCGATATCTTCCAGGATGATATAGCGGTAAGTCGGTTCCAGCATCAGAAATCCGGAGCCACGGTAGATCGGTTTGACGGCGGATTCATTTGTGACAGCACCTTTTAATGCCTTTCCGAGAAAATCGCCGACGCCTTTCACACCGGTTTCGGACTCTACCTGACCTGCGGTCCACTGCATGGCACCTGCCTGTATGCGGACAGCGGAATTGTTCAGATTACAGAGAACCTGACGCTTGCGCACGTTCATTTCATGCATGAAATAAGCAACCGATGCATATGACGGGGAAACGCTTAAGTCTTTCTGGTGTTCAAATACTGTGAATACACCTTTGTTTGCAATGGCAACCATATTTGGATTGTTTGCAAGATTGTTCAATGATATCATTGGTAACCTCCTGATATAGATAAACATTTTTACTCCAGAGTCATTATAGCGGAAAATAATACCAGTTGTATACAAAAAATGCGGTGGATCACAAAAATTAAGAAAATCTGAATAAAATAGATAGGAAAAAGGGAACCTAACCAAAAAAGGAAAGGGTAGAAACAGAATGGAACAAAAGGAGTGGAAACCAGGGATACCGGCAAAACATTTTTTTGAAAGTGCAGACGGCAGATATATCAGGGAAGAGGGAGGCAGTTATGACTATCTTTCCAATTCGGCTTCGGCAGGTGACTGCACCGGACTGATCTATAAGCCGGTAAAAAATGAGACAGAAGCCAAAGCCTACAATGAGGTCTATGATTTTCTGCCGCCGGAGGAGGAAAAAACAGAGTAGAATCCCGTCTTGCCGCAGGAGGTTTTCCATGGTAAACTGGTAATAAAAGAAGAATAACCAGGAGGATAAAGATATGTTGGAAAAGGGAATCCGTGGAACACAGACGGTTATGGTAGATGAGAGCAATACAGCTAAGACGATGGGCAGCGGTACATTAAACGTGTTTGCCACACCGGCAATGACAGCACTTATGGAAAAAACAGCGTGGATGAGTGTCGCACCTTATCTGGAAGAAGGGTCAGGAACAGTCGGAACTCTGTTAAATGTTAAACATATGGCACCGACACCGGTCGGCATGAAGGTGACCTGTGAGACAGAGCTTACCGAGGTGGATGGACGCAGACTGGTATTTCATGTGAAAGCGGTGGATGAGAGTGGTGTGATCGGAGAAGGAGAACATGAGCGCTTTATCATACAGAATGAAAAATTCCAGGCAAAAGCGGACAGTAAACGGACGAAATAAGCATGTCAGTCTATGATGAACTGTTAAAGACACAAACGATACCACATGCCTATGAAAACTGGGCAGCGTATCGGAAGGAACTGACGGATTATCTGGTCGGTGTGACAGAGGCTGGCAGTACACTTGCCATTTTCGGTGCCGGTGGCTGCAATGACCTGGATCTTGCGGTGCTGCGGACACATTTTTCCAGGATTACACTGATTGACTGTAAAAAAGAGAGTATGTTTGCTGCACTTGACACCTACCATCTGGAGCAGGATGATACGATCTGCTTAAAAGAGGCAGACTTTCTTGGCATTACACCTTATGAATACCGGGAATATGCGGATGATATCCTGCGCATGATCCAGGTGGAGGGAAAAGATACCGATATGGATGAAGTGGCGGAATATGCCATTTTGCGGATGAAAGAACTGTATGGGCGGGCAGAGAAAAGAAGGCCTGATTTCGGAGAAAAGACTTATGATTATGCGATCGCAGCCGGAGTACACAGTCAGATCAACAATATGTTTGCCTGGCTGTGGCAGGTCTACCTGGAAGCAGTTGGCAAATGTGAAACAACCGTATTTGAATATGTGAAACAGAAAAATGAAGAAGTGATCCCACGTTTCCAGGATGCATTTTACCGCTGTATCAGAAAAGGGGCGGTGCTTGCATGTGAGCGGAAACGGATCGGCAGAGACGGAGGCATCCAGGGTGCCTGTCAGGCACTGAAAGATGCGAAAATCCGTCAGGACGCAGGGAAATGTCTGATTGAAGAATCCATTGCTCTGCGCTGGCCGTTTGATATATCACAGGATATAACTTATCAGATGTCTGTGCTTTTTCTTGTTCCGGCGTAGTGCCGGAACATTTTAATTTCCGGATCTGGCTGAGACTTAATTTCCTGAGGCCTTATCCGTTACAGTTGAATTTGTGGAACCGGTTGCATTTTTGGGCGCATCCGGTGGAGTCGGAGTTTTAACGGAAGGTTCTGCTACCGATGGCTCCGTTACCGAAGGGATGTTTACGGTGGGCTCCGTTACCGAAGGTGTCTGGACGGTCGGAGCAGTACCGGAAGCAGTGCCGGAGGAGGACTTTGTTTCTCCGGAAGTATTGCTGCTGTCCGTTCTGGAAGCGCCGGTATTATCCGTAGAATTTACAGAAGAACTGCCAGTATCTGCAGAACTGTTGGTATTTGTGGAACTGTCGGTATTTGTGGGATTGCCAGTATTCGAGGAACTGCCGTTGATCCCAGACTGGGGAGTCGGGATCTCACTGCCGTTCTCGTCATAGGTTGTAACATTTCCGTTTTCATCCCGGATCGTTGTAGTAGAGGACGGTTTTAAGTCATCCGTACTGTATGGCAGGGCGTTGCTGCCCATGTCGGAGGTGTCCGCATTGGATTCTGTGCTTTCATATACTTTATTGACATCGGCCTGATTCTTATGACGGGTGGTCTTGTTTCCGAAATAACCGTGTGCATACATTGTGATCAGGATAAAGGCAAGGATGAGCGCAGAGAAGCAGCAAAAGAGAGGTAATGTCAGAACCTTCTTTTTCGGAGCTTTTTTAAAGGTCAGTTCACTGGCGATGGAGTCCCATACGAGCTGGGCAAATTCCTTTGTGCTCACGAATTTTTTATTCTGCAGCTCCAGGGCATAGTATACCAGTTTCAAATTGAACGGATACAGCACCTGACCGTTGCCCGGCGCAGCCTGTCCATAAGCGTTCAGCAGAACATTTTTGGTGCGGTCGAGTTCCCGGAGGATGGCAGATTCGGAGCATTCAAATAAGGATGAAAGCTCTGCCGCAGACAGACCGTCATGGAAAAAGCTTAAAAACAGAATACGCGGAAGCACCGGAAGCTGTTTGAACTGTCGCTGCAGTATGCGTCCGCAGGTCTCTTTGTCCATACAGCCGGCCGGAGCATCTCCACCTGCAGATAAAGAGACAGAGAGCACATCCTTTGGTGCGTTTCCGGGAAAAGCTTCAATGCCGTTTTCTACAAGCAGCTTGTGGTAGCAGGAAAGCAGACGCTTTGACAGCCATTTTTCCAGATCTTCCCCGGAAGTGAGTTCTGCAATGTGCAAAAAAGCGGACAGATAGACCTGCTTAATAAATTCGCGGCATTCCATCAGACTGGGGAAAAGATATTTCGCCCGTGTGTAGACATAATGAAATGTTTTGTTATAAAAAGTAATAAAACCGTTCTGCTGCGCACCCTTAATCTGAAGGATGGCAGTTTCCAGTTCAAGATCATGCATATGAAACCCCTCTTTTAAATTATCCTTTATAATACGCAAATATTTTATAGCATATTCCGGCATGTTTCAAGTGGATTTCCGCAGGATCGAGGCTTTATGCCAGTACAATTCAAAATAAAATATGAAAAAAAGATAAAATTTTGCTGACTTGAAAAAGTAAATTCCAGTGCAGGGGTAAATTCCACTA